>Ga0209284_10000284_pt1 | contig 83423 bp, 51 predicted proteins | sample FRY03_FD_187211 | JGI IMG/M metagenome (GOLD analysis project Ga0209284, IMG submission 187211) | Freshwater microbial communities from Lake Fryxell liftoff mats and glacier meltwater in Antarctica - FRY-03 (SPAdes) (version 2) | ecosystem: Environmental > Aquatic > Freshwater > Ice > Glacier... | reverse complement strand
TCGAACAGATCGCCAGGCGCCACCACAAAAGACAGTCATCCATCGACTCCGCCCGACGACGTAATGATCTGTCTCAAAATTCACCATCTCCGCCTCTTGAAGTTAAGGAGGGTTCAACAAAGTAGAACTAGGCAGCCAATTTGATCTCAACGAGCAGAACGCCCGCTTCTGCGTCACCCCCGAGCATCCGGCCGGGACATGGGCGTATTTCACCACGATCAAGGACGACCCTCGGCTTCGTCATGCTGGCCGGAGGCAATGAGGGCCGGTTTGTCGACCCGGGCGGCGCGTCGGCGGGCGCGTAGTTCTATCGGGTCACGCGCACGGTACTGGCCGCGTTTGACAGCAAAGGATTCAACACCACGCCGGGCGGTGGTGGCGGCGGAGGCGGCGGAACCACGGCGGAGATTCCCGGCGGCACGGTGAGCCGTGGCCGCAGCTATGCGCTCACGATCACTCTTCCGGCGGCTTCGGTGCCCCCCGTGCCCCCCCGCCGAGATTCCCGTGAACGGGGTGACGATCGACGGCACCAGCGCCGGCCTCCGCGGCATCCCATCCCTCGCAATACGTGGTCACCTGCACCTATGCCGTGCCGGCCGGGGCCGCCGTGGACGCCAAAAACGTCGTCGTCGCTTTTCTCAATCCACAAAGGGCCGTCATCAGCTCCACGCTGACCGGTGCGCTCACGATCAACTGACTCCGCGCCATGAGTGGAATCGCGAATGGAAATGTCCGGGTCATGCGGGAGGAGCGGAAATCCTCGACGACGGCGGGGCTTGCGCACGGGCCGCGCCGGGGAGGGTATGGGCACCTGCCGGCCCGGGCTCTGCTCGCGCTGATTTTCCTGCTCGCGTGCCTGCCCGCGCACGCCGGCCGGTTGGTGGTGCGCATCGATTACCGCTGGGCTGGACAACCGCTGGTCCTGTCCGATGCAGGGTTCCACGAGGCCGCGGACCGCAGCGATCCCGCCAGGCATCCGCTGCATCCGGATGTCAATGCGCTTCATTGGAGATGGCGGATGCCATGTCGACGCACTCGGGGAACGACGGCGGACTCGCGGAACGTTTGGCGACCAATGCGCTCCGCGCCTTCGCGCTGCTGCGGCTCGAGCCCGGGCTGCGGCCGCCGGCTTCTGGGCCGGAGCCGGCCGCCGCGGCCGCGCCCGCCCTCCTGGCCGGAGTCATCCCCGCGCATTTTCCCCAGGCGGCGTGGTCGAAAAGCTCAGGGAGGTGGATGGATACGCCGACGCCTTTCAGCGGGCCTTTGGCTCGCCGGCCAGCACCAGCGATGCCATGGCCCGGGCGGCGGGGGATTCGGTGCGGGCCGCGAGCACCTGCGTCCAGCGGGTGGTGCCGAAGCCGGCGTCGGCCTGAGAAGCAGCATCGACGCTCATTGCGGAGGGGATGGGTCGGCTGCGGGAGCCGCAGCGGCTTCCGGCGGGATCGGGGTGGCCGGCGGCTGCGGCGGTGAAGGATCGACTTTGACGGGCGTTGGCGGCGCAGGCGCGGGTATGCGGCTGGCATTCCACACGAAAACGATCGCGGCGACCATGAATGCGGCGATCGCCAGGCAGGTCAGGAAAATCGTCAGACATCCTTTGGAACGAGCCGTGCGACTGGGGTCGGAGCGCTCGCCTCCCGATGACTATTCCCGCCGCCCCTGCTGCAGGCCCTGGCGGACGCCGAGCAGAAGGACCAGACTGACCGGGAAAACCGCGAACACCAGCAACGGCGCTGGCGCGGGGAAATCGCCGAGCACATGGCGCATGAGCACGCAGACGAGCAACGATCCGATGACCGAGAGGCTGACGACGGAAATCCAGACGAGCGCAAGCGTCCCCCAGCGCACGCGTGGGCGGCCGCCAGGCGCCATCGACGGTTGGACGACCTCAAACACGGCCGCCCCGCCGCCGTGCGATCGCATCCGGATCCACAGCATCCACGCCGTCAAGGCCGTGAACCCGCAGTAGAACGATGGCCGGTCCAGGTTCATCTCGCGGACACGCTGCTGCCCACCATGGGGTGGGAACACGTGAAGCATGTCGGTCAGCCACGGACCTGGCAGTCCGACCTCCCACACCATGATGTGGCCTGACCCGAGCACGGCGTAGTGAGGCCCGGCAAACAGAATCGTCAGCCCCAGGGCCAGCGCAAAGAGGGTGGCGTTGAGGGCGGTGTCGGTCGGCGGCGAGGCCGAGGCCGCGGTTCTGGCGCGGTTTCGGCGCCACCTTTTCAGCCCGATCACGACCAACGGTGGCAATGCCATCAGGATCAGGACCTCGAAAAATCCTGGGCGCGCCACCAGGACCAGGACCGCGAAAAGCACGGCCCCGAGGCCGATGGCGGAGGCGGAGCCGAACGCCGCCTCCGCGGACGCCGCCGCCCGCCGCGGCCAGAACAAGGGAGTGATGGCGGCCAGGGTCAGCACGATCACCCCGATCAAGCCGGGACCGCTCGACGGCGGACGCCCGGCGATGTGCAGCCGGGCGGGTGAGTCGAGCATGACCAGCAGCAGAACCACGCCGGCGATGACCGGCAGCAACATCAACATCAAGAGCCAGCGGGAACTGCGCGGGGTCCCCAGCTGGCTTGCCGGGGTCACCTTGGGAGCGTGGCCGGTGGCCGCCACGGTGGCGTCGCTAATCGCCGACCACCACTCGTGCACATGCCGGTTCCAATCCGCGGGCGCACCTAAAAGTCTTTCATACGGGCTCACCAGCAACCGCTTCGGCTGTCCGGCCTCGTCATACGTGATGTCGATGAAATCGAGCCCGGCGGGATTCACCGCTCGCGGATATTGGCCGATACCACGCCCAGCGAATAAATGTCGGCGCGGTGGTCGGTGCGACGCGACGCGACGCGCTGCTCGGGAGCCATGTAGCGCGGGGTGCCCGCGGGCTGGCTTTCGGCCAGGCGGGTGTCCGGTTCATCGGCGTGCAGCATTTTCGCGATGCCGAAGTCCGCGATCTTGATCCGGCCCGCCTTGTCGAGCAGAAGATTTTCCGGCTTGATGTCGCGGTGGACGACTCCGTGGGTGTGCGCGTAGTCGAGCGCCTCGCAGACGGGCGGGACGGTGGCCAGCGCCTGTTCGGGGGTGAAGCGACCGGCCTGCATCGCCTGACGCAGGTTGACCCCGTCGACGAATTCCATCAGCAGGTAATAAAATCCGCCCGCCTTGCCGAAGTCGTGGATGGTCACGATATTCGGGTGATTCAACCTGGCGAGCGCCTGGGCTTCGCGGGCAAAACGTTCGGCGAAGGCCGGATCGTGCCCGCGCTCGGGGGCGAGCAGCTTGAGCGCGACCACCCGGTCGAGCGACCGCTGGCGTGCACGATAGACCACGCCCATGCCGCCGCGGCCGAGGCACTCGCCGAGGTCAAGTTGGGGAAAGCAGGCGGCCAGCTCCACGGGGTCGGGCAGGGGCGCGGCGGGACTGGCGCCCGGGCCGCCGGTGGGGGCGGCCACTGCTTCGAGCAGCGCGCGGGGGTCGAGGCCGTGCGGTCGTTCCGGAGGCAGGTCCGGGCTGGCGGGCGGGGGATTGGCGGGATCGTGGTTCATGCCCTTTGCTGAGGAGCCGGCGGGCAAAGGTTACACACTATCGGTCGGGCGACAGCGCGGCGACGGGGGATCCTGAGCCCGGGGGCGTCCGATGGGTGGGCCTGGTGCGGGGCGACGGCGGGTCCGGGGCCGGCCAGACTGGAAAGCCGGCGCAGTCCGCGCCATGGTGGCGGCTTCATGACGATCAACGATGTTGCAGTGGTGAAGGAATGGGTGTTGCGGCCGGTGCCGGCGGACGGGCTGGCGGCGGTCGAGCGTGCCCCCGCGGCGCGCGGACTGCCCGCCCTTGTGCGCACGCTGCTGGCCCAGCGCGGAGTGGTGGAGGAGGAGACGCTGGAAAAATTCCTGCGGCCGAAGCTCGCCCATCTCACCGCCCCGGAGAGCCTGCCGAACATGGGCGTGGCGGTGGCGCGGCTGGGGCGGGCGATCGATGCGGGCGAACGGGTCGTGCTGTACGGCGATTACGATGTCGACGGCGTGACGTCGCTGGCGATTTTGTCCCGGGTCCTGCGGGCGCTCGGGCTGACGGTCCGGCCGTTTTTGCCGCACCGGGGCGACGAGGGGTATGGGTTGAGCGAGGAGGGCCTGCAGCGGTGCCTGGCCCACGACCGGCCGCACCTGCTGGTGGCTGTCGACTGCGGCACGGCTTCGCTTAAGGAAATCGCCTGGCTGCGGTCCCAGGGGATCGATGTGATCGTGCTCGACCACCATGAGCCCGCGCTGGAGGGGCTGCCGGACGCCATCGTCGTCAATCCGAAGCTCGGAAACGATTTTCACTATCTCTGCACCGCAGGCCTGGCCTTCAAGCTGGCGCATGCGCTCCTGAAGGCGCGGGGGGCGGCGGACCAGCGGAATCTCCTCGAAGGACTGCTCGATTTCGTCGCGTTGGGCACGGTGGCGGATGTGGTGCCGCTGGTGGCGGAAAACCGGCTGCTGGTGGCCAAGGGCCTGGAGAAGCTGGCGACCACGCGCCACGCGGGCCTCTGCGCGCTCAAGGAAGTCTGCGGGGTGGATGGCCGGCCGCGGGCGATGCATCTCGGCTTTCGCCTGGGGCCGCGCCTCAATGCCGCTGGGCGGCTCGACACGGCCCAGGCCGCGCTCGACCTGCTGACGACGGGGAATTTCTCGGAGGCGGCGGCGCTGGCGCAGCAGCTGGATGGGCAAAACCGCGAGCGGCAGGTGGTGCAGGCGCGGGTCGAGGCCGAGGCGATGACGGCGGCGCGGGAGGTCCTGGCGCGGGGCGACGTCCCGGCACTGGTGCTCGGATCCGAGGCCTGGCACCCGGGGGTGGTGGGCATTGTCGCCGGCAAGCTGGCGCGGCGGTTTCAGCGGCCGGTGATTGTGGTGGCGTTCGACGCCGCCGGGGTGGGCAAGGGCAGCGGCCGCAGTGTCGAAGGCGTTTCGCTGGTTGCCGCGCTGGACGCCTGCCGGTCGGCGCTGGTCAAGGGCGGCGGGCACCCGATGGCGGCGGGCCTGACGATCGAGCGGGCGCGTTTTGAGGAGTTTGTCGAGCGCTTCACGGCTGCCGTGGCGGTCCAGCTCGAGGGCGGCGGCGGGGTGCGCCCGCGGGTCTGGGTCGATGCCGAAATCCCGCTGTGTGAGCTGGATTTCGAGCTGCTGGATGCCTACGAAAAGCTGGAGCCCTTTGGCGAGGCGAACCGCGAGCCGGTCTTGCTGGTGCGCGGGGTGGCGCCATCCGAAGAGCCGCGGTTGCTCAAGGAAAAACACCGGCGGCTCAGTCTCCACCAGCACGGCACCTCGGCCACGGCGATGTGGTTCGACAGCGCTTCCATTCCGCTGCCGCCGCCCCCCTGGGACGCCCTGGTGACCATCCAGCGCGGCGAGTGGCGCGGCGAGGAGCGCGTGGAGATTTACATCCAGGACCTGCGGTCGGCGCGGGCGTGAGCCGCGATGGAGGCCCGGGCCGGGGAGGTGCGGCCGCCGCCGATCAGCCGGCCTTGTGCAGTTTTTCGACGGTGCTGGTGAATGCCGCTCGCGGCTGGAACCGGGATTCGAGGTTGATGATGGCGTCCGCGCCGCTCTGGCGTTGGCGGGCGATCCACCGGGTCAGGGCGATCTCGGCCAGGAGTAGGAAAAGCGCGCCCACGGCGAGGTATTTCCACAGCTCCTCGCCAAACTGCCGCCCGGCCAGCACGTCGAGCACCTGCTGCGCGCTGGTCGGCCGCACCGTGGGGGCGTAGCGGTTGAAAAAGGCGAAGGCGTCGTCAGTCAGCGGCCGGATGACGCCCTCGGTGGCATCGGGCACGACCGTGAACGCCAGGTTGCCCTGGGAAGTCAGCAGGTCCTTGATGCCGGCGCGGGCGGACGCGGGCAGGGTGACCTGGTAGAGGCCGGGGACAACCGTGTCGTTGAGGCGGGCGAGGCTGCCAGCAGGGGTGCGGAAAATTTCCACCCGCCGCGGCCGCTGGTCCGGGCCGACGGCATCGAAGGTGCCGGCGCTGGTTTCGCTCCCGCCGGCCTCATCTCCGGGCAGGTACGGCAGGAAGCTCTCGGGTGGGATGATCTGGCGCGGCACCTGGTCGGACTCCCAGGAGACGCGCAAGGAGGCCTGACCACCGCCCTCCCGGAACGCGGCCGTCACCGGGACCGGTTGCCCCGCGATCAGGTTCACCCGTTCCCGCTTGCGCGCGTTGGCTTCGAACAGCGTCTGTCCATTGACGACCAAATCGGCGTTGTCATCGGCCTCCAGATGAAAATAATAATCGCCGGTGACGCGGGCGACGAGCGCTCCGGACCAGCGAACGCCGAAGTTGTCGCCGGAGAGACCGGGGGCCGGCGCGTCCAGGCCCCATTGGAAATTGAGATGCGGGTCGATCCGGCTGGCGACCACGACGTCCGGGGTGGCGCGCTGGAAATACTCCGCCCGCAGGCCGGTGGCGGCGCGGGTGCGGGTCAGCGGCACATTGACGACGTAGGCCGGCTGGCGGTTGAGCCGCTGGCCGCCCGGATCGACCAGGTGGTAGACGAGTTCATGGAGCAGGGCGACGAATGCCTGGCGGGACGGGAGGTTGGAGCCGTTGGGGTCGAGCGAGGCGGCCAGCGCGAGCACGCTGCCTTGGCCGAGCTGGCGGGAGACGAGCAGCGGCTCCCCGGTCGCCAGCCGCGCGCCGATGGTCACGGTCGGTTCGAGCGCGGCATTGTCGCCGAGCTGCCAGTAGCGCGAGAAGACGAGCGAGCCGAGGTCGCTCTGCTTCGCGTCGGCCACCAGCCGCAGCGCCGGGTGGTTGAAGGTGCTGAGGGCCGGCTTCACCTCGCCGTCCATCGCGACGACCATCTGCCGGAGCAGGCGGGTCGGTAGCACCGGCGCGCCCGCGGCCGTCTGCCAATCGTTGTAAAAGGCCGCGCTGGCCCGGCCCCCGGGCGCGACCAGTAGGCCGCCGCCGCCTTCCACAAATCCCGCCAGCAGCCTGGCCTGCGAGGGGGCGAGAGCGGCGACATCGCAGAGGATGACGGCATCGTACTCGGAAAACCCGTCCACCCCGGCGAGCGCGGTCACCGCCTTCACCTCGGGATCGATCAGGTCGGCCCGCGGCGTCCCCCCGGATGGCGCGGGCGGCTGCCCGGTTTTGACCGCGGCCTTGAGCAGGCTGCCGGGGGCGAGGGCGAGGGCGGCAAACGAGCCGGCGCGCTCCAGAAACGGCCCGCCGGGCGAGCCGTCGACGATCAGTACGCGCAGCCGCGACCGCACCTCGGCCACGCTGGTCCAGGCGTTGTCGCCGGGCAGGTCGTCCTCCACCTTGACGGTGGCGGTGAGCACGTGGCCGCCGGGCTCGGCAAACGTGTGCGTGAATTTCACCGTCTCGGTGGCCCCGGGCAGGAGCTGACCGAGCGAGGTGTCGGTCAGCGTCGTGTCGCCGATGGCCAGCTCGACGGCGGCGGGGGTGACCGATTCCGCCCCGGTGTTGGTCACCGGCACCTCGATGGTGACCGGGCGGTCGGTGCCGATGACCTGGCGGGAAAAGCGCACGTCGGCGACCGCGAGGTTCCGCACGCTGGCGGGCAGCGGAAACTGCCGCACGATCAGGCGCGGCGGCGTTTTCAGATTGGCGAATCCGTCTTGGAGCGACTCCCAGCGGGCCGGGCGATCAAGTTCCCAGCCGACATCCTGGGCGTCGGTGAACACGATGATTTCTTTCTGCGGGTTGTTGCCTTGGGCGAGCGAGATGGTGGCGAGCGAAAGGGCGTCAAACGCGGCCATGCGGCCGTTGACCGGACGCAGGCCGGACAGCGCGGCCCGGACCTCGGTCCGGTTGACCAGCGGCTGCGGAATCACCGCCTGCGGCACCGGCGCGCCGAGGATCAGGGAAAACGAGGTGCCGCCGCCCGCGTCAGTGACGATCTTTTCCGCCTCCTTCACGGCGGCGTCGAAATTCGTCATCCCCCCGCCGGCCAGGGTCATCGACATCGAGCCGTCGATCACGATGGCGATGTCCTTGCGGCCGGCCGTGCCAAACCGCTTCAGGTTGAACCATTGTTCAGCGCCGACCGCCGCCGCGCACAGTCCGAGGAGCAGGCCGGTCACGCCCAGCAATTTCCAGCGGAGATGTTTCTCCGGCCACATGACTGTGGTGACCGCCGCCATGGCCACGCCGAGCAGGAACAGCGGTAGCACCGCCACCCACGGGACCCCCGAGCCGGCGTCGGCCAGCGGGCGCGCCACGCACAGCGCCAGCAGCGCCACCAGCAGGCACCGCGCCGCCATCAGCAGCGCCTCCTCCAGCTGGATGCGCTTTTTGCGCGAAAGCAGCGAATCGAGCAGGAATCGCATCGCCCCCCACTCCACGATTTTCGCGGACCGGCGGTTCAGCAGGTGAATGATGATCGGCACCGCAACGGCACCCAGGCCGCCGAGCAGCGCGAGATTCAAGAAGGACACGGCCGCATCATAGGAGGGCCGCGGCCACTCCTCGCCCTCAATTCGCTCAAAAATTCACTGGTTCGGCCGCCCCGGATTTCCCCGAGGGCGGCCGGGGATCGGGCCCGGTGGATCAGTCCTGGCGGACCGGCAACGGCTCCTCGCCGGGGCCGGCCGCGTCCGGCTGAGGTGCCGGCGGGCTTCCGTCGTCCTCGTAGCCGTCGTCGATCGGCCCCTCCTGGCCCCGAGGCGCGCCGCTGGCGGCGTCGGCCTCCTCGATGCGGTGCAGCGCATCGATAAAGTCGCTCAGCATTTCGACCGGCACCATGATGGTGTCGCGGCGGCCGCGGACGTCTTCGGTGATCTTGATCACGCGGCCGCGCTCATTCTCCTTGAGATCCAAGAAGAAAATCTTGCGATCGGTGGCGAGTTTCTCGGTGTGCAGTGGCGGCTGGTGGTCGCGCCGGAAGCCCCCGCCTCCGCCCCCGCGGAACCCTCCGCCTCCGCCTCCGCCCGCTCCCGCGCCGCGGTAGCCTCCTCCCTGATAGCTGTCCTGGCGGTAGCCCCCGCCCGTGTCTTCATCGTCATAAAACGGCATGTCGCTGTCCTCCTCTTGGTAGTGGTAATGCACCGGAAGCCATTTTCCGGCGTGGATGGAAGTGAAGGCGTAGGATTTGCGAAAATCAAGCGGTTATCGAGGGCAGCGCCGGGTGGACGGCGGCGGCCGGCTCCCGGGGTCTGGCGAAGGAAGCGAAGAGTCCGATTCGTCCGCTGTTCCCTTCGTTCCCTTCTCTTCCTTTACGAGACCCTTCGGTCGCACCGGCCACCGGCTGTCGGGTCCTCCTGACACGCGGATCAGGGGCATTTGCGGGTTGAGATTTGGCGCAGCCGCGGAGGATGCGGGCATGATTGGAAAGACTCTCACCCTCGCTGTTGTTCTCGTACTCGCTCATTCGGCCGCGGCCGCGGACTGGCCGCACTGGCTCGGGCCGAACGGCGATCTGACGTGGCGCGAGAAGGGACTGGTGGAAAAGTTTCCTGAAGGCGGTCCGAAGGTCCTCTGGCGCACGCCGGTGGCGAACGGGTACAGCGGGCCGTCGGTGGTCGGCGACCGGGTGTTTCTGAGCGACTACGCGATTGAGACCGGGAAAGTCGACGATCGGGCGGGCAACCGCACGGTGCTGACCGGGCAGGAGCGGGTGCGGGCGTTTGACGCCGCCACCGGCAAGGAGTTGTGGACGCATGCGTATGAGTGTCCGCTGAACGTGAGTTTCCCCAATGGTCCGCGCACGACCCCGGCGGCGGACGCGGAATTTGTGTGGTCGCTGGGTGCCGAGGGGCACTTGGTGTGCCTGCGGGCGAAGGACGGATCCCTGGTCTGGAAGAAGGAGCTCAAGAAGGAATACCAGCGGGAGGAGTCGCCGTTTTGGGGGTATGCCCACCATCCGGTGATTCATGGGGATCTGCTCTACTGCCTGCCGGGAGGGGAGGGGACGACGGTGGTGGCGCTGAACAAACGCACCGGCGCCGAGGTTTGGCGGGCGCTGTCGGCGAAGGACCCCGGGTACGCGCCGCCGGTGGTGATCCGGCGCGGCGGGCGGGACATTCTCCTGGTCTGGCATCCGGAAGCCCTCTGCGGCCTGGACGCCGCCACCGGCAAAGTGTTCTGGTCGGTGCCGTTCAGCCCCGGGTACGGCATGTCGATCATGTCGCCGGCGGTGGGTGGCGACCACGTCTTCGTCGGTGCCATCGTCAAAAAGTCCCTGCTGGTCAAAATGTCGGCCGATGGCATGAGCGCGGAGACCGAGTGGACCGGTACGCCGAAACAGGCGCTTTCCCCGAAAAACGGCACGCCCCTGGTCTGGGACGGGCATTTGTACGGATGTGATGCCGATGGCGAGCTCCGCTTTGCCGACATGGTCACCGGGGACCGCCTCTGGAGCAGTGAGGAGCCGCTCCGGGGCGACTCCCCGAACTCCGGCACCTTCTTCATGGTCCGCCTGACCGAGGCCAAACCCGGCGCCCCGAACCACCTGCTCGCCAACGACCTCGGCGAACTGATCCTCGCCGATCTTTCACCTGCCGGATACAAGGAGGTTTCGCGGGCGAAAGTCCTCGAGCCGACCACTCCGGGCATGGGCCGCACCGTCGTCTGGAGCCATCCCGCTTTCGCCCGTCAATGCGTCTTCCTGCGCAACGACCGCGAACTCATCTGCGTGTCGCTGGCACCCTAGGAATATCTCAAAAAGCCATGTAAACATGGTAAATACGTCAGCTCGGCGCGGGCGTGCGGAGCGCTTTTTGTGGAACGCGGATTCTCCAAGGCCGAGAGGTGGGACGCGACCTCCGTGCGCGTAGGCGGTGGGCGTGCGCTCTGTGGATGCCCCGCATCGTCTGCTGCTGCGGGTCCGAACGGGAGAATTGCGGCCGCGCTAAGAGCGCTTTTTGTGGAACGCGGATTCTCCAAGGCCGAGAGGTGGGACGCGACCTCCGGGCGCGTAGGCGGTGGGCGTGCGCTCTGTGGATGCCCCGCATCGTCTGCTGCTGCGGGTCCGAACGGGAGAATTGCGGCCGCGCTAAGAGCGCTTTTTGTGGAACGCGGATTCTCCTCGGCTCGATCACCATGCCGGGGCGTGCCAAACTGCCCCCTTTATGGCGGCCCTGAGCGGCGGACAGAGTGCCTGTCCCTCTGTGGCTCGTGTCCCTCTGTGGCTCCGAGCTCGTCTGCGTGTCGCTGGCGCCATAACCATCGCCAATCCGCCTTGACCCCGGGCTGGTGGGCAGGCGAGGGGTGCACGGTGGCCGGTTCCTGGATTAAATCATGCGCCTTGGTCGTGGCGGGACTCGGGGGCGGCCTCGCCTTGGGCGCGTGGTGGTGGCGGACGCCGGTGGAGCGCGCCAACGTCGTCCCGAGCGCACCACTCGTCAGCCCGCCCGGGCGGCCGGGTGGAATAGCGGGGGCGGTGGCGGGAGCCGGCCAGTCCGAAGCGGACGGCGCGCCGGCGCGCGCCTCCAACGACCGGGTGGACGCGGTGGTGGCGCAGCTGCTGGCTTTGAAATCGCACGTCCGAGCGCGTCCTGGCGAACCTCGTTTTCTCCCTGGCGGGCACTGACTTTGCGGCGGCCAAAGAGTCTTTGGGTCTCATGGAGGGCGAGGAGAGGCCGGACTCCGGCCGGGCGCTGATCCGGTGGATGGCTCAGTCGGATCCGGCCCAGGCGGTAGCCCTGGCCCGGGAGTTTGGCGACGCCAAAGGGGAATCGCAGGCCCTCGCCGACTGGGCCCGGCGCGACCCCGTCGCGGCGGCGGCGGCGCTGCGGCCGGATGCCGCCGAGCTGACGCAGGCGGTGGTGTCGATTGCGGAAAACCTCGCCCGGCACGACTGTTCAGCGTTCGAAGCCTGGGTGGCCAGCCTCAACGATTCGGTCTCCCGCGCCGCGGCCCGCCGCACCGTGCTCGGGTTCGAGGCCGACAGCGATCCCGCCGGCACGGCCCGGGCGGCCGCCGCCTGGCTCGCCGCGGAACCGGCAGCCGCCCAATCCGTCGCCAACCTGACCGGCAACATTGCCAAACAATGGGCGCTGGCCGGCGCCCCGCCATCGCCGGGCTGGGAGACCACCTGGCCTCGAACGACCCGCTGGCCGCCTCCACCTGGCTGAGCCAGCTGCCGCCCAGCCCCGGCAAAGACGCCGCCGTCATGCGCCTGGTCAGCGCGATCCGCGAGGAGGATCCCGCTGACGCTTTCGCCTGGGCCGCCACCATTCAGGAGGGGCCGCTGCGCCAGGAATCGGTCCAGGAAACCCTGCGGCACTGGGGGCGCAAGGACCCGGCTGCGGCCACAGCGGCCATTGATGCGCTCCCTCGCGAAGAGCAGGCCGCCGCCCGCGCAGTGGTGGAAAAAGCCCGGGCTTCCTCGAAGTAAGCACTGAAATCGCGTCCAACGCCGCCGCGTGGTCCGGCCAAGGCGCCTTGATAACCCCAAGCATGGACTTCCGTCCCGAGCCGCCGCTTGAATCCTGGGCCGGGTCGTCGATTTTGCGCGGCGATGATTTCAAAACTGCCGCGGTGGGTGTGGGCGGGGGCATGGGCGCTGGCGTGTGTGGCCGGCATGGTCAATGTGGTCGGATTACTCGGATTTGAGCACCAGGCGATTACGCATTTGACGGGGACCACCTCGATGCTGGCGGCGGCGGTGGCGGCGCGGGACGGACGGGCGGCGGTGCATTTGGCCGCGGCCATTGGATCGTTTGTGGTGGGCACGACGATCAGCGGGTTCATCATCCAGGACAGCGCGCTGCAGCTCGGGCGCCGGTACGGGGTCGCGCTGTTGCTGGCCTCGGTGCTGCTCTGTCTGGCCGTGCCGCTGCTGAAGCACGGCAGTGTTTTCGGCCTGTATGCAGCCTCCTGCGGCTGTGGGTTGCAGAACGCGATGGTGAGCACCTACAGCGGGGCGGTCGTCCGCACCACCCATGTGTCCGGCATGTTCACGGACCTGGGGATTTCCCTGGGCCACGCGTTGCGCGGACTTCCGGTGGATGCCAAACGCCTGCGGCTGTGCGTGACGATCATCTCGGCCTTTCTCTGCGGCGGCATCGCCGGGGCGGCGGCCTTTCACCGGCTCGGGTATTTCGCCCTGCTGATCCCGGGCGGACTGATGGCGGTCACGGGGCTGGCCTACAGCCTGTACCGGGTGCGCCATGAGCGGGCGGAGTGATCGACCCGCGGGGCGGAGGGGGAAGCGCAGGCCGTGGCTTCGCCGCGCCCGGAAGGCGGGCGTTGCCGCCCGCCCTGCTTTTGTGTCCGATTTCCCTTGGCGGAGCGGGTGGTGTTTGGGCACACTCAAGAGGATGGCGGATTCTGTTCGTCAGCTTGTTCGTACAAGCCCCCCTCTTGCGTTTTTATTCATGATCCCTTTAAATCGTTTAGCCGTGGCCCTGCTGGTCACGGCCGCTGGCGCGTCCGCAGAACAGATCGCCATCAGTGAAATCATGTACCATCCGCCGGGCTCGGCACCCGAGTTTGTGGAAGTGCTGAATCTAACCAGCAACCGGATCGACATGGCGGACTGGAAGCTTTCAGGGGGGGCGAGCCTGTCGCTTCCGGGTTTTGAGGCCGGCGCGCCGACCGCCCATTTCCTGCGGGAGTACGAGCGGATCATTCTGAGCGCGGCGGATCCCGTGGCGACGCGCTTGGCGTATCCGTCCATCGGCTCCGGCACGAGGGTTTTTGGCCCCTGGACCGGGAACCTGAGCAATGCGGGCGACACGATCGTGCTCAAGGATGCCTCCGATGCGCAGCAATGCCAGGTGACGTATGGCGATGACCAGGAGTGGCCGGTCTCGGCCGATGGGGCCGGCCATTCCTTGGTGGTGGTCAACGAGAACCGGGACATCGACGACTGGCGCAACTGGCAGGCCAGCCCCCGCCCGGGCGGCAGCCCGGGCCAGGCTGAAGCGCGTCGTCCCGAGGAGCCGCTGGCGGTGACCGAACCCTCGCTGGCCTCCAACTACGTGGTGACCGACTACAACAGCGCTCCGGCGGTGGGCGGCGTGCCTGCGCCCGTGCGCCCCACGGATACGAAATGGAAATATTACGCCGAGACGGTCGCCCCGCCGGCCGATTGGGCCACGGCCGGCTTCAACGACAGCAGCTGGGGTCCGTCCGACCCGGCGCAGGGATACGCGCCGCTCGGCTTTGAACCCGGCACCACCTCGACTAGTTTTCCGGGGATCCGGACGGCGGTGCCGGCCAACCAGCCACTGAGCACCTATTACTTCCGCACCACGTTTCAGTGGAACGGCCCGCTGACCGGCAGCACCGCGATTTTCGACCAGTTTCTGGATGATGGCGCGCTGGTCCGGCTCAATGGACAATTTCTCGTGCGCGAGCGCATGCCCACCGGCACTGTGACCCACGCCTCCGTGGCCACCGCCGAATCGCTCGACGGCACGGAAGAGTTCAATCGGATGAGCGTGGCCGCCGGCGTGCTGAACGGCAAATTGCTCGCCGGCGCCAACACCCTGGCCGTCGAAATCCACAATCGCACCACCACCAACGACGATCTGGTGATGGCCTTGCGGATGAAGATCGCCACCACCGTGCCCGGGGTGCTGATCAACGAAGTGCTCCCATCAAACGTTGCAGGTCAGGGATTTGTAGAATTTTACAATCCGCTCGGGACGGCGGTCGACCTGCAGGGCCACTATCTCAGCAGCGACCCCGGCGATCTCCCGCGCTATCAAATTCCGGGTTCGTTGGTGGTTCCGGCGGGCGGTCTGGCCACCATCGATTTTGCGGGTGCCGGGCTTCGCGTCGACAATCCGGTGGAGGTCTATCTCACCCGTCCCGACGGGATCAGCAAGATGGCGGCCGCTTCGCTCCGCGTCCCCACCGACGGGCGCTCCGGCGGGCGCAAACCCAACGGCGGCACCCAGTGGTTTGTCTTCGCCACCCCCACGCCGGGCGCGGCCAACCAGTCGACCAGCCTGCCGGCCGCCACGCCACTGCGTTTGAGCGAGGTGCATCACAACGGGGCGGGCAGGGTGACCTGGCTCGAGGTGGCGAATCCTTCGGGCTCGTCCGCCAGCGCTGCGGGGGTGTTTCTTTCGGACTCACGGGACTTCACCACCCGGCTGCCCCTGGGGGGAACCGTCGCGGCTGGTGGCCAGGCCAGCGTGGGGGTGGATTTCCCGGTGCCCGGCAATGGCGATCTGTTCCTCTACCTGGTGGCGGCGGACCTGACGGTGCTGGACGCCGTGAAACTCGAACCGCGCGCCGCCGGACTGCCTTCGATCCAGCGTTACCCCATCACCAGCAACGAATGGTATCATTCCGAGACCTCGACCCGCGACGCCCCCAACGCGCCGGAAATCCGGGAATCGGTGGTCATCAATGAAATCATGTTTCGTCCGCCCTCCTCGCACTCGGCGGGCGAATTTGTGGAGCTGTACAACCGCGGAACGGTGCCGGTCAGCCTTGGGGGCTGGCGTTTTGCCGACGGCATCAACTACACCTTTCCCGCCGGGGTCACCCTGGCTCCCGGGGCGCACGCGGTGGTCGCCAAAGAGCCGTCGTACATGACCGCCAACTACCCCGGAATCACCCAGGTCTACGGTCCGTTCGGGGGCACGCTGCGCAACCGCGGCGAACGGCTCCGCCTGGAAGACGAACGGGGGAATCTGGCCGATGGCGTCCATTACGAGTCGGGTGGCCAGTGGCCGACCACGACCGGCGGCGAAGGCAGCAGCTTGGAGTTGATCCACCCCGATCTGGACAACAGCCAGCCCTCGGCCTGGCGCGCGAGCGACGAAAGCCAGAAGTCCACGTTGCAGACGTTCACCCACACCGGCATCTACCGCGAGCTGCGCGGGACGCAAAGCCGGCCCACCAGCGCCCGCGAGCTGCATTTTCATGCCGTCAGCGATGCCCACCTGCTCCTGCGCGACATCTCGCTGACGCGTTCCGGCAGCGGAAACCTCATCACAACCGGCGACGCCACCTCACACACCGGCACCAGCGCCGCCGGGTTCCTCTGCACCGGCACCCACAGCCAGAGCGACACCCTCCCCCGCGAAGGGGCCACCATCACGGGCGATCCCGGATTCCACCTCATCAGCACCGGCACCGGCGACAACAAAAACAACAAGGCCGAGGTCGATTGCACGGGCATCGCCAAAGATAACATCCTGACCCTCACGTTCCAAGCGCGCTGGATTTCCGGAATGCCCCTGCTCATCGGCCAGACCTGGGACCGGAGCTTCGGCACCGTCTTCCGGCTGCCGATTCCCAACAATCTGGGCACCGCCGGCGCGCCAAATTCCACCCGCCGCGCGGCTGCTCCGCCGACGGTCGACCAGCTGGCCCATACCCCGCCGGTGCCAACCCCGACCCAGACCGTGCTCGTCACCGCACGGGTCGCATCGGTCGACGGCGTCCCGACCGTGGAACTGGTGCGGCGGCTCGACAACATCAACGCCAACGGAGTCTGGACCACCCAGACCATGAATGACGCTGGAACGAACGGTGATGCGGCGGCGGGCGATGGCATCTTTTCCGCGACCGTGCCGGCGCAGGCGGATGCGTCCATCACCCAGTTTTATGTCCGGGCCACGGCTCCCGGGGGCCAGGCCAACGAGCTGCCCCGCGACGGGGCGGTCCGGCCGGCGATGTGGATTGTGGACAACTCGCCGCCGACGGCGCGGCCCGGCACCGTGGCCCACCGCTTCGTGGTCTCAAGATACCACCGGAGCGCCCTGGGCAACGGCGGGTGGTCGGCCAAGTACGACTGGGACTTCCCGCGCATGTCGAACTTCGAGTTCAATGCGACGGTGATCTTGGGCGAGACCAGCTTCGCCGGCGGGCCTGAAGTGCTCTACAACTGCGGCATGCGCAAAGGCGGCAGCCCGTGGACCCGGTCCTCCGAGAGCACCCTGGACCGGATGCGCTGGAAATCGCCCGGCGACGCCTTGTACCGCAACCGGTCCAAAACCGGGGTCGACAACGACGCCGCCGGCGGCGCGCGCTTTCACAACCGCATCACGCGGCACTGGCTCTACCTGCTCGGCTACGCGGTGCCGGACCATGAGTTCATCCAGCAAATCGTCAACGAGGACGCCCCCCGGCTGGGCGACGACATGGAGCCGACCGACAGCGACTTTTTCGACCGGGCCTACGTCGACGGCAGCGACGGCGAGCTTTTCGAGATCGATGACTCCTGGTTCATGTACGACCAGGCACCGAACAGCCCTGGAGCGGAGGATCGCCTTGATGCCGGCAGTGTGACCGGCCGCTGGGCACTGACCGACTGGACCAATGCAGCCGTGCCGACTACACCCTCGGCGGACAGTCCGATCTTTTTCCACGGCAACTGGCCGCTGCGCTTTCCCGAGGACCAGTACGATTACGGCTCGCTCGCTTCCTTCATCAAAACCACGGTGACCGGCGCGCCGGCCTCCGATTCCTGGCGCGACCAGGTGTCGCGGCAGCTGGACATCGAACGCGCCGCGGTCTACGCGGCGGTGCGCGGGTACATCGGCGAATGGGACAACTTCACCCTCAACCGGGGCAAAAACGGCTACTTCTACCGCCGGGCCATGGATGGAAAATTCGAGTTTCACCATTGGGACAGCGATCTCGCCTTTCAGAACACCGGCGAAGGGTTTTTGGGCACAGCGGGCGGCCTGGGCTGGACGAACCTGACCTCCCGCCCGTGGTTCCGCCAGCGGGTGCATTTTTACCTGACCGAAATCGTCACCAAATACGCCAAGGACTCGCCCCGGATGGGTGCCTGGCTGGCGGCGATGAATTATCAGTCCGGGGTCAGCGACGGGCTCGCGCCCTTCAAGACGACCGGGTTCAGCTATCCGGGATGGTTCACCGGACGCCAGACGCCCGCGATCAGTTTCATCAATGCCGCGGGCGACACGAATGCTTCGCCCAACTACACGCGCGCGTTCTCCGTGACCACGGCCAGCGGACAAACGGTGACTACGCCGCTCTTCACCATCGAGGGTCTCGCTCCCTCCAGGGTATTCACGGTGGATGTCGAGGGGCATCCCGAAGCCAGGGCGGAATGGACTCCGGAAACCACCAATTTCGGCAAGTGGCGGATCAGCGGGGTCGCCCTGGCCACGGGTGTGAACACCCTGAACGTTCGGGCGCTCGGCTTGAAGGGGGAGGTCATTGACTCCCTGCCGTTCTCCGTCACCCTCACGCCCAACGCGCCGCCGCTGGCGGTGCTGACCGCCGCCCCCGCGTCCCTCAACGTGGCCGTGAATGAAGCGCTGTCATTCGACGCCAGCGGCAGCCGTGATCCCGAAGGCGGGCCGCTTGCGTTTGCCTGGAGCGTGGCTCCCTCCGCCGGGGCCTTTTTGAGCCAGCCCGGGCTTGGACGGGCACAGCTGCGCCTGACCCGGCCGGGGCTGTACACGGTGGACCTGGTCATGACCGACCCGGCCGGCCTGACCGCCACCGTGCGACGCGAAGTCACCGTTTTTGCCGAAGGCGATTTTCGTTCCTTTGGCACCGGCGTCAGTCTCGACCCCGGCCTGACCGCGACCAATCTCCCCCTGCGGGACAACGAGCCGTCCAATGCCTGGTATTCACTCGAGGACAAGGTGGGCTCGCTGCTCATCCAGGTGCTCGACCGCGCGGCCCTGCCTCTGAATAGCGGTGCCTTTCCATCGGTGACCCGTGACCTGCCCGATGCCAGCGACTGGGTGCTGCAGACCAAGGCGTCATTCGACACCCGGGCCCTCGGGCTTTTCCAGACTGGCTTGATCGTTGAACTGACGGAGAACGGGCAGCCGGTACGGTATGCGTTCGGCGCCGAAGGGCGGTCCTCGCTGACCATCCGACGTTCGGTCAGTGGCGGGCCCTATGTCTCGCTCCTCGGTGCGGTAAGGCTGAATGCGGGCGGCCCGGAGGTGGCGGAAATCGACGGGGTGTTGTGGGCGGCGGACGCCCATTTCACCGGCGGTTCGCCCTTCAGCCAGACGTACACGTACGGCTTTGCCAATTCCACGCTCCACGACACCGGCCGCGGCGATCCTGCGGGCTTCACCTACGGGGTGCCCGTGCCGAATGGTTCGTACGATCTGACGCTGCGCGCCGCAACCGCCCAGACGGTGGTGCAGGCGGTCTCGATCAACGGCGGTCCCGCCCAAAACTGGTCGGTCGCCGCCGGGCTGAGCGCCGCCGAAAAAACGCTCTCCTTTCCCGGGGTCGTCGTGGACAATGGCCTGCTCAGCTGCGCCATCACCCGCACCAGCGGAACCAACCTCAACGCGATCCTCACGGCCTTGGAACTGGTGCCGCAGGAAACGACGTTCACCGCCCTGCGGGTGCAGCGGACGGGTCCGCAGCTGAGTTTTGCGCGCCAGACGGAGCCGGGCCAGTGGGTCACCGTCGCCACCGTGCCGCTCGCGGCCAACACCGCAGCCGGCCGCGGCGGGGTCTTTGTCGCCACCGATGCGCCGCAGACGGTGCGGATGGACTTCGATTACCTCCTGGTGGCCGATCCCGGACGCTCCGACCCGCTGGCCGCCGCCCTCCGTCTGACCGAAGTGATGTACCAGCCCGGTGCCGAGGGCGTGGAATACATCGAGCTGGCCAATTTCAGCGCGCAGTCGATCAATCTGGCCGGAGCGACATTCGTCGAGGGCCAGCCGTTCGCCGCCTTCACCTTCGGCGACGTTGCTCTCGCGGCGGGTGAACACGCCGTGGTCACGGCCAATCTCGCCGACTTCCGCGCCCGCTACGGCAACAGCCCGCGCGTCCTCGGGGTCTGGACGGCCGGTGCCCTCAACAATGCCGGCGAGGCCGTGACCTTGCGTGATGCCAGCGGCAATGCCTTGCATGACTTCACCTACGGCACCAGCGCGCCGTGGCCCATCGCTCCGCGCGGCCTGGGGCCATCGCTCGAGGTCATCGATGTCCAGGGCGACTACAACGACCCGTTCAACTGGCGGGCCAGCTTTGAACCGCAGGGCAGCCCGGGCCTGCCGGGTCTGGGTCTTGATGCGGATGGCGACGGCCAGTCTGACGGCGAGGAATCGCTTTTTGGCACCAACCCTGCCGACCCCTCGTCGTTTGCCCAGGTCGCGGCCAGCATCGCGGCCAACGGCGATGTCAGCCTCTCGTGGCCGAGCGTCGCCGGCCGGTCCTACCGCCTCGAGCGCACGACCGACTTCCTGGCCTGGACCACGGTGCAGACGGTGGTGGCCACCGCCACCGCCTCCAGCTATGTGGATCCCGCCACCCCGGGCCAGCCGCGGCTGTACTACCGGGTGGTCGCCCTGCCCTGATCCACGACCGGGCGGCCCGATGTCCATCGGGCCGGCCCGGCTGGCCCCGCCCGCCCTCGTCCCCCATGCCTGCCGCCCTGCTCTTCGATGAAACGTGCCTCCTCCATCTCACTGGAGAGGGCCATCCCGAACGGCCCTCGCGCCTCGAGGCGGTGCGCACGCACTTGAAAAAGGACGGCGTGTTCGACACCGTGCCGCGGATCGAGCCGCGGGCGGCGACCAATGAGGAGCTCTGTCTGGTGCATACCCCTCCATACGTGGCCACGGCCATTGCCGAGATTGAGACCGGAGTGTCCATGCTCAGCACCGGGGACACCCACGTCGGCGGTCCGCCCTCGCTCAAGGCGGCGCGTCACGCCGCCGGCGGGGTGCTCAACGCGGTCGACGCGCTCGCCGCCGGCACCCACCGCACCGTCTTTTGCGCGGTGCGCCCGCCCGGCCACCACGCCACCCCGTCGCGGGGCATGGGCTTTTGCGTCTTCAACAATATCGCCCTCGCGGCGCGGCATGCGCAGAAGAACCACGGCTTGGGCAGGGTCGCGATCGTGGATTGGGACGTACACCACGGCAATGGCACCCAGGACGTCTTCTACGACGATCCGTCGGTCTTTTTCTTCTCCAGCCACCAGTCGCCATGGTACCCCGGCAGCGGCCGCCGCGACGAAACCGGTTATGGGAAGGGCCTGGGCACGACCATGAACCGCCCGCTGCCCGCCGGCACCGGCATCGAGACCCTGCGCCGCGTCTTCACGGACGACCTGCTGCCCGCGCTCGACACTTTCAAACCCGAGCTGATCCTCATCTCCGCCGGCTTCGATTCCCGCCTCGGCGATCCGCTCGGCCAGTTCACCCTGACCGACGAGGACTTCGCCGAGCTCACCACCATGCTTTGCGGGATCGCCGCCCGCCACGCCGGCGGCCGCGTGCTCTCCGTCCTTGAGGGTGGCTATAACCCCCGCGGGCTGGCCGCCGCCGTCAGCGTGCACCTGGCCGCGCTGGGGTGATCCAGCCTGCGCCCATCGATTTCAGCCGCTCGTTGAATTCCCCGCGCGGATCCGCCAGCCTCTGCCCCATGGACCGTTCAAGCCTCTCCCTCCGTGAGCTCAAGGGCCGCGCCGACACCACGCCGCAGGCGCACGCGGTGCGGGCGCAGGTGACGGCCATCCAGCTCAAGAAGACCAAGTCCGACAAAGACTACCTGGAACTGGGGTTGTCCGACGGCAGCGAGGCGGTCACGCTGCGACTGTGGCTCGATCACCCGCTGTTTCCCGTTGCGCAGAAGCTTCTCTCCCGGACCTGGATCGAGATCGCCGGGGATTGGACGCAAAACCAATACGGGCTCGACGTGCGCGGCGGCTCGTTGCGCGAGTTGGACGAGGGCGAGAGCGCCGCGCTGCTCGGCGGTCCGGAGGAGCTGCGCGAGAAACTGGCCGCCGACTTTTCCTGGATCACCGAGACCACGGCCACGCTGGCGGATCCGAGGCTGCGGGCGGTGTGCGCGCGCTTTCTGGAAGTCCACGGCGAGCGGTTCCGCCGCACCGGCGCGGCGCGCGACTACCACCACGCGCGGCGTGGCGGGCTCGTCGAGCATGTCGCGCAGATGATGCGCACGGCGGTCGCGATCGCGGGAGCCTATCCGTACCTCAATCGCGACCTGCTCCTCGCCGGCGTGCTTTTCCACGACTGCGGCAAGCTGTGGGAAAACTGCTACGCGGCGGATGGTTTTGTCATGCCGTACGATGAGCGAGGCGAAATGCTCGGTCACATCACCATCGGCATCGAACTGGTGAACCGCCTCTGGCGCGACCTGGTCGAAAGCCCCTCCTCCGACGCCTGGCGCGAGCTTGTGCCGGCGACCGAGGAGGTGCGCTTGCACCTGCTCCACCTCATCGTCTCCCACCACGGCGAAGTGGCGTTCGGCTCGCCCGTCGTCCCGAAGACGCCGGAGGCCGTGATTCTCCACCACGTGGACAACATCGACGCCAAACTCGAAATGTTTGCTGACGGCTACGCGACCTCCGCGCCGCTGGCGAAAAACATCCTCGAACGACGTCGCCCGCTCCCGGGCAACCTGGTGCGGCCGCTGGCCTGCCTGCCTGCCTCCCGGTAGCTGTCGGGCCCGGGCGAGCGGGAAAAAGCGCGTGGAGGCCCGCGGCCCCACGTCCCGGGTTGGACCGCGACGTGCGGGCGGATCGGCGGCGGCTGGTGCCGGCGGCGGGCGCATTCCGGCCTTCTTCTGCTCGTGCGGACAGGGGTCAGCCCGGGCGCGGCCGCCGGAGCTGTCTTGACAGCTTCGGCGTCGGTCTTTAGTGCTCACCACGCCAGCCCGTTTTTTCCCGTCCGCCGACCCTGTCCATGACTCCCCTCCCCACTGCACCCGTCCGCCCGCCGCCCGCCACGGATGCCATCTTTGAGCGGCCGGTCCGAGCGGGGCCCGGCCCTGCCGCCCATGTGGTCGGGGTCCTGCCGGGTGAAGGCATTGGCGCAGAGGTGACGGAGGCGGCGCTCGCGGTGCTGCGTGCGGTGGAGGCGCGCTCGGGGGTGCGGTTTGCGATTGAATACGGCGGCGTGATCGGGTTGCCGGCCGTGGAGGCGACCGGCCGCTGTCTTTCCGATGAGGTGATCGGTTTTTGCCGGTCGGTTTTTGACCGGAGTGGAGCGATCCTGGCCGGGGCCGGCGGCGGCCGGTTTGTGTATGATTTCCGCAGGCAGTTCGACCTGTTCATCAAGCTGAATCCGGTCGTGGCGTGGCCGGAAATGGATGACGTGAGGATTGTGAAGGGCGAGGTCGCCCGCTCCGTGGACATGCTGGTTGTGCGCGAGAACCTCAGCGGCCTTTACCAGGGGGAGACGCGTCACCTGGAGGCTGGCGACGGCTCGAGGACGCTGGAGCATCGTTTCCTCGACATCGATTACGCCTGCTATCTCATGCTGCAGGAAGCCCGCAGCCTGGATGTCGTGGCTGCGCCCAATTGTTTTGCCGATATTCTTTCGGATCTCGGCGGTCTGCTCATGGGCGGACGCGGGCTGACCTTTGGCGCGAGTTACGGCCGCGGCGGCGAGACCGTCTATCAGACCAACCATGGCGCGGCTTATGACTTGCAGGGAACCGGGAAGGGGAATCCCCTCGGGCAAATTCTCTCGATGGGCATGATGCTGCGTGAAAGCTTCGGCCTGATCGAGGAGGCGGAGGCGGTGGACGCCGCGGTGCGGCGGGTGCTGGGCCAGGGGTTCCGCACCGGGGACATCGCCGCGCCCGGCGGCCTTCCGGCCGGCACTGCCGAGATGGCGGACCGCATCGCCGCCGAACTCCGGACGGTCTGAGCCCCGGCTCCAGCACACGATGAAGGCGGCGCTCCTCCTGGTTGATTTGCAGCACGATTTTCTCGCGCGGCAGCCGCTGGAGCCCGCGCCCGAGCAGCTGGTGGCCCGGGCCTCCGCCCTGCTCGGCCTCTGCCGGGAGCATCAGGTCCCGGTGGTCCACGTCCGCATGACCATCACCCGCGACCCGGACAACCGGCTGCCTCACTGGAAAAGCCGCGGCGAGTGGATCTGCGTCGAGGGCACGCCCGGACACGCGGCTCCGTCTCCGCTCCATCCACAGCCATCCGAAACCGTCATCGACAAGCAAGGCTTCAGCGCCTTTGAGGACGGCCGGCTGGAGGCGCTGCTCGACGGTTGGGGAACCGACACGGTCATCCTCGGCGGGCTGGACCTTCACAATTGCATTCGCGCCACCGCGGTGGACGCCTGGTGCCGGCACCGCGACGTCATCATTGCGGAGGATGCCACCGGGCACTACGACCCGCTCGAAGCCGCGTCCACCAGCGACTTTCTCTCGACGCGGGGCGTCCGGTTCCTTCCGGTCCGCTCCCTCGGCCGGCTGCTTCTCGGCGCGCCGGCAGAGGAGCAAATGGCGCCGGACGTCCCGTGTCTGCCGGCGAGAATGCCCTCCGCGACGGCCGCTCCCGGCGGCGGTCCACACTATGTCCACCGCTCTCCCGGCGACATTTCCAGGGTCGTCTGGTCCGTGGCTGCGGTCGTTCCCGAGGAGGTGACCTCCGCGGTCCGTTCAGCGCGGAATGGGTTGCGCACCGTGACGGCCTCCACGGTTGCGGACCGCTGCCGATGGCTGGAATCGCTCGCCAGCACGCTGGCTGGGGAGACGGTCGCTGCGCGCCTCGCCACTTGGATCGCCACCGATGTCGGGAAGCCGGTGCGCGAGGCGCGGACCGAGATCGGCCGCTGCCGGCAGCTCCTGGCTGCTGCCGTGCGGCATGCGGGCGGGCCATTCTCTCTGACCTTTGCCGATGGCTCCGGCATGCGGCGGGTTCCCCATGGGGTGGTTGCGGCCATTACTCCCTGGAATCATCCACTGGCCATCCCGGTGGGCAAAATCGCGCCAGCGGTGCTGCACGGGAACACGGTGGTCTGGAAACCGGCCCCGGCCGGGGCCCGGCTCGCCGTCGAACTGCTCGAACTGATGCGTCAGGCCGGGTGGCCGGCCGGCCTGGTCACCGTCGTCCAGGGCGGGGCGGCGGCGGCCTGCTCGCTCATGAACGACCCGGGGGTCGATGCCATCACCCTGACGGGCGGCCCGGCGGCCGGCTTCGCGGCCCGGCGCCTCGCCGCCCTGCGCCCTGTGCCGCTGCAGGCGGAGCTCGGCGGAAACAACGCGGCCATCGTCTGGTCCGACGCCGACCCCGCCGCCGCCGCGCGGCTGATCGCGGCCGCCGCCTTTGGTTTTGCCGGCCAGCGGTGCACGGCGAACCGCAGGGTCATCATCGGCAGCGAGCAGCTCGATTTTTTTCTCGAGCGACTGGTCGAGGCCACGCGCGAGCTGGCCTGGGGCGATCCGCTGGACGAGGCCACGGTGGTTGGCCCCCTGGTTTCCGAGGACAGCCGCGACCGGGTGACCGCCGCCCTGGCGGCGGCGGAAGCGGGCGGGCACCGGGTCCTCCGGCCGCATGGGGAGGACCGCGCCGGCTTCTTCGCCCGCGGCTGGTATCACGCGCCGGCCATTGTGGTGTGTGACGATCCGGAGGCCGGCATCGTGCGGCGCGAGTCGTTTGGTCCGGTGCTGGTTGTGCAGCCCGCCGCCGATTGGGACCACGCCGTTGAGCTCGCCAATGGCGTGGAGCAGGGGCTGGCGGCCTCGGTGTTCACGGCCTCGGCGGAGCGCTGGGCGGATTTCCAGAACCGGGTGCGGGTGGGGATTTTGAAGTGGAATCGGGCCACCGCCGAGGCTGGGGTGGAGGCCCCGTTCGGCGGCTGGAAGGCCTCGGGCATCGGCCCCCCCGAGCACGGCCCGGCCAACCTTGAGTTCTACACCCGCAGCCAGACTCTCTACGAGGGGTGATATGCCGAATCCGCCTGATCCAGCCTTAGCGGGGCCCGCACTTTCCGTTCCGGAGGTGTTCGCGGAGCAGGTGCGGCTGCACGGCGGGCGGCCGGCGATCATCGACGGCGGCCGGGTGCTGACGTACCGGGAGCTGCACGACCAGAGCCGGCGGGTGGCGGGTTTTCTGCGGGGGCCGGCGGCCTCCGAGAGCCCGGTGGTCGCCATTCTGGTCGCGCACGGGCCGGACCTCGTCGTCGCCCTGCTGGCGGTGCTCGAGGCGGGGAAAATCGCCGTGGTGCTCGATCCGGCGGACCTTGCCGGGCGCCTGGCCGCCCTGCTGGCGGAGGCGGAAGCGGGCACGCTGCTCGCGGATGCCGCGCACGCCGTCCTGGCCGCGGAGACGGCCCCGCCCGGGGTGCGCGTTGTCCTTCTGGACGAGGCGCGGGCGGCCGGGGCACCCCGCGGTCCGGCGGCCTCCCCGGATCCCGGGGCCGTCGCCATCATTGTGTTCACCTCCGGCAGCACCGGCACGCCCAAGGGCGTGCTCGCGACCCACTCAAACCTGGTGCTGAACGTCCACAATTATGCCCGCTCCGCGGATCTCGGGCCGGAGGACCGGCTGACGCTGCTGTCGCGGGGCCACTTCATGGCCGGGCTTTCCGCCATCTTTGGGGCCCTGCTGCAGGGGGCCGCCCTGCTGCCGTTCGACGTCCGGCGCCGCGGGTTCCGGCAACTGCACGACTGGCTCCTGGCGGAGCGGATCACGCTGTATCATTCCGTGCCCACCCTCTTCCGGCGCTTCTGCGAAAGCCTCGCCCCGGGAGTCCACTTTCCTATGATCCGGATCGTCAAACTCGGCGGCGAGCCGGTGATGAACCACGATGTCAAGCTGTGGCAGCGCCATTTTCCGGCCACCTCGGCCCTGATCAACGGCCTTGGCCTCAGCGAGGCCAACGGAAACCTGTGCCATTTCAAAATCGATCACGGCACCCCCGCCAGCTTTGACGTGGTGCCCGTCGGTCATGCCCTGCCCGGGGTGGAGATCCTCCTGCTCGACGCCGCCGGCGGCGCGGTTCCGGCAGGAGGGACCGGGGAGATCGCTTTTCGCTGCCCGCACCGGTCGCCGGGTTACCGGCGGTCGGATGATTTTGCCGCGCAGCTGGTGCGGCCGCCATGCGGCGGCGAAGGCGGGCCCTTTTTCAGGACCGGCGATCTGGGCCGTTTCCTGACCGGGGGCACCCTGCAGCACCTGGGCCGCAAGGACGACCTGCTCAAGCTCCGGGGGCTGAGGATCGAGCCCGCCCAGGTGGAGGCCGTCTTGTTCGAAGACCCCAGGATCCGGCACTGCGCGGTCGGCATTCGGGGCGAGGGGAGTCGGCCGCAGCAGCTTGTCGCCTGGTATGTCCCGGCACCGGGGACCGCTCCCACGCCGGGAGAACTCCGCACCCTCATGGCCCGCCGGCTGCCCTCCGCCCTGGTCCCTTCCGCGCTCGTCCCCCTTGCCGAGATGCCCATGACCCCGGGGGGCAAAATCGACCGCAACGCGCTGCCCGACCCGGCGCGGGCCGCCCCGGCGCGCACGGTCGGGAGCGGACCGCCGCGGGACGCGGTCGAGCTCGCGCTGGCCCGGATCTGGCGGAAAGTACTCCGGGTTCCCTCGGCTGGCCGCGACGATGATTTTTTTGCGCTCGGGGGCGATTCCTTGTCCGCCGCCGTGCTGCTTTCCAAGATCGAGGCGGCATTTCACGCGGACCTTGATCTCGGCAATTTCCTAGTCTCGCCGACACTTGGCGAGTTGGCCCGGCTCATTCGGTGCGCCAGCCCCGACATGGTCCATCAACGGCTTGTGCTCACGCGCCACGGTGGCTCCGCCACGCCATTTTTCTTTGTGCCGGGGGCTGGCGCCGCCGGCCGCCCGCCGCGGATCGACGCCGCGCCGGCGCTTCGGCCTCATTACGCGCTGCAATACCGGGGTCTCGATGGGGTGGAGAAACCTCAGCGGACGGTCGCCGACATGGCGGCGTATTTTCTCGGGGAGGTGCGCCGGGTCCAGCCGTCCGGTCCCTACCTGCTGGGGGGCGGGTCGTTCGGGGCGCTGGTGGCCCTCGAGGCGGCGCACCAGCTGCGCGGGCAGGGCGAGGAGGTGAGGCTGCTGGTGGTCGAGGATTCGCTTCTGGACGGATGTCTCACGCCGAGGTCGGGCGGTCCGTGGACTCACCGGCTGGAGCGATCCTTGCTCGGGATGCTGCCGGTGGGAAAACGCTTCGAATTCACCTGGTCCGGACTGCGCGAAGGGCTCCGGCAATGGCGGTACCGCGTCCTTGTGCCAGTCGCCCGCTGGCGGGCGCGGCTTCAAGAAAAGCCGCTGCCCAAAGTCTTCCGTTTCCACGATCTGCTCAATCATTCCCTGGCCGCCAAGCGGCACTACCTGCTGCGACCGTATCCCGGCCCGGTGGCGCTGCTCCGCACCCGGTTCAGTGGGGCGCACAAGCTGTTTGCGCTGGAGCCATCCCTTGGGTGGAACCGGGTCTGCACGCACTTGACCATCCATGACCTCGACGGTGAAAAAACCGAACGCGTCGCCGATCCCGTCCGCCGGGCGGCCTACCTCGTCCGTCTCGATGCGGTCCTCGAGGCCGCGGAGTCGGGTCAGGGCTAGGCTTCGGGAGTTGCGGCCTCGCTTGTTCTTGTGTATCCCATGAATCCGTTCTCTTTTCCAGGTGAAGCCGACGTCCTGCCCGTGAGGTGCTTGGTGGCGCGCGGCCGGGTTGTCGATTGTGCCGCCCGCCCGCTGGTGATGGGCATCGTCAATGTGAATGACGACTCCTTCTCAGGCGATGGCATGCTTGATTTCGAGGCGGCGTGGGCCCTTGCGGAGGGGCATTTCGCGGACGGGGGGGACATCATCGATGTCGGGGCGGAAAGCGCGCGGACCAACCGCGAGGCGGTCGGGGTGGAGGAGGAGGTGCGGCGGCTGCGCGGGTTTCTGGCGCTCTGGCAGGAGCGCGCCGGCGGGCTGCGGCCGCGCTTTGCGGAGCAGCTCACGCCGCCGCTGTTGTCGCTGAACTCCTGGCGGCCGGAGGTCGTGGAGCAGGTGCTCCCGATCGGAGGCGACCTCCTGAACGACATCGGCGCGCTGCCGGACGACCGGAATGCGCGGCTGTGCGCGCGGCATGGCGCGGCGCTGCTCATCATGCACAGCATCGGCCAGCCGAAGGTGCCGCACACGCACGTGGGGTATGAGGATGTGGTGGCGGCAGTCGAGGGGTTCTTCGAGGAAAAAATCGCCCTGTGCGAATCGGCCGGGCTGGCGCGGGAGGCGCTGGTCCTCGACCCGGGCTTGGATTTTGCCAAGCAGCGCGACGACAACCTCCGGCTGATCGCCGGGCTGGGGCGTTTCCTCAGGTTTGGCCGGCCGGTGCTCATGCCGGTCTCGCGCAAGACGTTCATCGGGCAGACGCTGGGCCTGGCGGAACCCGCGGAGCGCGATGCCGGCACGGTGGCCGCCTTGGTGGCCGGGCAGGTGCGGGGGGCGCACATTTTTCGCGTGCACCACGTCCGCGCGGCGGCTGAAGCGGTGCGGGTGGTGGAAGCGTGTCTGTAGCGGGCAAACGCACGAGCTGGGGGAGGGACACGGGGGCGCGGTTCTGAACTGACGGCGGGCTTGCCGGGCCGGCGATTGCGGCGCACGCTGGGGCATGTCCGCCGCCGACCCCGGGTCACCGCTCAATTGGAATTCGCGCCACCTCACTCAGGGCTGGCAGCGCGGCGTGCGGGCGTTTTATTGGGGCCTGGGCTGGACCGAGGCGGACTTTCACAAGGCCCAGGTCGGGATCGGGGTGCCGCTGCTCGATGGCAATCTGTGCAATGTGCATGCGTATGCACTGGGGCAGCAGATCAAGGAGGGCTGCGCGGAGGCGGGACTGATCGGACTGCCTTTCGGGGTGCCGGCGGTGAGCGACAACCTCACCCAGGGCCAGGAGGGCGGCAATGCGTCCCTCGTGTCGCGAAACCTCATCGCCAACAGCGCGGAAATGGTGGTGAGCGCGCACGGCTACGACGCCCTGGTCGGGCTGCACCACTGCGACAAAAACGGACCGGGCTTCGCCATGGCGCTGGCGCGGCTCAATTATCCCGGCTTGCTGGTCAGCGGCGGTTCGATCCTGCCCGGCTGCCACCAGGGACGGCCAGTGACCATCCTGGACGCCTACGATTCGCAGGCCAAAGCCGACCAGGGCGCGCTCACTCACGAGGAAAGCGAGGCGGTCATCCGCGCGGCCTGCCCCGGCCCGGGCGGGTGCGGGATCGCCGCTTCGTTCAACACCTGGGGCATCGCCATGGAGGCGATCGGCCTGATGCTCCCCGATTCCTCGTCCATTCCGGCCGTCGATCCGCAAAAACGGCAAGAGGCCGCCCGCGTCGGCGCGGCGGTGCGCGTGGTTCTGGAAAAAAACCTGCGCCCGCGCGACGTGCTGACCAAGGCCGCCTTTGTCAACGCCATGACCGCCGTCGCGGCCGCCGGAGGTTCGACCAACGGCGTTCTCCATCTCCTTGCCCTCGCCCGCGAGGCCGCCGTGGACTTTTCGCTGCGCGACATCCAGGCGATCTGCCGCCGCACCCCGGTGCTCGCCAACTTCGCCCCGCGCGGCCATGGCACCATGGTCGACCTCCACCACCTCGGCGGGACGCGGGCGCTCCTCCGCCTCCTTCTCGACGCCGGACTGCTCGACGGTTCGTGCCTGACCATCACGGGACAAACCCTCACGGAAAACTGTGCCGCCGCTCCGCTGGTTGTGACCGCCGCCCCGCACGAACCCTCCGGCCTGCCGCCGCTCCTCGCCACGGCCAGCCAGCCATTCAAAGCCTACGCTGACATCCAGGTCTGCTTCGGCAACCTCGCTCCGGATGGCATCGTGTTCAAGAGTTCCAGTCTTGCCGAACCGCGCTTCACCGGCACTGCGCTCTGTTTTTCCGACGCCCGGGCCGTGTCCGCCGCCGCCGCCGCCGGCCGCATTCAACCGGGGCACGTCGTCGTCCTGCGCGGCCTCGGACCGGTCGCCAGTGGCATGCCGGAGGTCCTGGTCGCCACCGCCGCCCTCAGCACCCCCGCTCTCAAGGGCAAAGTCGCGCTCGTTTCCGACACCCGCATTTCCGGCGTCAGCCACGGCTGTATCGGCATCCACTGCTCGCCCGAAGCCTCCGTTGGCGGGCCCATCGGACGGGTCCGCGACGGCGATTCCATCTCCTTCGACCTGCTCGCCGGGTCCATCGAGGTGGACGCCGATCTCGACGCCCGCCCCGCTGCCACCCCTGCCTCCGCCCCCGCCCGCGGCTACCTCGCCGATTTCGCCGCCACCGTCACCCAGGCCCACGAAGGCTGCGTCAGCCGCTGGGTAACCGAACAGCCTCGCCCGTAAGCGCCAGCCCCGCCGCCCGCCCGGCCGTCATCCAATCGGCCGACAACGGGCCGACAAAGGGACAGGCACTTTGAGCGCTGGGAGACGGAGCGGCTGTTCAACAAAGGGACAGGCACTTTAAAAGCGCTGCCGGCGAGGGAGGCGCGGGCGCGATTTGGCTCCGCTGTTTCGGGGAAACTCGCCCGGCAGGTGAAAAGGGCTTGCGGGGCCTGAGTTGTCTGTTATTTCTGTACTTACCGAAACAACGGTTCATACAATGAGACACGACGCCTTATTAAATCGCCCGAAGCTGGTCATTGCTGGGGGCAGTGGATTTCTGGGACGGTCGCTGGCGCGGGCGGCGATGGGGCGTGGATATGAGGTGGTGGTGCTGGCGCGGGCCGGGGCGCGGGTTGATCGCGGGGTACGGGTGGTGACGTGGGATGGGCGGACGAGGGGGGGCTGGGTGCGGGAGCTGGAAGGGGCGGAGGCGCTGGTGAATGTAGCGGGGAAGAATGTGAATTGTCGTTACGGCAAGGCGGCGCTTGCGGAGATTGACGCCTCGCGGGTGGATTCGACGCGGGTTTTGGGGGATGCCATTCACGGGTGCGTGGTGCCGCCGCGAGTGTGGGTGCAGGCGGGCACGCTGGCCATTTATGGCGACGCCGGGGACCGGTGGTGTGACGAGGAGGCACCGGTGGGTGAGGGCATTCCGGTGCGGACGGCGCGGAAGTGGGAGCAGGCTTTTGGGCACTCGCCCACGCCGCGGACCCGCCGGGTGGTGCTGCGGATCAGTTTTGTGCTGGGCCGGCACGGAGGGGCGCTGGCGACGATGGCGCGGGTGGCGCGGGCGTTTGTGGGCGGGGCGGTGGGGACGGGGCGTCAATTTGTCAGCTGGATCCACGTGGCGGACATGAACCGGGTGTTTCTCCGGGCGGTCGAAGACGAGACGATGGCTGGCATTTACAACGCGACGAGCCCGGAGCCTGTTCGCAATGAAGAATTTATGCGAGAGCTGCGCACGGTGCTAGGGCGTCCGTGGGCGCCGCGCACGCCGTCCTGGCTGGTGCGGCTGGGGTGTCTGCTGCTTCGGACGGAGCCGGTGCTGGCGCTGACCGGGCGGCGCGGCGATCCACGGCGGCTGGAGGAGGCTGGTTTCACGTTTCGTTTTCCCACCCTGCGGGAAGCGCTGGCGGACGTGTACCGAGGCCAAGCCCGGCAGCCGGGCGGGAGTCCGGCGGCCGCCCCCTCGATGGCGGCCAGAGCGCGTTGATTTGAAGCGGTGGGGACGACCGTCCCGGTTTCAGGTCCCGGTTCTCAGTCGGGAGGCTGGTCCAGCCGCAGCGCGCGGCGGGCCTCCTTCCAGAACGGAAAGAAGCCGCCCCGGGCCAGTGGGAGCAGGGAGGCATCAAATGACCGCCGCAGGCAGATGAGGGTGATGCCCTCGGCGCGCAGGCTCTGCTCAATGGCCGGGAGCTGGTCCCCTAGCGGGCCGACGAAAGGCCGCATGGTCACCACGGTTTCCAGCTGGCGCGCCTTGGCCCAGGCGGTCAGCCCGGGGGCCAGATCGGGTCCGAATTCGAAGTCGCCGGCGCAGCGGAAATGGGTGGCGACCCGGGTGACGCCATCAAGCAGGCTGGAGCGCAGATGGCGCCAGCGGTGGTCACCCAGGGCGTGGACCTCGCACAGGCGTCGGCTGAGGATGCCTCCGACCGCGCGCGGTCGAAGGCTGGTGAGCAGCGAGTGGGTTTCGACGGCGAGATCGTCCCCATGCACCCAGAGCCCCCAGTTTTCCGGCAAGGGACCGGGATCGATGGGGGCGGGCGGGAGCGGGACGCGGGGAAACAGCGGTTCTTCCGGAACCGGGGCGGCCTCGGCACGTGCGTCGTCGAGCGCCTCCAGGCCTTCGGCGTGGGCCTCCAACAGCGCGGGATCGAGCCATTTTTCGAGGTTCGAGCGGCGGACGAGATAGGATTTTCCGAGGGTGTGCCGTCCGGCCACCCAGCGCCAGGAGAGGGTGTTGGCAGCGGCATCAGCATCGAGGAGGTGCCGCAGAAAAAAATCGGCGCCGAGCTCCCAGGGCAGCCGCTCGACGTGGATCCACCAGGCGGCGAACCACATGCGGGCATGATTGTGCAGCCATCCGGTCTCGGTCAGCTCCCGGGCGAAATGGTCCATGATAGCCACGCCGGAGCGTGCGGCGGTGATCTGAGCCACGCGCGGGCCGGTGCCGGGCTCAAGTTCCGCCACCCGGGACCGGTATTGCTGCCAGATGGACGGGTGCTGCTCGAGCCAGCTTCGCCAGTAGGAGCGCCAGAGGATTTCCTGGGCAAATTTTTCCACCTGGGCCAGGGGGTGGGCGGCCAGCAGCGAGTCCAGAATTTCCTCCTCGGTGACGAGGCGGAGCCGGAGGGCGGGGGAAAGCCGCGAGACATGCGGATGGCCGCGCACCACCCGCTGGCGGTGAGACGCATAGTCCGCCGCTCGGGGCAGGAACGCGCGCCACCGCTCCAATGCGGCTTCTCGGGTGTGGAGGTACATCTTTTTTTTAGGGAGGAAGAAAAAATTAAGGCAAGAACTGCCGGAGCCTTCGCGTAGACTGTGGCCGTGGTCTCCACCAGCGGATCAAACCCGCGTGCCACGCTCAGCTGCATGAAGGAATTCGCCTATATTCACGAAGAGGGCAAGCTGCCCGAACTGCTCGCCAATATTCCATTTTTTGAACAATTTACGGCCGGACATCTCAACGACATTCTCTATTCCAGTTATTTCCTTCAGTGTGACCCGGGCGACCTGATTATTGAGCAGGATCAGGAGGATCAGCGCATTTTTATCCTGCTTACCGGCGAGTTGGACGTCATCAAGGACGGCGAGCCGGTCGGTTCGATCACCAAAAACGGGGAAATTTTTGGTGAAGTGGCCGTGGTCAGCGGCGAGCGCCGCATCGCCACGGTCCAGGCGCGCACCCCCACCCTCTGCCTGGTCATTGACCAGCAGTTTTTGCATGAGCTGAAACCGGAGCATACGAATGCCGGCTATTACGCCGCTCTCTATGGGTTTCTGAGCCGGGTCATGGCTGTCCGCCTGCAATCGGTGAGTTCGCGGCTGGCCGAGGTCGAGCGCGAGTTGGATGTCCTGCAGGCGGCCCGCGGCACCCCCCGCACCAGGATCCGCCCGGCCCTCAAGGCCAGCGCCCCGACAGTGGTGGCGGCCCGCAAACCGACCTCACGCGTGGCCGTTCACCAGGCGAGCCAGAAGACGTCGAGGAAAAAGTAGCCGACCATGGCGAGTCCGAGGCCGGCCTTCAGCAGCAGGCCGGCGACCGTACCGAGGAGCGTGCCCCAGGTGGATTTGGCCGCGGGTTTGAGTTCGCGTTTGGCGATGATCATTTCGGCCGCGAGCGCGCCGAGCACCGGCCCGAGAAAAATGCCCACGGGCACGAAAAAGATGCCCACCAGGCCGCCGAGCAGGGCCCCCCAGATGCCCCATTTGGTGGATCCGAAATATTTGGCGCCCATCGCGCTGCTCGCTGTCTCGAGCACCTGGGCCACGACGACGAGGACGACGAGCACGGCCATGCCGGGCCATCCCAGGCCCGGATCCGCCTCGTGCAGCCAGTAACGCATGGCCAGCACATGCCAGACCGCGGCCGCCAGGATCAGCAGCGGGCCGGGCAGCATGGGCAGGATCGTGCCCACCAGCCCGACGACCAGAGCGATTACGGTCACGCCCCAGACAAAGCCATGCTGCGTCCCCTCCCACAGCCCGCCCCACCAGTCGACCCCAGGCCACGGCAGCCATGACGGCCATTTGAGCCATGACGGCCACCAGGCGGCCAGGAAAAGGAGGGGGTTGAAGGCACCACCCGGCGTGGCTGGCCCCGGGCTGGCGGCCAGGTGCGCACAATAAAGAAGAATGGATTTCATGATCGCCGATGGTCGCAGGAGCACACTACACGCGCCGCCGGCGGCATGACGCGGAGAATTTTCCCGGGAGATGGCCAGGGCGGCCGGGTGGTTTCGTGCATCACGCTTCCGATTTTATCCGGACCCAGACTGCCTCCATCTCGTCGAGGCTGGCCGTCCCGAGGGGCTGGCCCTCCGCGGTGAGGCGCGATTCCATCGCTCCGAAGCGCTTCGCGAACTTATCGTTGGCGGCCGCGCAAAGGACTTCAGGGTCTAGGCCCTCCTTCCGGGCCAGGTTGGCCACCGCGAATAGGAGGTCGCCGATTTCTTCCGCGCGCGCGGGAGAACCGGGGGTTTCGGCTGCCACCTCGGCCACCTCCTCGCGGATTTTGTCCAGCACCCCGGCGCTCTCCGGCCAGTCGAACCCGATCTTCGCCGCCTTTTTCGAGAGTTTGGCCGCCCGGGCCAGCGCCGGCAGCCCCTGGCCGATGCCGTGCAGATACGGGCGGGGAGCACCCCCCTTTTCCTGGCGCTTGATCGCGTCCCACTGCGTGAGCACGGCCCCGGTCGTCGCCGCCACCGTGTCGCCGTACACGTGCGGATGGCGACGGATCAGCTTTTCGGCAATGCCGTGCGCCACATCCTGGAGGTCGAAGGCCTGCGTCTCGCTGGCGATTTCGGCATGCAGGACCACCTGCAGCAGCACATCGCCCAGCTCCTCCTTCATGGGCGCCGGGTCGCCCGACCGCAGCGCCTCCACGGCCTCGTACGCCTCCTCGATCATGTTGGAGGTCAAGCTTTCGTGCGTTTGCTCGCGGTCCCACGGACAGCCTCCTGGGCTGCGCAAATCGTGCACGACGGCCTGCAATCGTGCCAGCCCGTCACATTGCTCAGGAATCGGTTTGCCCATGCGCGGCCATACGCGGGGTTGTTCACCAGTTCAAATAGTTCATTGAGGGGGGCCGTTCAGGCCGCGCTCCCGGGCCGTCGCCGCCCGCATTTGATCTTGAAACCGGTGCGCGTGGCTCTGAATCTATGCTAGTCATGCCCACGCTCTTCACCCGCATCATCCGTCGCGAGATTCCGGGCCGCTTTGTGTACGAGGACGAACACTGCGTCGCCTTTCTGACCATGGCCCCGATCCGGCCGGGCCACACGCTGGTGGTGCCGCGGGCGGAGATCGACCACTGGCTGGACCTGCCGCCGGATCTGACCGCGCATCTTTTTCAGACGGCGCAAAAGGTCGGCCGGGCCATCCAGAGCGCCTTTCCATGCGAAAAAGTCGGCTTGATGATCGCGGGGTTAGAGGTGCCGCACACGCATCTGCATCTGGTCCCCGTGAACGCCATCAGCGACCTCGATTTTGCGAAGCAGGACGACCGGACGACCGCGGAGGAGCTGGACGCCGCCGCGGCCGCCCTTCGCGCCTCCCTTGCTGGCGTCTGAGACCGGGCCGCGCACCCTGCCCCGCCCCCGGGGCGGCGGCGGTGGATGCTCAGGAAATCAGCGTGTCGGGCGGTGCCTCGCGCCTTTCGGGCTGGCGGCAGAAAAAAAGCGGGCCGCCCGTGTGGGCGACCCGCTTTTGGAATCATGGGCCAGGAGTGTTCGGCTGGGCCGAGGCACTCAGGCGGGCCGCTTAGTAGCGACGCTCGCGATCGCCACCGTAACCGCCACGATCACGGCCACCACCGCCGCCGCCGCCGCCGCCGCCGTAACCACCACGGCTGCCGCCGCCACCGCCGCCGCCGCTGTAACCGCCACGGCTGCCGCCGCCGCCGCTACCGCCGCCGCCGCCACGATATCCGCCGCCGCCGCCGCCGCCGCCGTAGGCAGGGCGCTCTTCACGAGGACGGGCTTCGTTGATGGTGAGGGGACGGCCCATAAAATCTTGGCCGTGCAGCGCCTTGATCACCGCGTCAGCGCCCTGCCAATCCGCCATGGTGGCGAAGGCAAAGCCGCGAGGACGGCCGGTCATTTTGTCCATCATCACGAGGACTTCGCTGACTTGACCGTGTTGAGCGAGCAGATCGGAGATGTCCTGTTCAGTGGCATCGAAGGAAAGATTCCCGATGTAGAGTTTGTTGTTCATTGCTTGTGGTGTTGCCGAAACTGACTGCCTTTTCTGAGCTGGTCCCCAACTGCGGGTTGCAAATCACCACTGAGATTGAATCAACGGACGACTTTCCCTGACTACTGAAATACTGACAGGCGCTACGACTAACAACACGAGTCTCAGGGCAAAGCGGAAAAGAGCAAGTGGATATTCTGCGGCCGGGGAACTGTGGTCAGCCCCCGGCCCGTGGCGAGGCCTGGATCCCCTAGAGCCGTCGGACCCGCAGGTGCCCGGCAGGCGAGGTGGCTGGATCGGGCGTGCCGCCGGCGGGCAGGGTGTAGCTGGTGGTGGAGCCGGTGGCGGTGAGGGTGCCGCCGAGCCCGGTCCAGGTGCCGCTTCCGAGGGTGGCGCTCCATTGGACGTTGAACTGCTGGCCGGTCTCCGAGGGCCAGGCAATTGTCAGCGAGCCATCGGCCGCCCGGGTGATGCTGGTGATGCGGAAGGCGTCGGTGGCCGGGGGCGGTCCGCCGGGGCCGGCCGCGAAGAGCGCGGCCACGGCTTGATCGCTCAGGGAGCTGGCGTACACCCGGGCATCGGACATGTACCCGCGCCAGTTTTCCACGCCCTGGCCGGCGAAGTACAGGGGCATCGCCGCCGTCGGTGCGCCGGTGATGGTCCGCCCGTCGACGATCACACCGTCGCGATAATAAAAGAGGTTGGTGCCCTCCTTGATCACGACCAGGTGCATCCACACGCTGGCCGGCAGGTCCGGGTAATCGAGGTTTTCCCCGCCGCCATTAAAATGCCACTCGAAGGCCGAGCTGGTGAACTTGACGAAGTCGCGTGGCGCGAAATCAGCACCGTTGGAGTCGAAGCGATTGCCCAGAATGATGTCGTTGTTGGCCCCCTGCTCGGGACGGACCCAGAGCGACCAAGCAAAGCGGTCGTCGAGGGCAAACGTGGGCAGGCTGTAGGCGCCGGGCGGATCGCCGATGACGACGAACGAGCCCGGGATGGCCGCGGCGTTGTCCTCCCCATTGAAGCTGAGCACATGGCCATATTTCGGGTCGGTGGCCCAGGCCGCGCCGTTTTCGCCCAGGCCGCCGGTCTCGTGGTTCTGAATGACGCCGTCGGCCGCTTTTCCGCTCGCGTCACGGGCGATGGAGTCGGCCCCCTCGTTGAGCGGCCACCAGCCCAGGAGTTCAGCCGGCGGCAGGGTGGCTGGCACCACCCGCAGCCGCACCGTGAGGTCCGCCCTGCCGAGGCCGACGGTGTCGAGCACCCGCACGCCGATTTGGACAAACCCGGCGGAGCCGGCTGGGGCGATGCCGCTGACCATTCCGGCTGCGGAGACGCTGGCCCAGTCCGGGCCGGAGGTCTTGCTGAACGTGAGCGGGTTGTTTTCGGCGTCGGAGGCCAGGGGCGCGGCATTGAACGCAAGCGCGCCGCCCTCGGTGACCGCCGGGGCCGTCGCCACCCCGGAGTTGAAGGCCGGCGGGAGGTTGGCCACGTTTTCGCGGCGCACCTTCACGTCGTCAAACACCGCGCGGACGGTGTCGTCGATGGCGCGCGCCTGGCCGGTCAGGATGACCGTGAAGGTCGAGGGGAACTGGCTGAAGCCGTGGGTGGCGAAGACCTCGCCATCGACGAGCATCTCCATGTTGACCTGTCCGCTGGTCCCGGGCAGCGGGAGGAGGCGCACGCTCAGGACGTGGGAGCCGGTGTCGGCGTCGAGGGCGTCCAGGCCCGGGATGTTGTTGCCCGCTCCGACCACCTGGGAGGTGCCGAGGCCGGTGCCGTCGTTGGCGTTGAACTGCCAGCCGTTCTCCCCGACATTTTGCGAGAAATGGAGGAAGTGGGTGTCATCGCCGAAGATCCAAAGGCTGGAGCGGTAGGCCGAGCCGGTGCCTTCGAGGGCCACCCGGGTCACCTCGACCTCGGTGTAGAGGCGCGAATCGAAGGCCTGGTTGCTGACCACGCTGGAGCCCAGCCAGTACTGGGCATTGGTGGGGCAGCCGAGGACGAGGGCACCGTCGGCGATGGCGGGCGCGTCGTAGCTGGACTCCGCGGTGCTTTCCAGGCCGCGGTTGACCGGGGTCCAGGCCGCGAGGGTGCCGCCGAACGAATCCGCAAACGTCTGGATGGCGGCCGGGGGGGCCGCGGGCGTGAGCGGGGCGGTCAGCGGGTTGACCGTGCCGCCGTTCAGCGCGGTGATGCTCGAAAGCGGCAGGGCGCTGCTCCAGGTGGCGACGTCATCGAGCAGGCCGGCCCAGTTTTCCTGAAACTGATCGCCGCCGAAGTAGAGCGGCACGCCGGGCGTGTCGACCGCGACTGCACTGCCCAGCAGCGCGAGGCCGTTGCGGTAATAGGTGAAGTTGGGGCCCTTTTTGACCACCGCGTGATGGACCCACGCGTTGGTGGCGAAGTCCGGGTAGTCGATGAAGCCGTTGTAGCTCGCCGGCAGGTCGCGGAACTCGAAGCCGGTGGTGGTGAACTTGATCCAGCCCTCGTCGGGAAACCGGTTGCCGACGATGACGTTGTTGTTCGGCCCCTGGGCGGAATTCGCCCAGAAAGCCCAGGTGAAGTCCGCATCGGCGGAGAAGGGGGGCAGTTCGCCGGCGGCGGCATATCCCCCGCCATCCAGCGCCAGCACATCGCCCCGGACCGCGTCGTTGGTCCAGGCTGTGGTGCCGAACAATTCGGCGGCGACCCCGCTTGCGACCGAGTTGGGGGCGGCCGTGCCGCCAGTCTCGCTCAGCGGCCAATAATTGGTGAGGGTGGCGTGGACGCCGGGGGCGGTGAGGAGCGCGGTGGCCAGCAGGACACGCGCACCCATGGGGGTTTTTTTCATGGCGGGGTTTGAGGGGGTTGAACCGGACCGGAAGCAGGCTCTTGGCCGGGGGAGTACGGATCCTGGAAGGGTGGCGGAATCAGGCTGGGCGTGTCAATCAGAGAAAGGCTGATCCGGCGAGGGGCGGGGCCGGGCGCCCGGCCCCGCCTCCGCCCGCGGCGTCAAACCACTTTTGGGAAAATCCGCCCCGCGCATTGACGTGGGCCGGGCGTGGTCTTTCGTCGCCCTCCACCTTTCTGCGCCCTCCACCCGCGCCGCCGACCCCCAATCCCCATGAGCGAACCCCAGCTGAACGAAAAGCACATCCTCAAACTCTCCCAGACCCTCGACCTGAACGTCCGCTCGGTGGCGGCCACCGCCGCGCTGCTGGCTGAAGGCGGCACGGTCCCGTTCATCGCCCGCTACCGGAAGGAAAAAACCGGGGAGTTGGACGAGGTGGCCATCCAGAACATCCGCGACGGCCTGGAGCGCCTGGGCGAACTCGACGCCCGCCGCGAGTCGATCGTCAGTTCGCTCAAGGAGCGCAACCTGCTCACCGCCGACCTGTCGGCCAAAATCGATGCGGCCGAGACCCTCGCGCGGCTTGAGGACTTGTACGCGCCGTTCCGCCCGAAGAAGCGCACCCGCGCCACCATCGCCAGGGAAAAGGGCCTCGAGCCGTTGGCCGAAATCGTCTGGGCCCAGGCTCCCGGCACCGATCTGGACACGGAGGCCGCCGCCTGGGTCGGCCGCGCCTTCGTGCTCGATGACGACAAGCAGACGCCGGGGGCGATCGGGTCCGCCGCCGAAGCGCTGGCCGGAGCCCGCGACATCCTTGCCGAGCGCATGTCCGATGACGCCGCCGCCCGGCAGCAGGTGCGCGACCTCTACCTTCATCGCGCCGTCTTCAAATCCAAGGTGATCACCGGCAAGGAAGCCGAGGGCGAAAAGTTCAAGGACTACCACGACTGGTCGGAACCCGCCGCGCAGGCACCGAGCCACCGCATTCTGGCCATGCGCCGCGGGGAAAAGGAAGGATTCCTGATGGTCCGGGTCCAGCCCGAGGAGGCCGACGCCGTCGCCATCCTCGAAAAGCTCTTCGTCAAGCCCGACGGGGGTGCCTGCGCCGCCCAGGTGAAGGAGGCGGCCACCGATTGCTACAAGCGCCTGCTCGGGTTTTCGATGGAGGCGGAGGCCCGCCTGTTCTTCAAAAAGAAGGCCGATGTGGAGGCCATCCGGGTCTTTGCCGACAACGTGCGGGAGCTGCTCCTGGCCTCGCCGCTCGGACGCAAGACGGTCCTGGCCATCGACCCCGGCTTCCGCACCGGCTGCAAATGCGTCGTGCTCGATCCCCAGGGCAAGCTGCTGATCAACGGCGTCGTCTACCCCGAGCAGGGCGCGGCCAAGGCCGCCGAAGCCGCCCAGGCGATCAAGGCCCTGGTCACGAAGTTCAAGGTCGAGGCCATCGCCATCGGCAATGGCACCGCCGGCCGCGAGACCGAAACCTTCATCCGCGCCCTCGGCCTGCCCAAGTCCATCGTCACCGTCATGGTCAACGAAAGCGGTGCCTCGATTTACTCGGCCAGCGAGGTGGCCCGTGAGGAATTCCCCACTCAGGACATCACCGTGCGCGGCGCGGTCAGCATCGGCCGCCGCCTCATGGACCCGCTCGCCGAACTGGTCAAAATCGACCCCAAAAGCATCGGCGTCGGACAATACCAGCACGACGTCGAGCAGATGGCCCTCAAAAAATCGCTCGATGACACCGTGGTCTCGTGCGTCAACCGCGTTGGCGTGGAGCTCAACACCGCGTCCAAACAACTGCTCAGCTACGTCGCCGGCCTGAACAGCCGCACCGCCGGCAACATCGTCGCCCACCGCGACGAACACGGCGCGTTCCAGACGCGGGCGGAACTCCTCAAGGTCGCGGGCCTCGGTCCAAAGGCGTTCGAGCAGGCCGCCGGCTTCCTCCGCATTCGCGACGCCCAAAACCCGCTCGACGCCTCCGGCGTCCACCCGGAACGCTACGACCTTGTCGAACGCATGGCCGCCGACCTCGGCTGCAACGTGGTCGAACTGGTCAGCGACGACGCCAAACGCTCGAAGATCGACCGGCAGAAATACGTCACCGACGAGGTCGGCCTGCCTACGCTGTCGGACATCCTCACCGAACTGGCCAAACCCGGTCGCGACCCGCGCTCGCAGTTCGAGGCCTTCAGCTTCGCCGATGGAGTGGACAAGCCGACCCAGCTGACCCCCGGCATGAAGCTCCCCGGCCTCGTCACCAACGTCGCCGCCTTCGGCGCGTTCGTCGACATCGGCGTGCACCAGGACGGCCTGGTCCACATCAGCCAGGTCTCCGACGAATTCGTCAAAAACCCGGCCGATTTCCTCAAGGTCGGCCAGCGGGTCATGGCCACCGTGCTCGAAATCGACCTCGCCCGGAAACGCATTTCGCTCTCGCTCAAGTCAAAGCCGGAAATCCCGGACCCCTCGGTGCCCCGGGGCGAGCGACGCGAACGCGGCGAGGGCCGGGGTGACGGCCGCCGCGGCGACGCCGGTCCGCGCGGCGGTGGGGGCGGCGGGCCGGCCCGCGACTCCTTCGGGTCCCTCGCCGGCGCCTTCGGCGGCCTTGGCGGCAGCCCGCTCGACACGCCGCGCTCGCCGCGCTCGCCGCGCTAGCGGGGCCTCGCGCTGGCGCGGATGCGGGCCTGTCCTCCCTCGTCATTCGCCGCACGGCCGGATCAGGGGCCGGTGGCTTGACCAGGGGGCGCCGGTGGACCAGAATTTGGGATCAACCCCGGGGAGCCATTAAAATCACCGCCCGACATCCAGGCGACTAGGTCCGTTCGCGACGCGTGGCGTCCTCGTGCGGCATGGTCCTGGCTGGCATTCTTTTTCCTGCCGGTGGCGGTGGTGACGGCGGCGGTCGTGCCGCCGCCGAATGCGCGCGCGCATTGGGCCTTTCAGCCGCCGCGGGTGATTGCGCCTCCGCACGTGCGACCGACGGACTGGGTGAAAACCGACATTGATCGTTTTATTTTCGCGCGGCTGGAATCGGCCGGAATGGCACCGGCGGCGATGGCCGACGCGCGCACGCTGGTCCGGCGGATGAGTTTTGATCTGACCGGCCTGCCGCCGACGGCGGAGGAGGCGGATGCCTTTGTCGAGGCAGTTGCCACCGACCGGGACGCGGCCACGGCCGCCCTGATCGACCGGCTGCTGGCCAGTCTGCGGTATGGCGAGCGCTGGGGGCGGCACTGGCTGGATGTGGCGCGCTACTCCGACACCAAGGGGTACGTGTACGGGCGGGAGGAGCGGCATTTCGTGCATGCGCCGGCGTACCGCGACTGGGTCATCCGCGCCTTCAACGAGGACCTGCCCTACGACCGGTTTTTGCTGCTGCAGGTGGCGGCCGACCAGGTGGCGCCGGCGGATTCGCCCGACCTCGCGGCGATGGGTTTCATCACCGGCGGGCGTCGCTTCATCGGGGTCACCCATGACATCATTGACGACCGCATCGACGTGGTGACGCGCGGGACCATGGCGCTGACCGTGGCCTGCGCCCGGTGCCACGATCACAAATACGACCCGATTCCGACCGCCGATTATTATTCATTGTACGGCGTGTTCCACGGCAGCGACGACCGGCTGGTGCCGCTGGCGCCGGTCGGGGACGCCGAGTTGGCGCAGCGGCAGCGGCAGCTCGCGGAGACGATGCGGACGCGGCGCGACGAGGCCGCGGCCCGGCTGCGGGCGCGGGCCGGCGACTATCTGGCCGCGCAGCTCGAACTGAAGAAATACCCGGAGGAGGGATTCGATCAGATTCTTTCCGCGGACGATCTGATTCCCGCCTCGGTGCGGCGGTGGCGGGACTTTTTGCACCTCGCGGAAGGGTCTCCGCATCCGATTTTCGCGCCCTGGCATGCGCTGGCCGCGCTGGTGCCGGAGGCGTTTCCCGACGGAGCCGGCCCCGCGCTCGCGCGGGTGCTGGCCGACCCCGGTTTGAACCCGATGGTGGCCGCGGCCTTTGCCGCTGCGCCGGCCTCGGTCGGCGAGGCCGCCGCGCGCTACGGCCGCGTCTTCGGGGAGGCGGAGAGCCGGCCCGAGGCGCCGGGAGCCGCCGCGGTGCGGGCGTTTCTCCGGGATCTCCGATCGCCCACCGTGGTGCCGGACACGGCGATCGTGAACAACGACGTATTTTTCCCCACGCCGGCCACCGAGGAGCTCTGGAAGCTGCAGGGCGATGTCGATCGGCGCTTGATCGAACTCGGCACGCCAGCCGCGCTGGTGCTGGGTGATCGCGAACCGGAGCCAGACCCGCGGGTTTTCACGCGCGGCCTGCCGTCGAGCCTGGGCGAGGCGGTGCCGCGCCGGTTTCTCGAGGTCCTGGCCGGACCGGAGCGGCGCCCGTTCCAGCACGGCAGCGGGCGACTGGAACTGGCCCGGGCCATCACCAGCGCGGACAACCCGCTGGTGGCGCGGGTGATGGTGAACCGCCTGTGGCAGCACCATTTCGGTACCGGGCTGGTCAGGACGCCGAGCGATTTTGGCCTGCGGGCCGAGGCGCCGAGCCATCCCGAGCTGCTCGACTGGCTGGCCCGGCGGTTCATGGCGGACGGATGGAGCGTGAAGGCGATGCACCGGCTGATGCTGTCGAGCGCGGTGTACCAGCAGCGTGCGGGGACCAGTGGTCCCGCCGCGACGCGCGATGCGGACAACCGCCTGCTCTCGCGATTTCCAGTGCGCCGGCTGGAATTCGAGCAGCTCCGCGATTCCATGCTCAGGGCCGGCGGCGAGCTTGACCTGGCCATGGGCGGGCGGCCGCGGGACCTGCTGGACGAGGCCAACACCCGGCGCACCGTCTATGCGCGGGTCGATCGCCAGTTTCTGCCGGGTGCCTTCCGCACGTTCGATTTCGCCAATCCGGATCTGCACGTCGCCGTGCGCCACGAGACCACGGTCCCTCAGCAGGCGCTCTATTTTCTGAACGGATCGTTCGCCGCGACCCGCGCCCGGGCGCTCGCCCTCAAGTCCGAGGGCATGGCCCCGACGGAGCGCGTGCAGTATCTCCACCGGACGCTTTATCAACGCCCGGCCACCGGGCATGAGGTCGCCGCGGCGGTGCGGTTCGTCGAAACCGCCGGGGCGGAGGCCGCCCCGGCACCGGCCCCGGCCCCGGAATCGCCGTGGCGGTACGGCACCGGCGCATACGACGGCGCGGCCCGGCGCCTGAACTCCTTCGTGCCGCTCCCGCACGCCACCGGTTCGGCCTGGCAGGGGGCCGCGGGCTGGCCCGGCGGCGAAACTGGCTGGGCGCAACTCACCGCCGCGGGCGGCCATCCGGGCAACACCCGCGCCCATGCCTGCGTGCGCCGCTGGGTCGCGCCGGACGCCGGGACCTTCACGGTTGCCGGAATCCTCAAGCACGAGCCGGCCCAGGGCGATGGCATCCGCGGCTTTGTCGTCTCCAGCCGCCACGGTGAATTGAAGGCGGCCGCCGTCCACGCGTCCCAGGCCGAGATGGCCGTCGCGGCCGTCGCGGTCGAGGCCGGGGACACGATTGATTTCATCGTCGACATCGGCGACAGCCTCGACAGCGACCAGTTTCTGTGGGAGCCGGTCGTGGCCACGGGGGAAAAACGATGGGCGGCCGCGGCCGGTTTCACGGCGCCGCCCCCGGCACCGAACCATCTCCAACCGTGGGAGCAATACGCCCAGGTGCTGCTGCTGGCGAACGAGTTTGCCTTTGTCGATTGAGGCGGATACGCCGCCCGTCCACCCGCTTCCTGAATCAACGCCTCCGCCATGAACCCGTTCGACCGACCGACGCTGAGCCGCCGCGACTTTTTCGCCCGCACCGGGCTCGGCTTGGGCGCGCTCGCGCTCGGCCCGCTGGCCCGGGCCGCCGGGCCGTCGCCGCTGACCGCCCAGGCACCGCATTTCGCGCCCAAGGCGAAGCGGGTCATCCATTTTTTCCTCAACGGCGGGCCGTCGCACGTCGACACCTTCGATCCCAAGCCGATGCTGACGAAGCATGCCGGCCAGCCGCTGCCGGGCGACTACCTGCGCACCGAGCGCAAGACGGGCATGGCGTTTCCATCGCCGTTTCGCTTCAAGAAATACGGCCAGAGCGGCCTGGAAATCAGCGAGATTTTCGAGAAGACGGCGGCCCATGCCGACAGCCTGGCGGTCGTGCGCTCGATGCATGCGCAGGTGCCGAATCACGAGCCGTCGCTGATGCTGATGAATTGCGGCGACAGCGTGCAGGCGCGTCCGAGTTTCGGTTCCTGGCTGCTTTACGGGCTGGGGGCCGAGAACCAGAACCTGCCGGGATTCGTGGCCATGTGCCCCGGCGGCATGCCGATCAAGGATTCCGAGAACTGGCAGGCCGGCTTTCTGCCCGGGGCGTTTCAGGGCACCTTCGTCGACCCGCAGCACCGGGAGGTGGAAAAGTTGATCGAAAACATCCGCAGTCCGCACGCCTCCGCGGCGATCCAGCGGCGGCAGCTTGATCTGCTGCGCGAGCTGAACAGCCGGCACCTGGAGGCGCACGGCCGCGACCCCCGGTTCGAGGCGCGCCTGGAGTCGTTTGAGCTCGCCTTCCGCATGCAGGTGGACGCGACCGACGCCTTTGACCTCGGGCGCGAGCCGGCGGCCATCCGCGAGATGTACGGCGACCACGTGCACGGCCGGCAGACGCTGATCGCGCGCCGGCTGCTCGAGCGCGGGGTGCGGTTTGTCCAGCTCTGGCATGGCGCGGGCCAGCCGTGGGATCACCACGACGCCATTGAGGGCAACATCCGCACCCATGCCGGCCAGATCGACGGCCCAATTGCCGCGCTCATGACCGACCTTAAGCAGCGCGGGATGTTCGAAGACACGCTGATCCTCTGCGGCGGTGAGTTCGGGCGGACGCCGACCGTGGAGCTCAACGAAGGCGGCCAGTCGAAGCTCGGCCGCGACCATAATCACTACGGATTCAGCGTATGGCTCGCCGGCGGCGGCGTGAAGGGAGGCACCGTGTACGGCGCCACCGATGAATTCGGCTTCCGGGCGGTCGAAAACAGGGCCAGCGTGCACGACCTGCACGCCACCATGCTGCACCTGCTCGGCTTCGACCACGAACACCTCACCTACCAGCACGCCGGGCGCGACTTCCGGCTGACGGACGTGCATGGCGAGGTCATGAACGGCATTGTCGCCTGACTCCCGGAGGCCCGGGCCGGCGCGCGCGGGAATTTCCAAGCCGCCGAGGCCTCGGGCACCCAATGGGACGTTGCCAGGGGCGCGAACCCGGTGATTTTGGAGAATGTCATCTGATTCCGAGGACGACCTGCGCGGGCGGGTGCTCGCGTTGCTGCGGTCGGCCCAGTACCAGCCGCTGACCAAGTCGGGCCTGGCCCGGGCGCTGCGGCTGCCCCCGGAGGAGCGCGCCGGCTTCCGCGGGGTGTTGCGCGGGCTGGAGGAGGAGGGCGTGGTTTTGTGCGGCAAAAAGGCTCTCTACACGCTGCGGCTGCGCACGCCGGGCGGCCTGACCGGGACCATGAAGTTCCTCAACTCGGGCGGCGCACACTTTCTGCCGGACCGGAACGATCCGGAAAACAAGCCCGCCCTGCTCGCGCTGGGGTTCGATCTCGGGCGCCCGATCACCGTCTACGTGCCGGCCACCGAAACCGCCAACGCCCTGCCGGGCGACCGCGTGGTGGTGAAGGCGGGGATGAACCGGTTTCAGGACGGGGTGGAGGGGCGTGTCGTGCGGGTGCTCGAGCGCAGCCAGCGGGCCTTTGTCGCCACGCTGCATAAACGGGGGCATGCCTTCGCGCTTCATCCGGACGATCCGGCCCTGCCGGAGTGGTTCGATGTGGCGGCCGGCCAGGCCACGATCGCGCAGCCCGGCCACAAGGTGCTGGCGCAGATCGAGGCGTGGGAAGCCGGCGGCCGGCGGCCGCTCGCCCGGCTGGTCAAAAACCTCGGGGCCGCGGACACGCCCGGACTGGCCATCCTCACGATTGTGCACAAATTCGGCCTGGCCACCGCGTTTCCCCAGGACGTGCTGCGCGAGGTGGACAGCTTTTCCGCCGCGGTTCCGGACGGCGAGCTGGCGGTGCGGGAGGACTGGCGTGATCGCGACGTGGTCACGATCGACCCCGATGACGCCCGCGATTTCGACGATGCGATCTGGGTGCAGCCGCTTGCGGGCGGCGGGTGGGAGCTGGCCGTGCACATTGCCGATGTGAGTTATTACGTGCGGCCGGGCACCGCGCTCGACCGCGAGGCGCAGGAGCGCGGCAACAGCGTGTATCTGGCCGACCGGGTGCTGCCGATGCTGCCGGAAAAACTCAGCAATGGCCTGTGCAGCCTGCAGCCGGGCGTGGACCGGCTGACCCGGGTGGCGGTGCTGCGGTTCGATGCCAAGGGGCGGCGCACCGGCGCGCGCTTTGCCCGCGCGGTCATCCGCAGCCGGCGCCGGTTCACCTACGAGGAGGCGTTTGCCGAAATGAAGGCGGCCGATCCGGCGCGGCGATCGCCCCAGCTTGACCGGGCCTGGCCGCTGGCCTCCCTGCTGCGCCGCAAGCGGTTCGCCGCCGGTTCGCTCGACCTCGATTTTCCCGAAGTCCGGGCCGTGCTCAACGCCAAAGGCGTGCCGGTCGGCCTGAAGACGACCCACAATGACGAGAGCCACCAACTGATCGAAGAGTTCATGCTGGCGGCCAACGAGGCGGTGGCCAAGGCGATCAAGGACGCCCGGGTGCCGGGCATCTATCGCGTTCACGAGGACCCGGACGAGGCGAAGCTGGAGGAATACGCCGTGCTCCTGGCCGGCAGCGGCCTGCGGGTGGGCGACCTGACCCAGCGCGCCGAGCTGCAGCGGCTGCTGGCCGCCATCCGGGGCCGCCCGGATGAGCACGCCCTCAAGATCGGCCTGCTCAAAAGCCTCAAGCGCGCCGTCTATCTTTCCGAACCCCGCGGCCACTACGGCCTGGCCAAGGGGGACTACACGCATTTCACCAGCCCCATCCGGCGGTACGCCGACCTGCTCGTGCACCGCATCCTCGGAAATCTGGAGGCGAAGCACGGCAGCCGTGCCGACGCCGCGGAGCGCACGCCCTCGCAGACCCGCATGGTCGAAATCGCCGAACACCTCAGCACCACCGAACGCACCGCGGCCGAGGCCGAACAGGAAAGCCAGCGGCTCATGCAGACCGAATATTTTGCCGGGCTGCTGAAAATGAGGACGCCGGTGCCGTTGCCCGCGGTCATCGTCGAGGTCCGGCGCCTGGGCGTTTTCGTCGAGCTGCGCGAATGGCCGGTTCGCGGCCTGGTGCGCGTGGAGGATTTTCCCGAGGGCGATTTCGAATACGACGCGGCCGGCGGCCGGTTCTTCTCCCGCCGCCCGCGCCTCAACTTCGCGCCCGGGCGCGAGGTGACGGTGATCCCGTGGCGCGTCCACCGCGAGCGGCGGTTGATCGATTTCAAAATCCTGGGAGGAGGGAGCGATGGGGTCGAAGGGACCGGAAGGGGCGGGCGGAGCCGGGGCAGCGGCCGCTGACGGCTGGACGCCGATGGCGCGCGCCGCCTCTTTCTCTCCCGGCATTCGTCCCGCTTGTAGCGGCGGGCGCGGCGGGTAGCCTGATGGGTGACCGGCGGGTGGCCGGCCGGCGTATTACCTATCCATGAAACCCAAAGTCCTCGGCTGTGCGGGCGTTTTGCTCGTCCTGGTGCTCCTGGTGAGCGTGCTGCTGAACGTCGCCCTGCTGGCCGGCAAATCGGCGGCGGGCTTCGCCCTTGATGGCGGCACCCCGGTCATGCGGGCGGCCCCCTTCGAGGTCGAGCAGCTGGCGGCGGCCCGCAGCCCCTCCACCCGCGACCGCATTGTCCAGCTTGATCTGACCGGCGTGATCACCGGAGACAGCCGGCCCGGCGGGAGGTCGATGGTGGAGGAGGTGAAGCGCGCGCTGCGCCAGGCGGTGGAGGACCCGCGGGTCAAGGGGATCGTCCTGCGGATCGATTCGCCCGGCGGCGAGGTCACGGCCTCGGACACGCTGTACGCCGCGATCAAGGAGGCGGCGGCGAAGAAGAAGGTGGTGGCGTATCTCGACAGCGTGGCGGCCTCGGGCGGGTATTATCTCGCCTGCGGGGCGGAGCGGATTGTCGCCCACCCGACGGGCATCACCGGCAGCATCGGCGTGATCATGTCCGGCTACGGGGTCCAGGGGCTGATGGAGAAGGCGGGGGTGGAGACCCGAACTTTCAAGAGCGGGGCGATGAAGGATGCCGGGGCCATGTCGCGGGCGATGACGGACCCGGAGCGCGTGTTTTTTCAGGATCTGGTGATGCAGAACTACGAGCGTTTTGTCGGCATCGTTTCCGCGGCGCGCGGGGTGTCGGTGGACGAGTTGAAGGGCGGCCTGGCGGACGGCCGGGTCGTGCTCGGCGAGGCGGCGGTGGCCGGAAAATTGGCGGATGAGACGGGGTATCTGGAGGCGGCGTATGAGGCGGCGCGGAAGCTGGCCGGGCTGGCCGATGCCGAGGTGGTGCGGTACACGCGCACCCCGGGCTGGCGCGACCTGCTCGGGTTTTTCGCGCAGGCGGGCGGGCCCTCCGGGACCGGGGCGGTCCGGGTCCAGGTGGAAGTGCCCGGGCTGAGCGGGTCGGCGATGCGCCCCGGCCGCTGCTATTTCCTGTGGACCGGGGGAGCGGAATAACCCACGCGCCCTTGTGACGACCGCGGCGGCCAGCCAGCAAATCCTCGTGGATGTGGTGCAGTGCCTGTTGTGGGCGCTGCCGCTCGCCCTGCTCGCCCATCAATGGTTCGGCGAACGGGTGGTCTCGCTGGCCCGGTGGGACGGTCGGCCCCGGCCCGGGGTCCCGGCGGATTTTGCCGACCTGCTCCTGGCGGTGGCCCTGATTTTCCTGCTGCAGTGGCAGCTGCGGGCGGCCGGGGGGCCGCCACGGGAACTGCAGGCCGCCGACGTGCTGGCTTCGGTAGCGGGCTCAGTCCTGCTCTGGCTGCTGCTGCTGACGTATCTGCGCGGCCTGCGCCAGCGCGGGCTGACCGCGTGGCTGGGGCTGCCCGAGGCCCGGCGCCTGGCGGTGTTGGCTCCGCTGGCGCTGGTTTGGACGATGCTCGGCGGCGCGGTCGTGTATGCCGTGGCCTGGGCGCTCAACACCTGGTTCTGGCCGCCGCTGGGCTTCGAGCCGGAGTCGCAGGACATCGTGCGCGCCCTCGCCGAGAACCCGAGTCCGATCGTGCGCTGGTTGATCGTGGTGGCGGCGTGTGTGGTCGCGCCGGTGGTGGAGGAGACGATTTTCCGCGGTTTTTTGTATCCGGCGCTGCGGCAGTTCACCGATGCGCCGTTTGCCGCCTTGTTCACGGCGGTTTTGTTTGGCGCGGTGCACAGTTCGCTGGCGGGCCTGGTGCCGCTGGCGGCGCTGGGCGTGATCCTGGTGCTGGCCTATGAATGGTCGCGGGGCCTGGCCCTGCCCATCGCCATCCACGCGTTGTTCAACCTGGCCAGCTCAGCCAGCCTCTGGATCGACGGCCCTTCCACGACGCCATGAGCGCGCGCCCCACCCTGCGCGATCTCGGCGAGGACCGCCTGGTCGCCCGGCTCACCCGCGGCCTGCCGCTCGGCCCGTCCGTGCTCACCGGCCCCGGCGATGATTGCGCGGTGTTGCGCCCGCCGCGCGGGGGCCGCCACTGGCAGTTGCTCAAGACCGATGTCGTCGTGGAGGGCGTACATTTCCTCCAGTCCGCCGCGCCGTCGGCCGTCGGCTGGAAGGCAGCCGCGCGCGCGGTCAGCGACATGGCCGCCATGGGCGGCTGGCCGACCCATGCCGTGGTCACCGTGGTCGCCCCGGGCGAAACGCCCGCGGCCTGGCTGGCGTCCGCCTACCGCGGGTTGGCCAAATGCGCCCGGGCCTTCGATTTCTCCCTGGCCGGCGGCGAGACCTCGGGCGCCCCGGCCGGTGCCCCGATCGTGCTCAACGTCTCCCTGCTCGGCGAGGTCGATCCCCGGCGCTGCCTCCTCCGCTCCGGGGCGCGGCCGGGCGACGCCCTGCTGGTCACCGGACGGCTGGGCGGCTCGCTGGCGAGCGGCCGCCACCTGCGGTTCCAGCCGCGGGTGGCGGAGGCCCGGTGGCTGGCCGGCCATTTCCGCCCCACGGCGATGATGGATCTGAGCGACGGCCTGGGTCAGGACCTGCCCCGGCTGGCCGCCGCCAGCGGCGTGGGGTGGGATCTCGACTTGGCCCGGATCCCCCGGCATCGAGGATGCTCGCTGGAGCAGGCGCTGGGTGACGGAGAGGATTTTGAGCTGTTGTTCAGCCTCCCACCGAAGCGGACGGCTCCGCTGCTCGCCGCCTGGAGCGGTGCCTTTCCCCGGCTTCCACTGACCTGCATCGGCGTGGTGGCCCCACCGGGCCGGCGGGAGCCGGCACTGCGCCATGGCTTCGAGCACTTTCGCGGCCGCACCGGCCCGGCCGGCGATGCCGCGTGAAGGCGGGGCGGCTCGCACGGCGGCTGCGGAGTGCGGCCAAAGCCCCAGGCATCGACTATCCGCCCGGCTGCTGGAGGCACCGGGTCGGCGGGCTCACGGCAGCGGCGTGACCTTGACGCTCCGGAAGGCCACCGCGCCGTGGTTCCCCTGGAACATGAGCGGACCTTCCTCCGCTTCCTTGCCGGTCAGGCCGCCGGGGGTCGGGCCCTGCATTTCCAGATTCTCATGCAGGGCTTCGCCGTTCAGCTCGACCTTGATGAACTTGGCGTTGGCCTTCTTCGTGCCCTCCGAGGCGAAGACGGGCGGGGCGAAGTCGATGACAAATTTCTGCCATTCGCCGGGTTTGCGCGAGGCATTCTTCTTCGGCACGGCCGCGCTGTAGATGGCTCCGATGTCGCCCGCGCCCATGTCTTTGTCAGCCTTGCCATGGCTGTCGAGAACCTGGACCTCATATTCGCCCATCACATAAATGCCCGAGTTGGACCCCTGCGGGACCATCAACTCGACTTCGATGCGGATCGGGCCGGCCCACTTTTTTTTGGTGGCGATGTCCCAGCTCTGGCCGTGGGCGGTCACCACATTGATCATGGCCGCGCCGCCGGCGGCCACGGTCACGATTTTCGGGTTCGCGGGGTCGAGGGCGGGCGTACCGACGGTCCAGCAGTCCTTGCCTTTGTCCTCCTTGCGCGTCTGCCAGTTGGAGAGGTCCTGGCCGTTGAAAAGTTCTTCGGCACAGGCGGCTCCCGGCAGGAGAAGGGCGGCCAGGGTGAGGGCGATCAGGTGTTTCATGAGGTGCGGATTGTGGGGTTGGAGAGGCGCACTGTGCCGGAACTCGACAGGTCGCCCAAGTAAAACCTGCGGCGGGGCCCGCCCGTCCCGTCCATGGGGCGATCCCTCACTTCGCCAGATCCACGCACACGACTTCCGAGTTATTTTTGATGAAGGCGCGGCGGCCGGCGTAGGCCGGATGGGTCCAGACGACCGGGCGGTCCTTGACGGCGGGGCAGTCGCCCTCGACGATTTTGGCGCGACTGATTTCCTCGTATTTTTCCGGGGTCAGGCGGGCGAGGATCAGTTCGCCCTTTTCGTTGAAGATGAAGAAGCGGTGGCCGTCCTCGCCCTCGCCGGCGAGGCGGGTGAGGAAGGCGGTCCCCCAGCGTTCCTCGCCGGTGCCGGTGGTGGCGGCGAAGGTCTCCCATTTGCGGGCGCCAGACACCCAGTCCAGGCACCGGAGCTGGCCGTAGCTGCAGACGCCGTAGAGAAATCCGTCGTGGTGCAGCGGGGTGCACATCAGGGCGTTGAGGTGCTCGGTGCGGGTGTCGCTTTCGCGGTCGGTTTCCCAGAGGATTTCGGGTTCCGACTGGTCCTCACGCAGGCGCATCATGCGGCTGCCCCACCAGAAGGCGGAGACGAGCAGCTGGTCGCCGACCTGCCGGGGCATGGCCATGCTCACGCCGAAGCGGGTGCTTCTGGGCATGGTCCAATGGACCTTGCCGGTGGCGGGATCGAGCGAATTGATGGCCTCGCCGTGCCAGTAGATGACCTCGTCGCGGCCATGGTTTTTGATGAGGGTGGGCGGGCTGTAGCCGGCCTGGCTGCTCGAAAGCGCCCGCCATTTCTCCGCGCCGGTCCGGCGGTCGAGGGCGACGGCGGTGGTCCCCTGGCCGCCGACCAGGCAGAGGAGCAGGTCGTTCCAGACCACGGGGTGTCCGGCGAAGCCCCAGGTGGGTGAGGTGCACTGGAAGTCGATCTTCAAATCCCGATCCCAGACCGCCGCGCCGTCCTCCGCGCGCACGCAGACCAGCCGCCCCTCGGCCCCGAGGGCGTAGACCAGGCCGTCGTGCACGGTCGGGGTGGCGCGCGGGCCGGTGGCGTAATCGATCAGATACGACGCCTCCCATTCCTTCTGCCACACGGTGGCCCCGGTTGCGGCATCCAGGGCCCGGAGCCGTTCCACGCCCAGCAGGCCCTTGGAGGTGTCGGCGGTCGGGCGACCCTCGCGCTCCAGGATGTGGACGAGGCCGCCGGCCACCGCCGGGCCGGCGTAGCCCGGTCCGGCCGGCACGCGCCAGAGCACGCGCGGTCCGCCCGCGGGAAATTTTTCGACCAGGCCGGGCTCCCGCCAGACGCCGTCGCGGGCCGGGCCCATCCACTGCGGCCAGTCGTCAGCCGCGAGCGGACCGCCCGGGAAAACGGGGAGGAGAATGAGGCAAAGAAGTCGTAACATGGCGCAATGGGATCGGTGAGTCTACTCCTTGCCAGAAATCCATGCCTCCATCGCCATGAAAATGTCCATCCCATCCCTGACTGCCCTGTTGGTCTTTCCCTTAATCGCCCGCGCCGACTGGCCGCAGTGGCGGGGCCCGGCCCACGACGGTATCTCCCGTGAAACCGCGTGGAAACCGACCTGGGAGAGTGAGCCGAAAGTGCTCTGGCGCGCGCAGGTCGGCACCGGGTTCTCCTCCATGACCGTGGCGGGCGGCCGCGTCTATGCGATGGGGCTGGCGGGCAAAACCGAGACCGTGTACGCGCTGCAGGCCGCCACCGGCAAGACCGTCTGGACCCACGGCTGGCCGAGCGTGTTCAAGGCGCAGTATTATGAAGGCGGCACCAGCGGCACCCCGATCATGGATGGCGGCAGCGTGTTGGTCCTCGGCCAGAGCGGCGACCTGCTCAGCCTGGCCGCGGCCACCGGCAAGGTGCACTGGCAGAAAAACCTCGCCACCGAGCTGGGGCTGGAAATCGGCACCTGGGGCCTGACCGGAGCGCCGCTCGTGGATGGCGAGCGACTCCTCCTCAACGCGGGCACCTGCGGCACGGCCGTCAACAAAAAGACCGGCGCGGTCGTCTGGAAATCCGGCACCGACACCACCGGTTACGCCGCGCCCGTGCCCTTCGCTCTCGCCGGCAAGGAGGTCGCCGCCTTCATGGGCAAGGACGCTGTCCATGTGGTCGAACGCGCCACGGGAGCCACCCTGTGGAGCCATCCGTGGAAAACGAAATACGACGTGAATGCGGCCGACCCGATCGTGCTCGAGGGCGGCAAAATGCTTGTTTCCTCAGGCTACGGCCACGGCGCGGCGCTGCTTTCGTTCGACGCCTCCGGAGCGCGGGAAGTCTGGAAAAACAGCAAGCTCCGCGCCCAGATGAATCCGGGGATCGTCATCGGCAGCCATGTTTACGGCTTCGACGGCGATGCCGGCAGCCGCCCCGCGCTGGTCTGCCTGGAACTCGCGACCGGAAACCTCGCCTGGAAGCAGGACGGCCTGGGCCTGGGCAGCGTGATCGCTGCCAGCGGGACGCTCATTGTCTTAAGCGAGAAGGGCGAGCTGCTGACCGCCCCCGCCAGCCCCAAGGGATTCACCCCGATTTCCCGGGGCCAGATTCTCAGCGGCAAGTGCTGGACGGTGCCGACCCTCGCCGGCGGCCTGCTTTACGCCCGGACGTGGAAGGGCGATGTTGTCTGCGTGGATCTGCGCCCATGAACGCGGCTATTTCCGCACGTCGTAGCAATACACCAGGTCCTGGTCGCGCAGATAGAGGCGGCCGTTCAGCACCACGGGGTGGGTCCAGATGCGGCCTTCCTTTTTGCGGATCTTCGACTGGGGGGCGAGCTTGAAGCGGCCGGCTTCGCTCCAGCCGGAGGGGCTGGCCTTGGCCAGGGCCACCGTGCCGTCGTTTTCGTCCACGCAGACCAGGTGCCCTGCGGCGTAGGTGCAGGCACCCTTGCCGAGGGATTCGTCCTGCCACTCGGTCTTCCCGGTGAGGAAATCCTGGCAGGTCCAGCCGCCCTTGTCCGAGTGTCCGTAGAGCTTGCCGTCGACCAGGATCACGCCGCCGTGGTGGTTGGTGATGACTTTCTCCTCGTAGATCACCTCCGGCTCGGCCGCGCCGAGCTTGATCAGCTGGCAGCCGGTGCCGTAACCAGCGGTCGCGTAGACGTGGTCCTGGCCGAAGACCACGGTGGGAATGACCGCCACGCGGCCGGGAAAACTGGTCTCCCACAGCAGGGCCCCATCCTTGGGGGAGATGCCCACCACTTTGCTCATGAGCAGCTGGGCATACTGGGGCTGGCCGCCGACCTCGATGCGGACCGGCGACGAATATTGCGCGGGGGCCTTGAGGCCCGGCGTCTGCCAGATGACGGCACCGGTTTTCTTGTTAAGCGCGGCCATGGTTCCCTTTTGCCCACCGGGCGTGCAGATGACCTGGTCGCCGTCCACCAGCACGGACTCGGTGTACCCCCAGCCCTGGAGCTCGCCGCCGAGGGTTTTGACCAGATCGACCTTCCAGATTTCCTGGCCGTCCTTGGCGTTCAGGCAGGCGAGCATGCCGGTGGCGGACAGGGCGTACACCTGATCGCCGTCGACGGTGGGCGTCGAGCGGGGCCCGTTGCCCCAGTTGTTTTCGTAGACGGGCCCGAGGCTGGCGGACCAGACTTCTTTGCCGGTGGCGGCATCCAGGCAGATGACCTGTTCCTTCTCCTTGCGGGCACCCATGGTGTAGAGCCGCGACCCCACCATGCTGAAACCGGAATACCCCATGCCCGCATCTTTGAAGATCCAGACCTGCTTGGGCCCGCCCTTCGGCCAGGGAGCCAGGATGGACGTGTCCGGGGAGTGACCGGCACGGCCGGCTCCGCGCCACTGGGGCCAGTCGGCGGAAAAAAGCGGGCTCGCCGTGATGACGGCAGCGGCAAGGAGGGCGGACGCGTGGAATTTCATGGTCCGTCCATGGTAGCGCGGGCCGGCCGTCGGGCAACTGCGGAGAGGGCGGGGCCCCTCCTGCCCCCTTGCGCCCTGGCCGCTTCGCACCTACACCATCGGCCTGATGCCTGCGGAAGACACCACGCCCGCACACGATCGTCTGACTCCGCTTCAGGTGGTGATCCTGTTTCTTTCGATCGGGGTGCTGCTGATGCTGCTCGTGGAGGCCACCTTCCACCTCACTGCTGCGCAACAACGGTTGCTGGACGCCTGCGATCTGGTCGTGTGCATTGTCTTTCTGTTCGACTTCGGGCTCCGCTTCCGGCGCGCTCCGAGCAAGCTCGCATTTATGAAATGGGGGTGGATCGACCTCGTGTCGTCCATTCCGGTGCTGGATTCATTGCGCTGGGGCCGGATGGTGCGGGTGGTCCGGTTGCTGCGCCTGCTGCGCGCCTTCCGCTCGCTGCGCACGCTGCTCATGTATTTCCTGAAGCATGAACGCATGGGCACCGCCGGTTCGGTCCTGGCGGTTTTCGGCCTAATCGTGGCCTTTGCGGCCATCACCGTGCTCCATCTGGAGGTGGACGCCCCCACCTCCACCATCAAGACGCCGGGGGATGCCGTCTGGTGGGCGATCGTGACCGTGACGACCGTGGGGTATGGCGACCACCTGCCGGTGACGCCGGAGGGACGCCTGATTGCGGGTCTTTTGATGATCGCGGGCGTCGGTCTCTTCGGCACCCTGAGCGGCCTGGTGGCCAGCCTGCTGGTCAACCCCGGGGTGCGGCATGAGGAAACGGAAATCACCGCCCTGACGGTCGAAATCCGGCTCCTGCGCGAAAAAATCGAGCGGCTCGAAGCCGCCGCTCCGCTGCGGCCGCCACGCCCGGCGCACGCCGCTGACGAGGACGCGCCGCCGCTGTAGGAAGCCTGCCGGGGCCCCAACGGCCCGGTGTCCGGCCTACGCGAGTTGCGGGCCGCCGGGCTGCTGCTGGGAGGGATCGACCAGCACCACGCGGAGCGGGACCGAGCAGAGGAGCTGTCCATCCATGCTGATCTGCACCTCATGGGTGCCGGCCTTTTCGAATTTCAGCCCCTGCAGATTGAGCACGATGTTGCGGGTGATAAAGATGTTTTCCTGAGGCAGGCGCACTTCCATCACCGGCTCAAACGGACGGATGACGGGCTGGCCGTCCTCGTCGACAAAGGCGATGCCGAGCTTGTGCTGGCCTTCATCGCCGGGCTTGAAGCACAGGCGCAGCGCCAGGGCGCAGGAAGGATGCACCACGGGCACCTGCCGGGCGAAGATTTGGTCGAACGTGCCGATGACGCAAAGCTTGCCGTTATAATCAACGGCCGCATCGCAGAGGGTTGCTACTTGGATGTCCATCCTGATGCCGTAGCGCGTTCCTGACAAAAGGCAAACGGGCAGGACGCCGGCATGGCGATGACCGGAGGGGCTGTTCGCGGCGGTGGCGGCGGCGGCGGAACTCTCGTCGTCGCCGCGGCCCCGGCGTCAGCCCCCTTTCGCCGCGGGCCGCCGCACTTTCGCCTGGGGCCGCGCGGTCGCGCGCCGGGGGGCGGGAGCCGCCCTCGGGTGGAGACCGCCATTATATTGGCTGAAGATCCCCTCCAACGCCGCGAGGCCGAAGCTGATTTTTTTAAAGAACGACGGGTTGTGGGGGACCAAAATGAAGCGCGGGTGCTGCGACCAGAGCGCCCGCAGCCGGGTGTCCAACGCCACCGCCTCCTCCTGTGACTCGGTGCTGATCCGGTTTCCCCCTTCGATCGAGGTGCCGCCGACAGCCGCGGTCTCGAAGAAAATCGCCACGCTGTAGCGGTCCAGCTCCGCCTTCAGGCTGCTGCCCACGGCCTTGAAATACCCCGACGGGTCGCCCGGCCAGTAGGCCGCGCCATCCACCGTGCCCCGGTCGCAGAGCAGCGTGCGCCCGGGATACAATGACGCCTGCACATCCTCCACGAAGCGCATCCCCGACGGAGACTTCAAACGGTTTGAGAAAAAAGAGACAGGAAAACAGACACCCACTTTCTGAGTGAGTGACGGGTCCGATCCGTCCTCTGTCCGCCACCTTTGATGGGTGTCCCAGTTTGGTGCTCCTCAGTTTGGTGTCCCAGTTTGCCGGTGTCCCCCAATTTGCCGGTGTCCCCCAATTTGCCGGTGTCCCCCAATTTGCCGTGATCAGACGGGGGATCCGAGCGGGCCGGCGGGGGTTTTATCCATGGTTTGGGCGAACCACAGGGTCACTGGAGGACACTCGGCTCCCTTTGGGGAGAGAGTGAATTCCATGAAATCCTCCCAGAGCAGACGGCGTTCGAGCGGCGAGTGGTGGTGATTCATCAGTCTTCCGGCGAAGCCGTCGAGTGCCTGCAGGCGCTGGTCCTCGGCCCTGCCTGGTTCGAGCACCCAGGCGCAGAGGGCATCGGCGATTTCGCCGGGCGTCTGGGCCTCCATCAGCCGGTGCCGAATCTTGAGCAGGGTGTCGAACGCCTTACCCACCTTGAGCACCCATCTGATGAAGTCTTCGGGTCCGCGGCCAAGGGCGCGGTGGAGCCCGCGCTCGAGGCCATCGCGCAGGACTGGCGTGTCGGCCTGGGCGCGCCGGCGGTCGAGCAGGCGGCCGGCGTCGCGGAGCTCCTCGGCGCGGTTCTCGAAGCGGGAGTCGTCATCGTCCGCCCACGACAGCCAGGACTCGATGATGGTTTGGGGAACCCCGGCGCTCAAGAGTGCGGAGCGCGCCTCGTCGAGCAACTCGCGCCGCTTAGTGGCTCCCCGGCCGGGACTGAAAAAGAGGCGCATCGGGGGCGCGTCCTCCTGCAGGTGCGGGGCAGCGGGGCTGAAGAGAGTCTGGGGCGTCGGTGGATCGAGTGAAGAGGAGGGGGCCCGGGAGTAGAACACGCGACTCGGGCTCATCGATGGTTGGATCACCTCTTCGCGTGCGACCGGCACCTGCTCGGCCTCATCCCAGGCGACAAACGCGGCGCCTTTGCAGAGGAGGTTGTGTTCTTTGGCCAGGGCGATGGCGTCCCCAGGGTGGTCGGACGCAAGCAGGGCGGTGATGCGTTCGCGGACGAAGAGGAGTTTAACGGCTTCGCTGCCCGCGACGGAGGTGTCGACGGCTAAAATGTGGTGGCTGCCGTCGGCCGCATGGCCGACAATGACGGGCGGTGGCAAAGAGGTGCCGGTGCCGGTGCCGCGCAGGGCGACCGTGACCACTTCGCCGGAGTGCAGGTCCGGCCATGTTTCGTGGGGAGCCTGCCAGGGACCGCTGAGGCGGAGGTCGGTGAGGACCGGGTGGCGCAGGCGGCCGCCGAGGGCGGTGATGGTGCCGGCGATGTCGTCGTTGGGTGTCTGCAGGCAGCAGGTGCCGCGCTGCTGGCGCGCGAGTGATTTGAGAAAGGCGTCGTTGACGGTGGTGTCGATGCCGAAAGCGTGGAGGCGGACGTGCGGTGCCTCGCGAAAGGCGTGCATGATCTCCTCCTCATTGCCGACCTCGCCATCAGTGATGAGGACGACACTGGCGTAGCGGTTCACCGAGTGACGGGCGATCTGCTCCAGCACGCGCCGGGCCGCGGGCAGCAGTTCGGTCCCGCCGGCGACCCCCATCTGCGCCATGCGCTGGAAGCCGCGGTCGGCCAGAACCTGTGGCGCGGGCAGCGGCACCTCGGCGAAGTCGATGGCGGTCGACTCGAAAAGCGTGATCCACACCCGGTCGTCCCGGCCGAGCAGACCGACCAGCGCCTGCAGCGCTTCGCAGGTCCGAGTCCACTTGGTCCCTTCCATGCTGCCGGAGCGGTCGATCAGGAAATAATAATCCTGCGGACGGCAGGGCTGCGCGGCCGCCGCCTCCGGGGCGCGGAGCTGAACCAGGGCGTAGGAGAACTCCCCCTCGACCCAATGCCAGCCCAGCGGAGCCAGCTGTCGTGCGACCGGTTCCCGCCACGCCAGCACGAAGTCACGATCGGGCACCGCCGCGTGGTGGGCGAGGTCGACGATCACCCGCCCGTCGATGGTTCCGACGCGGACCGGGTGGGTGGGCGAGGTGAGGGTGGTCTTTTCGACATCTCCGGACGAAAGGCGGCCGGTGAGGGCGAAGTAGGCTGCGTCCGGATGCAGGTCGTCGATACGCGGCGGGGTGAGGCGCGAGGCGTCGGGGACTTGGTCGGTGTCGTCTTCGATTCCGCGGCCGGAGTTTGAACGGAGCAGCGGTTGGCCCGGGATGTAGCGAACGCCGGGGCAGGTGGGCACGAGCAGACGGAAGTCGTGGCCGGCGCGGTCGAGCACTTGAAACCACGCGAAGCACACCACCACCACGTCACCCGGCTGCACGTTGCCGAGCGAGAGCGTGAAGACGTTGTCACGCTCCGTTTCGACCATGGCGGCCCGCCGACCGGCGGCTTTGTGCTCGGCGTACTGCCGGCGCGCCTCCTCTTTCGACTCGATCCGGGCGCGAATGACCCGTCCGTTGACGTGCATTTCGCAGCGGTACACTGCGCTGCCAGCCGGCAACGGGAACAGGTAGGTGCAGTCGAGGGGCTCCCGGGCATTCTGGTGAAAGATCTGATCCATCTCCACGCTGGCCACGGCTCCGGTCACCTCGAACCGGCATTCCACACCTTTCAGAGGCAGGGAAATGCGCGTGGCCTCGAGCCAGGCGACGAGGCCAAAGTCGGGTGGACGGGTGGTGGGCTCGGGAGTTTTCGAGCGGAAGGGCCATTTCATTGGGTGCGATGGTTCGGAGTGGATGGAGTGGGGAAATGGACCTGCAGGGCGGCCCGCACGGCGTCGCGTTGGGTGGGGGTCAGGGATGTGCCGCGACGCGACACCAGCAGGAAATCGTCGTCGAGCGGGATCATCCGCCACAGTTCGCCGGCGACTGGCAGGGTGATCCGTCTCTGGGTCGCGGCTTGGTCCGCTTTGGCCAGCCCGCGTTCGCAAATCGTCCGCAGTTCGGCCAAACCGCGGCCGAACAGGAGTTCGCGGATGCGCCGCAACGGCAGTCCCTGCGCCTGCAACAGGCGGGCCGCCATCAGCTGAAGCAAATGCTTGTCCCCATAAGCACTGCCTTCAGGGGCATCGACCAGACCAAGCGTGCGGTAGTACCGGATCGATCGCTCCGTCATCCGTTCGCCCGCCTGCCCGCTCGCCGGCACCACGCCGTGCTCGTCGCACCACGCGTTGAGGTGCTCGCACAGGCCTTCAAGGGACAAGGATTCGGACATGTGGAAAGGAATACAGTGCGACAGTGTTACTGTCTAACGCTTTCTATCGCTGATTGAACGATTGGTCGGCCGCGAGCTGAATTCGCTTGGTTCTCCAGGCCGACGCGTCGTCGGTGAGGGCTTCGAGGTGCTCATGGCCCCACGCTATGGGATCAGCCGTCGCCCGAAAATTGCCTGCCATGATCCAGAAAACGGAAGCAGGGGCGGGCTCCGTCCAAAAAACCGGGCGTCATCGGCCGGCGGCTGCGAGAGCGGCAGTGCGCGGACGAGTTCGAACGCCAGTTCCGGGCGATGACGGCATTGGCGATGAGCAGGCGCTGCTGCCATGCCGGCGGGAAGCCGCCGGTGCGGGTCATTTCCGCGTCAGTACGCGGTAGAACCGGGTCGTGCCGGGCGCGGCGGCGGGGTCGTCGAGGGTCAGGGTCGAGCCGGCGGCGGGGCGGGCGGCACCGACGGGAGCCCAGGCACCGAGTGATGGACTGGCTTCGAGCTGGTAGGTGAAGCCCGGGGTCGTCTGGACGGTGAAACGAAGCGCCGCCCCCTCCCAGGCCCAACCACTGACAACGGTGAGGGCATTGGGGGAGGCCGGCGTCGGCAGGGTGAGCGGGCCGGTGATCGGGCCGCCATCGGCGTACCGGCCTTCGGAAACGCCGGCGGTCTGCGGGCCGAAGGTGACGGCGTCGACCACGGTGCCTTCGGGGGTGCTGAGACGCAGGCTTTCACCCGCGGCGCTGAGCCGGAACGGTGTGTGGAGCTGGCCGGGGGTCAGGCCGTTTTGTTCCGGCTCGCCATCGGCCCAGACGAGCAGATGCCCGCCGGGAGGGATGATCGTGCCGGCTGGGATCTGAAAGGCGGCAGGGGTGGAGGGATCATCGGAGAGCAAGAAGCCGCTGAGATCGGCCGGCGTGGTGCCCGCATTGAACACCTCGAACCAGTCGTCCGCGCGGCCGTCGGCGGGGTCGGCGATGCCGGTGGAGGTGGGGTTGTCCGCCATCCACTCGTTGAGGGTGACGGCTCGAAGCGGGGGCTGTCCGGTGACGGTGATCGTGACGGGAAATGACCCGATCACCTGGCCGCGCCGGTCCATGCCTTCGATGGCGAGGGTATTGTTCTGCGCGTAGAGCGTGACCGGGAGCCGCCACGCCGTCTGGCTGGTCCACTGCGGCGTCTGTTCCACGCCATTGATCCGCAGCGATTTTACGCCCGGCGGGGCGGTGCCGGTGAGCGTGACTACGCCGTCCTCATCGGTCAGGGTGCTGCTACCATTGAGGGCCAACGCCACGGTCGAGTACACCGCGTTGAGCTGGCTGACGATGTAGCTCCGGCGGCTGGAAATGTACGATTTCACCGCGCTGACCTGCGAGGCGGTGGCATTGACGCCGTTGGCGGCCAGGCCGGCGACCATGGCGTCGATGCGCGCGTTGACCGTGGCGGCGAGCATCGGCCCGTCCACCGCTTCACGGAAGGCGCACCAGTAGGCGCGGCGGAACGCCGGCTGGTTGCGGAACTTCGTGCACAGCGGGTCCTGGGTGTCGTCGAACAGGCCGGCGGTCGCCGGCTCCCCGACCAGGCCGAAGCTGAAGTCGATATCCCACGCGGTCATCGTCCAGGGGCCGCGCTGCGGCTTGTAGAGGTACATGTTTTTCCCGAACCGCCAGCCCCAGGTGTCCCAGTTGCCGCTGATCCGCTGGATGGCGAAGGCGCGGGCCCACGAGTCCTGGTCGACGAGCGGATCGAGCGCATTGAAAAACGCGGGATCGGTGGCGGTGGCGCCGGTGTTGAAGGCGTCGACGAGGGTGGTGAAATCTGACCAGTCATTGACCGATCCGGGCACCGAGCGCTGGGCCCACTGGAAGCGATAGGCGGCGACGTCATGCGCTCCGCCGGTGCGGGTGCGTTTTTCCATGAGGGCGCGCAGCGTCGTCTGGAAGGTCGCGCCATCGTCCTCGTATTCGATCCAGTCCTGCGCCTTGTGGAGCCGGCCGTTGTCGTCGCCGGGCCAGTAGGAGTCGATCCACTCGCCATTCGGTTGCTGGGCGTCCTCGAAGAGTGTCTGGCGGCGGGTGCCGTTGACGTAGACGCGGCCGAAGCGGCGGTGCAGGCTCTGGGTGCCGAGGCGGCGGGCCATCCACCAGATCGTTTGTTCGCGGATCAGCGAGGCATCGTCGCCAAAGGTGCCGGGGCCGGCGAAAAGGAAATCGGTTGCGCCGAGCAGGCGGTCGTCATCTGGCATGGAGCAGACGTAATCGCAGGCGGCACCGGTGGGCCCGGTGAAGCCGCCGGTGTGCCACGGGCTGCCGCTGTACTGGGCACCGGCGTTGTAAATGACGCGCGTATTGCCGTAGAGGAACGTGACATCGAGCGGGGTGTTGCTGTTTTTGATCCGGGTGGTCCAGGTGCTGCGGGTGGCGTCGGTCATCCAGAAGCGGTAGGTGCCCAGCGACCCCGGCGGCGTGGGCTCACCCCAGCGGATGAGGGCCTCGCGGCCGTTGGCCGGAAAGGTGGTGGAGGCGGCCAGCCCATCGTAGGCCGTGACCGTGAAGGCGACGAGCCTGCCGGTGGTCTGGGCGGGCAGCTCCGCGCTGAACAGGCCCGCGCCGCGGTCGGTCATGGAGAGGGTCTCCACCGTCGTTGACGGATCCAGGCGATAGTGCAGCCGCGCCAGGGTGATGCCGTCGGGGTCGGCGAGGCGCGCGTACACCGTTGCCGGCTGCCCGGCCTGCGGGAGGACCGGCAGATGGGTGACGCCGCTGATGGCGGGGCCGGCATTGGCCAGCGCGCGGGAGTTGGGGGCTCCCGGCGTGCCCGGCGTGAGGGTGGCCGGCAGGATGCTGCCGGTCGCCTCCAGTATGCCGCCCTGGAGGCGGAGCAGGATTTCCGGATGCCCGTGCAGCCATTTCACTTTTGCCCGCAGGGTGGCGGTCGCGCCTGTGGCCGGCGCGGTTGTCAGCGGTACGGTCAGGCGGTTGCCGGCGAGGTTCCCACGGCCGGTGGCGCGGACGTGCAGAGAGCTGTTTCCGGAGAATCCGGTCGCTTCGATCGAACTGGCGTCGTGCGTCCCCTGCAGGAGCCAGCCGGTCGTGCCGCCCTCGAATCCCCCATTGGCCACGAGGTTGGGGCCGGTGGCGGAGCGCACCTCGACATCGTCGAGCAGGCATTCGCCCGCGCCCAGGAGGAAAACGTGGAGGCGGTTGCCCAGGGAGCCGGAGCCGCTGGTGAGCACGCCGGTCGCTTCGATCGTCACCCAGCCGCCTTCGCCAGTGTCCTCGCTGTCGGCCCAGTTGGATGCGAGGCGGCCGTCGCTGCGGAGGTCCTGGAGTTCCAGGCTGGCTCCGCCGCCGTCGCTCCAGCGTCCCCAGCGGCCGCCGGTGCCGTAGGTGACCTCGTCGATCACCGGGTGGATCGTGCCGGAGAGTCCTTCGTCATCGAGTATGGCCACCGGTTGTTCGAGGCGCAGACGTGCGCCGGTGCCTCGGTTCAGGGAGCCGGAGAAGCCGGTGAGGGCCAGCTGCCCGTCCGCGGCGAGCACGGTGCCGGGGGGAACGTCGTAACTCACACCGCCGCGCAGCCGCCAGCCGGAGAGGTCGAGCGGGGCCCCGGAGGTGTTGGTCACCTCGACGAAAGGTGGCTGCGCGCTGCCCACGGGCGGATGGTAGTGGATTTCGGAAATGACGGCGGCTTTGGCGGCGGGAGCGGCATTGGCCGTGCCGGGGCTGGCCGCGTGGAGCGAGGAAAAAACGGGAACTCCATCGGGGTGGCGGCCGTGGGTGGTCCCGGGCCGCTGCGGGCCGAAACGCATCGCCTCCAGCACCCGGCCGGGGGTGCCCTCCGGTCCGTTTGGGGCGCGGAAATACACTGTGTCCCCGCCGGCCTTCAGGCCGAAGCCGAGTTCCGCCCGGGAGACGTGCCGCCACTGGCCTGGGCCGATGTGGGTGCCGGCCGGGAGCACGAATTTCCCCGTTTCGCGGTCGTCGCTGAGTGTGCAGCCGGACACATCGACCGCGAGCGCGCTGTAGTTGAAGAGCTCGATGAAGTCGTCGTCAGCTTCGCTGGCCGCCCCGGCCTCGTTGATGAGCACGGTGCGAAAGGGATCCTCGGCGACCGGTTCCGCGGCTCCGGGCGAGCCGTCGGGCTGGAAGCTCGCCTCCCACGACCGCGGGTCCTCCATGCCGTAGCTGGGCCGCGCCAGCACCAGGGAATGGCCGGTTCCGTCCGGCGCGGCCGGCCACGGCGCGCCGGCATCGTAGTCGACCGAGAAGACCACGGCATTCGAGATGTCCCGCAGCCGCACCTGGCCGCCGCTGTTGTTGAGCGATCCGGCCCACGGTCCGAGCACCCCGGTGAGGCTGTAAACGCTCATGACATCCGCAGGGGCGGCGGCGAGGACCAAACGTCCGCCGGCGGGGATGGAGGTGCCGGCGGGCAGGGTGAAATTCACCTCGCCGGTGAGCCGGAAACCGGACACGTCCTCGACCCACGGCTGGGAATTGTAAAGTTCGATGAACTCGAGGTTTTTGGCATCGGCGCGGTCGCGCGGGTGGTAGTGGATTTCGGAAAAGACGAATGGTCCACGGCGGGTGGCTGGGCCGATCGGTTCGGCGGCGGGGCGCACCAGTTCGATGGGGGCGGGCACCGGCGGCGCGGCGGCGGTGAACGCGGTGTTGGTGGAAGCCAGGATGTTGCCGGCGAGATCGCGCACGCCGGTGGCGGTGAGGGTGTATCCTTGTCCGGGGGTCAAGCCGGAGACCGTCAGCGTGAGCATGCCCGGCAGCGGGCCGGCGGCGGCGGCGGTCACGGTGCCGCCGGCGATGCTGAACGCCGCGCCGTCGGGGTCCACGGCCTCGTCGAAGGTGAGCAGGACCTGCGCGACGGAGAGCGGGGAGGCGGCGGAGAGGAGTCGCGGCGAGGTGATGTCGTTGACTGTGAGGACCGCGGCATCGGTCAGGGCCCCGCCGTGGCGGTTGTAAATGATGCAGCGGATGGCGCTGGCGGTGTCGGTGAGAGTGACCGGACTGAGCGAGACGCTGGGGCCGGTGGCTCCGGCGATGTCCACGCCATTTTGCTGCCAGCGGTATTCGGCGTTGGTGGCATCGGCGAGCGCCACGGTGAAGACGGCGGTGCCACCCTCGTCCACGGCCACGGACGCCGGCTGGGTGCTGACGACGGGCGCGGTGCCGGGAGCTGTCGTGATCCAGGCATTGTAGTGGGCGCTGACGGCGGCAGCCGGCAGGGGATCGGCGTAAACGGCGACTTCGTCCAGGCTGCCCGGGAACGAGTGCTGGGAGCCGGGACCGGTGGAGCCAATGGTGACGCTGCCGTTTTTCGCCGTGCCGAGCGTCAGGTTGATGGTGCCCAGGCTGAGGCCGTTATGGTAGAGCGTGCCTTGGCCCTGGTCGATGACCAAGGCGAGGTGCATGAGGCGGCCGATGCTGCTGACGGGCAGGGTCCAGAACGGCGAGATGGCTCCGGTGGTAAAGTGGATTTTCGCGCCGGCCGCGTCCGCCTTGAGCGAATAGCGGGTGGCCGTCTCCGTCCGCACCGAGACCAGGCCCGGGTTGTACACGGTTCCGGCGGCCTGGTGCGCGAACAATTCAATCGTGCCGCTGCCATCAACGAAATCCCAGGCGTCCTCGCGGGGGACTTCCATCCAGCCAGCGGCACCGGTGGCGAGGCTTTTGGCACCGACCGTCCGCTCCGGGTGGCTGTCCTGGACGGCCGAGCCCCGCGGCAGGCCGCTGAGCCCGGGGTTCCGCACATTTGTCACCACCGCGGCCGGGCTGCCGTCCACCGGAAAGTACGCGAAGAGCGAGGGTTCGGCCTGGACCGCACTGGTGTAAAACGAGCCCCCGGCCGGCCGCGGGCTCACCGTGACGGTGGCGGCCGCGCTGGTGGTCGAGCCGCCGGCATTGGTCAGGACGCAGTCGTACGAGGCTCCGGAGTCGGCGGCGGTGACGGGTTCGATCACCAGGGTGGCCTGGGCACCGCCGGCGGCCAGCGGCGTCCCGTTGCGCCGCCACTGGTAGGTGGCAGCACCCAGCTCGCCGACCATGAAGCGGGCCAGGCCGCCCTCGACCGCGGCCACGGCCGCCGGCTGGGAGGTGATGAGCGGAGGTTCGTTTGCTCCGCCCACCACATAAAAGAACGTGAAGGCCGCGCCCGCCTTGGCGGCACCGGTTTTGTAGGTCAGACCGACCCGCGCATTGGCGAACGCCGTCCTGTAATCGACGGCGGCTCCGGGCAGCTGCGTCCACGGGTCGCCGGCTTGTTCGCGGAAGAAAAAATTATAGGTGTCCGTCGCGCCCTCCTCCGTCACCTCCACCCGCAGGATCACGCTGGCGGCCGTGGTCGTGACGGCGGCGTTGGGGACGTTGTCGCCAAGCCCCTGCAGCCGGACTGCGCGGGCCGCGGGATCCCAGTTGTCGAGGCCGAAGCTGATGTCCGGCCGCGCGCCATCCGGCCCGCCGTAAAACGTCAGGCCGGCGACCTGGTTGTTCTGCACCACGTTGTTCAGGCGCACCTCGGTCTCCACCACCCACTTGCTCCCGGGCGTGAGCCCGGCCGGGATCGCCGTCCACGCGATCGCTGCATTGTTGCGAATCGACCACATGTCGGTATTGCCGGACGCCGTGAAGTCGAGCTCGTCGTTGACCGCGTCAAACACCACGCCGCCGAACGTCGGCCTAGGCACGTCCAGAAAAATCGCCGCCGGCAGCGACTCCTCTTCAAAGCTGGTGAGCACGGCGGCCTGGACGTTCAGAGCGCCAAGGGCAAGGAAGACGAGGGGACATTTCATAGCGGAGCGTGTCGATGACTCTAGCACACATTGCGGAGCAGGGGCCGCGCCACCGCCGGCTTACGGAATGGTCAGGCGCGCCCGCCAGTAGCGGACGGGCTCGGCGCGCGGAAGCGCCGCGGTGGTGGCGGCGGCGGTGGCGGTCACTGCATCCCCCCACGGAAGCCAGGCCGCCAGATCGGCGCTGGTTTCGAGCTGGTAAAGGTACCCCGGCTCGGTGCTGTAGGTAAATTCGACCGCGGCCCCGCCGGCGTCGATCAGGGCCAGCGCTTGGGGGGCGAGCGCATTCCGCCGACCCGGCGTGGGCACGGGCAGGACGAGGCGCGCCGCGCCATCGGGGTGGCGGCCCTGGCTCTGGCCGGCCGCCTGCGGTCCGAAGAGGATGGTGTCGATGACCGTGCCATTCGGGCTGCTCAGGACCAGGCTTTCGCCCGCGGCGCTGAGTCGGAACGGCGCGTGCAGGTGTCCGGGGATCAGGCCTTGTTGCGTCGGCTCCTCGTCGGCCCAGACGAGCAGATGGCCGCCGGCCGGAATGACCGTGCCGTCAGGGATTTGGAACTTCCCCGGAACCGCCGGGTCATCGGAAAGGAGGAACCCGCCCAGGTTGACCGCGGCGGCGCCGGCGTTGAAGAGTTCGAACCAGTCATCGAAATCGCCATCCGCCGGATCGGCCAGGCCCGCGCCGGCGACCGGATTGGCCATCCATTCGTTGAGCGTGACCGGGGGCAGCGGCGGCGGGCTGGTTACGGTGACGCTGACCGGAAACGACCCGATGACCGCGCCGTGGAGGTCGAGGCCTTCGACGACTAGGCGGTTGACCTGCGCGTAGAGCGCGAGCGGCAGGCTCCAGGCGGTCTGGCTGGTCCAGGATGGGGTGTAGTCGACGCCGTTGAGGCGGAGCGTTTTGACCGTGGGCGGGGCGGTGCCAGCGAGCGTGAGCAGGCCGTCATCGTCGACGATCTCGGGCGGACCGGTCAGGGCGAAGGTCGTGGTCCCGTACACCGTGTTGGCCTGGGCGATGATGTAGTTACGGCGGTTGGTGATGTATGTCTTGACCGAGGCCAGCTGGCTGGCGTTGACGGTGAGCCCGCCTGCGCGGAGAGCGGCGACGAGGGTGTCGATGCGCGCATGGGCCGTGGCGGGTGCCATCGGCCCGTGGGCGGCGTCAAGCAGGGCGCACCAGTAGGCGCGGCGGAAGGCGGGCTGGGTGCGGAACTTGGTGGCCAGCGCGTCGCCCGGCGCGCCGGGGTCGAAATTCGACGCATTCTGGAAGAGACCGGCCGTCGCGGTGTCGGGCGCGGGATTGGACGAACCATCCGGGCCGAAGCCGAAGTCCAGGTCCCACGGGATCATCGCCCACGGGCCGTTCTGCGGCTTGTAGGCGTACATGTTTTTGCCGTAGCTCCAGCCCCAGGTGTCCCAGTTTCCGATGATCCGCTGGACGGCGAGCGCCCGGCTCCAGGAATCCTGATCGAGGATGGGATCCAGGGCGCTGGCGAAGGCGGGATCGGCGGCGTTGGCCCCGGCATTAAACGCATCCACCAGGCCGGTGAAGGCGGCATAATCGTTGCCGCTGGCTACGGAGCGCGCCGACCAGCGGTAGCGGTAGGTGCTCAGCTTGTGCTGGCCCCCGGACCGCGCGCGCGCGAGCACCGCCCGGCTCAGCTGCTGGAAGCCGGCCCCGTCGTCGTTATATTCGATCCAGTCCTGCGCCTTGTAGAGCGCGCCTCCGCTGTCTTCGGTGAAGTGCTCGTCGAGGAAGTCGCCATTCGGCTGCTGGGTGTCCTCCATGATCTGGCCGCGGCGCAGGCCGTTGACGATGACGTTGACGAAGCGCCGGTGGAGCGCGGGCACGCCGATTTTCCGGGCGATCCACCAGGCGGTCTGTTCGCGGATCTGGGTGGTGTCGCTGCCGAACGTGCCGGGCCCGGCCCAGACCATGTCGGTGGCACCGAGGTGGCGGTCATCCGAGGGCACGGTGACGGTGTAATCGCACGGGTTGCCGGTGGGGGAGTTGAATGCCGGGGTGTGAAAAGGGCTGCCGCTGTACATGGCGCCCGCGTTGTAGATGATCCGGTGGTCGCCGACGACAAAGGTGGCGTCGAGCGGGGCATTGCTGTTTTTGAGGCGCGAGGCCCAGGCGGCGGCGGTGGCCTGGGTGAACCACAGGCGGTAGCTGGGAAAGCTGTTGCCGGCCGGCTGGGATTCGCCCCAGCGCACGAGGCCTTCGGCGGCGGGCGCGCCGGCGGGAAAGGTCGAGGTGGCCCCGGTGGAGCCGGCTGCGGTGAGGCTGAAGGCGGCGAGTTTGCCGCTGGCCTGCCCCGGGATGTCCGCGCTGTAGAGCCCGGCCCCCCGCGGCTGCATCATCACGGAGGTGGCGGTTGTCGCCGGATCGAGGCGGTAGCGCAGGACGGCGGCCGCGAGGCCTTCGCGGTCGGCGATCTGTGCATACACGGTCACGGCCTGTCCGGCGGGCGGCAGGACGGGCCGGTGGGTGACGCCGCTGATGGCCGGACCGGCGGTGGCGGTGGCGGCGGCGCGGCTGTTGACCGCGCCGGGGGTGCCCGGCACGACCGGGCCGAGCACCTGGCCGGTGGTTTCCAACCAGCCGCCGTGCAGGCGGAAGAGGATTTCCGGATGCCCGCGCAGATACTTCACCTGGGCGCGCAGGGTGCGCATGGTGCCGGTCGCGGCCGTGGCGGTCAGCCGGTTGAAGAGGCGGTTGCCCGCCAGGTCGCCGCGGCCAGTGGCGCGCAGGTGCATGGCGGAAGATCCCCCCACGCCGGTGCCGGCGGACACGGCCGAGCCTGCATGGGTGCCGTCGGCCGACCAGCCGGTCTGGCCGTTTTCGAATCCCGGATTGGTGACGGTGTTGGGCCCCGCGCCCTGGACCAGCTCGACGTTGTCGATGAGCACTTCCCCGGCTCCCAGCAGCATGACCTCCAGCCGGTTCGCCGGGGTGCCGGGCTGGCCGTGGTCGAGGATGCCGGTATGGCTGAGCGTGACCCACGCGCTCTCCGCAGCCTCGGTGCTGTCGGCCCAGTTCGCGGCCAGCCGTCCATCGGAGAGCAGGTCGCGTTTTTCCAGGCTCGATCCGCCGCCGTCGCTGTCGCGGCCCCAGCGGCCGCCGGTGCCGTAGGTGACCTCGTCGACGATCGTGTGGACGGTGCAGGGGACGCCGCCGTCGTCGTCGACCAGGGGCTTTTCGAGGCGCAAACGCTCCCCGGTGCCGCGGTTCAGCGAGCCCGAAAACGCAGTGACGGCAAGCTGGCCGTCCGCCGGCAGCAGGGTGCCCGGCGGGAAGACGTGGCGGACCCCTCCGCTCAGCCGCCAGCCGGACAGGTCCAGCAGAGCGCCCGAGGCATTCGCGATCTCGACGAATGGCGGCTGGGTGCTGCCGGTGGGCGGGTTGTAGAGGATTTCCGAAATGACGGCCGCGGCCGCGGCCGGCGGTTCGTTTGGGCCGCCCGGGGTGGCGTCGCGCAGCGCGGAAACCGCCGCCGCCCCGTCCGGGTGGCGGCCGAACGTCGCGCCGGGTGCCTGCGGCCCGAAGCGCAGGCAGTCGAGCACGCGGCCGGGGGCGTCCCCCGTGCCCGGCGCACGGAAATAGACGGTGTCGCCTCCGGCTTTGAGGGCGAAGCCGAGCACCGTCTGGTGGAGCGACAGATGCCCGCCGGGGGCGAGGGAGGTGCCGGCCGGGAGCACGAACTTCGCGGCCGTGCGGTCGTCGCTGAGCGAGCAGCCCGACACATCGACCGCCGCCGTGCTGTAGTTGAAGAGTTCGATGAATTCGCTGCCGGTGGAAGCCGCCGAGACTTCGTTGAGGAGCACGGTCCGATCGGGGTCGGAGGGGGCCGGATCCGCCGCGCCGGGCGAACCGCCGAGGTTCGTGCTGGGGTCCCAGGCGAGCGGGTTTTTCATGCCCTGGCTGGGCCGCGCCAGCACCAAGGAATGGCCCGCTCCATCGGCGGCCGGGTGCCAGGGGTGGTCGGAGTCGAAATCAACTTCGATGACCACGGCATTGGAATAATCGCGCAGCCGCACGGTGCCGCCGCTGTTGTTGAGGGCTCCGGCGTACGGACCCAGCACGCCGGCGAGGGAGTGGGCGCCAGCCACGTCGGCCGGGACGGCCGCCACCACCACCTGGCCGCCCGCGGGGATGAGCGTGCCGGCGGGGAACTCATAACCGACCTCTCCCGACAGGCGGTAGCCGCCGAGGTCCTCCGGCCACGGGAGCGTGTTGGAGATCTCGATGAACTCCAGATTTTTAAAGTCCGCGCGATCGGCGGGATGATAGTTGATTTCCGAAATGACCAGGCCCCCGCGGCGCGAGGCGGGGCCGGCCGGCTCCCGCCCGGGGCGCAGCAGCTCGATGGGGGCGGCTGCCGGGGCGGGGGCGGCCACGAAGTCGAGGGTGGAGACGGGCATCACATTGCCGGCGGCATCCATCGCCCTCGTGGTGGTGACCGAGGAGGCCGTCTGCGGCGGCAAGCCAGCGAGTGTGAGGACCAGGGTGTTGGGCAGCGCCCCGGTGGCGACGCGGGTCACGGTGGCACCCGCGACGGTGAAGACGGCGGCGGCCGGGTCCACCGGCTCGTCGAAGGTCAGAATGAGCGAAGCGGCGGAGTAGGGGGCCTCGGCGCGCAGGAGCGAGGGCGGCTGCAAATCGGCCACGGTCAGGGTGGCTGATTCCGACACCGCGCCGCCGAAGGCATTGTACAGGATGCAGCGAAAGTGCGCGCCGGTGTCGGCGAGGCTGACCGCGGGCAGGGTGTAGCTGGCCGCGGTGGCTCCGGCGATGTCCCGGCCGTTGCGCTGCCAGCGGAAGCTGGCTCCGGCGGCCGAAGCCAGACTGACCGAAAAGGCGGCGGGCTGGCCCGGCGCCCGGGTCACCGAGGCTGGCTGGCTGGTGAGGGTGGGCGCGGTTCCGGTGTCGTTGCTGAGCCACGCCTGATAGTGGGCGGCGACCGCCGCGGCGGGCAGGGCCTCCGCGTACAGGGCGACTTCGTCGAGGTGGCCCGGCCACGCCTCGGCCCCTCCCGGGCCCGAGGCGCCGATCTGGGCGGGAGCCGCCACGGCGGCACCGAGCGCGCGGGCCTTGGTCCCCAGCGACACCCCGTTCAGGTAGGCCGTCACGTTGCCCGATTCAAAGGCCAGAACCACGTGGCAAAGCCGGTTGATCATGGAGGGGGCGACCGGCCAGATGCTGACCGCGGCCCCATTCCACAGGTAGAGGTTGGCTCCATTGGGATCGCCATGGAGGCTGTAGCGGACGCCCGCCCCGCCATCCTCGCGCACCGAGAAAAAACACGGATTGTACGCCGCGGAGGCGGTCTGAAACATGACCGCCTCGACCGTCCCGCTCCCGTCCGCGAAATCCCACGCGGGGTCCTTGTCAAGGGCGAGGCGCCCCGCTCCCGTCTGCACGATGGAGTGGCTGCCGATGGTCCGTCCGGCGGCGGTCGACAGCTCCGCTCCCGGCTCCAGGGTGCCGCCATGGGCCGGCACCACGGTGTTTGCGATGGCGGGGCCGAGGCTGCCGTCGATCGGGAAATACGCGACCCGTGACGGCTCCGTGGCCACCGCGCTCCGATAGGAGGTCACCCCCGCCATGGAGGTGCCGGTGATGGCCATTGCCCCCGCCAGCAGGGCGGCCGGTTTCAGTGGCAGCGGGTGGTGTCTCATAATATCTGATGCTCTTGCCCTGCCGGCGGCGAGGGTCCGCCCGGCGGAGCCAGGGCCATCAGCCATGGCCGGCAGCGGGCCCCGCCCTGCCGGGGCTTCTTGGGAGTGCCCTACTTGGTGACGCGCACGCGATGAAACGAAGCCGCTCCCTCGAGCGGCACGGACAGCGTGAGCGGCGCGCCGGTGCCAGGCAGGGTGGAGCCTGCCACCGGAGCCCAGGGCGTGCCCAGGTCGGGGCTCGTCTCCAGGGAATAGGAATGATCTGCCAGCGACGGCACGGTGATGAAGAGCAGCCCGCTGGAGGCGCTCACGGCGGTGATTTCCGGCGGGGCGATCACCCCGAGCCAGGAGCTGGCATGGGCGGCGATGGCCTCGGGCGACAGCGCCTCCTCGTAAAGCGCCACCTCGTCCACCGTGCCCGGCCACAGCTCTCCGTTGTTTTCGGTGGAGGAGCCGATCTGGACCGAGAGGCCGGCACCCGTTCCCAGCGTGTTTTCCTGCGTGCCCAGGGAGACCCCGTCCTGGTAGGCGGTCACCGTGCCGGCGTCGAAGACGAACGCGACGTGGGAGAGCCTGCCGATGGAGTTTGCCCTGGCGTCCCAGGGGGTGACGGCCGAGCCATTCCACAGGAAGAACTTCGTGCCGTCGGTGGCTCCATGCAGGCTGTAGCGCACGCCGGTCGTGTCGCGGATGGAAAACAGGCACGGATTCTCGGCGGATGGGCCTGATTGATAGACAAACGCCTCCACCGTGCCGGACTCATCGGGAAATTCCCATGCCGGATCCGCCAGCAGGCCGGCGGAGCCGCTCAGCGCGGTCGTACCGACCCCGAGTCCGGGCACGCCGGTGAGGAATCCGTCGCCGCGCACGGTGCCGCCGTTGGCTGCGTTTTTGGTGTTGGTCACGGCCGGCCCGAGGTCGCCGTCCATCGGGAAATAGGCCAGCAGCGACGGCTCCGCGTTGACCGCGGCGCGGTAGGCGGCGGGCGAGGCGGTGAGCGGAACGAGCGTGAGCGTGGCCGGATCGCTGGTGGTGGAGCCGGCGGTGTTGGTGACGACGCACCGGTAGGCGGCCCCGGAGTCACCCGCCGCGGTGAGGAACTGCAGCACCGGGCTGGTGGCCCCGGCGATCGGCGCGCCGTTGCGCTCCCATTGGTACGTCAGGTCCAGGCCGAAGGCGGTTACGGCGAAGCGGGCGGGGGCCGCCTGCACCACGGTCTGCGCCTGCGGCTGTCCGTTGACGACCGGAACGGCACCATACCAGGCGGTGGCATGGGCGGCGATGGCCGTGGCTTCCAGCGGCTCGCTGTAGAGCACGACCTCGTCGACCGAGCCCAGCCACAACTCGGTGTTCACCGCATCGGCGGCACCGATTTGGGCGGGCAGGCCGGCCCCCAGCCCGCTGCCGAGCGGCACCTCCTGGGTGCCGAGCGACTGGCCGTCGAAATACGCGGTCACGCTTCCGCCGTCGAAGACAAAGGCGACATGGCTGCGCCGTCCGATGGTGTTGAGCGGCGGTGTCCACACGGCGACGCTGGCTCCGTTCCAGAAGTAGAGTTTGTCGCCGGCGGCCCCGCCGTGCAGGCTGATCCGCACGTTGGAGGCCGTCTCGCGGATGGAAAACAGGCAGGGGTTGTACGGTGCGGCGGCCGACTGGTAAATAAAAGCTTCGACCGTGCCACGGTCGTCGGGGAAGTCCCATTCCGGGTAGGGCGTGAGCGCCGCGGAACCGCTCAGGGCGGTGGTGCCCACGACCCAAGCCGGGTCACCGGTGAGGCGGCCCGATTGTAGTGTGCCGCCATTCGCCGCGCTCAGGGCATTGGTGACCGTGCTGCCCGAGTCCCCGTCGAATGGGAAGAACGCCAGGCGCGAGGTCTCGACGGCGAGGGCGGCCCGGTAGTCGGCGGTGCGCGGTGCCGGGGCCACGACCGTCAGGGCGGCGGGATTGCTGGTCGCACTGCCGGCGGGATTGGTGGCCACGCAGCGGAACATGGCACCGGTGTCCGCGGCCGCGGCGGTGAAGGTGTAGGTGGACGCAGTCGCGGCGGGGATGTCGGTCTCGTTCCGCTGCCACTGCAGGGTGACGTTCGCGCCAGCGGCGTTGGCGGTGAAGGTGGCCGGGCCGCCCTGCACCGCGCTCACCGGCACCGGGTGGGCCGTGAACTGCGGTGGGGGATTGGTCAGCGGCACCGGATCGAAGGCGATGCCGGTCAGCGAGCGATTTTGCGGGCTGCTGGCGATGTCCACCACGATGGGGTCGGCACCCGCGGAGACGTCGAACACGTGGTAGGCCAGGCCGTTCACCGGATGGTCGTGGCTTGAGGTCACGGGACCCGATCCATCATCCACGGTGAGCGAATATTCGGTGCCCTCGTTGTCGCCGGAAGCGGTCAGAAAGGTGATGCGGAAGGCGGCGCTCGCTTCGCGGAAAATCGTGAATTGTCTCGGCCCGGCGGAATTCGCCAGGACCGGGGACGGGCTCAGCGTGTTGTCGGCCGGGTCCTCGATCTGGCCGAAATTCCCGTTGCCCGACCACATGCCGATGTTGGTGTCGTCGGTGGTAATGGTGATGCCGGCCGGCAGGTTGTAGGCGTTGAGGGCGTCGGCGTCGGTCACGTCGAAGGGCTGCGTGTAGACGGCGTCACCGGCGTTGAGCCCGAAGACGACATAGCCGGCGGTGCCATACTGGGCGTCGGAATCGAGGGCCGCACCGGTGCGCCAGCGCGCTTCGGCGGTGGCGTCGACCCCGACCAGGGCGACGGTGGCCAGCGAGGTGGCGGCGGGCAGGAGAAGGAGGGCGGCCGCCCGGGCCGTGGCGAGCAGGGGCCAGGCGCGGAGCGCCGAATGAAGGTGACTGCGGATCATGAAAGTCGCGGGGTGGTGGGTTTGGGTGTGGAAATCCGGCCGCCGGCCGAGAGCCGGGACGGATGCGCTGAAGGACCTGGGAGGGCGTCGCTGGAGCCGGGCCATGGCCAAGCCTCGTCCGAGACGATCAGCATGGCCCGGTCGAGTCGGGCTGGCAGGAAACCGGCAGCGTCAGGCGCGCCGGCGGCGCAGCACGCCGAGCAGGGCGACTCCGGCGAGCAGGCCGGTGGCTGGCTCGGGAATGGGGAGCAGGTCAAAGGCGATGCCGCTCACGGAGCGGTTTTGCACGGCGCTGGCGATGTCGACGACAACGTCCGAGGTGCCCGCAGAGACGTCGAACACGTGGTAGGCGAGGCCGTTGTCCTGATGATCGAAGATGGACCCGGCGGCACCCGATCCGTCATTCACGGTGAGTGAGTATTCCGTGCCTTCGTTGTCGCCGGACGCGGTCAAAAAGGTGATGCGGTATCCGGCGCTGACCGCCCGGGAAATCGTAAACTGCCGGGTGCCGGCCGAATTCGCGAGGACGGGGGCGGACGTGGGCAGGCCGTCCACCGGGTGCTCGATCAGTCCGAAGTTTCCGTTGCCCGACCACATGCCGATGTTGGTGTCGAGCGTGCTGATGGAGACGCCGGAGGGAAGGTTGTAGGCATTGCCGATGCTTGCGCTGCTGACATCGAACGGCTGGGTGTAGACCCCGTCGTCGACGTTGAGCCCGAAGACGACATACCCGGCGGTGCCGTACTGGCCGTCGGATTCGAGCGTCGCGCCGGTGCGCCAGTTGGCCCCCGCGGTGGAATCCACGCCGACCAGAGCGACGGTGGCCTGGGAGGTGGCGGCGGGCAGGAGGAAGAGTGCCGCGGCCTGGGCTGTCGCGAGCAGGGGCCAGGCGCGGAGCGCCGAGTGAAGATGACTGCGGATCATGGAGTCGAGGAGTGGTGGGTTTGGTTGCCGGCATCCGGCAGCAGCCGGGTCCAATTTCATCTTATTCCGTCACGCGGTCGCTGGCCATGGCCCGGTTCCACCAATACCCGACTGAAATCCACCGCCCTGCGCGGCCGGAGTCCGGGCCGGGGCGGATCGGAAATGGTCCGGGATCGGGCCTATTTCCGGGCGCGATACTCGCGCGGGCCGACGCCGATCCAGCGCTTGAAGGCGCGGGAAAAGATGAGGCCGTCGCCGTAGCCGACGCGGGAGGCGACCACGTCCAGTTTATCCTCGGTGGTCTCGAGCAGGAGTTGCGCCTGCTGCATGCGCATGTAGGTCACCTGCTGCATCGGGCTGCGCCCCATTTCCAGTTGGCAGCGGCGGCGGAGCTGTTCGGCGCTGGCGTGGAGGAGCGAGGCGAGGCGGTCGAGCGTCCAGGGATCGGCGAGGTTTTCGGCGACGGCGGCCCACAAGGCGGCGAGGCGGTCATCGGTGGCCGTGGGCTGGGCGGCGCGCTGGGCCAGGGCATGGATCAGGCTGACCCAGTGGTGGGCGAGTTTGGGGTCACGCGCCCCGGACCATTCCGCCCGCAGCCCGCCGATGCAGCGCGCCATTTCCGCCCCGCCGGCGGCCGCCCGGACGGGGGAGGCCGCCCCCACCAGCGGGCGCACCCAGTGCGGCTCGGCGTACCGCAGCCAGGCAAACTGCCACCCCCGGGTCGCGGCCGTGTAAAAGGCATTGAGCACGCGCGGCGGAGCCATGAACAGCGATCCCTCCGTGACCCGCTGCCATTTTCCGTCGAGCAGGATCCGGCCTTCGCCCCGCGTGGTGGCCAGAAAAAAGCTGCCGGCCGGCTGGACCCTCACCCGGCGGTAGGGAGGCATGGCTTCGTCCATGCCCAGCCGGGCGATGCGATGGGTGCGAAATTCGGTGCAGGCGTCGCATTCCACCACCCACCGCTGGGTCTGCGGACCGTCAATGGACAGGTCCTGCTCCAGTGAGTCGAGGGGAGATGGCATCCAGGAGATTCTGCTGCGGCCGGACCGTCCGTCCAGGCCCGGTCACCCGCAAATGAACCCGGAACTGCGGAGGAGGCCCGGCCGGACTCGCTCCACGCCTGCCGGCAAGGCCACGCAGGCTGCGGGGCCGGCCCGCGGCCGCCTGGTCACGGCACGACGCGGACCCGGTAGAAGACGCCGGGGGTGCCGGCCGGCAGAGCGCTGTCGGTGAAGGAGGTCGAGGCGCCCGCGCTCGGGATGACCGTGCCGAGGTCCGGCCAAGCGGCCAGATTCGTCGACCGCTGCACCCGGTAGTTGGTTCCCGGGGTTGAGGTCCAGGTGAGGGTGACGGTGCCGGCGGCCGGCCCGCCGGTGAGGCCGGTGATGGCGAAGGGCGTGGTTGGGACCGGGTTGGAAAGGCTGCCCACGCCTCCGGTCATGACCTGCTGGACTTCCGCGTCGGACAGCGCTTTGCGGAAGAAGCCGACGTCGTCAATGAGACCGACCCAGTAGAAGTTGGCGCCGTCGTCCTGACCGGCTCCGATGTGGATGTCCCGCTGCGAATTGGCGGAAACACCCTGCACCACGTTCAGCACCTCGACCCCGTCGAGCAACATCCTCCGCGTGGTCGTTTTGGCATCGTAGGAAATGGCGACATGGACCCAGGCGTCGGCGACAACCCCTCCTCCATCGAGCGGGTTCCACGCTCCGGATAGCCCGTTGTTCCCGGCCCAGTACTCCCAGCGGCCGTTGAAGGTGTTGTAAATGATCGGGCCGTTCACGGTGCCGGCGTCCTCTTCGCGGGCGGTGAAGGGGGAATGGTAATTGCCGTCGCCAACGGCCGTCGGATAGGCCCAGAGGGTGACGGTGAAGCTCCCCGCGCCGGCCGGCGCACGGATGCCGGGATTGAGCCGGGGATCGTACAACACGTCAATGCGCCCGCTGCCGTCGAACAGGGCGGCCGAGCCGGTGGCGGCATTGGCTCCGACTTCTCCAAAGGTCACGGGTTCGATGACAATCCCGTCAAAGCCGTTGCCGCTGGCGTCGCTGGCATCGGTGTCGAGCGGCCACCAGGCCACCAGTGGGTCGACAAAGGCCACCTCCGCCTTGAGGGGGACGACGATGGACGGGGTCAGCGAATCGTTGCTCATGATCTCGAGCTGAGCGGCGAAGGTGCCATCCCCGCCCAGCGGGTTAAAGGTGACGGCAATGGTGCCGGTGGCACCCGCGGCCAGGGTCGCCGGGAAACCGGTGACTGTGAAATTGGCCGCGAGGGGGCCGGTGACGGTCACGCCGTCGAGGGTCAGGGCCCGGCTTCCGCCCGCATTGCGGATGCTGAGGGTGCCCGGCGTGGCCCCGCTTCCGATCGGCAGGTCGCCGAAATCGAGCCCGGGATCGGCTGCCAGCTGCGGGTCGTGGATGGTGCCGCGCAGGACGACGGGCCGCACGGGATCAGCGGGGTCGTTGCTGGAGATCTGCAGGGTGGCTTCGACGTCGCCGGAACCGCCTTGGGAATCGAAGGAGATTTTCAGGATGCCGGTGGCCCCGGGGGCGATCGGCCCCGGGGTGGTGACCACCGAGAAGTTCGGGGCGTTGGTTCCGGTGAAGTTCGTGCCGCTGAGAGTGAGGGGCTTGGTGGCTCCGGCATTGGTGATCACGATGTCGAACGGCTGGACGCCGCCATTCAGGGGCAGCACCACCGGCGAGGCCACGCGCAGCCGGGGATCGGGGGCCACCGGGCCACTGCCGATGCCGTTGGTCATGACATTGAGCACCTCTTCCTCGGTGAGGGCGTTGTCCCAGAAGCCGACATCATCGAGATCGCCGGCCCAGGTGAAGGAATTGCCGTCGTCGGCACCGCCGCCGATGTGCAGGTCCCGGAGGAGATTGGCGGAGACGCCGCCGGCCTCGTTGATGACTTCGACGCCATCGAGATACATCTTTCGCGTGAGTGTCTCGGAGTCGTACACGATGGCCACATGGGTCCAGGTGTCCGGGCTCGCGGGGCTGGCATTTACCGGGTTCCAGGCGCCGGAAGGGCCATTGTTGCCGGCCCAATAGCTCCACAGGCCGCCGGGCTCGATGTAGATGATGGGGCCGTTGACGCTGCCTCCGTTGTCCTCGCGGGAGGTGAACGGGGAGCGGTGCGAGCCGCCGACCGTGGTCGGGCGGGCCCAGAGGGCCACGCTGAAGCTGCCGGAGCCGTCCGGTGCCTGCACGCCTGGGTTGAGCGCCTCCGACCACGGCACGTCGATGTGGCCGTTGCCCGAGAAGGAGGCGGATGTGCCCGTTTTTGCGTTGGCACCGGGTTGGCCAAAGGCCACCGTGCTGCCGGCGACAGCTCCGTCATGGCCGCTGCCGGTGACGTCCGAGGCATCGGTATCCAGCGGCCAGTGGGCGACCAGGGCGGCCCGTGCTTGGAACATGAAGACAGAGGCGAGACCGGAGAGAACAAAGAGCGATGTTTTCATGGGATGTCTGGATTCCAGGGCGGGTCGAAAGAGGGCGGCCGCACCGGCGGCGGGGACTGAGCAACAAAAAAATGAAAGGGTTTGCTGGGCGTCCCGGCGAGGCCCGACGGGAAACCTGCGACCGCCCCCCGGCGCGGGAACGGCGATCAATGATTTGGGAGGAAGGCAGTCAATTGTGCAGGGCGGTGAGGCGCTGCCGGCATGCCTGATCCCGACCCGACCGGGTGACCGGTCGTAACTTTTTCCACATTTTTCGGCCGGGCTCGGCCAGCCCGGGCGGGGAATCGTTTTACCGGCGGCGGCGGCCGAGCAGGACCGATCCGGCCAGCCCGAGCAGCGCAGTCAGGCCCGGCTCGGGAACCCCGTTGGCGATGACACGCTGAATATCGACCTGGCTCAGGGCGTTGTCCCAGAATCCGACGTCGTCGATCCGTCCGGCCCAGGTGAAGGAGTTGCCGTCGTCCGCGCCCCCGCCGATGTGCAGGTCCCGGAGCAGGTTGGCGGAGACGCCGCCGGCCTGGTTGATGACTTCAGTGCCATCGAGGAACATCTTGCGAGTGAGTGTGGTCGAATCGTACGTGATGGCGACGTGGGTCCATGTATTGCCGATGGCGGCACTGGCCGTGACCGGATTCCATTCACCCGAAGGGCCGTTGTTGCCAGCCCAATAGCTCCACAGGCCGCTGGGCTCCACATAGATGATCGGCCCGTTGACCGAAACGTTGTTGTCTTCGCGGCTGGTGAAGGGCGAGCGGTGAGCACCGCCGACGGTGGTGGGATATGCCCAGAGGGTGAGCGAAAAGCTGCCGGATCCGTCGGGGGCCTGAGTGCCGGGGTTGAGCGCGGCGGACCACGGCACGTCGATGTGGCCATTGCCGGAAAAGTCAGCCGAGGAGCCGGTGCTGCCGTTGGCCCCGGGCTGGCCGAAGGTCACCGGGCTGCCGACGACGGCTCCGTTGTGACCGTTGCCGGTGACGTCCGAGGCGTCCGCATCGAGCGGCCAGTGGGCGACGAGGGCGGCGGAGGCATTGGCTGCCGTAAAAACGGCCAAGGTGAGGATGATGGGCGTCTTCATTAAAACGTGGTGGGCTGGAGGTGCTTGAAGCAGAGGCGTATCATGGCTAATCCGGCGTGATGACGAGCTTCCGCACTGTAGCAGCAGTTCTGCCAAATTTCCGGCCGGGTGGCAAGAGAATTGACGGGGAGCTCGGAGATTTCGGCCGAGCTCGAAGAATTTCTATATCAAAAATAGTATAATTCTATAAACAATAATTATTGAAATGTGCGGTGGCTGCCAGGATCCGCCTGACCGCCCGGGATTAACCGCTTTTGAAACGCACTCGATAGGGGGCGCATCTCCGAAAGTTGCAAAAAGGGCTGGACTACAACTTTTCTTGATGGCAAAGAGGGAGCATGCAATGGCCAATCGTGATTCAGGGACGTGAAGTGGATGAGGAAGAAGTGCAGTGGCTCTC
>Ga0209284_10000279_pt1 | contig 83820 bp, 71 predicted proteins | sample FRY03_FD_187211 | JGI IMG/M metagenome (GOLD analysis project Ga0209284, IMG submission 187211) | Freshwater microbial communities from Lake Fryxell liftoff mats and glacier meltwater in Antarctica - FRY-03 (SPAdes) (version 2) | ecosystem: Environmental > Aquatic > Freshwater > Ice > Glacier... | reverse complement strand
TAATTGACGATAACTCTTTTCGCCCAATAAATACTCGGCAATGATAGCCTCTTTTTCTTGAATTGTTTTTTCTGTCTTTTTCATTTTTTTACACTTTAGAAGTGTAAACCTATTTCAGGACGAGACAATCCAAACTCTATTTCCAGTTGCTCCAAGGACTTGCCTTTCGTCTCTAGCAAAACAAAATCGATGAAGACAAAACCTACAAAATAAATTATTCCATAGAGCCAAAAATTATTTACCCAGCCAAGATTTGACTTGATAGTTGGAAATGAATAAGTCTAGGCAAAATTGCCCACCCAGTGAGCTAGAGCTCTAATTGAAATCGCTGCACCCCGAATTCGGGTAGGAAAAATCTCTGATAAAACTACCCAAAGTAAGGGAGCAAGGATAAAGGAATAGAACACCACATTGGTCAGAACCAATAATACGATTACCCATTCACCCTGATCTACTTGAATAATTAATGATATTAGATAGTGCCTTCTGTATTGGCTCAGTTCTGAAATCGTGATATAGTCATCTATACAAAAATTAGAATGCTCAGATTTGATTGAGTCAAAAATGCCTTCTCTGATATCCAGGCCTTAAATCTCTTCACCCTTTGGAATCTCTTGTTTACTGATGCTGCTTATCGTCATTTTAATGTATTTTTTAAGATATACAAAAATGTTTTTGGATTGATGAATGGACGATTTACACATGTACTTAGCTCAAAATAAGCGCTTTAACATAAAGTGATGCGGCAATTTCACTGCGTGTTCAGTTATGCATTATCTAGCAAGCGCTACTTGAATCAAATCGCGTTTAGGATATTCGCTTTTCAAGTTTTTGTATGACTGTTCTATTTTCGTGTTTCACTAAATTTCTTCAAAAAAGTCATTGCCCTTATCATCTGTCATAATGAAGGCTGGAAAATTTTTCACTTCGATTTTACGGATGGCTTCCATACCCATATCATCAAAGTCTATGACTTCGACAGATAGAATATTTTCTTTGGCCAATATTGCTGCAGGACCTCCAATAGATCCCAAATAAAAACCTCCGTGCTTTTGGCAAGCGTTTTTGACTTGAGCAGAACGATTTCCTTTGGCGAGCATAATCATACTTCCTCCATGATGTTGAAATTGATCTACATAACCATCCATTCTGCCCGCAGTAGTAGGCCCAAAACTTCCAGACGGCATTCCATCTGGCGTTTTCGCAGGACCCGCATAATAAACAGGATGATTTTTGAAATATTCCGGCATCGGTTTTCCAGCATCCAACATTTCTTTGAGTCGCGCATGAGCAGCATCACGAGCCACGATTAATGTTCCATTCAAACGCAATCGAGTCTTTATAGGATATTTAGATAATTCAGCCAAAACATCTCGCATTGGCCTATTCAAATCGATGTTAATAGATTCTTCCAAATGAGGTGCTTTTTCAGGCAACAAACGACGTGGATTTTCTTCCAATTGCTCTATAAATAAACCTTCTTTTGTGATTTTCGCTTTGATGTTTCTGTCTGCAGAACAAGAAACGCCTAGACCTACAGGACAAGAAGCGGCATGGCGAGTCAAGCGTATCACACGAACATCATGCGTAAAATATTTACCTCCAAATTGTGCTCCAACAAGGCTTTCTTGGCAAATTCGATGCACTTTTGCTTCCCATTCCAAATCGCGAAACGCTTGTCCATATTCATTACCAGTTGTTGGTAAATGGTCATAATATCCAGCAGAAGCTTTTTTTACCGTTGCCAAATTCATCTCAGCACTTGTGCCACCTATAACTAAAGCCAAGTGGTAAGGCGGGCATGCTGAAGTACCTAAATCTTTAATTTTCTCACGCACGAATTCTTCTAGTGCTTTTTCGTTGAGTAGTGATTTCGTTTTTTGATATAAAAACGACTTATTTGCCGACCCGCCTCCTTTGGCCAGAATTAAAAACTCATAAGAATTTCCTTTTTCTGAGTAAATATCTATCTGTGCAGGCAAATTTGTTCCTGTGTTTTGCTCTTCGAACATGGTGATTGGCGCTATCTGAGAGTAACGTAAATTGCGCTCCTGAAAAGTCTCAAAGATTCCACGAGAAATATATTCTGCATCATCAACTCCAGTGTAAACGTCTTCTCCCTTTTTCCCCATAACAACAGCCGTTCCAGTATCCTGACATGACGGCAACTGACCTTCTGCGGCAATAACAGCATTTTGGAGCAGGGTATATGCCACAAAACGATCGTTGTCAGTAGCTTCAGGGTCTTCTAAAATTAATCGCAACTTTTCCAAATGGCTTGTTCTCAAAAGAAAAGAAACATCGCTCATTGCTGCTTTAATAAGCACTTCTAACCCTTTGGGATCAATCTCCAAGATTTCTCTATTGCCTAGTTTTTCAATGCGCACAAAGGCATCACTGATTTTTTTGTATTTCGTGTCGTCCTTTAAAATCGGAAACTGCTCTTGATAATGAAAATTGGGCATAATTGTATCTTTTATATTAACAAATTTACGGAAAAAATTGCTAGTAACAGTCAGAATAATTCTTACCATGTTCTAGGGCTTGACCTTTCGAATGCCAATGAAAATGAATTAGCCAAAGGAAATGCTACTGCATAAATGATTCAAGCTTGAAAGCAACAACACAAAATTAGAGCAAGATATAAATTTTGCATGTTATTGCTCTATTTTTTTCTATTTTAAGCACAATAATTCATAGACATCATCGTTTCCTATAATATCGCTATATTTGCACGCTTTATTTCAACAAGATAGTATTTTATGCGCATTAAATTTCATTCAACGATTTACGTAATTCTCATCTTCTTAAGCGCCTGTTCAGGTTTCAATGAAGCTTTAAAGACAGACGATTTTGAAGCAAAAAGAGCCTACGCCAATAGCAGTTTTGAAAATCAACTTTGGGACCGATCTGCTGCCTTGTACGAGCAGATTTATCAACGTTATTCTCAAGGCCCAATCGGTGAGGAAGCTTATTATCGTTTAGGAATTAGTCACTATGAGATGAAAGACTATTATATGGCAGGATACTACTTTCAAAATTTCTCTACCCGCTTCTTTTATTCGAATTTTGCAGAAGAAACTAAATTTTTGGCTGCACTGTGCGCGGTGAAAAACGTTCCGAAAAAATCTTTAGATCAAGCCGAGACCTATCAAGCATTGCAGTCACTTCAGGAATTTGTTAACCAATATCCGAACAGCGCGCTAATTGACTCTTCCAATAATGTAATGGATCGATTAAATATTCAAATTGAAAATAAAGCATTTGACAACGCCTATATTTATTATCATACTGAAAATTACAGAGCAGCTGCCGCAGCAATGGATGCATTCGTAGCTGATTTCCCGAGATCAAAAAGAAAAGAAGAAGCCATGTATTTGGCAATTAATTCTTCTTATTTTCTTGCATTAAACAGCATTGAAAATAAAAAAATAGAGCGATTTGAGAATCTTTTCGAAAGATGTACTAAATTTGCAGAACTTTTTCCAGAGACAAAATACTTTGTTGAAGTATTGGATTTTAAGCAAAAAGCTGAAAAATTTATATCGGAAAATCCTAATGATTAAAATTCAGAAAAACAATCAAGTATGAACTTCAAGAATAGTGATGCTGAAAAGTCAACAATTACACGCGATTTGAAAACTATTCAAGCCGCTTCTGGTAATATTTATCAATCAATTGTTGCTTTATCTAAGCGCGCCAATCAAATTAATGTGGAGTTGAAAGAAGAACTTGGGCAAAAACTTGAGGATTTTTCAACGCATACAGACAACCTTGAGGAGATTTTCGAGAACCGCGAACAAATTGAAATCTCTCGAATTTACGAAAAGTTGCCAAAACCTGTGGCATTTGCAATTGACGAGATGAATTCAGGTAAGTTGGTCATTAAAAAAGACTAATTCTATGCTGCAAGGTAAGCGTGTGCTTATCGGTATAAGTGGAGGTATAGCTGCCTTCAAAATCCCTTATCTTGTTAGAGAACTAATAAAGGCAGATGCTGAAGTGCGCTGTATTCTCACGCCATCGGCTTCAGAGTTTGTAACCCCTCTTACTTTAGCCACACTATCCAAAAATCCAGTAGAATCTGAGTTGTACAACTCCGAGACAGGTGTTTGGACCAACCATGTAGACTTGGCGCTTTGGGCAGATTTACTCATAGTTGCGCCGCTCACCGCTTCTACCCTTTCTAAAATGGTTAGCGGCCATTCGGACAACTTATTGTTAACCACATACTTATCATCCAAGTGCGCCGTTTTGATAGCTCCGGCAATGGACTTGGACATGTATTCACATCCGTCAACGATAACGAATTTAAAAATTCTATCTGATCGAGGTGTGTCTATTCTTGACTCGCCACACGGAGATTTGGCAAGTGGTCTAGTAGGAAAAGGTAGAATGGCAGAGCCTAAAGAAATTTTCATTAGAGCAATGGAAATGTTGCACGGTGAGAAAAGACTGCTACAGGGGAAAAAAGTCTTAATTACCGCCGGCCCGACTTACGAAGCTATCGATCCTGTCAGGTTTATTGGAAACCATTCAACAGGTAAAATGGGGATTTCAATTGCCGAACGTTGTGCGATTTTGGGAGCTGAGGTAATTTTAATTCTTGGTGAATCCAAAGAAAATGTTTTGCCTTTAAGTTCATTACATATAGTTCATGTAACCAGTGCCGAACAAATGCTGCGAGCCACACAAAATCAATGGGAAACTTGTGATATTGGCATTTTCTCTGCTGCAGTGGCAGATTACCGTCCGAAAAATCAAGCTGCCGAGAAAATAAAAAAAAGTGGTGATGCACTCAATATAGAACTTTCCCTTAATCCGGATATTGTAGCTTGGGCCGGAGCAAATAAAAAAAAGAAGCAATATTTGGTTGGTTTTGCTCTTGAAACTGAAAATGAAATAGAAAACGCTAAATCAAAATTAAAGAGAAAAAATTTAAACCTTATTGTCTTAAATTCATTGAGGCATATTGGATCAGGATTTGGACACGATACTAATCAAGTTACATTCATCGATGATGACAATAAAATTACTAATTTTGAGTTGTTGTTAAAATCAAAAGTTGCGGAAAATATTATCGACTATGTTATCAAAAAATTATCTTAAAATTTCCTTGTTTGTCTTTTTCTTGACAAGCTCACCAAGTTTATCGAAGGCTCAAGAATTGAACGCTACAATTACTGTTGTGACCAAGCCAGGCATCCAAGTTACCACAGTAGACAAAGAGGTAATTGATGTGCTTCAACGCGTGATTTCTGAATTTGTGAACAACACCAAATGGACCACCGACTTATTTGAAGTACAAGAGCGCATCAACTGCTCTTTTCAATTGACAATTAACGACATACCCAGCACTGGATTTTATAAAGGCTCCTTGCTTATAAATGCCAATAGACCTATTTTTAATGCTTCTATAGCAAGCACAACAATCAACTACAAGGATGATTTTGTTGAATTTGGTTTCAACCGAGATCAAATTCTGCAATATTCTGAAAATCAGTATCGTGACAATCTGACCTCCACTTTTGCGTTTTGGGTATATATGATTTTGGGATATGATTACGATTCATTTTCTTCAGAAGGAGGAACCAATCATTTTTTAAAAGCCCAGCAAATCGTGACCTTGGCTAGTTCTGTAGGTGGATCTGGATGGAGTCAAACAGAATCAACAAAACGAAACAGATTTTTCATCATAGACAACCATTTGAATCCATTGTTTCAGCCCTTGCGACAGGTCTACTATGATTACCACAGAAAAGGTGTGGATGTATTGTATAGCGATTTGGAAAAAGCAAGAAGAAGCATTATTGATGCCTTAAAAACTTTAGAAGAATTACAAAATGCGAGATTTGGAAATATTAACTTGCAAATTTTCACATTGTCCAAGCGTGACGAATTTGTCAATATATTTTCAAAAGCCGAAAATGGTGAAAAAACTGAAGTTGTTGCCATATTAAAAAAAATCGACCCTTCTAACGGTGAAAAATACGAAGAAATCCTCAAAATGTAATCCATGCTCAAGAAATTGAAAATTAGCAATTTCGCTATCATTGAGAATGTCGAACTTGAATTTCAAAATCATCTTACGGTAATTACTGGAGAAACAGGGTCAGGAAAATCAATCTTATTGGGAGCATTGAATTTGCTACTCGGTGAACGTGCTGACTATTCTGTCATTCGGGATAAAAATGCGAAGACTGTTGTAGAAGGTCATTGGCAAATCACAGCAGATTTCCGTTCCTTTTTCATTGAACACGACTTAGATTTCGACACGACAACTTTGATCCGAAGAGAAATTAGCAGTGAAGGTAAATCGCGGGCTTTCATCAACGATACGCCAGTCAACCTAAATATCATTAAATCGTTAACTTCAAGACTTATACACATACATTCTCAGCACAACACATTGGAATTGCGTGATAAAAATTTTCAGTTGGGAATCGTTGATATTTTAGGTAATCATGGGCAAGAACTTGCTTTATATACGCAAACTTTTGGTGTTTATAATGAAGAGGAAAAAAGATTAAGTCAATTAAAAACGGAACTTTCAAAAGTTATTCAAGAACGCGATTATGTTCAGTTTCAAATTGACGAATTGAATAAATTGGAGCTCGATAAAACCAATTATGAAGACATTGAAGCCCAAATCAAAGCACTTGAAAACGCAGAGAGTTTAATTCGAAATACAACAGAATCTTTGGGTCTTTTAGACAATCCATCGGGTATTTTACCTACATTGAATAAAGCAAAATTGAGCCTTCAAAAAATCACTCCTTACGCCAAAGTATTGGATGATGTTTACAATAGAATAATAAGCGCTGAAATAGAACTCAAAGATATCAGTCAAGAATTGGAATCATTTGCGGAGTCCATCACAATGAATCCAGAGCAGTTAAATTATCTCAACCATAAGCTTTCAGGCTATCAGCGCGCTTTAATAAAACATGGATTGGACTCGCAAGCCGAATTGCTACTAGTGTTTCATAATTTACAAAGTAAAAGTTCGGCTACCGAAAACTTGGAATTCGAAATTCTGAAAACAGAACAAAAAGTATCTGATTCTTTAAAGGAACTTAACATAGCCGGAAATTCACTGACAGCATCGAGAAAACAAGCGGGACAAGACGTTGAATTGAAAATACAGCCCTATTTGGAGCGTTTGAAGCTCAATGATGCTTTGATTTCTTTTCAAATAAAACCCAAAGAACATTTCGATTCCTCAGGTTTTGATCATGTTGACTTGCTTTTCTCTACAAATCGAGGAATGACCCCGATGCCTTTAGAAAAAGTAGCATCTGGCGGAGAATTGGGCAGATTGATGTTGATTTTAATGACCTTGATTAGTGAAAGAAAATCTCTTCCAACTGTCATATTTGATGAAATTGACACTGGCGTTTCTGGAGATGTTGCTGATCGCATCGGTCAACTGCTCCGTGAAATGGGAAAAAACCGTCAATTACTCAGTATTACACATTTACCACAAGTGGCTGCAGCTGGATTTCAGCACATGTCGGTGAGGAAGAAAATTGTGAATAATCAGTCTACGACCACTGTAGTGAAATTAAATATTGAGGACAGAAAGTTGGAAATTGCCCAATTACTTTCTGGCGAACAAATCACTGAAGCCGCTATGAATAATGCTAACGTTTTATTAATGCAACATGATTAAGAATAAGAATTTAGCCATTTGGGGAGCTGTTTTGATGATTTTTTCGATCACGTTAGGTGCATTTGGAGCGCATGCCTTGAGCGAAATTTTGAACGAAGCGCAACTCAAAAGTTTCAACACCGCCAACCAATATTTAACCATTCACGGTTTGGCCTTTTTAATTCTTGCGGTTTTTCCAAAATTCGTACTACAAGCTTCAAGAATCATTTTTACTGGAGCGTTGGTGTTTAGTTTGTCTATTTTCCTTTTGGTTTTCCTTGGACACCAAGAACTTAAATTTCCAAAAATATTAGGCTTAATTACACCAATCGGCGGTTTAATGATGATTGTTGGTTGGCTACTTTTGCTTTATAGAATCATCAAAGCACAGAACAGAAACAATTAAGATTTACACCAATTTCCTAAAAACCTCAATATTCTTTTTAGGTTGACGCCATTCGAAAAGACTAGCCAAACCTACCATAAATCGCAAAACCCAATTTTTCGGATGCGCCAGTTTTGATGCCAAATTGGCGATGGATTTATCTCTTAATTCTATCTGATTTTTTAATTCATGTGGGGGGCATTTTTGCAATTGACAAGCAAAATACCACGCTCCAGTTCGAGCTATGTCGATGCTAAAGGTGGCCAATTTGTCTTGATTGCCCTTTCCAAATTTATCAACCAACCAAATCATAGGCGATAATTTGCTCATGTCTTGTTCAATTTCATCTACCATTGATGCCAAAATATAATTGATTTTTTCAAAATCATTCAAAATATCTTCGATACTCGGCTTTCCGCCCATAGTTTCAAAAGTCGCAATTCCTAAATCCAAGTTGATATGTGCATTAATTCCCAATAGGATATGTTGAAGCATCACAGAGCGCTTGTTGCTCGAAGCCTGAAACGCGACTTGCCAACTTTGACTTGGTTGACTTTGTTTTACCCATTGCTCCCAAGCATGAATAAATCGTAGAGCAAAAATCACATCCAAACGCTCCATGCGAGGACCGTCTTCAAACTCATTTTTGGAAATACCATCTTTGACACGACAAGTAACACGATGATAAAGTACGGCAAAATAACCAATTCGACTATTTTGTTCTATGCTCCACTCTATAATCCCGTCTAACGCTTGGATTACCTCATCTATTGTTTTAATATGTGTCCAATTTGCCATAAAGCGTGTTTATTTTTCTCGCTTGCGAAAATACACATAAACCAATCGACCATGAAAAAAGAGTCTTATAATACGGATTCTCTTGAATGAATTACGATAGACTTATAACTTGCAAAAAGCAATTGGAAAGCGTGATAAATCATGACTGGAAGCAAAGCGAAAATCTGCATTTCTGGATTTTCAAAAACCAAAAGGGCAAACACAGAGCCATGCACCAAAGATTTTTGTGAACCACAAAACAACAATACCATTCGGTCTCGCCATTCCAATTTGAAGACCCTAGCCACCACACCTAGCAATTCAAATACGGTCAAGTGCAAAGACACGACTATAGCAATCAAAGACAAAAGTTGATGCGTTGGAATGATCTCAAACATCTGCCTATTAAAAGCTGTAGAAAAGCTACTATACACAATAATCATAACTACATATTTGTCCAGATTTTTCAACTTTTTTAATACTGCAAGCACAGCTTTTTCTAAAAAATAGCGAAGAGCCATTCCCACAATAATGGGGATTACAATTTGCTGAGTAAGTCGAATAATCAACTCTGTTGCATCAAAAGAGGACATTTTAGAACTTAGAAATAACCCAATCCATAAAGGTGTGATGATAATTCCTAGAAATCCTGAAATGCTTGAATTGAAAATTGCGCCACCGACATTACCGTCAGTTTTTGCCACAAAAATTACCGACATTGTTACTGTTGAAGGTAAAATAGAAAGAAAAAATGCCGCTTGCCAAAATCGTTCATATTCGCCATTCATGAAAACTGGATAGAAGACCACCACGAGAATCGGTATCACTAAAAAAGTGGCAGTTTGTGTCAAAAGATGCAATTTCCAATTGGACAAATCGCGTTTCATTTCTTTGCTTGACAATTTCATGCCATAAAGTAAAAAAACTGCAATTACTCCCCAAAACTTAATTTCTGTAAGGGGGACAAATGTTTCATAAGAATCTTGAAATGGCAGCAACCAAGCCAACACAATCATCACCAGAAGACCAGGCAAAAGTATATCGATATTGGTAAAAAACTTTCGCATTTTACTCCGATTCAAGCTGTTTTAGGAAAAACCCCCACAGCGCGTCATCTTTCGGTGGACCGGCTTCTACATCTACAGTTTCTTGCGAAACAGGGTGTTGAAAAATGATTCGACGGGCAAGTAAGCTGATTGAGCCATCCCCGTTGCTGCGTTTTGCTCCATATTTCAAATCACCCTTAATTACACAACCTAAATTTGCCAACTGCACCCGAATTTGGTGGTGTCGACCTGTATGCAAATCTACTTCGAGCAAAGTATAATTATCTGATTTTGATAGCACATGATAAGTCAAACTAGCCAATTTTCCGAGCTTGTGTTTTTCATCTACCACATAAGATTTGTTCTTTTCTTGATTTTTGGCAATGTAATCACTAAGTGTACCCTTTTGCTGTTTCGGCGGATTTTCGACAATTGCCCAATATGTTTTCTTGATTGTTTTTTCGCGAAACATTTTTGACAAGCGCTCGAGCGATTTGGAGGTCCGTGCAAACACCAATACCCCAGAAACGGGGCGATCAATGCGGTGCACAATACCTAAAAAAACATTTCCAGGCTTGTTGTATTTCTTCTTGAGATAATTTTTTACTGTCTCACCAATAGGGCTATCACCTGTTTTATCGCCTTGGGTAATGTCACCCGAACGTTTGTTTATGATGACGATGTGGTTGTCTTGAAATAAAATATCTAGCATCAATATTGTTCCTTTTCATTCGGGAAATCACCCTCTTTCACATCAGTTTGATATGCTTTTAGCGCACCAAGCATTACTTCATATAGATTGGCATATTTGCGCAAAAATCGCGGGTTAAATTCGTTGTTGATACCCAACATGTCATGTATTACAAGTACCTGACCATCAACACCATTTCCAGCACCTATACCAATAATTGGTATAGAAACACTTTGCGCAACCACCTTAGCCAAAGTTGCTGGAATTTTCTCCAAAACAATAGCAAAACAACCAGCAAGTTCGAGTGTTTTAGCATCCTCAATTAGGCGTTGCGCCTCCTCTTCTTCTTTTGCTCGAACCGTGTACGTTCCAAATTTATAAATGGACTGAGGTGTTAAACCCAAATGACCCATCACTGGAATTCCTGCCGATATAATTCGTTCTATAGACTCTTTCACTTCTCGTCCACCTTCCAATTTCACTGCATGTCCGCCAGATTCTTTCATAATACGTATGGCATTGGAAAGAGCTTCTTTGGAGTTTCCTTGGTAGGAACCAAAAGGCATGTCGACAACGATGAGTGCACGATTTGCCGCGCGAACGACAGAACCGGCGTGATAAATCATTTGATCCAAAGTAATTGGCAATGTGGTTTCGTGGCCAGCCATAACATTTGATGCAGAATCACCAACCAGAATCACGTCTATTCCAGCCTCATCTACAATACGAGCCATTGAAAAATCGTATGACGTGAGCATGGTAATCTTCTCGCCTCTTGCCTTCATTTCTGAAAGTACGTGCGTGGTAACCCTCTTTACTTGCTGAAAATGTGTGGACATATCCAATATTTTTGGCAAAGATAGGTTTTATCTTCGTTGAACTAGAAAAGGTGAGAAAGCAATCTATTGCTGCAAATGGGCGCTGGGGTTTTAAAACACAAAATATTAATGTGAGTTGCATAAAACATTAAGAAACAAAAGTTTAGAACTACATAATTCCGTTGCAATAAATTTTTGAATTCATCGATAGCTATTCACGGACTTCAAAATACAATTCTTTGACGTACGCGTATTGACCTTCAGCAACGATGTTTTGAACGTTTAAGTTAAAGTGCAAACCATTTCTAAAGCTTCATTAACGCCCCCACGAAAAGGGCCCATATGTTTTCTAAAAAGCACCAATCACACTTTTCTATCCACCATTCCATCAAAATAAAGCACAATTTTACCAGATGCTCTAAGTCAAAATCAATTTTGAACTATCTTAGCAGAATCAAATTTGAACATGACAGACAGCGTCGTAATCATACCAACATACAACGAAAAAGAGAACATCGAAAAAATGATTCGGCAGGTTTTTTCCTACCCTAAACACTTCGACATTCTTATCATAGACGACAATTCTCCTGACGACACAGCGGCCATCGTAAAGTCAATAATGTTAGAGTTTCCTGAGCGCCTGTACATGGAGGAAAGAACTGGAAAATTGGGATTGGGTACCGCTTATATTCATGGCTTCAATTGGAGTTTGGCAAGGGATTATGAATACATCTTCGAAATGGATTGTGATTTCTCTCACAACCCGAATGATTTGATTCGCTTGTATAATGCATGTGCCATAGATGGAGCAGACCTAAGCATTGGTTCGCGCTATTGCAAAGGAGGCCGCATTAAAAACTGGCCATTTGGGCGTATCTTAATGTCCTATTTCGCCTCAATTTATGTGCGTATGATTTTGTTTATTGGTATCAAAGACACTACCGCAGGCTTCAAATGTTATCGAAAAACCGTACTACAAAAAATTAAATTTGAAAACATAAATTTCAAGGGGTACGCTTTTCAAATTTGCATGAAATATGCAGCAAAAAAACATGGTTTTAAAATCAAAGAAGTGCCAATCACCTTTGTAGATAGACTCTATGGCACATCCAAGATGAGTCCTGAAATATTTAAAGAAGCCATTTTTGGCGTTTGGAAAATGAGGAAAATGAACTTGTAATCTTCTACAACATGAGTAAATACTTAATTAAAGGCGCAACGATAATCAACGAACAAAAACGCTTAGTTGCAGATATACTAATTGTTAATGAACGAATTGAACGAATCGACTCGAGTGTTCAAGTAGATGGAAAAGTAAAAGAAATCAATGCTGAAGGTAAAATTGTTATCCCAGGTATGATTGACGACCAAGTGCATTTTCGTGAACCAGGACTTACCCACAAAGGCAACATCGGAAGCGAATCCAGAGCAGCTGTAGCTGGCGGCATCACTTCCTTTATGGAAATGCCCAACACAGTTCCAAATGCATTAACCCAGGAGCTCTTAGAGCACAAATATCAGATTGCTGCACGAACTTCCGCTGCAAACTACTCCTTTTTTATGGGGGCATCGAACGACAACGCAGAAGAAGTTTTGAAGACTAATCCTGCCACGGTGTGCGGAGTAAAAATATTTATGGGCTCATCTACAGGTAATATGCTTGTGGACCAAGAAGAAACATTAGATCGCTTGTTTTCCTCAGTGCCAATTCTGATTGCAACGCATTGCGAAGACGAGACAACTGTAAGACGAAATTTAGCACAACACCAAGAAAAATATGGTGATCATATTCCAATCAGCGCTCATCCGATTATTCGTTCTGCAGAAGCTTGTTATCTATCTTCATCTTTTGCCGTGTCTTTGGCTAAAAAACACAAAACGCGTTTGCATATTTTACACATCAGTACGGCTAAGGAACTTGAACTATTCAGAAACGACATTCCATTAGAGCAAAAGCTCATCACAGCTGAGGCTTGTGTGCACCACCTTTGGTTTTCCGACAAGGACTACATCGAAAAAGGAAATTTCATCAAGTGGAATCCGGCCGTGAAAACAGCCAATGACCGCGCTGCCATTTGGGAAGCCGTTCGTGATGGACGAATTGACGTGTTGGCTACTGACCACGCACCACACACGCTCGAAGAAAAAAATCAAAGCTATTCCAAAGCACCCTCCGGCGGACCTTTGGTGCAACATGCACTTCAAGCACTTTTTGAAAAATCCTTACAAGGAGAAATCACTTTGGAAGAATTGGTCCAAAAATCAGCTCACAACCCGGCAATTCTTTTCAAAATCGAAGACCGCGGATATCTGCGTGAAGGATATTTCGCTGACTTGGTGATTTTAGATCCGAATAAGCCATACACTGTAACCAAAGAAAATATACTGTACCATTGCGGCTGGTCTCCTTTTGAGGGAACGACATTCAAAAATAGCATCGCAAGTACTTTTGTGAACGGTGATTTGGTTTGGGACAAAGGAAATGTAAATGTGAATCATCCAGGAAAAAGATTGACCTTCAAAACACGATGAAATATGCACCATACATATTAATCATTGGTTTTTTCAGCTGTTCAATAGAGCCAAAAACGATAAACGCACCTGTTGATGTCATTCCTTTAGATTCTATGGCTCTTATAATGTATGAGCTTTGCATTGTTGAATCACATGTGCAACAAAAATATATTCAACTAGAGCGTTATGCCAAAATCATGCGCATGAGTGGCGATTCGCTCTTACTTGGACACGGTGTAAGTAGAAAAAGATATGAGAACTCTTTGATTTATTATGGCCGAAAACCTGAGACACTCAATGGCATTTATGATAGTGTTCTTTTAAAACTTGAAGCTGGTGCGGTCCAAAGTATTCCTCAAACTTTTTTAAAATAAGAATACTTTAATTTTCAAGTTTTTTCAATGGGTTGAGTAAACCATTCTTCCTATCTTTTAGTATGATTCGAGTATTTTAGCTGCGATGCTTCCGCCAGATTCGGTAGAGAGATTTTGAAATGTAAAACCGACCCATTTAATTTTAAGCAATAGAAAAATCCGATGTACCTTGATTTATGGTAATTTTGCAGCGTATTTCTCAAATAGTAAGTAAAACAGAAAATGGAAAAAGCAAAAATAACCACCAACCGAGGCGAAATGATCGTTGAATTTTTCGAAAACGATGCGCCCAAAACAGTAGAAAACTTCAAAACTTTGGCAAAAGACGGCTATTACAATGGTTTGAAATGGCACAGAGTAATTCCTGACTTTGTAATCCAAGGGGGCTGTCCTAATGGTCGCGGAGACGGAGGCCCAGGCTACGCAATAGATTGCGAACTAGACGGAGAAAATCAGTTCCACGACAGAGGCGTTTTATCCATGGCACATGCTGGAAGAAACACAGGTGGATCGCAGTTTTTTGTGTGTCACAGCAGAAAAAACACAGCACATTTAGATAGACAACATACGGTTTTCGGAAAAGTAATAGAAGGAGTTGATGTCGTTGATGATATAGGCGCGGGAGATGATATCGTGAGCATTGAGATTTTCGAGGCTTAAAGCAATTCGTATTAGCGAACACCCATAAACGACTGTAAAATTAAAACAGCGCTTATTTCATCTATGAGCTCTTTCTTTTGACGATCTTTCTTTTTCATGCCCATTTGCAACATACTTTGCTGTGCAATTTTGGATGTAAAGCGTTCATCTTCAAAATGTAAATTCAATTCGGGATAGATTTTTTTAATTTTTTCCGCAAGCTCTTCAACAGGCTTTGTATTGTGGGTATCCGAACCATCTAATCGTGTTGGATATCCCAAAACGAGGGCTTCGACCTTATTTTTAGAAATGTATTCACTCAAGAAATCCATCAATTTTGCAGTTTCCACTGTGGGTAAACCGGATGCAATTATTTGCAATTCGTCGGTCACTGCAATTCCTGTGCGTTTAGCACCATAATCCAAGGCCATGATTCTAGACATTCTTGATGAGATATTTTTTACGTGGAACGATAGGCATATTCAGCATATCGGCATACACTTTGGTGATTTTTGCACCAAGGAAAATAATTTGAGACGAATAGAAAACCCATACCATCAACACAAAAATGGTCCCTGCCACACCGCCGTCAACAACGAAAAAATAGTGTGTCAAATAGTACTTAATTAACAACTGTCCTAAATAAAGTAATGAACCGGTAAAAAGAGCACCTCGAATCGCAATTTTCCAATGCACAAAACCGTCATGAAGGAACTTAAATACAAAAAAGAAAATCACAGTGTTGCTCAATATTGAACCACCGTGGGTGGACACAAAGGACAAAAAGGTCGTTTTGTCGCTGCCCAAAAATTTAGAACCAAAAGACACAAAAGCAGTTTGCAATAAATACACTGTAATGAACACAAAACCAGTCAACGTAAGTATCAAAAATGAGATCACACGGGCCTTTAATTGATCAAAAAGACCAAGTTGAATTTTATAAACGTGAATGCCAAAAAATGTATTTAGACTTACGCGCATGGAACTAAAAATGGCAGAAGCGGAAAAAGCCAAAATAATGAAGCCCGCTATTTCGAGCGGAACGCTTCCGCCACCCACATTCAATTTATTCAAGAGCACCATCATCCAGTCTATATCGTCAATACCCACTTGAGTTTTGGCAAATTCAGCGATAATCTTAATCAAACGGTCTTGCCCCAAGAAACGACCAACGGTGGCATACGCAATATACAATACGGGCACCAATGCGACCAACGTAAAGTAGGCCAAAGCGGCACCATGTATGAAGCTTTTATCGCGAAAAAATTCCGTGAAACTGGTTTTGAATAATTGAAATATCCTATGAAAAATGGCTTTATTGGACGCGTTCATAATGTGGTTTGAAACAAATGCTTTGTGGCATTTCTTCCTGCGAAGATAACACGATTTCCTGATGGTCTTCCGTGAGAAACCAATTCTCTACGTGACTGCCTAAAAACCTACTCCTCTTTAAGGCAGCTAAAACTCCATCATTTGCCACCAAACTAAATGCATTCGGCCTGAACATAATTCGCTTATTTTCTAACACCAGTTGATTGATTTGTCCGAAATGCTCTGCCTCCTCTATTGTATTGGGATTCCAATAAAAATTATTCGGCGTGTCAACTCGTTTTATTTCACCCGCTTTGATGTAGACAATTTCATCTGCCCAAGACATGGCCTCTCTACCATCGTGAGTAACAATAACAATAGCCCCAGACCACTGAGCTACTTTTTCCTTTACGTAACGTTCGATGCGCACCCTCAAGGTTGGATCGATATGTACAAACGGTTCATCCAACAACAAAATATCTGGTTCTACAATGAGCGCTCTAGCCAAAGCCAAACGTTGCTGCTCGCCCCCAGATAAATATTGCGCTTGTTTGTTAGAAAAATCTTTTAAATCCATCACTTGTAACAATTCCTCACACAAGCTCTCTTTTACTTTTTCAACATAACCGGATAATTTGATACGCAAATTCTCAAGAACAGTATGAAACAAATCCAAGTCAAAATCTTGATTTACCAACTTTATTTCTTTGTGACCAGGAATCAATTGACTGTTTGGATCCATAAGCACTTGATTCTTATACATTACCAATCCAGAATTGGGTGATTTAAGTCCTGCAAGCACTTTCAAAAGAGAAGATTTCCCTGCGCCACTTTTACCAACAATGGCAACGCATGAGCCAGATTTCAGCGAGAAATTAATTTGCTTCAAAATTGCACGTTCATCGTAAGACAAACAAATGTTATGGCTTTCAAGAAGGGGTTTTGAAATCATTTGATGACAATTGAAAATATAAATCACCGCTGCGGCGAACCAAAAGTAGGTCATTTTTGTATTTAAGACATTATATTTGTCGACCAAAAATTTTCGAAACCCTTGAAACGAATTCTAATATCCTATTTATTACTTGTACACAGCGTAGGAATGTTCGCACAACGCAACTTGTCTGCGTCTCGAACAAATGAGAGCATGAATATTGATGGTCAGATGCTTGAAGATTCTTGGATCAACGCAGCTTTTACTTCTGGATTCACTCAAACTAGTCCCGAAGTTGGCGAACCCTTATCCCAGCAAACTGAGGTGCGTATCATCTATGACGATTATCATTTGTACGTATATGCTAAATGTTATGACAATATGGATTTGGTTTCCAAGGTACTTTGTCAGCGCGATGGATTTGATGCAAACACAGATTACTTTACGCTGATGCTTGATACGTATAATGACGACCAAAATGGTTTCGCTTTTGGTGTTTCTAATCTTGGCGTGCAATATGACGCCAAACTGTATGTAGACTCTTGGATGGGCAATTTAGACCTAGCTTGGCATAGCGCTGTGCATTTTGGTGAAGACCATTGGGCGGTGGAGATGAAAATACCCTACTCTGCTTTTCGTTTTCCTAAACTAGAAAACCAAGACTGGGGGGTTAATTTTTTTAGAAATATTTCTAGGGGTCGTGAGTTTTCCGCATGGAATCCTATTTCTCCCGACTTTGCAAATGAGTTGGCACAATGCGGTGATTTGATTGGGGTTAAAAATATTCAGCCGCCTTTCAGAATGTCCTTGATGCCTTATACATCTTTCTATGCAGAACATCAAAACAATCCAAACACATCTAGAGACTGGGGCTACTCGTTCAATGGTGGGATGGATATCAAATATGGAATAAACGATGCATTTACGCTCGATATGACCTTAATTCCAGATTTCGGACAGGTACAATTTGACCCTGAAGTACTCAATCTTACGCCATTTGAAGTGCAGTTTATTGATTACCGCCAGTTCTTTACGGAAGGCAATGAACTCTTCAACAAATCCGAATTGTTCTATTCGCGTAGAATCGGAGGAAGACCCATTGGATTTAATTCTGTAAACAATCAATTGCAAGAAAGCGAAAGATTAATTTCCAACCCATTAAATTCTCAGTTGTATAATGCAACCAAAATTTCTGGTCGGAACAAAAACGGTTTAGGAATTGGTGTTTTTAATGGAATTTCGGCAGAAACATTTGCACGTGTTGAAAACGAATTAAATGGCAAAGAGAGAAACATCCTCACTTCCCCACTCACCAATTACAATTTGTTGGTGTTGGATCAAAACTTGCCGAACAACAGCTACATCACATTTACCAATGCCAATGTTTGGCGCAATGGGTCTTGGCGTGACGGAAATTTAACAGCAATTCACACCAAGTTAAACAACAAAACAAACAAGTATTTCGTTTCAGGAAATTTCAACTTGTCTCAGCGCTATCAAAGCTCAGGTAATATTTTCGGGCATTCGCTTTCGGTTGCTGCAGGAAAACAAAGAGGTCAAACAGCGTATTCGGTAAGCTATGCTGAAGACTCTGACACTTACGACCAAAACGAACTTGGATTTCTTCTGGTTAACAATACTAGAACAATAACCGCAAACGGGTCATATACGATATTTAAACCATTTTGGAAATTGAATAGACTTTGGTTATCAGGAGCCTTGAGTTATCAACGCCTTTTCAGACCAGACAACTATATCTCAGCAAATTGGAGTTCCTCGCTTCGCGTAACGGACAAAAAATTTCATACTTATTCGCTTTCAATCAACTCCAATCTCACCGAATCCAATGACTTTTTTGAACCTCGCTCTTGGGGCTCAATATTTGTTCGACCTGCCAACATAAACTATGGGGGTTGGTTTTCGAGCAATTATCAAAAAAAGCTAGCCATTGACTTCAATGTATTCCATACCGCATATTTGAATAGAAATGAATGGGAAGAATTGGACTTATCTCTAAGTCTACGATGGAGAGTAAACAACAAAATATTTTTAATTGCCAGTTACGCTCAAAACATATCCAACAATGAAGAGGGCTACGCGATCAGAAATTTCGGTACAAATCCATATCCAAACGCCATACTCTTTTCAGAGCGCGACAAACTCACCACAATTTCCACCATCGACTTGCGCTATACCCTTACCAATCGTATGGGTGTTACCTTCAGATTGAGACATTATTGGGCCAAGGTTGATTACAATTCATTTTTCACACTCAACAATTCTGGTCGCCTAGACGATTTGAGTTTCGACGGACTAGACGCTTCCGGCACTTCCATGTACAACACCAACTACAATGCATTTACGATCGACATGGTGTTCCGTTGGGTTTATGCCCCAGCGAGCGAAGTCAATATTGTTTGGAAAAATGCATTATTCAACCAAAATGAAATGACACAGCTCAATTATTTCAGCAACATCCAAGATATGTTTGAGCGGAATCCATTGAACAGTTTTTCAATACGTTTAATTTATTTCTTTGATACGCTTTATGTTAAAAATCTGCGTAAGAAACAGGTATAAATTTGTTAAAATAATTTTGATTCAACGACGATAAATTATTCTTCACCTTCAAATTGCGGAAAAAGAAACAGTATAAATTACGTAAGAAGACAAAAAGCGCCTATTTTCGTATTCCTAAAATCAACACAATCATGCGTGCAGCCGCCCAAATTATTGCCTACATTTTTCATCCATTGAACATTCCATTAATAGGCATGACGCTGCTGATGTATGTTTCAAGCACACCGAGAACCTTTTTAGTAGCAGATTCATTTTACCACATCAGCACAGAACTGAAAATAATGCTGTTGGTGCTTTTTGCTATGCTTACTTGGTTTGCACCTATAATCACTGTTTTCTTTCTTAAAAAATCGGGCGATATAATCACTTATGAGATGGAGAACCGAGAGGAGCGAAACGTACCTATATCGTTCATGCTGTTCTTTTATATTTTGTTTTTCGCATTGATTCATTATTATATCCCGAAGCATGTCATTCCTACTTCTACCAATGCTATTTTATTGGCTGCCTGCATCGGATTGCTCATCGCGAGATTGGCTAATAACACATTGAAAATCAGCTTACATTCCTTGGGGATGGGCATGCTAAGCGGGGCAACCTATGTTTACTATACCACCCTATCTTACTATCCAGAATGGGTAATCCCATCGGTCTTCTTACTCTCAGGAATCGTAGTTAGCAGTAGAATTTATCTCGGCAAACACGATTTAAAAGAATCTCTTTATGGCTACGCTCTTGGTTTTGGCGCTCAATTGTTGGCTTCAATAATCCTTTTCTGACTCGTAAAAAACCTGCCTTAATATCTGTGAAGTATTAATTTACCTAAATCGGACAAAAAACTAGGATTGCTTTCTATATGATTGCCAATTACCACCAAATCTGCGCCTGAGTTAAAATAACGTTCAATGCTATCTATATCACGAATACCGCCACCAACAATGAGCGGTATATTAGAGTCTGCTTTTACGGCTGATACCCATTCGTGAGGCACAGATTTTTTTGCGCCACTGCCGGCATCCAAATAAATTAATTGATTGCCCATCAGAGACCCTGCAATCGCCGTCCTTTTGAACAAATCAAATTCATCATGACCAATGGCACGCGTTTTACTAATGCGCTGAACAGAAGTTTCGGTACCTCCGTCTACCAAAATATAAGCCGTAGGTATAATTTCTAATTTGGAATCGTGTAAACGTTGTGCAGCATCTACATGGTGACCAATCAAAAAATCAGGGTTGCGCCCAGAAATCAAGTTCAATAACAAAATGGCATCGGCGTCTTCAACGATTTGATCTGGTGAACCGGGGAAAATAACAAGAGGCAAGGCGCAATGTTGCTTCAAAAAAGATACACAAGCACGCTGTTGTTCATGTGAAACCGTGCTGCCACCTACAAATATAAAGGAAATGCTTGACGATTCAATGGTTTTCAAATGCGCCTCAAATGAAAGATCTAAAGTGATTTTTTCAGGGTCGAGCAACACTGCAATCTGTCTCGCTTTTGAACCTATTTTATTCCAAATGTTACGCCTGTTTTTGTACATCACCAGAGTTGAAGGTTAACACATATTGATCAATAACCTGATGTGTCAAAGGTACTTCAAAAATTCCATCCTTCACGGAAACAACCGCTTTGAATTGTCCTGACGGCTCTTGATAAACACAAATATCCTCAGAAAACGACAAACCTTTTTGACGGAATAATTTATACACACTTTCTTTAATCGACCAAAGCACGGTTAACTTTTCAATAGATTCAGGTGTAAAAAACTTGCGCTCATCTTGATGCGTAAATTTGTCATAGACACGGGCAATTTTTTCCTGAATCAACTCTAAATCAAAACCTATTGGATATTTGGAAGAAAGCGCCAAACCAACCCAATCATGAGAATGAGAAATAGAAATAAACTGTTTGTTGCTCAACATAGGGGCTGCTTCCGAGTAATAGAAGTCCTTACTCAAATCTAATTTAAACAATAGATAGCGCGTTGCTGCAATTTCTCGTTTTCTCTTTTCCGAAGTAATTGCGTCCCATTTTAGCAAATCAGCAGAATCAAACCAAGATTTTACATAATCTCTTTGCAACAGATTAGTAGCATCGGCAATGTTTATTAAATAAATATTGATATCGTTTGAAAAAATGGTTTGAATTTCCATAGCTTGTAAAAGTAGAAATATTTCAAACGCTGATGCAAACGAAATATGTACTTTTGTATCATGAGAATCACCACGATTTGTATTTTCCTTGGTCTAGCTGTTGCTTCTTGTTCACGAGACAGATTAAACATTTCTGTGCCAGAATTGAATCATGAAATCGACGTAAACCGTTTGGATTTGGATTTAGCAGCTGTGAAAAATTCAAAAGAGTTAGAGTCAGTTCACCTAAGATACAGTAGCAATCATTCAGAGTTTTATGATTTCTATTTAGCAGCATGTTTACAAATTGGTGTAGCTCAAGACTCTACCATTTTGAATGCTTTGCAGGAGTTTAGAAATGACACTTACATCCAAAAATTACACGAAGAAATCACACGCAATTTTTCTAACTTGAGCACTGAGATGAATGAATTCAGACAATCGCTTAATTATCTGCATTATCATTTCCCAGAAGCAATTTTACCCGAACATATAATTGTGTACAATTCGCTTTTTTCAAACAGCGTTGTTTCATCAGAAAACACCATTGGATTGGGCATAGAACGCTATTTAGGTGCCGACAATGCTGCTGTTGTCGAATTGCCTGAAGACCCATTTTATCCATACATCAAGCGCCGCATGGACCGTCAATTTTTGTTGCGAGATATGATGATGAGTTGGCTAGGTAGCAACGTGCTTAAACAAATTGAAGATGATGGCGAATTGTCCAATGTAATGATTCAATGGGGTAAACATTTATATGCATTAGAAGCCTGCTTACCGACTATTGAAAAACACCTTGTGATTCGTTATTTCCCTGAAGAACTGGAATGGGCTGTAGAAAATGAACGTGAATTTTGGGATTACTTAGTAAGCCAAAATAACTTGTTCAAACGAGATTATAAAATGGCCTTGAATATATTTTCCGATGGACCTTTTACCTCCGGATTGCCTATCTCTGATGAAGCGCCGCCGCGTTTAGGACAATTCTTGGGTTGGCGAATCGTGAAAAAATTTATGGATCAAAATCCAGAAATCACATTAGCACAACTTATGAACACCGATTTTAAAACCATTTTAAGAGCATACAATTGATATGGAAAATCCGATAAAAAAAACAACAACAATCAAAATTGACGTTGGCTTGAACGAAAACAACGTTCCACAACAATTGCATTGGTCGGCCGAAGATGGCAAAGTAGACAACGAAGAGTCAGGCGCCATGCTACTTTCTTTGTGGGATCCACGTTCCAAAAACACAATGAAAATTGACCTTTGGACAACAGAAATGTCGGTTGATGAAATGAAAATTTTTTTCCACCAAACACTGCTTACCATGGCCGATACATTCGAAAAAGCTACAGGAGAAACAAGTATCGTAGAAGACCTCCGCGACTATTGCCTGCACTTCGCTGATAAAATGAACATAATGCCGGAATAGCAAGATTTGAGATTGAAAATATTGAAATTTGAGATTGTGCATCCTTTGCCAATCCCGAATTTTTAATCCCGAATTTTTAATGACATACTTTTTAATTCATACTTCTCACTCATGAACTACACTGTAAAAAACCGCTTTCTAAAATACGTACAAGTCGATACGACAGCCGATCCAAATTCAACTACTTTCCCTTCTTCGATGAAGCAAAAAGATTTGTCAAAAATTTTATTGCAAGAACTGCTCGAACTTGGTCTTGAAGCCGAAATGGACGAATGGGGCTATGTCTTCGGGACAATTCCGTCCAACATTACGCACAATGTGCCCGTGGTTTGTTTTTGTTCGCACGTGGACACTGCGCCCGATGTAAGCGGCACGCATGTAAAACCAATTGTTCATGAAAAGTTCGATGGTACACCGATTATTTTGCCAGACGACACTGCGCAAGTCATCACAACGGAGCGTTATCCTTATTTGGCGAAGAAAATTGGAGATGACATCATTACTGCGAGCGGTCATACCTTACTCGGTGCCGACGACAAATCGGGCATTGCGATTATCATGGATATGGCCTACCAGTTGGTCAATAATCCTAGTATTCCTCACGGAGAAATTCGCATTTTATTTACACCCGATGAAGAAGTGGGTCGCGGTGTGGACAAATTGGACATGAAAAAACTCAATGCCGACTTTGGTTATACCTTAGATGGAGGTCCTCTAGGCGATTTTGAAGATGAAACTTTTTCAGCAGATGCCATGGTTTTCGATTTCCACGGTATCAGCGCACATCCTGGCTACGCCAAAAATAAGATGGTGAATGCCATCAAATTGGCCTCTGAGTTTGTGGAAATTCTTCCTAAAAATGAATGGTGTCCGGAAACCACAGAAAAACGCGAAGGCTTCGTGCACCCTGTAAGTATCACTGGCGAATTGGAAAAAGCAACGGTAACGCTAATCGTTCGCGATCACGACACAAGCAAATTGACTAAATATGAAGACCGTTTGATAAGTATCGCTAATGAAGTGATAGAAAAAAACCCAGGAGCGCGCTATGATTCCAAAGTGACTCAGCAATACAGAAATATGAAAGAGATTTTGAATAATTTTCCTTTCGTTTCAGAATACGCGCTCCAGGCCATTAAAAATTCAGGATTGTCTCCAAAGCACGACATCATTCGCGGGGGCACAGACGGCTCTCGACTTTCTTTTATGGGTCTGCCCTGCCCAAATATTTTCACAGGTATGATGGCTATACATTCTAGACACGAATTTATAAGTGTGCAAGACATGGAAAAATCCGTGGATACTTTGGTGGAACTGGTACAAGTGTGGGTTGGGCATAAAATTTAGTCTCAAAGCAAGATATCATCTATTTTAATTATTTATTAGTCAAAATTTTGATTAATAAATAAACATTATTATATTTGTGGTAACCTAAACTACCACATCATGATTAAAGAGGACCTGCTCCATTATATGTGGCGCTCCCACCGTATTCCAAAAATTGGAATGCAAACTACTGAAGGAGAATTTATTGAAATTCTAAGTCCTGGAATTCACAACCACGGAGATGGACCCGATTTTTCTCATGCCAAAATTCGGATTAGTGATGTTCTCTGGGCGGGCCCAGTAGAAATCCATATACAAGCCTCAGATTGGTATGCGCATAAACACCAAATTGATAGGCGCTACGACAATGTGATTTTACATGTTGTGTTTGAGGAAAATGCACCAGTCTTTATTGAAGGTCGAAGAATTCCATGCATCGAATTGAAAAACCTGATCAAACCCGAGTTAATCAAAAACTACATTCATTTAAAATCGAGTCGCGAACTCTTGGCTTGCAGTGCTTATGAAACGCCTGACATCACCGAAAACTTTCTTTGGATGCGTGATAAACTGCTCACAGAACGTTTGAAAAGGCGGATTTACGAAATACAATCTCCCAACAACAGTTCCTTACAAATTTTCTACCTCATGGTTTTCGGTGCGTTTGGCGCGAAGGCAAATAAAGAATCCTTTGTTGATTTATGCACTCGCATCAATTGGGCGCAATTGGCTCGTTGGCGCATGAGACCAGAGCGCATATACTCTTATTTAATGCAGTTGTCCGGACTTTTTAAACCTAGTGAAATCCCTAAAACAGAATTTATCACGCTCAAGGCCTACATAAACAACCATGAAATGAAAGTTACATCATGGATAACTCGAGGCATTCGACCTCCCAATCAACCAAAAAAAAGAATTCTGGAAATCTGCGCTTTAATCAAGAATGAAGTTTTCACCCCCTTAATTGAGGCTGATTCGGCCTATGAATTTAACCAAAATTGGATTATAATCTTTCATCAGCTTAGAAATAGACAGGTGGAAAACATAAAGTTCAGCGATTTCCTTCTTAAAAATTTGGTCATCAACGCCCTTGCTCCGTTCGCATTTCACAGAGGCGTTCAATCAGGCGATGCCGATTGGTTCGATTTCGCGCTATTTTTACTCGACGATTGGCCACCTGAAAAAAATAATATCGTAAAATTATACACAGATAAATCATTGAAAATCAAAACAAGTGGAGACTCACAGGCACTTTTGGAATTGAACAGACAATATTGCACACCAAAAAAATGCGTATCTTGCGCCATCGGAACCAGTCTTTTAAGAGCATGAAATTATACCGAAAAATATTGTTCTATTTTGAGCTCAGATCCTATGGCGTATGCGAATGGTGGGCAAGAAAATTAAATGTTCGTACCAACAATGTTCGATTGTTTTTCTTGTACTTTTCTTTTGCTACTTTGGGGTCATCTCTCCTAATCTATTTGCCCATGGCTTTTGTTTTGGAACACAAGCATCGCTTTAAATTTAGCAAAAAGAGCTCAAGTATTTGGGAAATCTAATAGACTAAAAAATGAAACCTATTATTATCACAGGGTCAAATGGACTCCTCGGACAAAAATTAGTAAAGCTATTTTTAGCTGAAAAAATAGAATTTTTGGCAACGAGTTTGGGAGCAAATAGAAATCCTGATTGTCCTAACTCTTATTTCACTTCGTTAGATGTCACAAACATAGAAGAAGTTGAAAAACTTATTTCCCAAAATCAACCCAGCGCTGTAATTCACACTGCTGCCATGACCAATGTTGACCAATGCGAAATCGACCATGCGGGATGCGATAAACTGAATGTAGATGCCGTAAAGTATTTGTGGGAGACTTGCAAACAGCACAATATACATTTTCAACTGCTCTCCACAGATTTTGTGTTCGACGGTGAAAAAGGCAATTACAATGAATTGGATTTGCCCGCACCGCTAAGTTATTATGGGCACTCAAAGTTTAAATCTGAACAACTTTTGACAAATGATTCGAATACAAACTGGTCTATAGTGCGAACAATAATCGTTTATGGTACAGGATATAACTTATCTCGATCCAATTTGATCCTTTGGGCCTTGGATGCAATCGCGAAGGGGCAAGAAATGAAAATTGTTGATGACCAATTTCGAGCGCCAACTTGGGCTGACGACCTGGCCATGGGCTGTTGGTTGGTTTTAAAGAAAAATCAAAAGGGTATTTTTCATATCAGCGGACCAGAAACACGCTCCATTCTAGAATGGGTGAATTACATTGGTTCGCACTTCGGATGGCCGACTAAAAATGTTGTTCCAATTTCATCATCCACTCTAAATCAGGTCGCAAAACGACCACCCTTAACTGGATTTGACTTAACAAAATCGAGCCAGGTTTTAGGATATAATCCAAAAAGAATGAATGAAACTTTGGATGAATTAGATATCTTGGTCAAAAGTCAAACTAAGCACTAAAATTGATGCGGTCATTTGGCACCAAATCTCGACCTTGCATTTTGATGAAAAGCTGAATAAGTGCTACCACATCTTTTTCACAGTAAATCTTGATGCGATTTAGATCATTCTCTTCATAATAGACTCGGGCAACATCGGCACCTGAAATATCGTCTTTTGGCGTTGGAATTTTGAAAATATGGCACAAAAGGGATAAAGATGTGAAATTTTTATAATCACCAAACTTCCAAAGATCCATGGTATCCAAGTGATTTATTTCCCATGGTTTTTTTCCAGCAATATCCAAAGCCCGCGGCAATTCAATACCATTAATCAACATACGTCTCGCAATAAAAGGAAAATCAAATTCCTTAGCGTTATGGCCACAAAGCAAAAAGTCGCCACGAGTGTCTAAATCATTCAATAATTTCTTGAACTCAAGTAAAAGTTCACGTTCATCATCTCCAAAAAATGATTTCATCCTTATAGATTTTCCAGTGGTTGAATGGTCTTTTACCAAACCACAAGAAATACAAACTATTTTTCCGAATTCCGCATAGATGCCTGCGCGCTGATAAATCTCATCAGTCATTTCGCCACCCCCTAGAAGATAAGTAACCTTTTGCTTATAAAGCGCTGCAGTTTTTTCGTCCAAATCACCAAATTTGTACACTTCAGGAACTGTTTCAACATCTAAAAACAAGATTTTTTCTAAAGGTAATTTCGCTAAACTCATCATCATAAAATTTGTGTTAAATTATAAAAAATATCAAAACCCGATTCGGAATACTTACTTTGTCTTTTATCTTTTACTTTTGTAAAAAAAATAAACATGTTTACTGGTATCATCGAACAAATAGGAACAATCAAACGCATTGAAAAAGAACTTAGCAACGTCCATTTTCATGTTGAATCACCATTTACTCACGAGCTACAAATTGATCAAAGTGTAGCACACAATGGCGTTTGTCTAACTGTTGTCTCTATTGAAAATAGCGAATATGTTGTTACTGCCATTGAAGAAACTTTAAATAGAACAAATCTAGGTTCCTTAAATGTTGGCCACGAAATCAACTTAGAGCGTTGCACAAAAATTGGTGACCGCCTGGATGGTCATATCGTTCAAGGACATGTTGACATAACAGGCATTTGCACCCAAGTGGAAGACCTTAATGGAAGTTGGAAATACAACATCAGTTATCAATCAGAAGACATCACAGTAGAAAAAGGTTCTATCACTATCAATGGCGTTTCTTTGACCGTTGTTGATTCAAATAAAAAATCTTTCAGCGTTTGCATCATACCTTTTACTTTCGAGCATACCAATTTTAAAAATCTTAAAGCTGGAGACCTTGTGAATCTAGAGTTTGACATCATCGGAAAATATGTATCGAAACTTTTATCCAATCGCAGCTAATCATTCAAGTTAAAAAAAACAAGGGGCATCTCGTTTGACGCCCCAATGTTCTCTCCATCAGTGTAGTAGGTTTAGGTAGGGAAAAGCGATGGATAAACTTTTCAGTAGGTCGATTTGAACGATTAGGCCGTTTGCGCCAAGGGATTTTGCCCTAAAAAAACCAAGTCATGTGCCTCAATTTCTGTTGAATAGCGACTCTGACCGTCTTTGGTTTTGAAGAACCGGGAACACAATTTTCCCTCTATGGCGATTCTGGAACCTTTTTCAGCAAACTCCTCCATAATTGTAGCGAAGCGACCTTTGGCAATTATTCTATGCCATTGACTACTTGAATTAATTTTACCATCATCGTCCTTGACATAAGTTTTGGTTGCGACAGCAAATCGGGCCATTTTTACACCGTTGGCCAATTGGATAATCGTGGGCTGAGCCGCTAGATTACCCACTAAATGTACGTGATTGTCGAGCATTTTCATAGTAATATAAATTAATCGTTAGATTTTTTGTTTAAAATTAACACCTCCGACACCTCAATTTCGGTGTAGTACTTTTTCGTTCCGTCAGGTGCTTCATAGGTCTTATTGATCAATTTGCCCTCAACCATAACTTCAGAGCCTTTCTGGATGTTACGCTCAATGTAAGTCGCTGTTGATCCCCATGCAATGATGTTGTGCCACTGGCTATTGTTTATCCACTCGCCTTTCGGATTTTTGTATGACTCAGTTGTTGCCATTGAAAACTTTGCCAACTTTTTGTTTTCGCCAAACGATTTAACTTCTGGTTGCATTCCTGCGTTACCCAACAAGGTAACTTTGTTTCTTAACGTACTCATAATGTGTAGTTTTTAAAAATTAATAAATGATTTTTTTGTTGCGTCGATTAGTTTGTTTGATTTCGACAGTGCAAAGTTGAGGCAACCCAAATTTACGATTCGTATATTATACGTTTAAAATCGAATATTATTCGTTTGTAAACGTATAAAAATGATTAAATACTTATATATCAATAAATTAAGCTGAAATTTATATTTAATTTTTTTAATTTTGTTTGACAACAAACTGGTGCAGCTCATCCTAATTGTATGTTATAGCCAACATTAAAGAACGACAAAATGAAAGTTAATCAGGCCCTAGAACAAGTTTGTAAGATTTCTCAATATTCTTATAAATCAAAATATACTTACGCCTTTGGCGAGCTCGATAGAGCTTAGGTCAACATGCACATAAACAATAACATGTGGTATGTAGATGCGCATTTAGAGCACAGATAAGAGTGATATGAGCAACGCGAAAACATTCAAAAATAGATGAAAGCAAAGCCCACAACGGGAGACCATATCCGATCGTTACCAAAAAGAAGTAGGACATAATTTTAATTTTAACTAATATGAAAAAGTTAATTTATGGAGGATTATTCCCTGATTTGGTTTGAATTATTTTTATCGCTTGCAATAAACAAAATATTGCAAATAATTTAATTGTTCGCGATGAAAGAATTGTTGGGTTATAGCAGCAGCAAAACCACTGAGATCTATACTTCTTGTGTTACTATTGCGAATGTTGGTCTTGACGATTTTGCTGCAAATAATGTTGCTACCCTAACCCAACTCACGACTTTGTGATAATTGAATTCAGCGCAGCATCTGCCCAAGTTGAACTTTTAGACGCTCAAGGAAAATTGATTCGAACTACAAACATTACTTCTGGTGAGCAAATTTCTTTGAAGAAAGAACAAAGCGGAGTTTACTTTGTGAGAATCATGACAGAAAACGCTACAACAGTTCATAGAATTGTGAAGCAATAAATCAAGAATTCGTTTTTCTGAAAAGCCGGCTCGAAAGGGTCGGCTTTTCTTTTTTCGCTATTTTTGGAAAAACAATAGCATGAAACGCTCAATATTGGTCTTGATTACTTTCTTTTTATCTGGTTTTGGATTCAGCCAAACCCCGCTTATTATGCACAAACGTATGGGGGGACATGAAGATAATTTTCATCAAGCGATGCAACAAACGAATAACCCAATTCGTCAATCCAATTTTGGTTTACCACCAACCATTTATGTCAAAAGGGCTGTAATCGACAGCATAATCGCTTTAAACGACTCTGCTGTAGTTGTTGTTACCTCGCAACGTGTAGTTGAACAATTTCATTGGCATGATTATGCATCATTCGACACATTGGAACAAGTATTTGTGTGCAGCGATTCAATGTTGCAGCGCTCTTTGACCTATGATTCAACTAGAAATTGGACGCCAGGACGCGATACGCTAATTAACCATGCTGTGTTTAATGCTAACCTAAGTTGTAGAGATATTTTATTCAAGTTGAGGGACGAATTTAATCTGCACCAGAATGGCAATCGCGAAATAGAATTTATTGGCTTTGATTGCTCTATACCCAAAGGAAAAAAGGGAAACTCAGTGCCCTTCATGTTCTTAAATTTTCCCAAAGGCCCTGATTTTTGGATTGGAGTGACTTTCCTTTTCTCGCTGCTTTATTTTCTCATTTTATATGCCAACAGAAAATACGCAAGTGCAACACAAACTACATTTTAGTGAAGGCCAATTCTAAAATAAATCTCCACTTATTTCTTGGTATCTCTCTTACTCTGGTGCTGCTCCTTTCTCCATTGCCAGTGTTCGGAAGAGTCTGGCTCAATCAAACAATTGAATACCTTTTGGGACCGATAACAGAGCTTTTTGTTAGCAATTTTTTTGGACAAAGTCAATCTCAATATGGTTTTTATACGGATAGTCTCAATTATGCACTACTCCTAGCAATTTGCATAGTTATCAGTATAATGGTGTTTGGGTTCGTTCAGTTATTTTTCCAGAATCTAAAAATACTAATTCAACAGTTTATCAATACTTTCTTAATTTATTTTTTGGCTTGGATTTTTGCGGTTTATGGAGCATACAAACTTTTCGGAATTCAATTTCCTGAGCCAAACTCAATGATTTTGCAAATGACCTTGGAAGATCTGGGTCAAGATTTGGCATTTTGGAGTTTAATGGGAATAAACAAAACGTTGACCATAGCAATCGGCCTCATTGAAATCTTGATTGCTGTTGCGCTCCTGTTCAAAAAAACACGCAGCATCGGACTTTTTTTGATGCTCATTGCTCTAGCTCAAATTGTGTTAATCAACTTTGCTTTTGATATATCCGTGAAAATTTTTAGTGCCCTATTATTGCTTGCTGTGATTTACTTATCCTATCCATTTTTATGTCAAACCTTGAAGTGGTTCATGAAACTAAAAACTTCAGACAGGGGTGAAATTCAAACTTTAAAAATGTCCGATAACTACAGAAAACCTTTGAAATTTTTGATTTTGAGTTGGATTGTAATCAGTGCTCTAACTCCCATTCTATAAAATTGACAAAAAAAAGGACCACCCGAATGAGCAGCCCTTTCAAAACAATTTCAAAGATTATCTTTTGATAAACTTGATTCTTTCGATGCCATTTGCATGGGCAACTTCAATAAAATAAACACCAGACATCAAAGCTTGCGTGTCTATATTCGTGGTGTTTTCACCATTGAATACAGTTGTTGAAATAAGTTTTCCTTCGATATTCACCAAACGAATCGTGCTCACTTGATTAAATTGAGTCAAATTTTCGATTGTCAACATGTCTTGTACCGGGTTTGGATACAAAGACAATGATGGAGCAAAATTCGCAGATAAAGATGCCGTTCCTGCTGGAACAACGATGATTCTGTAACCCACAAATTCTTGAGGAACATCAATAGAGCCAATCAATGGAACTGATAGATTCGCAGAGATCTGAACCGTGATTTCGTAAGTGCCCGCAGTAGTTGGTGTGCCAGTAATTGCAGCGCAACCAGTCGATCCACCAGGATATTGACAAGAAGAAATGTTACATGCATAGCTCATACCAGGTGGAAGACCAACAACACCCGTCACAGAAAAATTATTGATTGTAGCTCCATTATAAATTGGATCAATATCACCAGCATTGGTTGGCGCTTTAAAATGCAAAACTTGAGAATAAGGTGTGCCTACTTCAGCAATCGCAAAATTTTGAGTTGTATCTGGATAAACACCAAAGGCATCAGCAATTAATGTAGGATCTGGTGTACATTGGGCACCAGCGTATGAAATCCCAGATAATAAAAGTAAGGATAATAATAGTTTTTTCATGATTCGTTCAATTAAATTTATGCTAAAGTAATACATTTTTTAACTCTAATAATGACTTTGAAAAAATCTCATAAACAGCAATTTGTTCACATCAAGAAAAAAGCACTTTTCTCTAAACCTCAATTTAAAAAATAAACACTAATTTTCGCCCTCAAATTAAGAGCTATTATAAACCCAAAAACCTCTTTTATGACTAAACTACTTACAACTTCTGTACTTTTATTTTTAGTAAATTTTATTTTTTCTCAAAACATTTCAGGAACAGTTTATGACAAAGCCACGAATGATCCTATAATCGGGGCAAGATTAGAAACTTCTGAAGGCAAAATGGCTGTAACCAATATCGATGGTATTTTTCGAATTGATGCTGCAACTTTTCCTGTTCAAATAAAAATTACAATGTCTGGTTTTCTGGCTTATGAAACCTCGCTAGAATCAGCATCTACTGAATTAAAAATATACATGATTGCTGGAGACTATCAAACAGGAACTGTTGTGGTGTCGGCAAGCAGAAGACAACAAAATATTGAGGAGGTGCCGATGAGTATGGATGTACTCAAGGCAGAATTTCTAGACAGTAAAGGATTCTCGAACTTGGAAGATGCCGTCGAATCGACTCCAGGAGTGAACACCATGGACGGACAGGTGAGTATCAGAGGAGGAAGTGGATATGCATATGGTGTAGGAAGTCGGGTAATGCTTTTGTGGAATGGCCTGCCACTGCTTTCTGGCGATGCTGGTGACATCAAATTTAACACATTACCAATTGAGAACACCTCGCAAATTGAAATCATCAAAGGTGCGTCTTCCGTGTTGTATGGAAGTGGTGCATTGAATGGCGTTGTTGCCCTAACGGAGCGCGAACCAAAATTGGAGGGAGAATTTCGTGTCAAATTGCAATCAGCGATATACGATAATCCGAGCAGAGCCAGTTTACAATGGTACCGTGGAGCGCCAAAAGGTTTAGCTTTTGCTGATATTTATTATGGGAAAATGTATAAAAACTTCGGATTTTCGATCTCTGGGAGCACGTTTGGCGACATGGGTTACCGCGAAGGAGAAACAGAAGCACGCGCCCGGGTTGGTGGTATGATTTATTTTAGACCTGTGAAATACAAAAACTTAAAAGCAGGTATTGGATACAATTTTCAATATCAAAAAGGAGCTTCGTTCTTAATTTGGGAAAGTGATTCTTTGGGACTCCGTCCACGCGGCGGTTCTGATATTTCAAATCCTGAATCAACATTGATTATTACCAGAGGTTTAAGAACGAATATCGACCCCTTCGTAAAAATAATCGACAAAAAGAAAAATATTCACGACATCAAAGGGCGCATCTATTGGGTGGATAACGATGTAATTACTGCTGCTGACCAGGCGAATGCTTCAACCACCTATATATTGGACTACCAATATCAAATGAAAATTGACTCCAATGGCACATTCATTGCAGGTGTTTCCAGCATCTATGCAGATGTTCGCGCCAATCTTTTCGGTAACCACAATGCTTTTAACCCCGCGATTTACGCGCAAGCAGATTATAAGTTCTTCAAAAAATTGTTCGTTACAGCCGGTATGCGCGCAGAATATTTTGAAATTGATGGACAACGAGGTGATTCAGATTACAAAGCTTTTGGAGCAACCCTGCCCTTTTATCCGATTTTTCGTTCTGCAGCATCATATCAAATTGCAAAAGGAACATTTGTGCGCGGATCTTGGGGGCAAGGTGTGCGTTTCCCGTCTGTTGCTGAGCGATTTACGCAAACCAGTGTTGGTGCGCTAAACATCTTCCCAAATCCCAATCTAACGAGAGAAACAGGATGGGCGGCAGAATTGGGCGTAAAGCAAGTTGTAATTTTCGACAATTGGAAAGCATTTATCGATGTCGCTGGCTTTTGGAATGAATACAACGACATGATTGAATTTACTTTTGGCGCTTATAACCCTCCTGGAACCAGCTTAAGCCTAGACCCAACAAGCCCGATGTACATTCTAAATTGGGTAGGATTTCAGGCCGTTAACGCAGAGAAAGCAAGAATTACAGGTATCGAAGCCACCATAACAAGCGAAGGCCAGTTGGGCGATTATGAATTACGCACACTTATTGGATATACTTACATGAATCCGATAAGTTTGAACAATGACCCAACCTACCGTAGCACTTTTTCAGATTCAACCACAAACATGCTGAAGTACAGATTCAATCACATGTTTAAAGGTGACGTTGAATTATCAAGAGCAGGCTTTAGCGTCGGTGTGTCTTGTCGCTATACCAGTTTCATGCGCAACATAGACCGTGTTTTTGAAGATGCTTTGGTGGGTGGTGAAGAAATTCTTCGCGGACTTAAAGGTTACCGTCAGATCAATAACAAAGGCTTGGCCATCGTTGATGCTAGAATAGGTTACAAATTGAACGACCAAGTGAGGTTGAGTTTAATTGTGAACAATGTATTCAATACAGAATTTATGAGCCGACCAGGAGCCATTCAACCACCTAGAATGTTTATGCTGCAAGCGATGTTTAATTTAATGTAACGTTTCGCTGGGTTATAAATCCAGATTGATGTTGTGGTACTTTAATTTCACAAAACCTAAGTTTCAATAGAACTTTCTATTTAGAAGGTGACAACACCCGTTAACCTAAAAATTAAATTCTTATTGTTACTATTCGTGAAATAAGAGAGGCTTGACTGCAACTTTAAGCTGTGCTTGTTGAAGTAGTGTGAAAATCCAAGCGTATATTCCCTTTGCTCATTCATTACAGAAGCTACTCTTGCATCAGGATTGATTTGAGCATATCGGAGTGCTATTTCGTTTTTTTTAGAAATAAAATATCCAGACTGAACCATGAAGGCAATTCCTGAAATCACATGATTCTGTTGTGTACTATCTGCATTATTCGTTAATACTCCTAAATTTGAACTTCTATTGTACAATTCTGACTCGAAAGAAAAACCTTTGAATTTAAAATGTACATCTGCTCCAAAATATTGAATGTTTGCCACTTCAGAATTATATAAATAGTCTCCAAGTTGACCCATTGTTCGTCTGGCTGAATTGTTAAAGCTATATACGCCAGCAATTGACAACTTCGGTTTTTGCTCCTTTTCTACATCGGCCTCAATATAAGCACCGTTTCTTGTAAATTCTCCAAAAGGAAAAAATTCAATTCGTGCAGAATAGCAAAGCCTTCCGTTTCTATCAGATACTAATCTACCCTCTCCGCTCGAAATTGCCATAGTTGTTTTTAATACACTTTTCTTGATATTGAAGTTGGTATATATCCATACGCCTTTGTCCCTATCCAAAGTGAAATTATTGTTCGAAATAGATCGTTCTACCAATTGAAGATTGGCAGAAGAATATTGTCGTTGTCTATTGCCCGGAAGTTTGGTTTGCCCAAAACCTACACGAAGCCATTTGTTAAACTTATAAAAAAGCATGGCATCTCTTAATACCAAATTATTCTGCTCTTCACGATTCCCAGAAGTAATATCACCATGCGCAAATCCAATCTGAATGCGGTAGGCAAACTTAGGATTAAACGCTGTTCCCTGAAAATTTAATCGTGATCTACGAAGCAAAAAATCAGCACCAATATCCTCACTCACCATATCTCTTCTGGCTTCAAACAGACTTTGAATTCTTCCTGTTAATGCCAAAGTAAATGAAGAGTCGGCGGATATAAACTGTATGCCTTGACCAAAATTCATTTTCATGGTGGGCTGATTGATTTGCGCTGTTGAAACAAAGTTAATTAAAAGCACAAGGACAATAAAAGCGCTAGAAGTTGTTAATTTCATAAGAGGTTTTCTTAAAATAGTATTAAATATCAAGTGTTTATAGTTGAAAAAACTAAATGCACGGAAACCAAATATTTTATTTGGAATCTATAAAACAGGTTTTCTGGGTGCAAATTTGCAATATTTAATATTGTAATTGCAAATGTGAAACACTCACTCAATAATTCCATAACATTAAATTAACATAAAGGATATGTTTTCAAGTAAGCCAATAAAGAAATAAAACACTATAATACAGTTACTTATATGCAAAAATGACTTTATTCCGACAAGGCAAAAGTCAATTAACAATTAACCTATTCTTAATATTGACCGAGTTCAAATCTTGTCAAAATGAACCCAAAAAATAAAAAATAGTATCACTATTAACAATTGTTCAAAAAAGTCTTGTCGCGTCAAACGAATTACAATTAAATTTGCATCCGATTTGTTCGCGCTCAAAACATTTTCTAGGGCCGGCGTTTCACAAGCTCAACGGTGAGCTCTCAAACTTTGAACTAAAAATCGTTATGCCAAAAGACACATCCATCAAGTCCGTCCTGATTATAGGCAGCGGACCAATTGTTATTGGGCAAGCCTGCGAGTTTGACTATGCAGGCTCACAAGCAGCCAGATCGTTGCGTGAAGAAGGAATAGAAGTAACGCTCATCAATTCTAATCCTGCCACTATCATGACCGATAAAGTGGTTGCAGACAATATTTACCTCTTGCCTTTAGAGCCCGAATCGATAAGACAAATTTTAGAAAATCACAAAATCGATGCTGTATTACCAACTATGGGAGGACAAACGGCATTGAATCTTTGCATCAAATGTGATGACTTGGGTATGTGGGAAGAATTTGGAGTAAACATTATTGGCGTTGACATTGAGGCCATTCACGTTACTGAAGACAGAGAGAAATTCCGCAATTTGATGGAATCTATTGACGTGATGTGTGCACCTGCAAAAATTGCGCGCTCTTTCTTAGAAGGAAAAGAAGTGATGCAAGAGTTGGGAATTCCATTGGTTATTCGTCCTTCATTTACTCTTGGTGGAAGCGGTGGTGCTGTTATTTATAAAAAAGAAGATTTTGATGCGGCTCTCACAACCGCATTACATACCTCACCTATACACGAGGTGCTAATAGACAAAGCAGTAATTGGTTGGAAAGAATACGAATTGGAATTGTTGCGTGATTCAAATGACAATGTGGTTATTGTTTGTTCGATTGAGAACTTCGATCCAATGGGCATCCACACAGGTGACTCCATTACAGTGGCGCCAGCAATGACATTATCAGACACTACATTTCAAAAAATGCGCGACATGGCCATCAAAATGATGCGCTCTATTGGCACATTTGCCGGAGGATGTAATGTTCAATTCTCAGTTTCAAACGATGCCAAAGAAGACATCATCGCCATTGAAATCAACCCTCGTGTTTCACGTTCATCTGCTTTAGCATCAAAAGCCACAGGTTATCCAATTGCTAAAATAGCAGCGAAATTGGCCATTGGTTACCACTTAAATGAACTGAGCAATCAAATTACTAAAACCACTTCGGCGATGTTTGAACCGACCTTGGATTATGTGATTGTGAAAATACCACGTTGGAACTTCGACAAATTCCCTGGTGCTGATCGTCGTTTGGGCTTCCAAATGAAATCAGTTGGTGAGGTAATGGGTATCGGGCGTTCTTTTCAGGAAGCGCTGCAAAAGGCTTGTCAATCTCTAGAAATTGGCAGAAACGGTCTTGGTGCTGATGGAAAAGAGCTCCGTGATCAATCTGCAATTCTGTATTCACTAGAAAATCCTTCTTGGAATCGATTGTTCCATATTTACGACGCCATCAAATTGGGTATTCCCTTCAAGACAATTAAGGAAAAAACAAAAATAGACGACTGGTTCCTCAGACAGATTGAAGATCTGGTGAAATTAGAGCGACGCATCGAGCAGTTTACCATTGGAAATATCAGTAAGGAATTGCTTAATGAAGCCAAGCAAAAAGGTTATGCAGACCGTCAAATTGCACATCTTCTGAAATGTCTTGAATCTGAAGTTTACAAAAAACGTGAGGATTATGGCATCAAGCGCGTTTACAAATTGGTAGACACTTGCGCCGCTGAATTTGAAGCCAAAACGCCCTACTACTACTCTACTTTTGAATTGGAAAATGAATCCATCGTAACAGACAAGAAAAAAGTAGTTGTTTTGGGCTCTGGTCCTAACAGAATTGGTCAAGGAATCGAGTTTGACTACAGTTGTGTACACGGCGTATTAGCAGCTAAAGAAGCTGGCTATGAAACCATTATGATCAATTGCAATCCAGAAACGGTTTCTACAGACTTCGACACGGCAGATAAATTATACTTTGAACCCGTTTTTTGGGAACATATTTACGACATCATCCAACATGAAAAACCGGAGGGCGTTATCGTGCAATTGGGCGGACAAACAGCCTTAAAATTGGCTGAAAAGTTGACGCGATACGGCATAAAAATCATGGGCACTAGTTTTGACGCACTTGATTTGGCTGAAGATAGAGGTCGTTTTTCAGGCTTGTTAAAGGAAATGAATATCCCCTACCCAGAATTTGGCGTGGTGGAAAGTGCTGAGCAAGCCATTGAACTTTCTGAAACACTTGGATTCCCGCTTTTAGTTCGACCATCGTATGTATTAGGTGGACAAAAGATGAAAATCGTCATCAATAAAGAAGAATTGGAAACGCACGTAGTGGATATTTTGCGCGACATGCCAGATAACCAAATTCTTCTCGACCATTTTCTTGGTGGTGCAATTGAAGCTGAGGCTGATGCGCTTTGCGATGGCGAAAATGTTTACATCATTGGTGTCATGCAGCATATCGAACCAGCAGGGATTCATTCTGGAGATTCCTATGCTGTTCTCCCTCCCTTTAACCTTGGCGATTTTGTACTTCAACAAATAGATGAAATCACTAGAAAAGTTGCTGTAGCTTTACGAACAGTGGGGTTGATTAACATCCAGTTTGCTATCAAAAACGACAAAGTGTATGTAATTGAAGCCAACCCACGTGCATCGAGAACAGTGCCATTCATTGCCAAGGCTTACGACGAACCTTATGTAAATTATGCTACTAAAATCATGCTAGGCGTAAATAAAGTGACTGATTTCACTTACAACCCAAAATTGGAAGGATACGCCATCAAAATACCAGTTTTCTCTTTTGAGAAATTTCCAAATGTTAACAAAGAACTGGGACCAGAAATGAAATCAACTGGAGAAGCAATCAGATTTATCAAGAATTTGAAAGATCCATTCTTCGTGAAGGTGTACTCAGAACGAAACCTATATTTAAGCAAATAATGTTCTCAATTTTAACACTATTCGACGGCATCAAGACAATCTTCGTGATTATTGGTGTTGTCGTTATCTTGCGCTTCATCAAGACAGCTTTTGCAACCAAACATGCCCATAATTCAATTAAAGCTTTTGATTCAAAGAAAAAACAATTCGAACAAGAAAAGCTAAAAGTCGAGGAGAACAAGGGTAAAATAGACATATTAGACAAAAACGACAAAACAAATCACTTTGAAGATGTTGATTTTGAAGAGGTAAAGTAATTCTTTACTAAATATTAATTCTTGCTTTTTAAGAGACGCATTTTTGAATATGAATCTTTAGAAATTTGAAATCATAGAATAGCTTTCAATTCTTATTATGTGCTGATTTTAACTGAATTTTTATTGTTTCTCAGCAAAGCAAATACATCTCCATCGCCTACACTTTCTTGGTTCAAAAAAAAACTATATTTGCTGGCTAGAAAAATTACGTCGATACGTTGCTAAAACCTTGCTCATGTTGAACAAAATGAATCTCAAAAAAAATTACCCGTATTTAGTAGCCCTTGCAATTATAATGGCTATTTCCATGTGGTACTTTCACCCGGCTTTGAATGGCTACGCGATTATTCAAAACGACATCATCCAATCCAAGGGTATGTCTAATGATATCGCAGCCTTTCGTGATTCATCAAACATAGAGCCTCTGTGGACAAATGGCATGTTTTCTGGTATGCCATCGACGCAAATTTCGGTTTCTGAACAAGGGCATTATTCTAGAGAGATCAGAAAAGTGCTCACTTTAGGCTTGCCCGAGCATATTGCGCAACTTTTCCTTCTCATGGCTGGATTCCTATTCATGGCTCTCAGTATGAGAATTAATGTTTGGGTTGCAACAGTGGGTGCAATCGCATTTGGATTCTCATCCTTTTACATTATTTCGATTGAAGCAGGACACGTAAATAAAGTTTGGGCTATTACCTTTATCGCGCCAATTGTTGGAGCATTTATTATGGCTTATCGTGGGCAACTCAAATGGGGCATCCTGCTCTCCGCATTTTTTATGATGCTTCAACTCGCTAGTAACCACGTTCAAATATCTTATTACACAGCAATTGTTTTGACCATTTTAGGTTTATTTTTCTTAGTGGATGCTATTAAAACATCGGCGTTCAAAACATTTGCATTGGCCACAGTCGGTTTGTTGTTGGCTTACAGCGCAGCAGCATTGAGCACAGCGGCAAATTTATTACCCACTCAAGAATATGCCCAAGCTACAACAAGAGGCGAAAACAAATTGACCATCACTGCAACTAACGAAACAATTGACAATGCGACCACAGGTCTTGACCGCGACTACATTGTGCAATGGAGTTTGGGCAAAAGTGAAACTGCAACCTTGCTTAATCCTAATGCAAAAGGTGGACACAGCGTGATGATTGGAAATGGTGAATTGTCCCAAACTTTACAAGATTCAGAAGATTTTAATAGTCAAGAAAGACGATTTATCGCTAATTCTGTGCAGTATTACGGCGAACAACCCTTTACTTCTGGACCAGTTTACATTGGTGGTTTGGTTCTAATTTTAGCGCTCCTCGGCTTATTCTTTATCGAATCTGGAATCAAATGGGCATTCTTTGCTGTAACTGTTTTGAGCTTGTTTTTGGCTTGGGGTAAAAATATGATGTGGTTTACCGATTTCTTCATCGACTATGTGCCGATGTACTCTAAATTCCGTGCTGTAACCATGATTTTGGTCATATTAGAATTTGCCTTCCCTGTATTGCTAATTCTGCTTTTGCAAGAACTTTGGTCCAACAAAGAAAAAATCATCGAGAAAAAGAAATTCTTTTTTGCCGTTTCTGGTGGTTTAGTACTCATTTTAACGATTTTGACTTTTTCACCCAATTGGATTGGCATGTCATCTGAAGCCGAGCTTAAAAAATCGGCAGACCCTATGCCTTTTATTTATCAAGAAGTGGCGCAACAGATAAGTATGATGCCCGCTGAACAGTTGACTGAATATGGCGTAGCAAATCCGAATGACCCAAGAGAAGTGAACATGTTTATTCAACAAGTTACAGAAATGCAAGTTCAAGCTTTTGAAGATAATTATCCTGCGCTACTCAGTTTCCGAAAAATGATTTATACTGATTATGGTGTTAGAACTTTAATTTTTGTGCTTTTTGGTATTGGTTTGATTCTCGTTTATCTCTTCGTTCCTGCGGTAAATAAAACCATCATGATTGGCGGAATTGGAGCACTGATTGCAATAGACCTAATCAGTGTTAACCTAATTTACATGCCCAATAAAGGAGAAGAAGGCTCAGGTGATGAATTGGTCTATGAAAAGTGGACACCTTGGGAAGAACAAAAATATCCTCATACTGCAAAACCTTCAGATGTGCAAATTTTAGAGGCTGAAATGGCGATGAACACTAAACTTACGGATCGTGTAAACAAAGTAGAAAAGCAAGCCAAACAATTTGCAGCAGACGAAGAATTTAGTATGCTCGGAAGAAGAAATTACGTCGATAATCAAAAATTCAGAGCCTACCGCGCTATGACGCGTCACCGCGTTTTGGATTTAGATGACAATGTATTCAATTCTGCAAAAACAGCCTACTTTCACGAATCAGTTGGCGGATACCATGGCGCAAAATTGAAACGCTACCAAAACTTGATTGACTTCAACTATTTGCCCTATGACCGCGCTATTCTGAACATGCTCAATGTCAAATATATCGTTCAAGGTGGAGGTGTTGAGATGAATTCTGGTGCAATGGGCAACGTGTGGCTTACCAAAGAGGTGTACCAAGCCAAAGATGAAAACGATGAAATTTTGAATTTGGGGAAAAGATACGCCCTTCAATCAAGTAATGAAGATTGGACTTTGGTGGTGAACGATGAAAAATTTAAATCGACCGAAGTTTATGCGCGCGAACGAATTTTCTTGGTGAGTGGAAAAGACAGCATCAAATTACAATGGCCTGATGGCTTAGGCAAAGGCGATGTGGCATATTTTGTGGAAGACGCTAAAGGTTCCAGAAATTGGATTCCGAAAATCACTTTAGAAAACGATGATTTGAACTCTTTCAAAACTCTAGTTTCGCTAGAAGTATTACACAATTTCGCGCCTTCCAGTTTGACTATAGTAAGTGCTGAGGACAAAGACAAAGTTTCGAAAAAATTGTATTCTGGAGAAGGAGACATAAAGCTTGTTAAACATCAATTGAATCATTTAACTTACGAATTTCAAAGCGCAGAAGACCAATTGGCAGTATTCTCTGAAATCTTTTACAAAGCGGGTTGGGATTGTTTGGTCGACGGCAAAAAAGTCGATCACATGAGAGTGAATTATGTGCTCAGAGGTCTTCCTCTGAAAGCTGGCAAACACAAAATTGAGTTCGTCGTAAACGACAGCACATACAAAGAGGGGCTTATTTATGCTCGGATTGCTTCTTGGTTGATCTATCTGCTTTTGATTGGTGGCATAGCTTCTGAATTTATTAATCGAAAAAAAAAACTGAAGCATAAAAAGATTTAATTTCTGGAGTGAAACAGAGTGCAGACCAAATATCTGTCTGATCTATTAGCCTTAATCAAAACATTTTCTTGTGATTCAGAAACCAAACACTCATCTATTTGTTAGACAAAATAATCATATCTATACTAATCTCAACTCGTGAAACTAAGAAACGCCAAAACTCCCGACGAAAAAACACTCAAGACTTGGGCCAAATTCACTCTATTTGTCATCATTGCCATTACACTTCCTTTATTATATCAATGGAAAAACATCACATTTAGTTATGAATTTGAGGATTTTTTGCCGCAAAATGACGAGAACGCCGAGGTATTTCAAGAATTCAAAAAGCGATTTTCATCTGATAACGACTTCCTTTTACTTGCGGTAGAAAACAGCGCTGGCATTTTTGATTTCGCTTTCCTCAACAAAATCAATACACTTGAAAAGGAATTGATTCAACTGAAAGACGTTGATGCTGTTCGTTCAATAACCAGCATGTCGGAATTTCGTTTTATGCCAGGAGGTGTGGTAGTTGAAATTCCTTACATACATTTAGACAGCCTCCGTTTAGATAATGATTCTGCGAGGATATATTCACATCAAGAGCTCGTCAATCAATTTGTAGCATCTAATGGAAAATCACTTTGTCTGTTTATCAAACATACGGACTATTTAAGCAAGCAAGGATCAGATTTGTTATCTGACAACTTGAACGAATTAATCAACTCCTACAACTTTGATGCCCACCACCTCATAGGAAGAGTTGTTGGACAACGCTATTATGTCGACAAAATGCAATCTGAAATGATTCTATTCATTTCAATTTCAGCAATCTTGGTGGTCATTTTCCTTTGGATTGCATTTCGCTCCTTATGGGGTATTCTTTTGCCTCAAGTTGTTCTATATCTGTCTGGTATTTGGGTCGTTGGAGCCATGGGACTCTTTAGAGAGCCAATAAATATTCTACTCGTTTTGTTACCTTCCATCCTGTTTGTTGTGGGAATGTCTGATGTTATTCACCTGGTAAGCAAATACATCGACAATCTACGTGATGGCATGAAAAAACACGAAGCCGTATTCAACGCCGTGAAGGAAATTGGAATGGCTACATTGCTTACATCATTAACTACCGCAGTTGGTTTCATCTCTCTTATTGTGATTCCTGTGAAACCGATTCAATCCTTTGCCATTTTTGTTTCTCTAGCCGTAGTAATCACTTTCTTGATTACTATTATCACCCTTCCAGCTTTATTTATTTTGTCTAAACCGCCTTCTGTCGTTGAGAAATTCAAAAATCCATTTTGGAGCCGAATTTTGGCTAAAGCCTTTAAATGGACCATCCGAAATAGAAAATTGATTCCAGTTGCTTTCTTAGTTTTAGCACTTGTTACAGGCTTTGGAATCACTAAATTGGAATCGAATAATTTCATAATGGATGAACTTAAAGACGACAATCCTATCAAAGCTAGTTTCAACTACATGGATGAAAATTACGGAGGAATAAGGCCTTTTGAATTGATGATTACCCTTAAAAATCCTGACGAACATAGCATTTGGGACAAAGACGTACTTCAAGATTTGGAAAAAGTGCAAAATTACTTGGAGAATGAATACGGTGTTGAGCGTCTCATCTCAATCATCAATTTATTGAAAACGGCAAACAGAAGTTTCAGAAGTGGCATTCAAAGCAATTATAAAATTCCAGAATCAAAACTAGACATTACCAGATTTAAAAGACAATTAGAACGTTTAGAAAATGGAGCTCTTTTGAAATTGTGCCTAGATTCAACCCAACAATATACACGAATTACAGGAACAATTCCTGATTGGGGAAACAAAAAAGTGACTGGCAAAAATGAATCCTTAGAAAACTATCTTGAAGAATTAAATAGTCCTTATTTCGAGGTGCAACTCACAGGAACAGCGCATTTACTTGACATGAATCTGCGCACACTTTCCTACAATCTGATGCAAGGCTTGATTTTAGCGAGTGTAATTATATCTATCCTCATGGCATTGCTTTACCGCTCTGTGCAAATGACCATAATTGCATTGATTCCAAACCTACTTCCGCTTATTGTGGTGGCTGGAGTTATGGGGTACATGGGTATCAATTTGAAAATTTCAACAGCCATCACTTTTACTATTGCTTTTGGTATCGCGGTAGATGACACCATTCACTTCCTCAGTAAACTTAAGTTGGAATTGAGCAAAGGTAAATCTATGCTTCGCGCTTTGAGAACCACATACATTACCACAGGAAAAGCTATAATTATTACTTCTTTGGTTTTACTCGCAGGATTCTTGATGCTCATTCTTTCAGACTTTGAAGGCACGTTTGCCATGGGTGCACTGGTATCATTGAGCTTATTCATTGCTGTCATCGCCGATTTAATGTTGCTTCCTCTGCTGCTTTTGGCTTTTTTAAAGGTAAAGCGCAAACCAAAGTCCTAATCGGAAAAAACTAAATCCTAGAATGTTCCTTCCTTGTTTTGGGTCTAAATAAAAAATTAGATTCAAACCATTGATTTTAAGCTTGTCGAAGGAGAAATACTATACTTGATAATGAAACTTTCTTCTTACTTAAATTATTATCGTAATATTGCAATATTAAAATAAATGTAAAAACTAGGTATCTTTATGGGAATAACCAAAACAGATTTTTTCACAGACAAGCAAAACGAGTTAGCTATATTGTTTAAGGCGCTCGGACATCCGGCTCGAATTGCAATAATCGAATACCTTTTGCGGGCTAAAAGTTGTATTTGTGGAGAGATTGTTAATGAACTGCCGTTGGCCCAACCTACCATATCCCAGCATTTGAAAGAACTCAAGTCAGCTGGCATTATTCAAGGAAGCATAGACGGGAAAAGTATTTGTTATTGTTTGAATCCAACTGTAATTTATCAATTAGAAAAAATCATTGATGATATTGCTGATGAAATTAGAATCCAAAATTCAAATTGTTGTTAACTAATAAAATCTCATGAAACTATCCGAAGTAAAAAGTGCGTTAGAGCAAATCGAAAAATTACATTTCATTCTTCCAAATGGTGTTTTAGTGCCTATTCATAGTCATGTAACAGAAATTGGCGCAATAACGCGTCATTTTATTGACTGCGGAGGCAGCGAGCGCATTGAGAAAAAAATCAACTTTCAGCTTTGGGATACCATCGATTATGATCACCGTTTGGCACCAGAAAAGCTAAAGAACATAATCACATTATCCGAAGAAAAACTAGGCTTCGGCAATCTAGAAGTTGAAGTTGAGTATCAAGCAAATACCATAGGAAGATATGGACTCGAATTTGATGGACTCAACTTTCTGCTAACTTCTACGCAAACCGATTGCTTAGCAAAAGACAAATGCAATATTCCGACAGAAAAAGTCAGGGTAAATTTAGGTGATATGAACAAAAACGCATGCACTCCAGGCGGCGATTGTTGCTAGGTGGCGATTGATTGCATGGCTAATTTGAGGAACAAAAGACCTTTTGGCGTATAATAAGAAAGCCAAAAGCGAAGTGACCTTATTATAAACTTTACTGTGGGAAAATTTGAAAAATATCTAACAATTTGGGTCTTGCTTTGCATAGCAGCAGGTATTGGTTTAGGCTACCTTGCAAGAGATTCTATTGTTTTTTTGAGTGATTGGAATATTTCAACGGTAAATATACCCGTCGCCGTTTTAGTTTGGTTGATGATTTACCCGATGATGGTGCAAATCGATTTTTCGAGCATCAAATATGTGTCGAGAAATTGGAAAGGATTGAGCTTAACGGTTGTTGTCAACTGGCTCATCAAACCTTTTAGCATGGCATTTTTTGCCTACATTTTTTTCTATTTTATCTATGAAACATGGATCAGCCCAGAGGACGCACAGCAGTATCTAGCTGGAGCAATTCTTTTGGGCGCTGCACCATGCACAGCAATGGTTTTTGTATGGTCTTACCTCACCAAAGGAGACGCCAATTACACCTTGGTACAAGTTTCAGTGAATGATTTGATTCTCTTGGTACTGTTCATTCCAATTGTCGGAGGATTGTTCAGTCTATTTGATATTCAGGTAGTTAACGCCGAACAAGAATTGGGCATCCCCTACGAAGCTTTGGCAAATTCGGTCTTTATTTTTGTGGTAATTCCGCTACTTTTGGGCTATATATCCAACCAATATTTGCGCAAAAAAAAGGGCGAAGTCTGGTTCAAAGACGTATTTCTCACGCACTTGAAACCCGTTTCAATTATGGCATTATTAACCACACTGATTCTACTTTTTGCTTTTCAAGGAGAAAAAATCGTCTCCAACCCCCTAGCCATCTTGCTAATTGCAATTCCCTTAACCATTCAAACCTATTTCATCTTTTTCGTGTCTTGGTTTGGAGGGAAATATTTGAAACTGAAACACAACATTTGTGCTCCTGCTGCCATGATTGGCGCAAGTAATTTCTTCGAATTGGCCGTTGCCGTTGCCATTGTGCTTTTTGGTTTGGATTCCGGCGCATCTTTGACCACTGTTGTTGGTGTATTGATCGAAGTACCCGTGATGCTATCCTTAGTGGCCCTAGCCAACAAATGGAAATACTAGAAAAATTGAAATTGAAAAGATTCTAAATCGATAGTTGAAAATAAAATTATCAAATTTCAAATATCATTTTTTTATTTAAAATACTTTAGACCTATGAAACATCAACTTTTTCCCCAAATACAAAGCTATTGCGAGGAAAGAATCACTGAATTTCACCTGATTCCACAAGAACGAAAAGAAAACCTCCAAAGTATCGCTGAATACATTCGCTATAAACACCAAGAAAATAAAGTAATCCAATTGGTGTATGTCTGCACAAATAATTCAAGGCGAAGTCATTTTGGACAAATTTGGGGAGCGGTTGCTGCATCCTATTTTAATAGGTCTAGAGTTTTTACCTATTCAGGCGGGACAGAGCCAACTGCATTTCACCCGAATGCCCTTGAAGCCATTCAACGCATAGGTTTTGTTGTTGCTGTTTTAGTCAAATCGTCAAATCCGCACTATGATGTTCAATATGGCGAAGGACTAACAACGTCCTGTTTTTCTAAAACCTACAACGACAATTCAAACCCTAAAGAAAATTTTGCTGTGATAATGACTTGCTCGGATGCTGATGAAAATTGTCCATTTATCCAAAACGTTGAACTGCGAATTTCAACTACATACAAGGACCCTAAAGTCTTTGACGGAACCCTTCAACAAGATGAACAATACGACGAACGCTGTGGTCAGATTGCACGTGAAAACTTGTATATGTTCTCCGTAATTGACAAATCTTTGTGATTAAGATTAGGGGATAATTCAGCATCACTCAAGTAAACCAATAAAAAAATCATCTAAGACTTTGAGACTTTCCGAAAAATCAACTCCATTTTTAAAAATCCATCAAGTCATTTGATTTTAATATAATTAGAGTTTTGTATATTTGACAAAATTTAAAATACCAAAAATGAGCACTCTCAAAATATTTTTACTGAGTCTTTTCTTGCCATTTGCAGCTTTTACTCAGAGCACAGTGCAAACAATTGAACACGGCGGCATTACCCGCTCTTACCGACTTTACGTTCCTGATATCTATGACGGAAACACGTCTGTTCCATTAATTTTTAATTTGCACGGCTACACTTCTAATGCACTTCAACAAGAAATCTACGGTGATTTTCGAGGAATTGCCGACACAGCGAATTTCATACTCGTACACCCTGAAGGCACCTTAGACGCTGCAGGCAATAGCTTTTGGAATGCTTTTGGCACAACCAGCGGCGTGGACGACGTTGGGTTCATCAGTGCGCTTATTGACAAAATTGACGAAGATTACAACATCGATTTGACGCGTGTCTACAGTTGTGGTATGAGCAATGGCGGCTTTATGAGTTACCGTTTGGCCTGCGAATTGGGCGAACGTATTACAGCAATCGCTTCTGTAACAGGAACCATGGCAATCAACGCACCTGCGGCTTGCAATCCTTACAAACCAACGCCTGTGATGCAAATTCACGGTACAGCAGACGCAACCGTGCCCTACAATGGAAACTCAACTATGACGGCCATTGAAACAGTTGTGGATTTTTGGGTTGACGAAAATAATTGCAACACCAGCCCAATCGAGTATGTTGTACCCAACACCAATACGACGGATTTGTGCACAGCCAAACGTTTTCTCTACCATAGCGGAAGCAATGGAAGTACAGTAGAATTATTCAAAATCCAAGGAGGTGCTCACACTTGGCCCAATTCGACCTTCATAATCGGGGTTACCAACCGCGACTTTGATGCATCAATAGAAATTTGGCGATTTTTTAGTCAATATAGTAGCGCTTCGCTCTCATCGATAACAACTTTTTCGGATGCACTAGCGTTTCAGATTTATCCGAATCCCACACAAGATTTGCTGATGATCAACACGCAAAAAAACATCCAAAGTGTTGTGTTTTCTGATTTCAGCGGAAAACAGTATTTCAACCACGAAGGGCACATCACCTCAATTCATTTGGAAGGATTAAGTGCTGGCATCTATTTTATTCATATTCTATGTGATGGAGAAATTTGGACAGAAAAAATCATCGTATCATCAATGTTGGATTAGGGTAACAGGAATCAAAACACCGCCAAATAACCTACATGAATTTTACCATCTCTAACGCGGATTGGATTTCCAAATTGTGAACCCAGTCCATACATGATAGAAAACATGCCAACCTTGGTGCCAAAAGACATTCCGGCTCCGAAGCCAAAGGGCGTGTCACGATAATAGGATCGGGTTCGATTTTCATACATGGCTTGATCAAAGAAAACCAGTAAATGTGAATTTTGGTCTAGCAAAAAACGAAACTCAATAGATACACGAGCCATAGATGTTGCCAATATGGATTCCTCGTCGAAACCACGCAAAGTTTGCAAGCCACCAAAACGGATTTGCTCATTTGTAAAAATCGTATCCGCATAATAAAACTGCGCCGAGCCTCCAAGTCGTACTGTGCTGCGTTGGCCTATCGGAATAAAATAATCTAATTGGAAATTCAACCGAAAAACATTCGACTTACTCCCCGCTGTGGTAAAATTATTTTCATCGAGAGGTAATGTTGTGCGAGAACCAAAAACAGATTGAAACTCTAATTTCATCCCTGAACGTGGATTGGGAAAATAATCCAACATTTGGCGCTCGAAACCAATGCCATAGCCATTAATCTTAACCGAAACACCATCAGAAAACAGTGGATTATTGCTCGCTCCATTGAGTAAACTCGAATTTTCAAAACTATAAAAACCCCTAATAAAATTATTGCCTCCCAAAAAATACCGAACACCTAAATTACCCTTCACCTCCAAAAAACTAGTGTCGCGTTTGTACAAATGAAATTTACCCTCAACGCCAAAACGTGTTTTATACAAAAAAGGTAAATTTAGTCCTACATTCAATTGTGGCGTTTGAGGAAGTAAATTCTTCCAAACTAAATTAAAACGTTCACCAACCGACAAAACATTTTCCAAATTCAATTGAATATCTCCTGTAAAAATGATTTTCCCCGCTTGATTGGGCTGCATACCTAAAATGCCATTGGCTGAGCTCGATTCCCGTTTGCTTAGGTAGAGAAATAACTCAACTCCATCAGGATAAAAGGCAACTTGAGGCGCTTGACTGAGTGTCAAAAAGCCTATTTGTGTCAGCTTTTGTGCTACTTTTTGAAATTTCTCCTCAGAATATGCGTCACCCACCTTAATCTCAATGAGCGTCATAATCACATTTCGACTCAATTTTAAATCCCCATTGATATTGATTTTCTTCCAAGAAACGTAACTGCCCTTTCGAATTTTTAATCGAACAGAAGGGATTTCTCCAAACTGCAACGATTCGAAACTCAGTTGAGCAAATGGATAACCGTTGTTTTCCAAATGGACTAAAATTTTCCGTCTGACTTGTGAGATTTGATCGTTTAAGAAAGGTGTTCTCGACAAAATTTTTTCGTTAACCCCACTCATGTTTTTCAAAACCTCACGAGTTTCTGCATCTTCAACTTCAATTCGTAGTGTTTTCAACAAAGGTCCTACGTACAAGTATATGCTCACACTTTTGTCGGAATTCACGATCATGGAATCAATAGAGACCATAATATATCCTTTGTCCGACCAACGCTGCACTACCCGCTTGTTCAATTTAACAAGTTCTAAGCTGTCTCCCTTCTTCAAAGATTCAGCTTGTAAAAAAGCGCCATCTTCTACCTTGTAATAATTCACTTGCAATTGGGCACAAAGAATCTGCGATGCCGAGAGCAACACCAACAACAAAATTTTTCTTAGACGGAATATTGATTTCACGGTCAAAATTCGCAATAAATCAAAACAATTAGACATTTCAAAGGTTATAAATGTAGATTTTAGTGTTTCCGCATTTTTTAGGGTATAAATTGTTAATAAGTCAAATCATCTAAAGTGGAAAACTCGAAATCTAATCGTTAATTTTGTAACGTTTATTAATAATCCTATTATAATTACATGAAAAAATTAGTTGCCCTTTTGATGTTTAGTCTTATGACGATGACCCTTGTTTTATCTTCTTGTGGAAACAAGAAAAAAGCGAATTGCGAAGCTTACCGTGCTCAAGACCATACTATTGAGCAAGAGAGTGACTTGGCGTCAAGATAATAATAATTAAAAGTTGTTAGCTGCGATCATTTATTTGGTCGTGGCTTTTTTTTTCGGCATTTCTGCATCGAACATATCCTAATTATAAAACGTTGTAACAACAGTTGATGCTCTAATAAAGTGAGTTTCGCATTTCTGTATTAGTTTAACTTTCGCAATAGAAAACCAAACACCTACTTTTATACCCAATTTCATACCATGTCTGAAAAAGTCATTCACATTCAAGGCGCAAGGGTTCACAACCTCAAAAACATTGATGTAAAAATAAAACATGGGCAACTGACTGTAATAACTGGCTTGTCTGGATCCGGTAAATCATCCTTGGCTTTTGACACCTTATATGCTGAAGGACAACGTCGATATATTGAAAGCCTATCTTCATACGCCCGTCAATTCTTAGGTAAATTAGACAAACCGGATGTAGATTTTATTAAAGGTATCGCACCAGCTATTGCCATCGAACAAAAGGTGATATCTTCTAATCCTCGGTCAACGGTAGGAACAATAACAGAAATTTATGATTACCTCAAATTATTCTTCGCAAGAGCAGGCAGAACTTGCTCACCAATCAGCGGGCATGAGGTGAAAAAGCATTCCATAAACGATGTTCTCACACATTGTTACAGCAGAAATACAGGTGAGCGATTTCTAATACTAGCTCCCATATCTTATGAAAAATATGGTCTTAAACGTCAACTTCAATTACTTTCCGACCAAGGTTACGTGCGCATATTCCAAAACGAAAAAGTCATCGACATAGCTGACTTTCAAGGCGAGGCAAATGATGAACACCCTTTATTTTTGGTAGTTGACAGATATGCTATTCCAGAAAATTGGGATGATGCTCAGCGTGGTAGACTTTCCGATTCTACTCAATTGGCTTTTGCTGAAGGACACGGTTCAATCGCCCTATTCTTTACCAATGAAAATCAATATTTTCATTTTTCTACGCGTTTTGAATTGGATGGTATGACATTTATAGAACCAAGTGTTCATTTTTTCACATTCAACAATCCTTTTGGCGCTTGCAAAAAATGCGAGGGCTATGGCAATATTTTGGGTATAGATGATAACCTAGTAATTCCAGATCAGTCGCTTAGTGTGTATGAGGGAGCAATACTAGCATGGAAAGGAGATACCATGAGTGAATGGTTGCACGATTTTATTAGAAATGCAGCGCCTTGCAATTTCCCTATTCATAGACCTATTTCTGATTTGAGCGAAGAAGAACTGCAAATATTGTGGAAGGGAAAAGGTCCACTCTCAGGCATCAATCAATTCTTTGAATATGTAGAAAGTAAAAGCTACAAAATTCAATACCGTGTACTTTTGTCAAGATACCGAGGGAAAACCACTTGCCCTGATTGTAGAGGTACCCGGCTAAGAAAAGACGCTTCTTATGTGAAAATTGCGGGGAAAAGTATCCAAGATTTGGTGCTCCAACCGATAACTGCACTAAAAGCATTTTTTGATAATTTAGAACTCAATGAGTTTGATATACAGGTGGCCAAAAGACTTTTACCTGAAATCAAAAGTCGATTGGATTTCCTCGATCAAGTGGGCGTAGGCTATTTGACTCTGAACAGGCAGTCTAACTCGCTGTCTGGTGGTGAATCACAGCGCATCAATCTAGCAACCTCTTTGGGAAGTAGTCTCGTTGGATCGATGTACATTCTTGACGAGCCTAGCATTGGTCTACACTCAAGGGACACAGAAAAACTAATTGACATCCTGAAAGGACTCCGAAATCTAGGAAACAGCGTGATTATTGTTGAGCACGAAGAGGACATCATGCGCGCTGCAGATGAAATTATTGATATGGGTCCTGAAGCTGGGTTGTTTGGTGGTGAAGTAGTTTTTCAAGGCAATCACGAGGCGCTCCTAAAAGAAAAGACCAGTTTGACCGCGCAATATCTCAATGGTATTCTTCGAATTCCTTTACCAGAATTCAAAAGACCATCTTGCAAATCAATCACCGTTCATAAGGCAAAAATGCACAATCTCAAAGGCATGGATGTCAAATTCCCTCTGAATCAATTGGTCTGTGTGAGTGGTGTTAGTGGCTCTGGCAAATCTACTTTAGTGAAAGGCTTACTATTCCCTTTATTGCAAAAGCAATTGGGATTATTCAATTCCTCACGGTATTCTAGCGACCAACTTTCAGGAGATTGGAAACACTTGGGTGATGTACAATTGATAGACCAAAATCCAATAGGCAAATCTTCTCGAAGCAACCCAGTCACATATATCAAAGCGTTTGATGATATCCGAGAGCTAATGGCCTCTCAGAAATTAGCCAAAGTACGTGGACATAAACCAGGTTTTTTCTCGTTCAACGTGCCAGGTGGTCGTTGCGAAAATTGTGAGGGTGAGGGTAACATTACCGTTTCCATGCAGTTCATGGCAGATGTGCATTTGCTTTGCGAACAATGCCAAGGCAAGCGCTACAAATCAGAGACACTTGAAATTACTTATCGCGACAAAAATATTGCTGATATATTGCATCTCAGCATTGATGAAGCCATTGAATTCTTTGAAACTGGAAAAGGAAAAGCAGAAGATAAGATTGTGACCAAACTTAAAACATTACAAAAAGTTGGTTTGGGCTATGTGCGCCTCGGACAATCGGCATCAACACTTAGCGGTGGCGAAGCGCAAAGGGTGAAGTTGGCCTTCTTTTTAACCAAAGGTGCAACGACTCAAAAATGCTTGTTTATCTTCGATGAGCCAACCACAGGATTGCATTTTCACGACATTCACAAACTCCTCATCGCGTTCAACGAACTTTTAGCTCTCGGACACTCGATTATCGTAATAGAACACAACCTGGAGGTGCTAAAATGTGCAGACCACATCATAGATATTGGTCCGGAAGGCGGAGAAAATGGTGGTTTTGTGCTATTCGAAGGTACGCCGCAAGATTTGCTGAAGTGCGAGAATTCTTACACCGCGAAGTACCTGAAAGAGAAAATATAATCAAGGTATTTCTTGGAATATCAAGAATTTAAATCATAAAAAACTCCCGACTTCTTCAGTGAAATCGGAAGCATTAAAAATTAGAGCCAAGAACTATTTCTTTACAAACAACTTGTTTATCGATGAGCCATTTGCAAGCTCGATAACTATGTAATACGTGCCATTACTCAACTTTGATACGTCAATTGAACTGGGAACATTGGAGTAGGTCAGAACTTCTGCACCAATGGTAGAAACCACAGAGAGACGAGCATTTTCTATACTACCTAAGAATTCTATATTCAATTCACCCGACGTTGGGTTAGGATAAATTTTAAGATTTGAAGATAGGTAAGCATCTAAACCTACTGCAGAGTTTACCATGATCTCTTCTGACGGATTGTCGATGCTTTCCCCATTCTGGTTGCTTGCTGTCAATGTTATTGTGTACAAACCATAGTTATTGAATTGAATTTCTGGGTTCACAGATGAAGCATTCGTTCCATTCACAAATTCCCATCCAATTTCAGGTTGCACATCCCAAGACCATGCATTTGGACAAAGCGTAGACGCATCAGTGAAATCAACAATTCCGCCTGATGTAACTTCATTGGCAGAAGCTAAGAAGTCAGCAATAGGAACGATTCCGTTCCCCTCTTCAAGAAATAACGTAGTATTAATTTGTGGATTACAAATCACGTTAACTTGTCCAGAAGGCCAACGCACGATGACTGAATCAATTTCTGTTGCCAAGCCAATACCAAAATGCGGATTTAAAGTTCCCATATGACGGAAACCAATACCGGACTGAACATCGCGAATTTGCTTGCCCCAAATACCGTAAATTTCAACACGCGCCCCGATTCCATTGCTATTACTTTCGATTCCTGCTAGATTCATACTAACCCAATTGTTGTCATTTGGCTGACTAAAATATACGGTTGTTCCATTTTGAATATCTAAAAATCCATCGTTATTCAAATCGCCAACTGCTCCAAAATTAGGTGCTACGTTCTGAATAGTGAATGTGTTGTCGCCATTATTCAAAAATATCCTACCTTGACTTCCTGAATTTGTAAATACATCAGCCCATCCGTCGTTGTTAAAATCATAAGACACAAATTCAATAGATGTACCTGAATATGTATCCCAACCACTTCCATCAGCAATATCAGTAAAAGTGCCATCACCATTGTTATGCATATACAAATGCGAACCATTATTTTGGAAGTTACTCGCTCCAACAATCACGTCCATAAATCCGTCATTATCAAAATCATTTACAGCTGAAGACCAAGTTTGATTTCCGTGGTTCATGTTCGCCTCTACAGAAACATTCGTATACGTGCCATCGCCGTTATTTCTGTACATTTCATTAAATCGTGCCGCAGATCCTTGACCTCCACCACTACATTTAGAGATAAACATATCTACATCACTGTCATTGTCATAATCAAACCAAATTGTAGCGTAATGACCACCTGTTGAATGATCTCCAAATCCACCTTGATTAAATGACAAATTGCCATTGCCATCATTTATAAAATATACATTTGGAGCCACATCATGACAAACAAAGGCATCTAAATTACCATCATTGTTTATATCTACAAAAGTACTGCGCTGGGAGAAAATGTAACTGGATGAAGCCCAGTGCGTGTAAGCTGTACCTGTGCTGTTTGAAAAATACATGCTTACACCGCTACCACTTCCATACATAAGATCATTGAAGCCATCCTTATTCAAATCGCCTATTGCCATACTCCAAGTAGGTAAATATTGTGCTGGAGTAGTAGCAATAGTTACAGGTGTGAATGAACCATCAGTTTGTTGGTAAAGAATATTAATTGACGTTGAAGAAACTGAAACAATATCATCCAAATAATCCCCATTCATGTCGGCAATTGCAATTTTATATTGTCCAGAAATGTTTGGGAAACTTTGAGCTGTAAAGCTAACTTGCGGGGCAGGCGGCAATTCATTCTCTAAAACAGCAAAGGTAAATCCATTAGAAGTCCATCTGTTGTCGAATGCAATATAATAATCAGTGCCTTGTGATACGTTAAATGTAACCACACAAAGAAGGCCAACTGCGTCGTCATTTCCATCCCAGCATGTGAGTGCACCGCACGTACCTGTATAAATATGCACACGATTGTCAACGTTGTTATTTAGTGAGAAATTAGTGGTTACAGTTACCGATAAATTATCGGGAGCCGTATATTTGTACCACCTTCCAGCTGTAGCACCTCCGCCGCCAGAGGCACATATAGGTTGTGGAACTTGTGTGCCATTCACTGCGGCAAAACTATAAGTTCCTGCCGTTACTAATTCAGCCGTTGCACAAGTGCTTTGAGCAGAAGCCGAAAGTCCAAACGTGAGGCCAAGAACAAGAGTAAATAATTGTTTTTTCATGCTTTGTAGATTTAAATTAGTTTTAGTTTAGTTTAGTTTATTTTATTTGAATGTTTAATCGCAGTCCGTGATTGATTCGATATATTGGGTCAATAAATCAACACCTTCTTGATGCACCAAGGTGCGACCTAAAAGCGGCATTCGGCTCGATTCTTCAGCAGAGGACAATCGAAAGTGCATCATAGATTTTGATACATTGTTTGGAGTAACAATATTTATTAATGAAGCATTGATAAATTCATCTGGTGGAACACAAACACCGATATTTTCTGAAGATTCAGTTTCCGAAAAAGCCAAGCGCATCGGACGATAATCACAATGACTATTTTCCTGATGACAATGCGCGCAGTTAATATCCAAATAGGAGCGCAATCGTTCTTTAAGCGGTTTGCTCTCATCAAGATAATTAACCGTTGTAACGATATTACTTGGAATTGGCCCATCCAAATATCCCATAGACATCCACTTCTCTAGTTGATTCATATTTCCATCCGCATACTCCAAAGATTTATTCAGGTTTTGCGGTTTAATTCCGATGGGGATTGGATTGGATTGAAATTTATGGCATATCAAACATTCTGTACCAGAAGGCAAGCGATAGTTGGCAGACATTGTCGTTCCATTTCGGACCCAAGAAACATTCTGATAACTGCCATCCATTTGCAGAAACGCCTCTGTTTGCTCCTCATTCCAAACATATTCTGCAAAAACCCAACCTGCAGATTTGCGAATCATTATGCGGGTTTCCATAATTCTTGTAACGTCGCCAGGCAACACATTATCGTAATAAAAGGTCTTAATTAGTGCTGAGCCAACAGGTAAATCCAAAATCTCTTCATCTGCGACATAATTGGCGCTGACACCTTCAGGCATCCAAACAAAGCGCTTCTTCTTTGCATAATCTGTAAACAACGAAGAAATCGGTTCATAAGGCAAGACTCCTTCATTCGGAGTGTGTTCCTTCATATCACCTACAAAAAATCGATAATCGGACAATTTTGCATAGGGCTCACTATTCAAATCTACAGAAACTGCTGTCGATGGCACAGCAGGAACTAAAGGTGGAGGCAGGGTTTGGTCTTTTTTACAAGCACCTAAAGTCAGAACAGCACAAAATAAAAATACCTGCAAACGAATTTGCTTGGCGATACTCATATTCAATTTCATAGCATGGGTTTGAGTGACAAATATAACGAAAAACTTTCAAGAACAAATTATTTTTGCATATATCGTTAAATTAATTTACTGAATTGTTATATTCCGGTAATTATAAATCCAATATTTTGTATTTTCGTCCGTTATTAGTCTAAATCAAACTGATGTTCAAAAATCTATCAATTCTACTGATTTCATTATTCACGCTTCAGATCGTGGCTCAAATAGGTGGCGAAAGCGTATTCAACTCCTTAAACCTACCTTATTCTGCGCGTCATGTGGCTTTGGGTGGAAATGCAATCAATGCAATGGACGATGACCTGAGTATTGGCTTACATGCTCCATCGTTGCTCAACATCAATCACCACAAAAGAGCAACATTTAGCCACAGTATTTTGGCCAGCGGCATCAATTATGGTCAGTTTGGCTACGCTCAGAAAATAGGGACAAACAAATTTTGGAGCACAAGTTTTCGTTACGCCTCATTTGGTAAAATGGATTACACCTTGCCAACAGGTGAGATTGTTGGTGAATTTAGCGCGGGTGATGTAATTGCAAGTGCTGGTTATGGTCAGCACATTAATAAAGTTGTTTCTGTTGGTGCCAATTTGAATTTTGCTTTTTCTACGCTAGAGACGTATCAGGCTTTTGGTGTGACCTTGGATTTTTCTGGGACTTTAAATTTCGCCGATAAAAACACAGTAATTACAGCTCTTGTAAGAAACGCAGGAGTCCAATTTTTCGGTTACGTTTCAGATAATCGAGAGCGAATCACTCCCAACCCAATGATTTCAATTTCACACAAACTTGCACATGCACCGTTTCGACTTTCGTTATTGGCGCAACATTTAAATCGGTGGGATTTGAGCTACAATAATCCGAACGACAAACCGTTCACCGATCCATTTACCAATGAAATTGTTGAGCCCAAAAGAGCAAATTTCTTAGGAAAAACAATGTACCATTTGGTTTTTCAAGTTGAAGCCTTTTTTGGGAAATATTTTCACATTCGTGCGGCATTCAACTACAAGCAAAGAGAAGACATGCGGATAACAAACAAAGCTGGAATGTCCGGTTTTAGTCTTGGTTTTGGTTTGAATCTGAAAAAATTTCAGTTCCAGTATGGCTTCAATGCCATTTCGCCTGCAGGTTTCAATAATATGTTTACGCTCAGCACAAATATCAATGAGTGGAAAAAGTAAGTCGAGCTAGACGACTTTTACTTACCTTTGCGCCATGAAAACGGCAATAGAATTCTCTGACTTAAACTTAAATAGCTCACTTTTAAAGGCGCTAGACAAGCAAGGTTTAAATCAACCAACAGAAATTCAGAAACACGTATTTTCCGTAATCATGTCTGGCAAAGATGTTTTGGGTATCGCACAAACGGGTACTGGGAAAACATTGGCTTATCTATTACCTTGCTTGCGTTTGTGGAAATTTTCAAAAGAAATACATCCACAAGTCGTGATAATTGTTCCAACGAGAGAATTGGTTGCACAGGTAGTTGAAGAGATTGAAAAATTGACTTTTTTTATGAGTTTTTCTGTCGTGGGTGTTTATGGAGGCGTCAATATTCGCACTCAAAGCGACCGTTTGTTGCATGGTGTGGATTTTGTTGTGGGCACACCAGGTCGTTTGTTCGACTTAATTGCCAACGGTAGTGTTTCCATGAAAGCCGTGAAGCGCATTGTGATTGATGAAGTAGACGAAATGATGGGGCTTGGTTTTTTACCCCAATTAAAAAATATTTTGGATCTGATTCCGGAACGCAGACAAAACTTGATGTTTTCTGCAACTATGAATCAAGGCATCGAAGATTTGATTGAAGAATTCTTCAATGAACCTGTAAAAATTGAAGTTTCAACACCTGGATCACCACTGGAGAAAATTGACCAATTTGCATTTTCGGTTCCTAACTACAACACCAAAATAAACTTATTAGAGGTGCTTCTAAATGACGAGGAGGCGTTTTTAAAATGCTTAATTTTTGTACGTTCACGTCGCAGAGCAGATATGTTAATTGAAACTCTGAGAGAACGAGGATTAAAAAATCTTGGAGTAATCCATGCAAATAAAGCGCAAAACAAACGATTAGCGACAACGGAGGCATTTGAAACAGGCGAAATTCAACATCTAATTGCAACAGACCTTTTCGCTCGAGGAATCGACATCACTGGCATTAGTCATGTAATCAATTTCGACATGCCCGAAGAATCAGAATTTTACTTGCATAGAATGGGTAGAACAGGTCGCGCCGAGCATTACGGAACAACCATTTCATTCTTTGATGAAAAAGAGCAACCTTTACTTTTGGAGGCTGAAACGTACATGAATATCAAGGTGCAAATTGTCCCCATTCCAAATGAAGTATCCATTTCTGATGTGCTTCTTGAAGAAGAAAAAGAGCGTATAAATATGCCCAACGTCTATGTGAAAATTGCATCCAAACCTTCATGGTACAAAGAACAGGTTGGCAATAAAGTAAGAGCCACTCGAAAAGTGGTGCAAAAGAAAAAAGGAAAAAAATAAGTTCCGAATGAAAATTATAGCTACTTTTGCCCCGTCTCATAGGGGTGCTCGAAAGGGCTGAGATTATACCCATTGAACCTGATACGGATAATGCCGGCGCAGGGAGTAGTGAACAAATACCATTATTAATAATTCCCAAGAATTAGCCCCTTGTTCTTGTTAAATGTGTAGAACATGAAAACAAGATTTTTCGCTTTTTTCGGGATGCTTGCTATGGGCGTCCCCAATGTATTGATGTCTCAAGTCAAAATTCACGGCACAATCAAAGATGAATCGGGAGCAACCCTGATGGGCGTCCGACTCAAGGTCAAAGAAACATTTTTAATGACAAGCAGCAATTCCAAGGGAGAATATACGCTGGAGGTCTCTCCTAATCAATTAGTTATTCTTGAACTGAGCCAAATTGGATTTGAATCACTTATTGACACCATTTTTATTGTCGAGACGGATATAAGACGCGACTATCAGCTTTTTCCTCCAGCTTATATGATGAATTCTGTTGTGATTTCAGGAAGCAACATTGACCAAAATACACCAATGACATACAGCAATATCAACAAAGAAGAGTTAGAGAAAATGAATTTGGGTCAGGACATCCCGTATTTACTCGACGAAATTCCTTCGAGTGTGGTGAGCTCAGATGCAGGAGCAGGCATTGGCTACACAGGGCTAAGAATCCGTGGAACAGACCCTACAAGAACGAATGTAACGGTGAACGGTATTCCGATGAACGACTCAGAATCGCACGGTGTATTTTGGGTCAATATGCCCGATTTTGCATCCTCGATAGAAAATATTCAAGTACAACGCGGCGTTGGTTCTTCTTCGAATGGCGGGGCTTCTTTTGGTGCCGGTATTCACCTTACAACCAACACGGTAAATAGAAATGCCTTTGGAGAAATCGACAATGCCTTTGGCTCATTTAACACCTTACGTCATACCATCAAATTAGGCACAGGCTTAATCAACAATCAATTCTCTTTAGACGCGCGACTTTCAAAAATTTCTAGTGACGGCTACATCAATCGTGCCTCATCAGACTTACGGGCTTTTTACATCTCAGGTGCATGGCTCAAGGAAAATCATAGTTTACGATTCAACATTTTTAGCGGCAAAGAAGTCACTTATCAAGCTTGGAATGGAGTTTTTCAAGATGATTTGACCAACAATCGACGCATGAACAGCGCAGGGCAATATTTGGATTCAGCAGGCAATATCCAATACTATGATAATGAAGTTGACAACTATCAGCAAACACATTATCAACTGCACTACACAGGTCGAATTTCAGAACATTGGCAACAAGCCATTTCTCTGCATTACACAAGGGGTTTGGGCTACTACGAACAATACAGAGCAGACGACAGATTCAGTACTTACAATTTAGAGCCTTTGATGGTTTATAATGCAGTATTGGACTCAACAATTACAGTTAACCGAACAGATTTAATACGCCGCCGTTGGTTAGACAACCATTTTTATGGTGCAGTTTACGGATTAAGTTTCGACAATAAAAAAGGACTGAACATAACCATTGGAGGATCTGCGAACCAGTATATTGGAGACCATTATGGAGAAATTATTTGGGCGAGATATGCCTCTCAAAGCGATATTCGCGACCGATATTACGACAATCGAGCCACAAAAACTGAAGCCAATGCCTATGTTCGTGCCAATTATGAATTTAAAAAATGGAACTTTTTTGGTGAACTTCACTACAGATATATTGATTTCAGATTCACAGGTAATGCAGTAGTTTTCGAAGAGTTGACCACAACCAATCAGACCGTAAATTACAACTTTGTTAATCCGAAGGCCGGTTTGAGCTATGAAATTAATAAAAATCATTCATTTTTTGCTTCGTATGCTCAAGCGAACCGCGAACCCGTGCGACGTGATTTCACCGAGAGCACACCAGACAGCAGACCTCAAGCCGAACGATTGCACAATTTAGAAACTGCCTATACATTTCAGTCTGAAAAAATCACAGCGAAAACGACAGGATATTTGATGTACTACGAAAATCAATTGGTACTTGATGGAAGAATCAATGATGTTGGAGGATACACACGAACTAATGTTGACCAGAGCTATAGAATCGGGATTGAACTAGAAACAGGTTACAAACCAAATAAAAAATGGCACATCACAGGAAATGCTGCTTTGAGTAGAAATAAAATCGTCGCATTATCTGAATTTATTGATAATTATGATGACGGTACACAATCAGAAAACAGATTTACCAATACAAATATCGCATTCTCACCAAGCTTGATTATGGGTGCGCGCGTTAGCTTTATACCCATTGAAAACCTCGAACTTTCGCTCATAGGGAAGTATGTCGGAAAACAATTTTTAGACAACACTCAAAACGAAAGTAGAATAATAAACCCATTCTCTTATGTGAATATTCGGGTGAATTACGTGATAAAAAATACCATCTTCAAAGAAATTCACTTTAGCCTATTGGTGAATAATCTGCTCAACAATCTATATGAAAACAACGGATATACTTTTAGCTATATCTATGGTGGTGAAACGATTACAGAAAATTATTATTATCCTCAAGCAGGCACAAATTTTCTAGCAAGTGTGAAGTTGAAATTTTAGAAAGTAAAAAAATAGTAAACCACGACCTGAATTTTTCCGTGTTTGGGTCGTGGTAATAAAATGAAGTTTACTGTTTGAGAGCCTCAAAAACTACGCGACCTTTAGCCTCTCCGACAACGGCTTGAATCGAATCCAACGAACTTTCTTTGAGTCGCTTCATGGATTTAAAATGCTTGATAAGTTCTTCGTACGTCTTGGGACCAACACCGGGAATATCAGTAATTTCCGATTTTAAAGAGTTCTTACTGCGCATGTTTCTGTGATGCGTGATACCAAAACGATGCGCTTCGTTTCGCATTTGTTGAATCACCTTTAAACTTTCGGAGCGCTTATCTAAATACAAGGGAATTGGATCGCCAGGGAAAAATATTTCCTCCAAACGTTTGGCAATACCGACAATCGGAATTTCGCCGCTTAAGCCAATAGCCTCCAATGCTTCAAGAGCTGCGCCCAACTGCCCTTTTCCACCATCAATAACCACCAAATCAGGTAAAGAGGCGCCTTCTTCATTCAAACGCTGATAGCGACGTGCGACCACTTCGCGCATAGACGCAAAATCATCTGGACCTACAACAGTTTTTATATTGAAATGACGATAATCTTTTTTGCTTGGCTTGCCATCTCTAAAAACCACGCAAGCAGAAACGGCATTCGTACCCTGAAAATTTGAATTATCGAAACATTCTATATGCTTGGGAAGCGATTTCAGTCGGAAATCCTTCTGGATGGTAACCAATATTCGATTGGTGTGTGCTTCAGGATCTTTAATTTTTTGTTGTTTCAGCTGATCCATTCGATAATTTCTAATAATCCGCATAGACAAATCGAGTAATTCCTTCTTGTCTCCACGTTGCGGAATAGCAAAGCGGATTGATTCAAAGAGAAAATCTGGTTTGATATTCACCAACACATCATGCGCTTGGCTCTGAAAACGTTCGCGTAACTCTGGCAAAACAAATCCCAAAACGTCTTGAGAAGTTTCATCTAATTTTTTCGCAATGGAATTGGTATACACATGAACCAAAGCGCCATCTTTAACCAATAAATAATTTACATAAAACGCATCAGACTCCTCCAAAACAGTAAACACATCTAAAACTCCAAGATTTGGGTTCACAATGGTACTCTTGCTACGATAGTTCTCAAGTAAATCAAGTTTTTCTTTTAATTCTTGGGCTTCCTCAAAGCGATAAACAGAAGCCGATTTCTCCATCATTTTGCGCACACGATTGATCACAGAAGACAAATTACCCTTCAAAATTTCGTGAATATCCTTTATATATTCATCATAATCAGCTGGTATTTGTAAGCGTTCACAAGGACCTTTACAATTGCCAATATGATACTCCAAGCATACTTTATACTTATTTTTTTGCAGCTTTTCTTCAGATAAATCGAGATGACAGGAACGTAAAGGATATAGACGTTTCAATAAATCTAAAAGTGCATGCATTACTTTTCCAGACGAAAATGGACCATAATATTTGGAGCCATCTTTAATCACTCGTCGTGTAGAAAAAATTCTAGGAAAGGCTTCATTTTTGATGACAATCCAGGGATAAGACTTATCGTCTTTCAGTAAAATATTATAGCGCGGTTGATACTTTTTAATTAGATTATTTTCCAAAAGCAATGCATCCAATTCGCTGTCAACCACAATATGCTCAATTCGCGCAATTTTAGAGACGAGCATGCGTGTTTTGCCATTGTGGTCGTTTTTAGTAAAATAAGAACTGACGCGTTTCTTTAAATTCTTAGCCTTTCCGACATACAATATCTTTCCAGAACTATCAAAATATTGGTATACACCCGGCAAGTCAGGGAGCGTTTTGGTTTGTAAATCGAGTGCTTCTTTGGCGGACATTTTATTTCATCAAAGATTTAAAAAAAGCTTCTACTTCTGTCAAATTTTGGAACTCTCGATCAGCCAAAACAAAATATGCGTGTCTCATGTGCGTTTGCTCAGGCACAAGAATGGTTTTCATACGAGCTGCTTTTGCAGAAAGAAGTCCATTGTGAGAATCTTCAATCACCACACAATTTTGAGGTTCTACACCCAAAGCATGAGCACACGACAGATAAACAGTAGGATGGGGTTTTCCATAAGGTTCATCTTGAGCCGAACGAACAAAATCGAAAGCTGATTCTAAACCCAAAACTTGAAGTACGTTGTCAATTACTTGGTTGTAAGAAGAAGTCCCTAGAGCAATCGGATAATTCTGCTCTTTCAGCTCGTTTATGAGTTGTAAGGCTCCCGGCATAGGTTTTCCGTGTTCACGAATCAATCTGCACACTTCATCTAATATATCTTGCACCACAGCCTCATTGCTTTTATTTTCCCAAGGATAGATGTTGCGCCAAAATTCTACTACTTGGTCGATGCGCAAGCCAACAGTTTTCGCAAATTGCATCGGCTCCAATTCAAACCCCAAAGATTTAAAAACATTCACTAACGCAATTTTCCAAAGCGGTTCAGAATCAATTAAAACCCCGTCCATATCAAAAAGTACTGCCTTTATTTCTTCTCCGTTCCAGTCCATAAATACAATTTAGCTCTGCCCAATAATCGATGTTTTTCTGTTGTGAGATAAATCTTCCCGTCTGGTGACGCAGCAATTGCCTCAAATTGTTTCAAGCGTTTGAAAATAAAACGTTTAGATTGAACAAAATTAGGTGTATGCAATAACTGCATTGCGTCATTAATGAGATAAATTGCGCCATAAGAAAGCAATAAAATATCACTTCCAAACCAACAAACACTTGTTACAGCATCGCGATAAGGCGAATTTGAATTTGTTTGAAATCCTCTCAAAAAAACTGCGGCATACCTACCAGGACTGTTTGGCACAAAGTAAATATTTGAGATCCCATTGAATGGTTTCGACCAATCTTTGGTGAAGATAAAAATGCTGTCACGCTGCACCAAAAATGCCTCCGAATCATAGTTTCTGTCGGATCGTTTTGGCGGAAAATGATTTTGGTCGGGATAATAGAAATGAATTTGTTGGGTTGAAACTTTCTCACTTCCAATATCATCACGATGAAATTTGTAAATAGTCAAACTGTTTCTAGATTGCTTATTATTGCCTATATCGCCAATATAAATAAAACCAGCTTTGTCGATTTGTAATTCTTCCCAATCAAAATTTTCTGCATTTAAAAATGTGGTCTGCGAAACAATTTTTCCTTTGATATTAATTTCAAACACAATAGGTTCATTGTTTCCGTCATTGATGGTTAGCCAAGTAGAATCGGTAAAGACAATAAGTCCAGATGATTCTGATAACAAAGGTGCTAGACGTGATAAAATTTTTAATTTACCCGCAAAACAGGTATGCGAGAGCAAAAAAAATAATACCAAAATGAAAATCCGCATGAATGCTATGCTTTAATGAATGAAAGTGTAAATTTACAGACTTTTTGAGTATGCTAAACCCCTCACAAATCGGTTGGATTAAAAAATACGTCAGTCTGAGTAAATCCGGACAGATAGATTTGGATTTGGGCGCAACTCAAAAAGATTGGAAAGTTGAAGATTTACAACGATTGCTCGCAAGTTCAGGGATTATCTTTGGAATTTATGGCAATTTTATTTTTTTGCGTCAGGGTTCCTTTGAACAATGGACCAATCATGAAAAAATGAAAGTACTCTATTTCGAGTCCTTGTTGTTGGTGTATATTTTCCACCGGGGCAAAGACTATAATTTTGAGAAGTTTTTTGAGGAAGTTCAACAATTCTTTGGCCAATCAGGTAGCGAAAAACTAGATCAAACTTGGTCAATCAATAGATTTCTAGGAATTCCAAGAAATTTAGAAAAAACAATTGCAGAGAGAACAAGAATCCCCTTATCTTTTGACAACGAAATTTGGGTAAACTACCTTCAAAACAGTTTATGCTACATAGACATCACTTTGTTCGATCTCTTTCTGCAGAAAAAAAACAACTTTGAGTTCCGAACATTGCGAAGCAAGAAGATACAACTCACACTGAGCGTAATCATTCACGCATTGCAGTCTGACGGATACATTGATGAAGCTGAAAAGAAAATGTTCAAATTGTTTATGGCTTCAGCCGATTTGACCTCACAAGAAAAATTGGAATTCGAAATGTTGTTGAGTGCTGGCGTCAAACTACAAAGCCTTCAATCTGCTAGTAAGATGAGTGAACTGTTCAGAAAATATCTTTTTGAATTGGCTATTTTCTCTGTTCTGTCTGACACAGATTTTAGTAGTAAAGAGCGAAAAATGCTTGTTCAGCTTTCTAACATGCTAAATATTTCAAAAAGTGGTGTCGCCTCATCCTTTGAAATTGTTGAGCGCTTCACTTTTGACCACGAAGAGATTGTAACCAATCTTAAAAGTAAGTCAAATTACGAGAGAATATTTCTCAGATTGAGTGCGAAATGGTCGAAACTATTTTTAAGAAATAAAGATAAATTAGTAACCGAAATTAGGGAGAGTAGTGAATTGGTTGCTTTGGTGAAAAAATCCATGAGTCAAACATTGTCTGATGAAGAAAAAGTACGAGTAAAAACACAATTCTTTGACATCGTGAAAAGTGTTCCGTCGTTGGCTATTTTTATGCTTCCTGGTGGCGCCTTTATTCTACCTTTTGTTTTAAAAGTACTTCCAGATTTATTGCCAAGTGCATTTCGAGACAATGAAATAAAAGACAATGAGTAATAATTTGGTTGACTTATTTTATTTCAAGATTTCAATATAAAACTGCTTCTGGTCATTGACTACAAATAAGATCTTCGCAAAGTATCCAGAGCCTTCTTCGTATTTTCGAATTGTAATTTCGCGAGTGCTATTGGCTTCAATTAAAATAGCTTCCTCTTCACAATAAAATAAAGCCAGCGGAGATTTTGGCATTCGAACCTTAATAACACTATTGGTCGTATTTGTGAGCAATAGATACACTTGACTTGCACCGCCTGAGTGAAGCTGAGTCAAATTATATTCATCAAAAATAAGCGCTCTTAAACTGTCTCTAACTGTTACAACTAACTCATTGATTTTCTTCGGAATAATCTTACCCACTACCCGCAGAAGCTTTCTATCCTTATTGTTAGCTCCATTAATTTCTACAGTCAGCGTTTTGTTGAATTTACCTAATCTTTTGGTGTCGTACAAAGCAAAAATAGTGTCTCGACCTCCTGGCTGAACCAAGTCTTTTCTCCATGAAGGAGCCAAGCAGCCGCAGCTAGATTTCGCGGAAACGATTTGCATCTGACCATCACCAACATTTGTAAAAGGAAAATAAAACCGACCATCTTCTCCTTGCAAAATCTCTCCTCGATCATGAACCCCATAATCAAATTGAATTTTAGGCGAAGGAATATCCTCCATCGCTAAACAAGCAAGTAAGCTAAAGAATAACAGAATAGGCTTAATCATTGATTCAAATTCAGTAGAATGAACACTTTAATTTAAGTTAGTAAATTCATGCCAAACCAGAAGCAATTGAAATGCAACAGACGCGTTTAAGCATTAAATATTTGAAGTTAAACTCAGTAAAAATAGCCCAGCTACGATAAGCGAAACTGAATTGGCAGAACAATACGACATCTTTTAGCTCGCTTCTATGAATTTCAGTAAACCCATTTTGGCATAAGTCAATTTACGCGAATTGCCTATGCATTCAAGGATTCCGAAACTCCTATAACAACAGTTAAATTAGATATCGACCCTACTATTTCAACAACAATTCGAACATACACTTTTCCGCGTTCGCCACGTGCCGCAGCCTATTCAGGATAGCAAACATTCTCTTTTAAGAAATTTCGCTTCGCCAGATCATCACAGGTAAATCTAGGCTGACTTTCAAACATGTCATAAATCATGGCGTCCTCAGTGTTGCTCCAAAATTCAATCTAAAAAGTACGGTGATTCTGCTTAAAACGAACTAAAAACGTGACAATAAAAAGCAGGATTGCACCGAGCATCAATTCAATAACAAGAACGTTTATCATAAACTAAGTTTAGCCTATTGTAAGCGACTAACAACCATATTAACATCAAACTTACCGAATGTCATTGGTCGTTGCGTATATCCAGGGATTTCAGTCTTTACCGCATCAGAAACTTTTTTGTACACGTATTTATGCAGCTCTTGTATTGTGATTTTTTTATCTCCGTTCAAGTCAGCGTATTGCTTCAAACCTTCAATGAGATAATAAGAAAAGTAGCCTTGTTTTTTCTTTGGGCTTTCCAAACTAACTTCTTCCGGCATACAAGAAAGCATGATGGCTACTTCTACTTCATCCGTGTTGTTTTTACGGTTGTTTTTTGCTCTAGCTTTCTCTGCTTTTGTTTGCTTTAACTGAGCTATTTTCATCTCTCTCTTGTCTACCTTCAAAGAACCTGCATGACAAGCATCAGCGAAACAAAGTTTGATTTTACAAGACGCCGCTCTGAAAATTTCCTTTAAATCTGCAAAAGACAATAAACTATTCCAATCTGACGCATCGTAAGGAACGAAAGCACCTGGTGCACCGTGACCCGAGAAAAAGAAAATAACCCGATCATTTTCTTTGGCTTTTGAAAACAATTCTTTGCCATATTGAATGATATTTGCTTTCGTAGCCTTGCTGTTTGTAAGTAAATATATATTCTTAGAAGGTACAGACCCACCTTCTGAACTCATAATGAATTCTGAAAATTTATTGGCATCATTTACGGTCCAAGTCAAATTGTTTTGTGGATTTTGGTGTTCTGCAACGCCTATAATTAATGCATACGTCTTCTGTGCAAAACTCGTCATCCCAACGAGCAACATAGCTACTATAAAAATCTGCTTCATAATCTAAATTTTAGGTTTTACATTTGTTTACTAATTAACATCATTGGGCACAACCTCAATTGGTGGTTCAGGTTGCACGGGCACTGGCAAGTCAGGTATTGACGGCTCAGCAAATATGGATTTGTTGTGCTCTTCAATTTTATTACGGTATTTTTTTTTCGTTTCTGCTGATTTTATTTTATCCAAGAAAGCTCGTTCTTCAAGGGAAGATATTTTTCTTACTTGATGCGACTTCAACATTTTCTGCCATGCATTTTCAACCTCAACCTCATTTTTATAATAATTCGGAGAAGAACTCGCCTGCGAAGATGCTGGGTTCACTAATCCATTTTCAGTAGAACTTTCGGTACGATTAGCACCAGAGACGACTTCAGGCTTTTCGATTGTTGTTAAAGGATTTAGATTGATTTGCTGATTGCCATTAGTCATTTCACCAGAATTGACATCTCCATTTTTTTCATTGAACGAAATAAACGCAATCATTTCGCCGGTGGTATCAAGGTAGTAAATGCTATCCACGGTTGTCACTTTTGCACGACCTTCTTCAAATGGTTCAGCTGAAACAAAGCGCGGTTCGATTACCCATTCTCCTTGTTCATTTTTATAACCATATAACCCATTTTGTTTAGCTAAAACACGCAATTCATTGTCATTTGAGGCCAATGATGAATTCAGTTTTTGAACAAAAATAAAAATTAAGACCGCAACCAAAAGAAGCACAACGGCCATGATTATTTTCTTTTTTGAATCGTTCGAATTAACTCCTAAATTTGGATGATGATCAAAAGCATCACTTTTCGTTTCAGAGACTATTTCTACTGGACTCGACTCATGAGTAACGCCAACTATTTCTGGTTGAGAAGATTCAAAGATAAAATCATCTTGATGCTCCACTTTGTTGTGAAATGCGTTATAATCTTTTTCAAAAAAATCTAAACCAATCCAGGAAATCTCTTCATTCGGCTCCCCAGCCAATGCTGAGCTACCATCTATTTCGATAATTATGGCAGTGTTGTTGTCCTTGGATTCAGCCACACAATGTTTTTCCACTGTGCTCAACTTTTCCTGAATACTTTTTGATGTATCACACAATAAATCAAGCAATTCATATTCACTCCATGACTCAGTAACTCCATCAGAACAAATGAAGAAAATGTCGCCTGAATCTACCGAAGTGATTTTTGAAATATCTGGCTTATTCGTTTTTGATTCATTGTTTGCAATGATTGCCTTGTTAATTCGATTACCTAGCGGGTGAAAACGACCATCCTCTCTGGATATCTCCCCCATTTGCATCAAATTACCTACCATTGAATGATCCCAAGTATGCCAAATCTTTTTTTTCTGAGGCTTTATCCAATATACGCGACTATCCCCTAAATGAAGAATAAAAAAGGCATTATCACTTCTGAACAAACCCGCTAATGTTGTACCCATACCTAGCGTATCTGGCGTATTCGCGGCAAGTTCATTCAATGCAATTTGCGCATCAACAATCAACTGCTGGACATCCGCTTTATTCAGGGTGCCAAGTTTCGAAATATTTGATTTAACATAATCTACAATGAAATTACTGGCCACTTCACCTTTGGCGTGACCACCAACTCCGTCGCATACGAGAAACATACTGTTTTCAATATAACCAAAAGAATCTTCTTGGTTTTCTCTTTGACCTTGATGGGTGTAATTGACTGAATTCATGTTTTTTACAGTTTATTTTTTAACTTATTTTGAAATCAATTAAAACAAACGAACGTCATTTTCATATCGTCCTTCATATTCCAAAACACCCTCTTTGTTATAATATTTACCCCATCCATGCTTTTTATCGCTTTTGAATTGACCGTCATAGCGAGCACCAGTTTTGTAATAAAATATACCGTTGCCCTGCATGTAATCTTTCACCCAATCTCCAATATACTTGTCGCCATTAGGATAAGCGTAAGTTCCTTTACCTTGCATGAGATTATCAAAATAATTACCAGTATATTTGCTTCCATCAGACCAATTGTATGTTCCGTTTCCGTGCTTCTTATCCGCTTTAAATCCACCAGCATACTTAGAACCATCTTTGAAAGTGACAGTACCCTGACCTTCACGGAAACCATTTTTGTAATCGCCAACGTATTTCAGACCACTTTTAAAAGTCGCCACTCCACGACCATGAGGCTTTCCATCTTTTACCTCACCAACATAATCGTAATCTTCATTGAAAATATCTTTCAACCCATAAAGTTTAGTGTTTATCGGTTCTAGCTCAGGAATTGGTTGAGTTCTACTGCTGAAATATTTGATTCTAGCATTCACTTTACTTCGCTCCACAGAAGCAGTTGATGGAATTGTTTTAAAAAGTTTTTGATATTCTTTCAAGTTTTGGTCGTCAGAACGTTTGTTTTCTGATTTTAAAAGCTCTTGGTATTTTTTATCAAAATCCTTCTTCCACTGATCATCATCAGCTGTAGGTTCATTACCAGAAATAACTGGGTCAATAGGTTCTTCAACAGGGTCGATAGTTGCAACTGAAATGAACTCAACCATTTTACCACGCTCATCAATAATAAACAAGCTATCCCCTTTACGAACCTTTGCTTTACCCTCAACAAAAGGCTCAGCGGATAAATACTTAGGTGTAATAATCCAATTGCTATCAGCGTTTTTGTAGCCAAACAACTCATCTTCTTGAACAACTGCCAAAGTATTGCCAGCCTCTTTGCCCGGTTTAAGTAGGAAAAACAAAGCCAATGCTCCAACACCAATACCTATAAACATTGGTGTTTTGCTTTTTGACTTTTCAGAATTTGATAACATTGGTTTCGGAGCGGCTGCTTTTGCTTGAGCACTCTGTGCTGGTTGAGCTGCATCAGGCTGTCTAACAGAATCTATAAAAGTAGATTCATTTCCAGCTGGCATCTCGAAATGCGTTTGAGAAGCGCGCTCTTCTACAATAGGTGCCGCAGCTACCAAAGGAGCTTTCAAACCCTCACCTTTCAAAATTGAACGAATATCTTCGGCTGTTTTCACACGTGTTTCAGGATTTCGGTCCAAACAAGCCAATAATGCTTGTGGCCAATTGCCAGAAAAAGCACTAAGTCTTTCAGATAATTCTGAATTCAATATTTGATCAAAAATCATTTTTTCTGATTCCGCACTACTCGAGCCTCCACCATTGGAGACGAACATCGGAGCCGAAGTAAATAACTCATAAACGATAATAGCCCATGCCCACAAATCCGTATTAAAACGTAAATTCTGACCCTTGAGCTGCTCTGGCGAACTGTATTCTAATGTGCCACCACCGAAAGAATTTGTAAACCTACTTTTGGCACTAGGATCTGCCTTTTTAGATAAACCAAAATCGGTAATTTTTGGTACAAAAACTACATTATCGCCTTGATTCCTGGCCTGAATTAATATGTTTGACGGTTTCATATCACGGTGCACAACACGATGATTATGGAGAAATTCAAGTCCCGCCAAAATTTGCAATGCCGCAATCTCTTTCTCTTCTTGGGTCAATTCAGATTTTTTAATCAAATCTTTCAAGTTTCCATCTGGATAATACTGTAAAACAGCATAATCGAAAATTCCATTGGCTTGATCAAAATTATAAAGCGCTTCATAATTGGCAATATTTGGATGCAATGGCAAATCCTTAATAGCATCAAATTCATCCAGAAGAGAAAATTCTTTGCCCCCTAAAATTTTAACCTCAGATACCTTAATAGCCACCGTGCGATCCAACACATTGTCGTATGCTCGATAAACTGTGCCAAAAGAACCACCTCCAACCTTGTCAGTTCTTACATTGTAACTGTATCGATTAAAAAATTCTTGTTGCGTCATAATGCTTTCCTCTTTAATATTCGTTTAAATTATCTGTTGTAATTGTTGCATTGCAGTAATCATAGACTCCTCAAGTAACTGATTCAAGTTCTGATTTTTGAGAATAGCTTCGCCCAATTCATTTGAATTTATTTTTATGCTTGCCACTTTTTTATTTGAAGTGTTGAATTCCGTTTTTACAACAATTTCATAAAATTCTGTTTGCGGATCTTTTCTTTCGAGCCAACTAACATAAATTTCTACACCATACGAAGTCTTTGCATGATTTATTTCCAAATTTCTTACTCTGTAACTCAAATCGCTCGAATTCCCTAAAGACAAGTTTTGAAGCAATTCGAAAGACAGCAATGCAGCATAATTATCAGACCACAACTTGAATGCACTATCTTCATCCATACCCGTAAAATCAAATTCAGTTAAACCTCCTGTCTCAGCATTCAATCTGGAAGAACTTAAGCGACTGCTTTTTTTTGACTTATCATATTGAGAATAGAAGTAGAAACCAGCAAAGCCAATAACCAATGTCACCAAAAAAATCACCAATCTTTGCATAATGTCTGCACTTAAATCATTTGTTTTTTGAATTTAGTCATAATAATCAATTCTATTTGACCTGTTTCAGAGTTATTCTTTTCGCAATTTTTCAACAGAAAGAACAGTCCAAAAAAACCGACAAAAAAGAACAAAAAAAAGAGATGCAACCTTCTCATTAGCTTAAACTAATTGGTAATGTATCTCAAAAAAGTTCTGCCCAACTTCAGCAAATCGCCCTCTTGCAAATAGACCTCCTCACCTTCGCTAAGTGCGACATCATTAACAATCACTTTATTTACGCTTCCAGCATCCGAAATTGTATATTTACCATTGGGTAATCTTCGGATAATGGCATGTTTACGCGACATAAATTCATCTGCTGTTCGTATTCCAAGATCAGCCAAATTAGCCTGAGAAGAAAATCGACCAATAGTAAGATACTTTTGGTCGAGTTCAAATCTCTGATTTTGAGTTTTCTCATTAGCCAATACTTCAAGATAGTGATTTGCTGCATTAGTAAAACGCACTTGGGTTTTAGGATTATCATCGCTCTGTGCGGAAGAAGTTCGCTGGGCTGCTTTCTGATCTACAGCTGGTTTCACCTCATTTTTAAACGCGCCTGATAACGGAATTCTTTGCTGAGACTTGAATTTACAGTTGCTGCAAACCAAATTCACCATTTTCCCCATATACTCTCTACCTAATGAGTAAAGCTGCTCTTTCTTGCAGTTTTGGCAAGTGTGCTTAACCTTTATTTTGTCCATTGTCTTGGATTTTGAACTTAAGCACTTCGCTACACGACTTACACTTAAAAGCAAAGGCCTTTCCTTCTATGGATAACAAATCGGTTTTGTTGAAATTTCTTAATCCAACAGTATTTTCGTGACCACACTTTTTACAGTTCACAGCAATTTTCATACTTCATATATTTAATGGTTTAGATTCAATTGAAGAGGATCAAAATGCTACTCAAGCAATATCACGTTGTAAGCAAACATGTAATTAAAATAATCAATGTAGAACTGAATTTTGTTATCGTTAGTTTTTAAGATCATCAAACGAATTCTGCAGCTCACGCCATCAGCATCTACACAAATAAATTCGTACACTGAATCACCATCACCATCAATTTCTTCAGGTAAGTACTCAGATATTTTGAAGGTCCGTTTGTCATCTGAAAAAACATAAACGCGATCATTGTCAAAATCAATGTGTATTTTCAAATCAAAGGCCATCCAATCACTCCATGATGTCCAAGTACCCTCATCCGACTTTTCCTTATAGCACATGCTTTCAGTCTGAAACTTAGATATTTGCGCAAAACTTGCTGAAGACATGAACAATAAGACTGCGGCTAAAACTATTATCCTCATTTTTTTGCTTTTAAATGATTATTAAATCACCCAATAAAATCACTTACATCTGATTCATTATCAAAATTTGCATCAAAATCATTGTCTGCGAATTCGTCAAAAATCAAATCGTCATTAACATTAACATTTTCGGATGCCATTTCTGGACTTTCGCGATCCACAGTAACCACTGGAATATCTACAAGATCTTCTGGATAAATCTCAACATCGTATGTCTCGTATTCAGAAATATCTGCATCGCTTTCGAAGTCAACATTCATAGCGATTACATCGTAAACACCATCAACGTCCGAGTCAATCAAAACGTCTGCTACGCCATTTTCATCCAAGTCAAAAACGTACATATCGGCCACGCCATCATTATCTAAGTCATACCCAATGATTTCCATTTCCTCAGACTCAACATTCTCTGTTTCAGTTTCTTGTGATGGATTCAAATCACTATTTGGCTCCACCCCATTGTCAATAAACACATCTTCTGATGCAGGGGCTTCAGTTACGTCTGCATTCTGAATAGAAATTGAGCCCGAAAACTCAAGTCTATCTGCTTCAGACATATTGTTCCACTCAGATGCTGAGTAAGTGTGGTAAATATCTCCTTCAAAAACAAACACACCACCTGGGCCCAATTCCTCGCGAGCCGCTGCAAAAGCTTGATTGAAAGACATAGACTCAGAATTTGAGTTTGAAACTGATGCAATAGGCATGTCCACTTCTACAGTCAAAGTTTCTGTTCCAACATGCTCTGCTCCAGCTTCCCCTGTTTGAACGCCCTGAATGTCAGGTTCATTAGATAAAGAAAGCATACTGAATACTCCAGCGCCAGCCGCTAAACCAGCAAAAGCAATTCCTGAAGACATCAAGGCTTCTTTTTGATTTGGTGTAAGCTTAGAAATCTTAATAGATTTCTTGCCGTTTTCATTTGAAACAATTTCTGTTTCAAAATTGAAATCGTTACCACCTTCTACTCTTGTATTACCCGAGTTGGGGTTGTTCTCTGAATTAAAATTGTTCTCCGACATGACTTTAAATTTAAGGTTTATAAATTGCGCCACATTTGTGTGGACACGTTTTCTCTTGTTCTAATATTTCAATAGGTAAATCAATATTCAAGGGCTTTTTACATTTTGGACATAAGTAATCTTTTGCCAAATTGTGTCGCATCAATAACAGTTCTCTTTGCATTGCATTGGTATCTTGCTTCATGCTGAATAAAAAAACAGCCACAGTTGGAACAGCAATGTAAAAGAACATACCAATCTGAGGCGGTATATCAAAAATCTGACCTAAAGCAAAAAACAAAATCATACCTGCAATAGAAAAAAGAATTTGAGGAATAGACGTTTTGCTTTTGAACTTTTTCTTCACTTGATTGCTTGATTGCATATAATTTTTATATATACCCTTCAAGACTTCAAATTCAGGCGAAAAATCTATTCTGTTTTTATTTAAAAACGAATCTCGTTTTCCTTTTAATACTTTCCAATCTATTCGAAATCCGTTCTTTTTATCACCTAAAAGAACAACATCAGTATCACTGACATTTTTCTTTCTAACCGGCACGCCGTTTACCCAAGAACCATTTGAAGATGTATCTTCAAACACAATGTCACTTTCAGTAAATTCAACAACAGCGTGTTTACGACTGACCATGGTGTAATTATCTGGTACCACGACGCTAAATGGATCTTCATTACCTCCTCTACCAATTATAATTTGCATAATAATCACTTAAATCTTAGCAAACCTAATTAAATTTTCACTATTGTCCGATAAAAATTTAAATTAAGATTTTTAAAACTCTAAAGAATTGATAATCAATAATATATTTTTTGATGATTTTGTTTTTTCTAAAACAAGGCGTCATAAAACGACAATTGTTCTGTTTCATTTTTATTGTTGATAATCCAATCTTTTTCTGGATTCTCTAAAAAATTCAGTAATTGTATATAATTGAACAGATGAATTTTGCAAAAACTTACTAAGTTGGAAAATGCCCAGCTTCTTTTTAACTTTTTTTTGATCACTGCAATCAACAAATTCACTATTAGAACACAATATATCTGTATTTTAATGGCATTTTCGTTGTCTCCAAGAAAATAGCGTAAAGGAAAATTTTGTTTTAGTTGCTTAAACAGTAATTCTATTTGCCATCTAATTTTATAAAATGCAGCAATAAGATCAGCTCTTAAATCAAACAAATTTGTAATAAACTCAAATTCTCTTTTGTTTTCTCGATCATAAAACTTAACCTTTCTCAATTTTAATTTAGATGTCATTTTCCCATCCTTAACTTCTACTTCAATTAATTCATCTAATAAAACTCCGCTATGAATTTCATCCGAAACTTCCGAAATTTCAATAACATCAAATCGTGCATCGTCTTTTATTCGTGTTACAAAACCTGTCTTATGCTCTGTAAAATGCTTAAAAGCTTTATAATCATTGTATCCTTTATCGAAAACATAAATTGTATTGTCATCACATTTCAACTTATCTAAAAAATTATGATCGTGGGTTGTGGCAGTACTAAACCAAACTAAATTTGGGACTATTTCATCTGCATTAATAACTGTATGAACTTTAATTCCACCTTTACTTTTACCTTCTTTAGGCTTTCTTCCAACACATGCCAATATGTCCTTGAAAAGGCTAATTGTAGTACTATCAACTATTTTAACTTGTTTTTTTATAACATCATTAATTCGGCTGTCCGATATAGTTGAGCCAAATTCCACTAAAAGTTTATTGTAAATTTCCTCAAAAAACTCAATCTTTCTATTCTTGTTTGCATCAGATAAAGTACTTCTTTTCGGTATGTGACTTAGCTGAAAACTTTCAGTTTTACCAGATAGACCTAGCATTGCACCAGACACTTCTCTCAACGAATTACACTTGGCAAAGGCGCAAAAAAGCATGCTTATCAGATGGTCTTTACTTTTAAAACGTTTTACATAACGATCAGAATCACACTTGATAACTGCATCCTTGATGATTTTGTCATTGATTAAAGATAGTAGCTGTCCGAAAACAGATTTTGTTGAAAAATAGTTACTTTTACCCATCGTATTTGGAATTTTGCAACTCAAAATTACGATTAATAAAAGAAGTCAATTATATTGGCTTCTTTTTAATTAGTTTTATCGGACAACAATGTTAAATTTTATTGACCGAAATAATAAATTCAAGAAGAATACGTAAAAGTACGTAGTATCAGAAAATGTTTTTAAAGAGTTGTAAGGACAAGAGGCATTAGACTATTCGGATAATTGAATCATTAAAATCTCTGCGTACTTTAGAGTAATTAGAATACGCATCCTCTTCATGACGATAACCCACTGGCAAAAGAAGCACAGAATTCAATCCAAAGTTTGTTAAATTTAACATTTTGTCGACGGCTGATGGCAGAAAACCCTCCATGGGACAAGAATCAATTCCGAGCATAGCGCAAGTATTCAAAAGATTTCCCAAAGAGATGTAAACTTGATTGGTCATCCAATGTAGTTTTCTTTCGTCGGAATAATTTGTAGTTGATAAAACCATATTCCGAAAGCCCTGAACTTTTGAACTGTTCATATCCATTTCTCTAATCGTAGCTGATCTGTGCACATATTCATCTACATGTTTCTCTTCGACAGTGTTAAATCTGCAAAGCACGAGTACTTCAGAGCAATCCGCAACTTGCCTTTGTCCATGGCAAAACGAAACCATCTCCTCCTTCAAATCTTGATTACTCACTACAACGCATTTCATCAATTGCATGCCCAAAGATGTGGCTGTTAAATTAAAGGCGTTTAAAAGTAGCTCTAGTTGGTCTTCGGATATTCTTTTACTGGAGTCAAATTTTTTGCAAGCATAACGCCACTGCAGCGACTTTAAGATTTCTTGAGGTTCAATCATTTCAACTTATTTTAATCAAAGTTTGTAACAAAACTATCTACTTTTGGTTCTCAAAATGCGAAGAATGATAATTTGTTAGTTGAATTGTCTTTTTTAATCAAACTTCTAATATAATCTATTAAATTCGCATCACTTAAATTATCTAGATGAACAAGATTATAATCACCTTAACAATCTCGTTGTGCACTTTAGCAGCGAGCTCTCAAAAAAACGCAGTCAAAAGTAATTACTACAAAGATTATTTAAAGGCGATTGACTTTATTGATAATGAAAAATTCGAAGACGCTCAAGATTTGCTTGAAGACATTCCAGAACAAGACTCCTTATTTTTGAAGGCACAATATCGATTACAGTTGGTGTACAGCCGCTCAGAAAACTATCCTAAAGTAGCTGAAATCGGAAAAATAATGGCTGAACTTCCTTTTGCCGCCGGCAATCGAGTTTATAACACTTGGGCGCATTCTTTGAGTAAAATGGAGAAACACGAGCAAGCATTAGCCGTTGTTGAAGAAGGGTTAGAAAAATTCAGTGAAAGCCATTTGTTGTATTATCGAAAAGGGCTAATCCTTCAAGATTTAAAACGCCATCAAGAAGCGATGTATGCTTTTCAACGCGCCATACAAGCTTATCCTTTGCATGTCTACTCACACGTAAAATTGGGGGAGATGGCTGCACATGAAGGTCGTCAGACACAAGCATTATTGTCTTTGACATTCGCCACAATTTTTGAAGATGACCTAGAATACAAATCGTACATCCATGGCTTGATGGAGGAAATTTCAACTTCTGATTTCGAAAGCGAACCAAAAGGACTTATCTTCGACGACGGAGATGTCTTTAATGGTATAGATAAAATCATTCAAACTAAAATTTCACTTTCTTCAAAATTTAAACTCAAAAGTAAAATCAAACAAGTCGCTTACACAAGACAACTCCAAGTGATTTTTGAATCTTTGATTTATGACGAAAAAGCTGATGGATTTTGGATGCAACATTACGTGCCACTATACACTGCTATATATGATGGAAAACTTTTTGATGCGCTAACCTATGTTTCTCTTATCGGACCAGATTACGGAAAGGCATCAGCACCAGCAATCAAAGGGAGAAAGAGAATTGCAGCTTTTTTTAAATGGTTGATACCAAACGTGGGACCATACATTGCGAGGCAATACATAGAGTTTGATGGTGAAAAACAAATAGCATATATCGATCTTGGCGACCAAAATATTACGGGTCGAGGCATTGGCCAATCCCACGAAGATAGAAATGGGAATTGGGAGCTTTTTGATGGTAACAACGGCAGATCTGTTGGAATTGGTCCATATAATAACGGTAAACGTGATGGCGAATGGATTATTTACGATGAGATTTCTGGATTTTTATCCCGCAAATTGACCTTCGTAGATGGTGAACTCAACGGTCTACTGACTTATTATTATGAAAATGGCAGTCCAGAAATTGTTGTCAACATGAAATCTGGCGAGCGCAATGGAAAAAGATTGATTTTCTATCCGAGTGGCGATACCATGCTGATTGACTACCATATTATGGGCAAACGGACTGGAGAATTCATTAAATTTCATGAAAACAACACCTTAAAATTGAAAGGAAACCTAGTTGATGATAAATGGGAAGGTGAAGTTCGTGAGTATCATACCAATGGTGAACTAAGCGCTATCATCAATTTTAAAAATGATGAACGTAATGGAACCTACACGTTTTATTTCCGCAATGGAAAAATAAGTGAAAAAGGAAACTATTTGCTAGCCAAAAAGATTGATGCTTATGAATCCTTCTACAACAATGGTCAAATCGCCTCCAAAGGAAACTACAAAAATGACATTCAAATCGGTTCATGGGTGAGTTATTATTATGATGGCAAACTAAAAGAAGAAGCGGAATTTGACGAAAACGGTAAGAAAAATGCCATACAAAAAACCTACGACAGAGATGGTAAATTGCACTACGAAATGGAGTTTAAAGCGGGTGAATTACAAGCATTTAAATTCTACGATAAATCAGGAAAAATTATAGCTCAAGAAAAACGATCAGGAAAAAAAATTAGTTTTAAATTTTATGACCCTCGAGGAGTTTTAACTACGCAAGGTCAATTCGATGATGACTTAAAAACGGGTAAATGGCTCTATTTTAATGAAAACGGAATAAAACAAACAGAGCATACTTACGAAAAAGGTAAAATCAACGGAAAGTCGACGACATACTTTGCAAATGGCGAAACAGAAGTGCTTGAAAACTATGTAGACGACGAAATGAGCGGTCTTGTTCTGGCTTATCATCCGAATGGTGAATTGAAAACAGAAGGTTACTATTCCGAAGGAAGTCGGACTGGAATGTGGTATTTTTACTATCTCGACGGCAGTTTAAGTGACCGAGAATATTATGTTGAAGGTGAGATTACCGGTTGGTCAGACGACTATTCATCAAAAGGAATATTGTACCGCAGACATTATAACAGAGATGGAGACATTCAAAAAACTATACACTTTGACTTAGTCGGAAACTCTTTGGATACTGTTCATTACTATCATGGAGAAGTGCTAATTCCCAACCCAAACGGCAAGGATATTTTAGCCAAACAACACTATAAAAATGATGTTAGACATGGGCTTTCTGAATCTTATTTTCTTGGCAATAAAATTTCTAGCAGTGTCGAGTTCTTTAATGGAAGAAGAAATGGCTTGTTCATTGACTATTATCCAAATGGTCAAAAAAGCAGCGAAGTAACTTATGTACATGGCATGAAAAATGGCCAGCAAATTGATTACCGATGGAATGGTAAAATAGCAACTAAAACAGAGTACAAGGACGACATCTTGGATGGTGAGTCTTTTAATTATCACCCAGATGGCTCATTACACTATAAGATGACCTATGTGAACGATGAGGCTGAAGGAGAAGTGCGCATGATGTTACCCTCTGGTGAAGTTTATGCTATCTTTTATTACGAAAGCGCTATTCTAATTGCCTATTCCTATTTGGACAAAAGCGGTAACGTAAAAGAAAGAATTCCATTAGTCAATGACGGGCAAATTGTTTGTTACTATAAAAATGGAACTAAATCGTTAGAAACGAACCTTACTTTTGGAGAATACCATGGCAGCTATACCGTATATGATATCAAGGGAAAAGTTTTCGAACAAAAGTCCTATGTTTATGGAAATATAGATGGATTAGCAAGCTTCAATAGTTCATCAGAAAGAATTTATAACACCACAACATATTCACTAGGATACAGACATGGTGAAATGAAACTATACCACCTCAACGGAAAAATATTCACCGAATGCAATTATTATTTCGGGAACAAGAATGGTATAGAAAAGGAATATGACCAAAATGGAAAATTGGTTGTAACGAGAGAATACTATAACGGTGTGGTAATTTCAGAAAAAAAATAATTTCTAAACCTACAAAATGAAAAAAATTTTTAAATATGTTACTGTCCTAACACTAATTCTAGGATTTGCGAAACTAAACGCTCAAGACTTAGAAAATTATAATTGGGGAAACGGTAAATACATTACACAAAATGCTCAATTTGCGACTGAAAGTCAAGTGTACATTTTAAGAAAGCAACTCATTGAAATCAATTACAATACAGTAGAAGACAAAATCACAAAAATTCAATCGAGCCATTTCATTATACAATTAAACGATGAAGTTGCCCTTAAAGTTCGACAAGAATTGGAATTGCCAACGG
>Ga0209284_10000275_pt1 | contig 84445 bp, 83 predicted proteins | sample FRY03_FD_187211 | JGI IMG/M metagenome (GOLD analysis project Ga0209284, IMG submission 187211) | Freshwater microbial communities from Lake Fryxell liftoff mats and glacier meltwater in Antarctica - FRY-03 (SPAdes) (version 2) | ecosystem: Environmental > Aquatic > Freshwater > Ice > Glacier... | reverse complement strand
GCCATTGCGCGCACCACGCGATACCGGCACCCGCTGCAGGCGCGATTGGTGTGACAACCGTGGCGATCAGCGCCGACCATAGGGCGAGTGGTACGGCGGGTGCGGCGAAGAGGTTGGCGGGGAGTGCGGCGAGCACAGAGGCGCGCCCGAAGTGCCACCACGAGATTGGCGCGGTCGCGACCGTCGCAGCACCCGTCACTAAGAGCGCTACGGCGACGGGATAGGGCACGATCGTCGCGTCGGCGATGCGCCGCGCATGCGGTACCACAAGCAGGATGGCCGCGACGGCAACGAATGATAGTTGCAGTCCCGCGTCATAGATTGACCACGGATTCCACGCGATCAGACAACCAAAGCCGAGCGCCATGGCGCGCCACGCATCGCGTTGTCGTCCGAGCAGCCAGGCCAGACAACCAACGATGCCAGCGATGCCTGCGCGCAACACGCTCGGCGATGGACCGACAATCGCGACGTACACGACAATCACACCGAGCGCGACCTGTAACGCGTGTCGACGCGTGCCACCCAATACCCAGACCACGAGCAAGATGAGGGCAACGAGCAAGGCAACGTTGCCTCCAGATACGGCCAATAAGTGAGCGAGTCCCGAGGCGCGGAATGCTTCGACGGTCTCGACTGATAATCCCGTGCTGCCACCAAAAGTGAGCCCAACGACGAGCTGCCCCGCATCATCACTCCCCGCGGGTGACAGCGCGTGGAGTGCCGAGGAACGCAAGCGGTCGGAGATACCCCAGAGGCCTTCCCGCCGCCCAATCGGTCGCGCACTGCGGATACGGAGCACCGCATGGATGCCTTGGTGCGCGAGCCATGCCTTCTCGTCAAAACCGTCGCGTGGCGGGCGTGGGCGCAACAGCGATCCATCGACCAGCAGGATGCTGCCCCGCTCGGGCCCAACTGTCGTGTCGAGCCGCAGCAGTACCGGTCCACCACCACGCCCCAGCACGTCGCCCATAGCAATGCGCCCATAACCACTGCCGCGCCACGCCTCGTTGACGACGACCGGAGTCGCGGTGATGGCATGGCCGAGTCGGGCTGCCAGCGGGGTTTGCGCGAGCACCGCGACACGCCAGCTGCCGATTCCAAAGCCAACGAGCAGAACAACGAGCCCACCCAACACGATGCGTCGACGCGCAGGGCGAGCGGCGAGCCAACAACCACCCCCAAGGATCACCAGCAACAGTGGCAAGCCAATCTGATCTACGAGTGGCAATGCCAGCAGTGCACCCAGGCCAAGCAGATAGCCAAACACGTCGGCCAGGGCAGGCCGACGTGGCCGCCTCACGGTGCGACGAGATCGCGCAGTGCTTCGAGTTTGGCTGGGCCGATACCCGGCACCTCGATCAGATCGTCGACGGTTTTGAACCCCCCGTGCGAGTCGCGCCAGTCGATGATGCGCTGCGCCGTCGCCGGACCGATACCCGGTAGCGCGTCGAGTGTCGTCACATCCGCACCGTTGAGGTGCACAATCCCACTCGTACCCGCAACTGCTGGTCCGGCTCCGGTCGGAGCCGCGCCCGCACCCGGCGTATAGGCCTCAGGCACGAGGATCTGCTCGCCATCAACAAGCAGTGCAGCGAGATTGACCGTGACAGCGTCGGCCTTTTTGGTGACACCACCCGCCTTGATGATCGCGTCCACGATGCGCTTGCCTTGTGGCAACTGGTAGACACCCGGCTTCCGTACTGCTCCAGTGACATAGACCACGAGCGGCTCCTCTCTGGCTGGCGCGACACCGCCGACGCCGTCAGTCGCCGCGGAGGTGGCGACGATCGGCGTCGGCGGGGCCGCATCGCCTCCGCGTCCGCGCACGAACGTCACGGCTGCCGCGAGGAGGAGGATTACGGCGAGTCCGAGCAGAAGCGTTCTGCGGTCGAATGGAGGCATGAGACAACCCTGCCACGCAAGGACGCCTTGCTCTGGCGCACGCGCTGCCGGCTTATGCGCGGAAGCGCGCGTCGAGCGCGCGCTACTTGACGACGATGTTGACGAGCTTGTCGGGAACGACAATCTCTTTGACCACTTCGCGGCCGGCAATGTGCTCGGCAACCTTCGGTAGTTCGCGTACCCGCCGCACGACCTCGTCCCGGTCGAGACCGCGCGGTAGTTCGATACGCTCGCGTACCTTGCCGTTGACCTGCGCCACGCAGGTGAATGTATCCGAGACAAGCAACGCTGGGTCAACCGTCGGCCATGGCGCTTCCCATAGTCGCGTTCCGCCGAGCCGCTCCCACAGCTCCTCGGCGATATGTGGCGCGAAGGGCTGTACGAGGCACACGAGCGTGCCGGCAGCGTGTCGGAGCACGAGCCCGCCGATTAGGCTCGTCGACAGTTCGTCACGCACCTTCTCGATGCCGTTGAGCAGCTCCATCGTGGCGGCGATTGCCGTGTTGAAATGCAGGCGCCGATCAATATCCTCGGTGACGCGCTTCGTCGTCTGGTGAGTCAATCGCAGCAGTTCGAGTGCCGCCCCCTCCGCCCCCACCGGCGCGGTCGGCAGTGGCTCGCCCTGCGTCGCATCCGCGATCCGCTGTACGGTCTTCCAGAGCCGATCGAGGAAGCGTGATGGTCCAAGCACGCCGCTGTCGGACCACTCCTTGTCCTGGTCGGGTGGGCCCATGAACAGCACATACATACGCAGGGCATCGGCGCCGTAGCGATTGACGATCGCATCGGGAGCAACCACATTGCCCTTCGACTTCGACATCTTCGCGCCGTCCTTGTAGATCATCCCCTGCGTAAAGAGGTTCGCGAACGGTTCCTCGAAGCCGACGTAACCCGCGTCGTACAGCACCTTCGTAAAGAAGCGGCTGTAGAGCAGATGCAGGATCGCGTGCTCGACGCCGCCGATGTACTGGCCGACGGGCAGCCACCAGTCGACGGCTGCCTTGTCGAAGACCTGTCCGTCGTCGTTGGCCGAGACGTAGCGCAGGTAGTACCACGAGGAATCGACGAAGGTGTCCATCGTGTCGGTCTCGCGGAGCGCTGGGGCACCACAGGTCGGGCAGGGCACGCTGCGCCACTCCTCGGCTGCAGCGAGTGGCGACCGGCCCTTGGGTGCGTAATCCTCGATCTCTGGCAAGACCACGGGCAGATCCTTGTCGGGCACAGGCACGAGCCCACAGGACGGACAATCGATGATCGGAATTGGCGCGCCCCAATAGCGCTGGCGCGAGACGAGCCAATCGCGCAGGCGATACGCCGTCTTACGTTCGCCGCGCTGTTCCTGCGTCAACCACGTGGTGATTGCAGCCTTCGCCTCAGACACCGGCAGACCATCAAATTGTCCCGAGTTGACGAGGAGCGCATCCTCGCCAGCGGAGGTAAAGGCCTCGACCTGCACATCGACGCTGCGCTCCGTTGCTGCCACGACCTGCCGGATCGGCAGTCCAAAGAGCGTCGCAAAAGCATGGTCGCGGTCGTCGTGGCCGGGCACGGCCATAATCGCGCCCGTGCCGTACTCGACGAGCACGTAGTCGGAGACCCAGACCGAGATCTCTTCGAGTGTGACGGGGTTGACGACACAACGGCCCGTGTCGACACCGGTCCTGGGACGATCGTCGCGCATGCGATCGGCGACCGACTCGGCACTGCGCCGGCGGACATAATCCATCACCTCGGCCTCCGCGTCCGTTCCACGCACGAGGTCGTGCACGAGTGGATGCTCGGGGGCGAGCACGAAGAAGGTGGCACCAAAGAGCGTGTCGGGCCGGGTCGTGAAGACGGGGATCTCGGCGTCGCTCCCAACGATGCGGAAGATCACCTCAGCACCATGCGAGCGGCCAATCCAATTGCGTTGCATCGTCAGGACGCGCTCGGGCCACTGGTCGAGCTTGTCCATATCGTCGAGTAGGCGATCGGCGTAGTCGGTAATACGAAAGAACCATTGCTCGAGGTCGCGTGCCTCGACCTCGGCGCCGCAGCGCTCGCAACAGCCGTCAACAACCTGCTCGTTGGCGAGCACAGTCTGGTCTTGTGGACACCACTTGACGGCCGCGGCACGCTTATAGGCAAGACCGCGCTCGAACATCTGCAGAAAGATCCACTGTGTCCAGCGGTAGTAGGACGGGTCCGACGTCGACAGCTCGCGACTCCAGTCGATCGACCAGCCCATCCGCAACATCTGCTTGCGGATGCGCGCGATGTTGTGGGCCGTTACCTCAGCGGGCTTGCCACCTGTTTTGATCGCCGCATTCTCGGCGGGCAGTCCAAACGAGTCGTAGCCCATGGGGTGCAGTACCTGGAAGCCCGTGCGGCGGCGAAAGTGGGAAACGACATCGCCCATTGTGTAGTTCGTGACGTGCCCCATATGCAGGTCGCCCGACGGGTACGGCAGCATCTCGAGCACGTAGGCGCGGGGGCGGTCGTCCGCCGCTGGATCGACAGGGTTCGGCGTCTCGAAAGCCTTCTCAGCAGCCCAGACCGCCTGCCAACGCGCCTCGATTATTGCGGGTTCGTAGCGTTCCACGAACAAGAGGATACGGGTAGCGGCCCGAGCCGCCGCAGGCACCCAACCCGATGCGCTTCCGCAACAAGGCACCGTTCGCTCTTCATCTCCCCGAGGTCGTCTGGATCAATCAACCCCAGGGAGAGGAGTTTGCACCGAGCAGCTAGATCGACCGTGTCTCATTCGACTTGACGGGTTCGGCCCACGCAAACATCGGCAACAAACCACCGATCAGCCGCGTCTCACAGGAAAGTGGGCGGAACAGCTAGTGGTGTGTCTCAGTTTTGGCTGACTGTTTGGAGTGCGACTCGGCCTCGGGCGACTTTTTCGAGGATGCTATCGGCGGTCGCGGTCCAGATCAAAGGTTTGGGCAGATCATTGTGAGCGTCCAAATATTGTTCGATCGCTTCGATCAGATCGGGCACGGAGTGGAACACGCCGCGTCGTAGTGCTTTGTCCGTCAACTCGCGGAACCAGCGTTCGACCAGGTTCAGCCACGACGATGAGGCCGGCGTGAAGTGCAGGTGAAAGCGAGGATTCTTCGCTAACCAGGCTTTCACGTTTGGATGTTTATGCGTCGCATAGTTATCCAAAATCAGATCAACGTCCAACCCCACGGGAACGTTAGCGTCGACTGTTCTCAAGAATTTTAGGAACTCGCCATGGCGGTGTTTGGGTAGGCACGAACCGATCACTTTGCCGGTCACAACATCCAACGCCGCAAACAACGTCGTCGTCCCATGACGTTTGTAGTCATACGTCATCGTCCTCGCGCGACCCTTCTTCATCGGCAACGACGGCTGGCTCCGGTCCAACGCCTGAATCGACGATTTCTCATCCATGCATAAGACGATCGCTTGCTCAGGTGGATTCAGATACAACCCAACAACATCGATCAGTTTCTCCTCAAACAAGGGATCATTGGAAAGCTTGAACGTGTCCACCCGGTGCGGTTTCAAGCCACGCGCCGCCCAGATCCACTGCACCTGTGCCGGCGACACCCCAACCTGTTTGGCCATCGTCCGCACCGACCAATGCGTGTCACCCGCAGGCTTAGAATTCCTTCTCAGATCAACGATTTCATCGACCTTCGACTGCAAAATCACCGGTTTACGACCCCGACCAGCACGCACCCGACCCAGTTTCGCCAACCCCTCAGCCTCAAACCGCGACCGCCACGCCCGTATAGTCGTCGGCGTCACCGACACCTTCACAGCAATCGAACTATTCGCGATCCCATCAGCAGCAAACAACAACACGCGTGCACGCTGCACCTCCCGATACGCCGCCGTATGCGACCTCGACAACACCTCAAGTGCCGCACGCTGACCATCAGACACCACCAAAGCAGGAGCAGGATTCCTCATAAACCAAGAACACCACTAAACCACTACTTATTTTGGAGACACACCACTAGCTCAGCCTCTCTCCTCGTGTCTCGCGGCCTAGAGTGGCTACGATTACAGCTCCGGCAAGCATCGTCGCGGCGACGAAGAAAAGCGGCCAGAAGGTACCGCCGGTCCACGTCAAGAGGAAGCCGAACAGGAACGGGCCGGCCATCGCGAAGGCCTTGCCACTGCCCTCAGCCAGGCCGAAGCCGCTGGCGCGCAAGCGGGTCGGGAATAGCTCCGACGTGTAGGGGTAGATCGCGCCCCAGGCGCCGAGGTTGAAGAAGCCGACGAAGAAGATCGAGGCCAGATAAACGGGCGTCGAGCTCGCCACCGCGAAAGAGAAGGCGGCGATCGCACCCAGGGCCAGGAACGTCAGTAGGGTCTTCTTCCGCCCCCAGGACTCGACCAGCCACAAGGAGGCGGCGTAGCCGGGGAACTGGGCGACGGCAATCAGGGCAAAAACTAGGTAGGGGTCGAGGCCCAACTTGCCCAGAGCCACGATCCCCGGCAGCCAGATGAACAGGGCGTAGTAGGAGATGTTCAGGGCGGCCCAGGCGCCGACGACCAGGAGAGCCGTCTTTCTGAGCTGGGGCCCAACCAGCTCACGCACCGAAGCATGGGGCTCTGGTATGGCGTTAAGAGCGGTTGGGTCGACGGGCTGGCCGGTGATCCTCTCGAGTACGGCGGCGGCTTCGTCGAAACGGCCGCGGCGGGCGAGGAAGTAGGGGCTCTCCGGCAGGGTGCGCCTGGCAACATAGGCCAGCACCGCCGGGGTGGCGGCGGCCAGGAACAGGTAGCGCCAGCCGTTGGAGCCGCCGTGGACCAGGAAGACGTAGGACAGCCCGACCGCACCGAGGAAGCCCAAGGGCCAGAAGAAGTCGAGGAAGACCATCATGCGGCCTCGCCTTTGCGGAGGAAGGTACTCAGCCAGCAAGGCCGGGTCGACGACCAGCATCGCTCCAAGGCCGATACCGGCTAGGAAACGGAAGGAGAGGAGGATCTCGGGGCCGGTCGAGAGCGCGGTCAGGGCGGTGAAGGAGGCGTACCAGAGGATGGAGAACTGGAAGATGCGGCGGCGCCCGATGCGGTCAGCCAGCCAGCCGAAGACCACGCTGCCGAGTAACGAGCCGGCCAGAGCAGCCGAGCCGAGCAGGCCGAGCCAAGTCCCGCCGAGTCCCCATAGGGCCCCGAAGAAGGGTAGCGTGAAGCCGATGAGGACGATCTCCAGGGCGACGGAACTCCAGGCAAGGCCGGTTACGACCACGGCCCGCTTGTGGAAGCGGGTCAGCCCGCCGGCGCGAAGGACGTCCTCGATGTCTAGCCGGGCAGCGACAGAGACTCCTCGGCCTTGTCGGCGAGGGCTGGGGCGATCAGAGGAAAAGATACTGTGCTCATGGGAAGGTCCTTTCCTAGTTGTTGGATCCTGAATAATTACATACATCCCGAACAAATAGTTGGGAGTTTGAATCGCCCCATCGCTTGCCGTCAACCCTTCAGGGCGAGATGCGTTACGCCGCGCCCCACGGTGCAAGTGCGCCGCCGTCGGACCGCGTGGCGCTCTCGCGTAACAGGCGGTTGTACTTGGCCAGACGCTCAGACTGTGTGAGCGAACCCACCTTGAGTTGAGCTGGCGCGGCGGCGATCGCGAGATCGGAAAGCCAATCGTCTTCAGTCTCTCCCGAGCGCGCCGAGACGACACAGCGCCAGCCAGCCGCCTGTGCGCGACGCGTTACTACCAGTGCCTCAGAGAGCGTGCCAACCTGGTTGGCTTTGACCAGCACGGCATTCGCCGAACCCTCGTCAATCGCCCGCTCGAGACGATCAAGCTGGGTACAGAGCAGATCGTCGCCGACGATCTGCACCACCCCTCCGATCGCCGCGGTCAGTGGTGCCCAGGCCGCCCAGTCGTCTTCGCCAAACGGATCCTCGATGCTCACGATTGGGTAGCGCGCAACCCACTCTGTCAACTGTTCGCGCCACGCGCTCGCCGTCAGCGTCTGCTGATCAACGGCCAACCGATAGCCGGCTGGGTCGACGAAGTGGCTGGCGGCAACATCGAGTCCGATCGCGACATCGATCCCTGGCACAAAGCCGGCTCGCTCGATCGCGCGCGTCAGCAACTCGAGCCCATCCTGATTCGAGTTCGCTGCCGCAAAGCCGCCCTCGTCGGCGCGCAGCAGCGTCCGGCCCCGCTCGCCGAGTTCGTCGGCCAGCGCAGCGAGCACGCGCGCCACATCCATGATCGCCTGAGGAAACGTTGTCGCGCTGATTGGAATCGCCAGATAATCCTGCAGATCGACACTGCCACCCGCATGCAGGCCCCCCGAGAGGGCGTTGATCATTGGGCGTGGCAGCGTCGACTGAGCGCCGCCTCCCAGGTGTTGCCACAGCGGCACACCCCGGGCCAGCGCACCTGCACGTGCCACCACAACGGAGGCCGCGAGGATCGCATTGCCACCAAGCCGAGCCCGCGTTGGCGTGCCATCGAGTGCGCAGAGCGCCACGTCGATTGCGGCCTGGTCTGTTGGATCCTGGTCTCGAAGACAATCGGCAATCTCGCCGTCGAGGTGCGCGACGGCGCGCAGTACTCCGCGCCCGGCATAACGATTGGGATCCCCATCACGCAGCTCGACGGCCTCGTGGCGTCCAGTCGAAGCACCCGACGGCACGCTCGCACGGACGACTTCGCCACTCGTCAGTGTCAGCTCTGCCTCGACGGTCGGACGTCCACGCGAGTCGAGAATCTCGTAGCCACGCAACGTGCGAATCGTCGAGATACTCAAGGTGCGCCAACCTCGATACGTTCAATCGCCTGCATCACCGTGGTGGGTGGTGCCAACAACAACGATCGGCCCATCGCTCGCGCTAACCCCCGGGTCGGCTCGTCGAGGTACTCGGCTGGCGACTTGCCATCGACCCGCGCAACCATCAGGATGCCGAGCTCGCAGATCGTGCTGGACTCGTCGATGAGCAGTGGTGCGCGTTCGACGTAGGCGCCGTAGAAGGCGCGCGCCAGGGCCGCGAGGAGTGCGCGCTGTCGCGGCATGTAGAGCGCTTTCAGGCAAAGGTGGTTGAGACAGAACGCGACGTCGAAAACAGGGTCGCCCCAATGCGCAACCTCGACATCGAGGACGATCATGGCGTCGGGATAGGCGATCAGGTTTTTTGGCGCATAATCGCCAAGTACGAGGGCGCGACGTGTCTCCAAGAGACGTTCGATTTCGGCGCTAATCAGTGGTTCGAGATCGCTGTGGCGCGCAGCAACGGTGCGGTGGTAGGGATCGATCCGCCCCTCGATCATTGTCTGCAGATCGGCAAATCGTGTCGCGGCCTGCCGGTCCTCCGCCGACGCCGCGTGGATGCGTCCGAGCAGTTCCCCCGCGCGGTAGGCGTCGCGCAAGTCGATCTGGCCCGCCAGCAAAAGGTCCTTCCAGGAAGAGCCACCTTCCGGTGCAAACGTCATGCCAAAGAGGTGGTTCTGATCGTCAGCAAAGACGACAGTGGGTGCATGGCCTGGTCCGAGTAGACGATTGAGTTCGCTCAGGCACTCGTGTTCGATCTGGCTGCGCCCAACGTCGTAGGCCCATTCTTCGGCAACACGTAAAAAGGGCAGAGCCTGCTTGATCACGATGTCGCCGTCCGGCCACTGCACACGCCAAACGTCGTTCGAGATGCCACCACCGAGCGCTGCCACCACCATCGCGTGGTGATCGGGGACGATGCCACGATCGTGGAGATAGGCCGGCAGCGTCTCGACGGTCAGTTCCACCTGCCTAGTATGGCCGATCGCACGTAGGCTTTGCACGTGCTGGAGCCCGCGACCATCGAGATCGTGGGAGCGAGCCGCCGCTATGGCACGATCCAAGCTCTCGACAACGTTGCGTTGACGATCGATGCTCCTGCGACCGGTTTGCTCGGTCAGAACGGGGCGGGTAAATCGACGCTAATGAAGGCCATCCTCGGTCTCGTGCGTCTCGATACCGGCGATCTACGCGTACTCGGGCACGATGCGCGTCGCGAAGGCGAACAGATTCGGCGTCGCATTGGTTATGCACCCGAGCACGAATGCCTGCCCCCCGAACTAACGGCCGCAGATCTGGTGCGCCACCTCGCCGAGCTGCGCGGCCTGTCGCGCGCCGACGCGATTCGGCGCGCCTCGGAGGTGCTGTTCGCTGTTGGTCTCGAAGAGGAGCGCTCGCGGGTGATTGGCTCGTTCTCGCTTGGTATGCGGCAACGCGTCAAGATCGCGCAGGCGCTCGTTCACTCGCCGGATCTGATCATCCTCGACGAGCCAACCAATGGGCTCGACCCGACACAGCGCAACGAGATGCTCGACGTGATTCGTCGTGTCTCGCGTGACCTAGGCGTGCGTGTCCTAATCTCATCGCACATCCTCGACGACATTCGTCGCACCTGCGATGCCGTCGTCGTGATGCGCGCTGGTGCTGTCACACTCGCGCGTCCCCTGCAGGCCGCGGCGGGCGAGGCCGATGTCTTACGGGCTGAGACGGTGATGGAAGCCGCGCCGTTTGTCGCGCGACTCGTGGCGGCTGGCCTTGCCTGCGATCCAATTGACGAACGCACCACGCGCGTGACAATCCGCAGTGATCGTGATCGCGAGCAGATTCGCGACGCTGCCGCCGAGACGGGCGTTGGACTATTGCGCCTTCATCCGGATGGGCCCTCAATCGAAGACGAGTTGTTGGCGGCGATCGGGTGAGCGCGGCCAAGATCCATGACGTGCGCTATCGCCCTTTCGACGGCGAGCAGAAAAACAGTACGCGGCGTGCGGTCCTGTCGATGGCGCGTTGGAGTGCGTTGCGAGCACTCGGTGCGCGACGACCATGGACCGCGAAGATCGTGCCCGTCGGATTAGCCCTGATCGCGCTCGGTCCAGCAATTACTGCACTCGGTGTCAAAGCGCTGCTGGGCACGAACATCACACAGCAGTTGCCAGGCGACATCGTGCCGTACGCGCCGTACTACCAGTTGATCGGCTTCGTCATCCTCGCCTATGCGGCGATTGTGATTCCCGAAACCATCTGCCCCGACCGCCGCAGCCGCGTACTGGATCTCTACCTCTCCACCGCTTTGAGCCCACGCGAGTATGTCGCCGGCAAGATCCTCGCCTCGCTCACCCCCCTACTCGCAGTCACTACCCTGCCACTCGTGTTTCTCTACGTCGGCAACGTCTTTTTCGCCACGTACCCGCTTGGTTACGTGCAAGGCCATCTGCGCGAGATCCCGGCGATTTTCGGGGGCGGCCTGCTGATCGCCCTCGTCTACACCCTGCTCGGGTTGGCGATTGCCTCGCTGACGAGTCGCCGCGCGTTTGCCACCGTCGGCTTTGTCTTGCTGCTGATCGTCTCGTCGCTGGTCAGCGGAGTGTTGAGCCACGTCGCGAACCTCGGCCCCAATGCAAGGCTGTTCAACCTGCAGTTCTTACCCGTCTGGTTGGCGCAAAAGATGGTCGGCCAAACAACGAGCGTGATCAATGATGGTCCACTGGCGCCGATGCAGACACCCGATCTGTCGCTGCTGATCCTGATGAACGCGATCCTGATTGTCGGGAGTCTCGCGATCCTCTTCCTGCGCTATCGGCGGACGGACGCATGACGCCGCTGCTCGAGTTTGATCGCGTCTCGAAGTGGTTTCGTGACACGGTGGCCGTTGGTGACGTGTCCTTCACCATCGAGCCAGGCGTCACCGGTCTGCTCGGACATAACGGTGCCGGTAAGTCGACGGTGATTCGTTTGGCGACCGGTCTCGCCCATCCCGACGAGGGCAGCGTGCGCGTTTTCGGACTCGATCCGACCAAGAGTGGTCGTGCCCGCGCCGCGATCGGTCTCGTGCCGGACGGCGACGGACTCTGGACCGGGTTGAGCGCCCTCGGCCTGGTTGAGGCCTGTGCGCGCCTGCGTGGCGTAGCCGATGCGAAGGGTGCGGCGCGTGCCGCGCTCGCGACGGTCGACCTCACGGACGTCGCCCTGCGTGATGTCAAGGGCTTCTCGCAGGGCATGCGTCAGCGCGTCAAAATCGCACAGGCGCTCGTGCACGAGCCGAAGGTGTTGATTCTCGACGAACCGCTCAACGGCCTCGACCCGCAGCAACGCGAGTCGACGATTGCGCTCTTGCGCCAACTCGGCGATCAGGGCATCGCCACACTCTTCTCGAGCCACGTCCTCAGCGAAGTGGAGCGCGTCTCGGATCGTGTCCTCGTACTCGTCAATGGGCGGCTGGTTGCCGAGGGATCGCCGACGGGTCTGCGCGCACTGATGGACGAGCGTCCTCGCCGTATTCGTATTGCTGCACAGCCCGCGCGCCCGCTGGCTGCTGCCCTAGCGGCGCTGGCCGGTGTGCGGCGCGTTGAGATCGAGTTGGACGGCGTGCTCGTCGAGACGAGCGACACGACTGCGCTGGCGCTGGCACTGCCGCAGTTGGCGCGTGCCTGTGGCGCAGACCTCCATGCGATCGAGCCGACGGATGACAATCTTGAAAGCGTTTACGGCTATCTGACTGAGCGCGCGCGAGGCACGCACCGATGATCATCACGCGACTGACGATCCGCGCGTTGCTCCTACGACGTCGCTCGCTGGCACTGCTCCTGCCTGTTGCTGCAGTCGTGTTCTTCGTTATTTTCGGGATCCTTCGCGGCGATGTCTCGCCCGATAGTCAGGCGCTGATTGTTGGGCGCTTGCTGATTAGCACCGTCGCACCGCTGGTCGCTCTCGTGTTGGCGGTCACGGCGATTGGCGACGAACGCGAGTCGGGCACGATCGTATATCTCGCCACGGCCGGCGTGTCGCGGCTGCGGATCGTTGCGGAGAAGACCCTCGGTTCGACGGTTGCGGCCGCTGTGCTGCTCTCCCCCGCGCTCGTCGCAATCGCCGTCTTCGGTGAGCATCTTGGCGTCGGCTCGACGAACATCTTGCGGGGTGTCGCGGGGACACTGCTGGTTGCACTCGTCTATTGCGCCGTCTTCATCATGGTTGGCCTGCTGCTCAAGCGCGCCCTGGTCGCGGGCATCATCTACATCCTTATCTGGGAGGGCGCGATCGCCACGATCGCCCCGTCGGCCGAACGCTTCAGCATGACGGCCTGGGGTCGAGCGATCAGCGACGGCGGACTCTACGGCATCGCCACCGACCTCGTGCCCACACTCGATGCCACCACGGGCGCCGCATCACTATTGGTCGTCACGGCCCTCGCCGTCGTGTTGGCTGGCTGGCGTCTCGGTCGCATGGATCTGCCCTAGCGTCAAAGCGGACCTCACAACCGCGCGGATGTGGCGTCCGCCCTCACAAGGATTTCGTGATGGGGTCAGGCCCATCACGAAATCGAACAGTGGAGCCAAGGGGGATCGAACCCCTGACCTTCTGGCTGCCAGCCAGACGCTCTCCCAGCTGAGCTATGGCCCCGTCAAAACCGCACGATAGCAAGGGGCTTTAGGAAGCCCCGCAGGCGGGGTCAGCCCTCGGCGACGATCGTCTGCGGCACTTGGCCCCACAATTCGTCGAGGCGGTACAGCTCGCGCGCAGCCGGATCGAACACATGCACGACGATATCGAGAAAGTCGATCAGGACCCACGTGCCTTCCTTCATGCCCTCGGTGCGCAACGGAATCAGCCGATGCTCCTGCTTCATGCGCTGCCCAATCTCTTCGGCAATCGCCTGCACTTGGCGTGTGTTGCGCCCGCTCATGATCACGAACCAGTCCGTGTACTCCACGAACTTGCGCATATCGAGCAGCACGATGTCCGTCGCGAGCTTATCCGCACCAATGGCGGCAATTTGCTCAGCGAGAACGGTGGTATCGCTCAGCGTGTCAGTCCCTTGCTCCAAGCACAGGTGGAACGTACCACGGACCGTTGACGGATCATCCGTCACCGCCACTTCTATACAAGCCCTCGTGCTGGATTAGGGCCTCGACGGCGGGTGATACGAGCCCTGTGATTGGCTCTCCAAGGGCGATCCTGCGGCGAATATCCGAACTTGCCACCGCCAGCGGCTCCATCTCAATGATCTCGACCGGGCCTGCCGCAATCGGCACACCAGGACGCGGCGCAACCGCTACCCGTGCCAAGCGCCGAATACGTTCAGGGTCGTGCCAATGATCGAGCGCGGCAAACTGATCTGCTCCAAGCAGCAGTACCAGCTCGGTGGCGTTGTCGGCCAACTGCTCGAGCGTGTCGGCCATATATGACGGTCCGGGCCGCTCGACCTCGATACTCGACGCCACCAGAATTGGCTCGTCCTGCGCAGCAGCCTGCGCAAGCTGCAGACGCGTAGCGGCTGCTACAACCGGCTCCTCGCGGTGTGCCGGTAGACCCGTCGGAATCAGCAAGACATGATCGAGCGCGAGCTGCGAGGCAGCATTGCGCGCCAGCGCCGCATGCCCGACGTGCGGGGGGTTGCAGAGTGAGCCGAGCACGCCAATGCGCAGAACATCAGGCACGAAACGGAATCTCCCGCGATCCCATCTTGACAATAATCCCGTTCCTCGCACCCGCGCGCACCAGCAACGGCGTCAAACGGCGCGTCTCGACGTAGTGGGCGAGCGCCTGGACCGCGGCCTCGTCGTCCAGCTTCTTGATCTCATCCTCGATCGGTGCACCGACGATGCGCACGCCGGTCTCATCGCGTAGCACGCGCACGTTGGCACCCGCGGCCCGGCCCGGGCGATACACCAGATACTGCGCGAGCGTCGACTCGGCCTCCGGCGTCACCTCCGGTTCTGGGACGACGCGCGCGAGGGTGTTCATCAGGTCCAGCACACCCTCACCCGTGGCACAAGAGACCGTCACGATGATCGGCTTGCCCGTCGCCTCATCGCGCAGTACGTCGCGCATGGCAGAGATATCGCCAAGCGCGTCGAGTGCCGCGGCAAACGTATTTCGCAGCGTCTCGCGGTCTGACTCCGGGCTCAGATCAATGCGGTTAAGCACGACGATCCGCTGGCGGCGTGACAGGTCCTCTTGGTATTGCTCCAACTCGTGATGAATCGCCACAAACCCCTCACAGGCCTCCTCGATTGGGAGTGCTGCATCGACGACGTGGAGTAACAGGCGCGCACGCTCAAGGTGTGCGAGAAAATCGAGGCCCAGCCCGTGCCCCTCGGCAGCCCCCTCCAACAGCCCGGGAACGTCCATCACGGTGATCTGACGATCGACCGCAAGATCGACAACGCCGAGCATCGGTTCGATGGTCGTAAACGGATAATCCGCGACCTTCGGACGCGCATTCGAGATACGCCGCAACAGCGAAGACTTACCGATGTTCGGAAAACCCAATAGGGCGGCATCCGCCAGCAGCTTGAGGTGCAGCACGAGCGACATGTCCTCGCCCAGCCCGCCAAACTCGGCGGTGCGTGGCGCCTGGCGCACGGCGGTGCGAAAGCGTCGGTTACCCGAACCACCGCGCCCACCGTGGGCAATCACCGCACTCGCTCCGGGAGCAGCCAGATCGACAATCACCACGCCATCCTCATCGAGCACCTGCGTGCCAACCGGCACGGGGACGATCGTGTCGACGCCCATCGACCCAGTCCGATTCGAGCCCTCACCATTATGGCCATCATCGGCCTTGATGTGCGGGTGGTTGCGCACGTTTGTCAGGTCGCGCAACGATGACTCGGCAACCAAAATGATGCTGCCGCCATTTCCACCATCGCCACCCGACGGACCGCCGCGGGGAACGAACTTCTCGCGTCGAAAGGCGACAGCTCCATCGCCACCTCGACCCGCTGCGGCATAGACCGTCGCCCGGTCGGAGAACACGGGCTACGCCCTGCCGACTACCCCTCGGCCGGTGCGACCGAGATGATGCGCTTGCCGCGGCGCTGCCCGAACCCCACGATGCCATCGCACTTTGCGAAGATCGTATGGTCGACGCCAATGCCGGTGCCTGCGCCCGGATTAAAACGCGTGCCGCGCTGGCGGACGATGATGCCACCGGCGCGAATAGTCTGACCCGCGAAAACCTTGACACCGAGTCGCTGCGACTGGGAGTCGCGGCCGTTTTTGGAGGAGCCGAGGCCCTTCTTATGCGCCATCTTCAGTCCCCTTCTTGCCGAAGGCGATCGTCTCTACCTCAACGACCGTCTGCTTCGAGCGGTAGCCCATCCGACGCGAGCTGCTCTTCTTCGAGCGATACGTGAGGATGTTGATTTTCGGTCCGAGCTTGTGTTCCTTGACGCGCACTGAGACGGAGACGGGCTTGAGCTCGGCAGCCGTCGCCATCGTCTTCTTGCCGTCAGAGGCAAGGACGACATCGGGCTTGAGCGTTGCACCCTCATCCAGAGCAATGCGATCGACGACGATCCACTCACCCTTAGTGACGCGGTACTGCTTTCCTCCAAGGGCGATTACGGCAAACATCGATGCGATACTTTCGGACAGGCCGCCACCGGCGACAACGGGCGAGAACGTAGCAGAGAGGCGAAGCCGGAGGCTCCGCCTCTCTGCCGATTTGGCTCAGTCCTTACCCAGAATGCGACCCAAAAAGCCGCGCTTGGGCTTGGCTGCGGCTTTCGGTGTCGCCTCCACAGCTGGCTTGGCGGGTGTCGTGGGATTGGGCACTGGCCGGTAGTTTGCGGTGCGATCCACACCATCTGCACCAGCATTGCCGCTCCCACCCGCACCGCTCCCCGAGCGGGAACGGCCGCGTCCGCCACGGCTACGACGCCGCTTCGGCTTCGCTGTACCGTCGGCAGCGATCTCGGCGACATCGCCGGTACCTCCAACCGTGGGTGCTGCCGTGGGCTCTTTGTCGCCCGTTGGCTCCGTCGTGGCACTCCCCGCGCCACCAGCAGTACGCCCGCGTCCACCACGGCGGCCGCGACGACGACGCTTGTTCGGGCCGGTGCCACCCTCGCCCACCGTCGCCTGATCGTCATCCTCGACGTCGTCATCATCAACTTCGTCGCCGGAATCGTCGCTGTCGCCATCTGCTCGCGCCGCCTTAGGCGTACGCCGACGGCTCGGCTTCGCCGCTCCATCCACGCCTTCGACCACGACAACCTCTTCGACGTCTGGCTCATCCGGAAGATCGAGCGGCTCCATCTCCTCGCCCACCGACGCTGTCATATCGCCCGTTGGCGTATCGATCGTCGCCGACGGCGTACGGCTGCGCTTGCCCTTGCGTTTACGACCCTCGAGGTCGATCCGCTCGCCGACCAGGCGTGGCGGCTCATGCACGTCGCTGCGCGGATCGGTCATCTTGAGCATCTCTGCTTCCGTAATCGGCTTCGCATCCAGCAACACCGCGTGCGCCTCGAGTCGGCCGAGCCGCTCGACCTTGATGCGCTGTGTCTCACCGAGATACGGACCAGCACCCGCCACGACCACGCGGTAACCACCCTCCAACACCGCAACGGCATCTGCCGCTTGGTACATGTGCGGCTCGGACAGCACGACTTCTAACTCCTGCCCCACCTCCACCGGAATCGCGTCTTCCAAGACCTCACTGATCTTGCCTTCTTTGAGGAACCCGCAACGCTCGCGCGGCACGCTGTCATTGTTGACCAGCGAGAAATGCTTCTTCGTCGCCTTCTCTAACTCTTCGAGCCGCACGCCACCGGGACCAATCATGCGAGCGCCAACCTCAGGATGCACTTCGATCAGAAATGCCTCTGCCGTCGACTGGGTCGCGTGCCGTCGCAGAATGCGCAGATTGTCGAGTGCCAGCGTCTCGTCGCTCAGCACACGCCCCTCACCCGCACAGCATGGACACTCGCTGGTCATGATCTCGCGCACACCATCCGTCACGTTTTGACGCGTCATCTCGACGAGACCAAGCGGGCTGATCGAGACGAGATAGACCTTCGAGCGGTCCTTGGCGAGCTCGTCCTTGAGAGCAGCGATGACGGCGTCGCTATTCGTCTTCGCCTCCATGTCGACGAAGTCGATCACGATGATGCCGCCGAGATCGCGTAGCCGCAGTTGGCGCACAACCTCGCTGGCCGCCTCCAAGTTGTTGTGGACGATCGTGTCTTCGAGTCGTCCCTTGCCCACAAATCGGCCCGTATTGACATCGACAATGGTGAAGGCCTCGGCATAGTCGAACAACAGGTAGCCACCGGACGGCAGATCAACGCGTCGCTTGAGCGTGCTCTCGATTGCCTCGTCGACACCGTACCGCCGCAGCAGCTCTGTCTGGGCCGTGTGGCGTGTAATGCGCGGGATCAAATCCGGGCTGCGCTCCTGCATGTACGAGACGATGCGGTCGTACGTGGCTTGGTCGTCGACGATCAACTCATCGACATCCTGTCGAAAGTCATCGCGCACGAGCCCGAGAGCAATATCGACCTCCGCGTGGATCAGCGAGGGTGCGACCGCTGTTTTGCAGCGATCAAGCACGCCTTCCCACTGATCTTCGAGGAGCGCAAGGTCGCGCTGAAGCTCTACGAGTTCTGCACCCTTCGCAGCGGTGCGGACGATCAGTCCACCGCCCAGCCGTGGTGTCAGTTGCTTGACGAGTTCTCGCAAGCGATCCCGCTCAGTATCGGAAAGCCGCTTCGAGACGCCACCACCCTCGCCATCCGGGACGTAGACAAGGAAGCGTCCAGCCAGTGAGACGTCCATCGTGACGCGCGCACCCTTCGTCTTCATCGGGTCCTTCGTCACCTGCACGAGCAGCGACTGGCCACCCTTGACAAGGTCTTGAATACGCTTCGAACGACGCGCACGCTGGTCGAGTCCATCAATGCGAATCTCCGCCACATGCAAGAACGCATTCTTGTCCATGCCGGCATCGACGAACGCGGCCTCCATACCCGGCAGAACGGTATCGACCTTAGCGAGGTAGATGTTACCCAGCAGGGATCGGCGCTCATCGCGCTCGATGTACGTCTCGACGACGCGTTCGTCCTCGATTAGCGCAGCCTTTGTCTCGTAGGCATCGGCAGAAATTAGGATCTTCTTCATGTGGTCTCCGTGGCTCCCACGCGCACCGGTTTTGGTGCCGTGCGAACCGCTAGTCGGGTGATACCAGCCACACAGAGGTCCCCGTCGGCGCAAGACTGCAGCGCGCGTACGACCTCTTCGGGCTTGGCAGAGCCATCTTCATAGATGGCGATATCGACGACAATCGCATCGCCCTCGAGTCGCGGCTCGGGCGCATAACGACAGACATCAACGTTGCGTCGCTGCTTTGGGCTACGACGCGGAACGAGCAATTCCGTGGCTGCGCAATACGCCTCCACGGCCTGGGCGAGCGAGTCGCCCGGCGCATCAAAAACAATGCGGTAGGTCGCACCCGTGACGATGGTCTTAGGACCAGCGGGCAGGGCTTCGAGCGGGACGACTCCACGCGGACAGGTCGCGGCGAGTCGGACAACGAGTTCGTCGAGATCGTGGCTCTCACCCACAAGCTCGACCGTGCAGCGCTCATCCTCCGACGCGACACCAACGCCGCGCGCGAGCGCAAGACTGATCACGGGTCGGGGTCGCATACCGTTCGAGAGCGCTACGCCATAGTCTGCGCGCCGCAACGCGGCCAACAGAAGATCAACCATCTCGAGATGACTGAGGTAACGCGCACGATCACGAATGGCGAGGCGTAGTTCGATCCTCACGGTATGCACTGCGGGATGCGTGGCATTAGGCCTCCACCAACCGGTTCCGAACGGGGCCGACGCACGCGCCGCAATCACTGCAGCCGTCCCATCGACAATCCCCGGTCGGTCGTTCGGCACGACTCTGCCACCACTCATCCAGCAGAAACTCCTTGGACACACCGCTGCGCACGTGATCCCACGGCAGCGGGTCGAGGGGGTCGCGCTCTCGCGTCGCCTCCACCACAAGGTCGCGTCCGGCGGCGCTAAACGCGTCGCGCCAGACGTCCTCCTTGTGGTGCTCCGTCCAGGCGTCGAAGCGCGCACCTGCACGCCACGCGGCCTCGAGCGCATCCCCCGTGATTGCATCTCCACGTCCGATTGCACCCTCAAGCATGCTGGTGCGAACATCGTGGAGCGATAACTTTAACTGGCGCCCCTTGAGCGCTCGGCGCAGGTAATCCTGCTTGACGCGCAGCTGATCAGGCGGCGCCATCCCGTCCCACTGGAACGGGGTATGCGGTTTCGGTACGAAGTTCGAAGCCGAGATGTGCACCGTAAACTTGGCCTTCTCCCCCAACGTCGCGCGCCCAATCTCGCGCGCCCGAAATCCCAGATCGACGATGCCTTGGATCTCGGCGAAGGTCTCCAAGGGCAGGCCGATCATGAAGTACAGCTTGAGGCTCGTATAGCCCGCAGCAAACGCCGACTCGATCGCCTGCTCGATCATCTCGTCGGTAATCGTCTTGCAGATAATGTCGCGCATCCGCTGCGTCGCGGCCTCGGGTGCCAGCGTGATCGAGCGCTGACGCGAGTTAGCTGCAGCCAACAGTGCGACGGGCCCCGTATCGACCCGGTTGGAGGGCAGTGACAGGTGCAGGTCGGGCTTCTCGGCCTTGATCTCCTTGATCGCTCGTGCCACTCCCGACCAATCGCTCGTCGCCAGCGATGTCAAAGACAATTCGTCGTACCCCGTGCAACCAAGCTGTGCCAGACCGGCCTTGACGACATCTTCGACCGGACGTTCGCGGACCGGCCGATACCACGTTCCGGCATGACAGAAACGACAGCCACGTGTGCAGCCGCGCATCACCTCGACCGACGCCCGCGAGAAGATCGCGCTGGCGTACGGCACGACCGGCTTCGTCGGTGCCGCATCAATCGAAAAATCAGCGAAGATCGCCCGCTCAACGGGTCGCTCCCCGCGCGCGGGCAGGTAGAGAAACGGTAGTTCTGCGAGCCGATCGAGCCGCTCCTGACGATCCTTGACCTCGTCGAGAATCGCCACGACACGACTGAGTCCCTCCTCGGCCTCACCCATAAAGAAGACATCGACAAACGCTGCCAGCGGCATCGGGTTGGACGCACTTGGGCCCCCTGCCATCACAATCGGGTCCGCGTCTGTGCGATCGATTGCGCGGATCGGAATACCCGCCAAGTCGATCAGTTCGAGCACGTTCGAATACGTCAACTCGGCCTGTAACGTAATGCCGAACAGGTCGGCCTCACGCACGGGACGCCACGTCTCGAGCGTAAACAGCGGTATGCCTTCACGTCGCATCGCATCGGCCATATCCGGCCACGGACAATAAACTCGCTCGGCGGCCGCATCCGTGCGATCGTTGATCAACCCGTAGAGGATCTGCAACGCCTGGTTCGAGATGCCGATCTCATAGGCATCCGGATAGGCCAGCGCGATGCGAACCGTCGCAGCGGGCTTGACCGTCTCGTTCGTCTCACCCCCGATATAGCGGGAGGGCTTCTCGACAACGGTCAGCAGACGCTCGATCTGCTGTTGGAGAATGGACTGCTCCACACAAACACTCTAGCGAGGCAGGCCCACTCGACCCGTCAGACCGTATCTGATGTCGCCTCGATGTACTCGGGTTGCTGCCGTCGCGGCCGGGCCTGCCAGTCAGAAACAAAGGCCTGTTCGCGCACGACTCGCACGCCAACCGCGAGCACCAAACCAATCGCTGTCAGATTCGTAATCGTGTTCGAACCGCCATACGTCATAAACGGCAGTGGAATGCCCACGGTTGGAGCAATACCAAGGTTCATGCCAACATTGATTGCCACCTGCGTCAACAGCATCCCCAAAACGCCGGCCGCAATCAAGGCCTCCTCTAGATTACGCGCCCGCGGCACCAAGCGTCCGACCCGCCAGAACACCACGAGGTACAACAGCATCACGATCGCCGAGCCAACGAAACCACGGTTCTCGCCGACGACAGCGAAGATGAAGTCGGTGTGGTTCTCTGGCAAGAAGAGCCCCGCTGTCTGACTGATGTCTTCGCCACGTCCCGTCAGCCCACCCGAGCCGATCGCGATCTTCGCCTGCTGGGCCTGATAGGCAGCCGGAGTCCCCCCCTGCGGATCTAAGAAGGCCGTAATGCGCTCGGACTGGTACGAGCGCAGCAGCGGAATGCCAATCGACGGCAGGATCACCAGGACCAGCGTGCTCACCGCGACGAAGAACGCGCCAATCACCGCGACGATCCGGCCCGCCAAGCCTGCGACCACAAGCACCGTCAACGTAATCCCGATATAGACCAGCGACGTACCGAGGTCTGGCTGGATAAAGACCAGCGAAAAGGGCACGATCAGAAGCAAGGCAACGCGAAACACCATGCTCCAGCCACGGACACCGCGCCGCACACAATCAGCCACAATCAATGCCAGACAAACGATGATTGTGACCTTGCCAAGCTCGGATGGCTGCAGGGTAAAGAACGGCAGCGGAATCCAGCGCTGCGAACCGCGTGCTGCCGAGAACCCCAGCACGATGATTAGCAGCCCGATCGTAGCACCATAGATTGGCCAGAATAGACGTCGGTAGATACGTGGATCAACCGCAGTCGCAACAGCAGCAAAGACCAGCCCCACCGCGATGTACGTGAGGTGTCGGCGATCGAAGAAGGTGGGATTGCCCGCGAAATCGTTGACCGTGGTGCTCCGCACCGCCTGCGCGCCGATCGCCAGCAACAGGAGGACCGTCACAATCAGAATCCAGTCGACTCGGCGCAGGAGTGCATCGAAACTCATCGCGTGCTCCCCTGCACGGTCGTGGCCGGCGCCTGTTGCGACTCTTGGACCTGCTGGGCGGGATCCGTACCGAGGCTCGGCCCCGAGTACACGCCCGCCTGCTCGGCACTCGCGATCTGTGCGATCGTTGCCTCCTCGACCCCAAACGCCTTCGCCATCACCTGGCGTACAGCTGGCGCTGCCGCGACACCACCAAAACCACCCTGCTCGATCACACAGATCACCACGAGAGTCGGATTCGTGGCAGGGGCATAGCCAGCAAACCAGGCGAAGTCGCGCTTGCCGAGTTTCTCCGCGGTTCCCGTCTTGCCGGCCACAAGAATCGGAAAGCCCTTAAAGGCCGAGTACGCCGTGCCCTCCGGATCTTGGGTCACTCCTTCGAGTCCCTTACGGATCGTGGCGAGGACGTACGGGTCGAGTGCCACACGCGTACCAGGTTCAGACGTCAATTTTTCGCGCACCGTCCCATCCTGACCCACGACCGCAGCCCCCACATGCGGCTGGACAAGCATCCCCCCATTCGCAATCAAGGCGTATAACCGCGCGATTTGGAGTGGCGTGACCTCGACATCTCCCTGCCCAATCGACTGCAAAATAGCGTCACCTGAGGTCCAACGGTTGTGAATCCGGTCGTCGCCAAAACGGCGAAACTTGTAGGCGGCATCCGGCACACTCCCGGAAGCATCACCACCGATATCGATACCGGTGCGAGCACCAAAACCGAGCCGCCGAGCCCACAACGGCTGCGGCTCGAACTGTCCCGTCTTCGGTGTCGCGTCGTAGAGGCGCTTGCCTAACTCGTAAAAGTAGGTGTCACACGAAGACGTCATTGCCTGCACAAGATTCATCGGCTCGTTGACGCCCGACTCGAAGTTGCGATACGTCTGACCATCAATCGTCATTGACGGTGTGCACTGGATGACACTGTCGGATTGAGCCACCCGCGCTTGCACGGCCGCGATGGCCGTCACCGGCTTAAAGGTCGAACCAGCCGGATAGAGCCCTGCCAGCGCGCGATCGAGAAGCGGCGAATTCTTCGTGTCCGTGACGAGCCTGTCCCAATATGCCTGCCCGTTAGCGCCCGCCAACAATGCGGGGTCGAACCCCGGATTTGAGACCATCGCTCGAATCGCACCCGTGCGTGGATCCATTGCAATCAGCGCGCCACCGCTTGCCGGGCTGTTCCCATTCCTGCGTGCATAGGCGATCGCATCGCGCAACGCAGCCTCCGCCGTGGCCTGCAAGGACGAATCGATTGTGAGTCGTACATTGTCGCCCGGCTTGGCCGCCTGCGACCGCACAATTACACCGACAGGATCCCCGAAAGCGTCCACACGACGTTCGAGCGACCCGTTGGTGCCGCGCAAGAAGTGATCAAAGTAGCGCTCGACCCCACGCTGCCCGACCTGATCGCCCGGCTCAGCATTGCGATACGTCACCTGATCCTGAATCTGCTCCGCAGACACCTCCGCCAACTCGCCCCACAAGTGTGACGCTAGCGGGCGTAGCTTGCCGTCCGCACCACGCACCGTGCGATACCTACGAGCCGTCTCCTCGATAATCCGTACGCCCGGATAGAGCACCGCGCGCTCCTTCAAAAAGAACAGTACATCGCGATCGACATCTTGCGCGAGAATTACCGAGTCGAACGGTGCCCGAACTGCCGCCTCGTGGATCGCATCCTCCATCGTCGCGACCGTGACCCCCGCGACGGCGGCAAGCGCACGCAACTGTGGAAACTGCTTCGTGCAACCGCTCCATGCACGCACCGCTTCGCTCCCACTGATCTGTCTCTCGATCTCGGCGAGACGCGCCGTGCGCTGACGCTTTGGTAAGCGGTTGGCGGCCAGGATCGCATCAGCGATATGCAGTGCGCGCTCATTACTGCTGCGCAAATCGGTTGGGCCGGACAGGCCGCGACCGCAGAGCGTCAACAAGTCGGGGAAACGCGTCGGATCGATCGCCACGGCATTCGACGGGCGATTACCCACCAAGACGCGTCCCCGTGAGTCGAAAATCCGTCCGCGCGGCGCCGGAACACTGATAGTGCGCAAGCCATTCGAACTTGCCTGCGCGCGGTACGACTGCACATCGAGAACCTGTAACGACCACAAGCGCAGGATCAGCACGACAGTCACGACGATCGCAACCCCGCCGATAATCGCAACTCGGCGTCCCAGACGCGCACGATCGAACGCCTCCGCGGTTGCAACGGGAGGCAGCGGCGGTAGCGACGGCGACTGCTCAGTCGTTGGCTCATCGACGAACGGCGTACTCATCTAACGCTCCGCACCGGCACGCCGAGGACACGCCGAAAGAGGGGTAACAGCACGATTCCAGCAAGGAGCGTAAACATCGCCCCCGCCGTGCCAGCAACGAACAACAAACCCCAACCGACCACCTGTCCACCGATTGCACTCGCGACAATCACGTCACCGGCGATCCGCGCGACCGCAGCAACCAGCAGCACCAGCACCGACATCGCGAGCGAAACACGACGGCGACGCACACCGAACACACCAATACCCCAGCCGATTGGCGTCAATACGAGCGCGGAGCTGCCCACGGGCAGCTGCAACGAGATATCAAATAACACGCCCGTAAGAAACCCTGCAGAGGCACCCCATGCGGGCCCAAAACGAAGCGCGATTGCAACCAAGACAACAAGCGCGAAGTCGGGTACCGAACCAAGCACACGCGCATCAATCGCCAATGCAATCTGGATATAGACCGCGAGGATCAGCGCCACCGGTGGCACAAACAGACAGAGCCACCACGCTGACCCCTGCGACGCTGGAGCCACAAGAAATTCCGTATCGCCTGTCGGCGCAGTTGGATCGATTGCGAACGGGGTCTCGCTCGTCGTCACGAGCCACCCCCAGGACTGGTCAGAATCAGAACATTCGCAAACGAACCGAGATCAACCCAGGGCACGACCAACACGCTCTTATAGGCATTGGCGTCGCTCTGGCGCGCCTCGCTAACGACACCAATTGCGAGTCCGCGCGGATACGCCGATCCGAGGCGGCCCGAAGGGTCGAGAAAGCCACTCGTAATAACGCGATCACCGGGACGAACGACACTTGAACCACGCACGAATCCCAGCACAAGCACGGATGGATCGGCAGCACTCGGCTGCAGAATACCGTCCGCGCCACGCCGACCAGCGACAGCGGCGCCCACCGCCACATTGGCGTTCGACAACAACGCGACCGTTGCAGTCTGCGACGTCACCCGATCGATGCGCCCGATCAGCGCAGCCCCACCCACATCGGCCACCTGTGCGACTCCGGCAAGCACGGGGTCCCCGACCTGTACACCAGCGAGCAAGCCCGCATCAACGATGACCGTACTGGAACTCAGTGCCGGCGAGCGCGCGACAACCTGCGCGCCACGTGGCGTGTAACTCGAAATCGTTGGAAACGCGGGCGAACGCACATAATTGAGCAGGCCACGCAACTCTTCACTGTCTTGCTGATTCGCTCCCGCCGTGGCCAGACTCGCGCGCAACACAGCATTCTCCGCAGCGAGCTGATCGCGTTCCTGCTGCGCCGATCGCAGATCGCCGAACCAGCCAATTAGATCGCGCACCGGCTGCGTTGTACGACGCGCCACCTCCTGCACCATGACCGAGCGATCCGCAGCCTGCGACTGCAACGACGAAGCGGCATCCTGCGTACGCACCGAGAACGTGACCAGACCAATCGCAGCCACCACCAGCACCAACGGCACAATCCAACGGGTCAGGCGGGTGCGGGCGGTTATCATCCGGTGGCAATCCAGGGGCTGTTGCGACGACGCACGGCGTGGCGACGAGCGATAGCAGCAACCGAAGTCTACCTCCGGAGCCTGCTCGAGACGGTAGTGCGGCTTGCCGTCTGGTTCTAGGCGACGAATCCGTCAAACGGTTGAGTAGCCTGCACCCAACCCTGAACACCACCGTCAAGATTGACACAACCCACCCGACCCGACGCTGCAAACGCCTCTGCTGCAGCCATTGAGCGCCCACCCGACCGGCAAATAAACACCGTACAATCGGCGTCTGGCAGCTCTTTCCAGCGTAGAGGAAGCTCGCTCAACGGCAAATGCTGCGCACCAGCGATGCGACCCGCCTCCCACTCCGATAGCTCTCGCACATCGACGAGTAAGGCGCCCGCCGTCATCATCGCAACCACTTCGACAGGCGTAGCTTCGGAGACTTCTGGCGACACCCCAATAGCCTACAATCAGTCGTCGGACGCGGAAGCGCGCGTTTGTGTACGCGCATACGCAAGCGCCTCAGCCTCGCTCGTGAGGACGCCCGCAGCCTGCTCTTCCGCGATCTCGGCGAGCAGTACGCCGAGCGCTGGGCCGGGGTCGCAAGCAAGTGCCTCCGCGAGCACATCACCCCGTACGAGGGCAGGCAACGCTGGCTCGGCGAGCGCCTGGACCATCGCCGTCGCCAACTGCTCGTGTCGACGAATCCAGCGCTGCCGCGCCCGCGTGCCACGCGTCGACCAGCGATCCGCCAGCGACACCACAACCGTCGCGATCGCCCACGGCTCGGTCGCGACCCGATAACGATGAACTGCGCGGGGTTCGAGTGTGCCGTCCGGCACGAGAAAACCAAGCCGAAGATGCTCACGTACCAGCATCGCGACACACCGCTGCATTGCACTGCTGTACCGCAACCGCGCCATAATCGCCGACGCAACCTCCGCACCCTGCTGCGCATGACTAGGAAAACCAATGTGCCCATCGTCGAACGTCGTCTGCGTCTGCGGCTTCGCAACATCGTGCAAGAGTGCACCCCAACGCACCGCCAACGCGACATCCACCTCCGCATCGAGACCTACACTCAAAGCCGACGCGACGATCGCCGCAGACGTACCGAAAGCGAACTCGGGATGTTCAACAAGATCATTCGCCGCATCGAGTACCTGCAGCGTGTGATCAAACACGTCGAGATGGTGATACCGGTTTTGCTGCACGCCATGCAACACCACGAGTTCGGGCAAGACGGCCTCGAGCAGACCCAATTCGTCGAGTTGTCGCAAACCATCGACCGGGTCGCGCGAGAGCAGGATGCGTTCCAACTCGGCACGCTGACGCTCACCCGCAGACGTCTTCGCAAGGATCGCGTCGCGGCGCGCCTGCACGAGTGTCTCCGCTGCGATCTCCAAATCCAACTCCGTCGCCAGCCGCACGAGTCGGAGCAGCCGTAACGGGTCGTCCACAAAAGCCGAGTCAGAGACGGCGCGTAGCGTGCGTTGTTCGAGATCATCAAACGCGCCCGGCACAGCCATCAGCTCGCCATCGCTGATGCGCGCTGCGATCGCATTGATTGTCAGATCGCGTCGCACGAGATCCGCGGTGATGCCATCGGGCGCGCCCGTCACATCCACCTCATGCTCATCCCCAATAATACGCCACGCGCCGTGCCGCTCCGACAAGGGAAACACGAGAGCACCAATCCTCTTCGCATAGGCGCGCGCAGTCTGCTCCGCATCGCCTGTCGTGACGAGATCCCAGTCCGACAATGGTCGTCCAAGGAGCACATCACGGACAGCGCCCCCCACGAGCCAGATCGAATCGTCATCTGGAAAGCCAGCTCGCACGAGTTCGATCGCACCATTGAGGCGCGCATCCGTCACGACAAAACCTCCCGATCGCCGCGCTCAACAGTGGCTCGCACGCCACAGATGATCTCATACGGCACCGTTCCGACATGCCGCGCCAACTCTTCGACCGTGACGACATCAGTGCCATCAATTCCGAGCAGAACCACCTCGTCTCCCTCGCGCACCTCGAGATCGTCGGGTAGCACGACCGCGAGCTGATCCATCGACACCGTCCCCGCAACGTGGCAGCGGCGGCCAGCGATCAAGACCTCGCCAATCCCCGACAAACGCCGCGGATAGCCGTCGGCATAGCCAATTGGGATGAGCGCGACGCGACACGCCCGCTGCGCCATAAAACGACGCCCATAGCCGGTCGATTGGCCCGACTCGAGTGAACGCACACTGCTCACCGAACTCGACCAACGCATGACGGGCGCAAGTCCATGGTCGGTACCTGCCCGACCGAGTGGATCAATGCCAAAGACGGCCAGTCCGGGACGTACCGCGTCGAAGGCGAGGTCGGGGTAGCGCAGCGTGGCGGCCGAATTCGAGAGGTGACGGGGACATGGCGGAAAGTCCGCTGCAACAGCGCGAAAGGCTGCTACCTGCTGATCGACAAAGACCCGGTCGCCCTCGTCGGCGGTCGCGAGGTGGCTCATCAGCCCGACCAGACGCTCCGGGCGAGGCCCATTGATCAGCGCACGCCCAACCTCCAGTGCGTCAGCGGGAGCAAGCCCCCACCGCCCCATCCCTGTTTCGACCTTGACGTGCACATCGATATCGTGACGATCACGCAGACGCTGCCAGCCCTCTGGCGTCGAGACGGTGACAGCACAGCCGACCGCGGCAACATCCGACTCCTCTCCAGCCGTCAGCGGCGACAAGACGAGCAGCGGCACGTCCGGCAATGCGTCGCGCACCGCCCGCGCCTCAGCCAGCGTGGCGGTACAGAGTTTCGTTGCACCCGCCGCGCGTGCTGCACGCCCCACATCAACGGCGCCATGCCCATAGGCATTAGCCTTGATGACCGCCCACACCTCCGCACCGTCGGCTGCCTCGAGCAACCGTCGGACGTTGGCCTCGACGGCAGCGAGATCGATCTCAACCAGGCTGCGATGCAGGTGCGCCGCTATTCGACTTCCCCTCCAAATTCGAAACGATCGAGCGCCGACACGACATGGCCACGCGTGATCATCCCTAGATAAACACCCTCCTCGACGACAGGGAGACGCGACACGCTTTCTTTCGCCATTCGCATCGCCGCCACGTGCAGCGTCTCGTCCGGACTCGCCGTGTGCACGGTCTTCGTCATCGTGTCTGAGACCGTCACTGCGAAGGCCTTCTCGACCTGTCGTTCCCACTGCTCGAGACTCAGCGTGTGAATGATCCAGTCCAGAAACGGTATGGCGTACGAACCCTCTTGCTCGGCCTCGACCTCTTGGTAGAGCAGATCGCCCGCCGTGACGATGCCAACAACAATGTTTTGCGCATCGACGACGGCAATACCGTCGAGGCCGTCTTTGGCAAACAGGTGCACGACATCTTTGATCGTGGTGTCGGGCATCGCAGTCGGTACCGACGAATCCATCATTTCGCGTACAGGACGATCGATCAAGAGGGGCTCCCGGGTACAGCGAGCACCGAGAGGTGCTCGATTAGGTCTCCCGCAATGATACCGCCGTCCCGGCGCGAGCCCGTCGCATCCATCGCGGCCTGGACGTGTGCGGCAGCACCAGCGATCGCTGCTGTCCACGGATCGGCGCCTCGTGCCAGACAGGCGCCGATGATCCCAGCGAGGACGTCACCCGAGCCAGCCGTGGCGAGAGCTGCCGAACTCTGTGCGCGCAGACCGAGGCGACCATCGGGTGCGAGCACGAGGGTGTCTCGCCCTTTTAGGAGTGTCACGGCACGCGTCAGCTCGACCAGTTCCCGCACGGATCGCAGACGGTACTGCTCGATCTGTGTGGCGTCACAGCCGAGCAGGCGAGCGGCTTCGCCCGCATGTGGCGTGATGATCGTTGGTGCGCGACGAACCTGCAGCACGCTGGGGTCGCGTGCTACCCACCAGAGCGCATCCGCATCGACGAGTACGGGGCGTTCGAGTGCGAGAACAGCTCGCACAATCATCTCGACTTCTGGCTCTCGCCCAAGTCCTGGACCGAGCACGACTGCGCGAGCGCGCTCCGCGTACTCGACAATCTGCCGCTCGGGGCGCAGCGAGGCAAGTGGACGTACCATCGCTTCGCGCAAACCGCTGGCGACCGTGGTTTGGATCGCGTCCGGCACGAGTGCGGTAACGGCGCCAGCACCCGCGCGCAACGCAGCGGCGGCTGTCAGCGCGGGCGCTCCAGCCATCCCAACCGAACCACCGACGACGAGCACGGCTCCCGCATCGTACTTCGAGCCGCCGCGCAGGCGTGCGGGCAGCAGGGCAGCAGCATCCGTCACAGCGACGGCGCTGGGTTCGATCGGCAGATCGTCGGGAATGCCGATTGGAACCACGACGACGACGCCTGTCTGCGCGCATCCGGGCGCTATCCGTAAACCAAGCTTGTCGCAGTGAAAACTGATCGTGATGTCGGCGTGGATGGCTAGGCCAGGCGTCTCGCCGGTCGAAGCGTCGACTCCACTGGGAATGTCGAGTGCGACGACGGGAAGCGCAGCATCGTTGACCGCTCGGATCGCCTCGGCGATGCCATCGCGTGGAGCGCCAGTTGCGCCACTACCGAGCAGCGCGTCGATGACGAGGTCGCTGTCGGTCAGTACGTCACCAATCACACCATCTGGCCGATCGTCGACGGGGACTCCCGCAGCGATCGCGCCTTGGAGCATCTGAGCCGCGTCGCCTTGCGCCTGGCTGATGCTGACACGCACGATCCGTACGCTGCGCCCGTGCGTGCAGAGGAGTCGCGCGACCTCATACCCATCACCCGCATTGTTACCACTGCCCGCGACGACCACGATCGCGTGCGCCTGTGCGAAGCGGCCGCGCACAACCCGTTCTGCCGCGGCCGCAGCCGCTCGCATCAACGTGCTGCCAGCGATTCCTAGCGAGTCGATTGCGTAGGCGTCAATCGAGCGCGCAGCATCGGCGTCGTAGATTGGGTGTTGACCGGTGACCAGATCCACCCTCGGAGCCTACCGCGCCGCAGGTACTTTAGGTGCAAAAAAGGACCCGGGTCCTTTTGTGCAGTTTCGCAGCTTCAAACGCGCTCTACGCGGACGCCTTCGCCACGATCATTACCGCCGAGGCGATCTTCTGATACCCCGTGCAACGACAGAGATTGCCACTGAGGGCGAGGCGCACCTCTTCCTCCGTCGGATCCGCATTCTCGCGCAGCAACGCGTGTGCCGAGACGAGCATGCCCGGGGTGCAGAAACCACATTGCACACCACCCTCATCGAGAAAGGCCGACTGCAGGCTACTGAGCGTGTCACCATCGGCAAGCCCCTCCACCGTCGTAATCTCCGACCCCTCAGCCTGCAACGCCAGATACGTGCACGAATTGACCGGACGACCATCGACCAGCACCATGCACGCGCCGCACTCACAATCGTCGCAACCCTCTTTCGTCCCCGTCAGACCAATCGTGTCCCGCAGCGCACGCACCAGCGTCGCATCGCCATCGAGCTCGACGGGGTAGGCCATACCATTGACCATCAACGTTACCTCGTGCTTCATTGTCCAGAGCCCTTCATAAATACGGGAGTTGCAGGAATCGGAAACGCCTCGCCACGCGCACGCTGCGCAGCAACGGCCACAGCGCGTTTCGCAATCACGCCTGCCATCGCACGGCGATAGTTCTCGTTGGCACGAAGATCCGAAATCGGATTCGCATCCGCAGCGGCACCGGCGGCCACGGCATCAAGCGAGGCATCATCACCAATCGTCCCAATGATCGCGGCCTCTGCGCTCGGACTACGGATAATCGTCGGCGCTAGAGCCGTCAACGCGACCTTCGCAGCCACCACGACGCCGTCGTCATCGAGCGTCACACACGCACTCGCACCAACAATCGCAATCTCCATCGCGCGGCGATACTCGAGTCGCACGTACGCGCTTCCCGTGTGTGCGGGTAGCGACGGCACAGACACGTCGAGACAGATCTCATCCGGCTGTGCCGAGGTAGTACCCGGACCCGTCCAGATCTCCTCGATCGGCACGCTCCGCGTACCCGCACTCGAACGCAGCGTCACCGTCGCACCCAAGACCATCAGGGGACCACCCGACTCCATCGCTGGCGACGCGTTCATCACGTTGCCACCGATCGTGCCGACATTACGGGTGGCGTGCGAGCCGACCAACGCCGACGCGTCCGCCAGCGCGGTCCAGTGTGTACGGATCGTCGAATCTGCAGCGATCTCCGCATGCGAGGTGAGCGCACCGAGGGTGAGATCACCCGACGCATCAATGCCGCGAAGCGCAGCAATGCGATGGATCGCCACGATACTCCCCGACAAGGCGTTGCCCTGCCGTGCCTGCACAATCAGATCAGAGCCACCCGCCACAAGACGCGCATCGGAACCGTCACCGATCAGCGTCAACGCCTCATCAACGGTGGTCGCTGTATGAAATGCCACGTCTCCCACAAAAGCCTCCTCGTGCGACGCCAATCGTCGCCTGCTGCCGGATAGCGTACGCGGAAACCCGGCGTTGCGTTAGTCAGAAATGTGTGCCAGTGGCCAAGAGCACGCCATCACTCGGCAATCCAACTACCCTACGGCGAGGAGGCTACGCATTGTCCACACTCGAAAATCCATTCGCCGCCGATATTCCAAGCGCCCAGGTACACTCCGCCACATACGTGCTGTTTGGTGCTACGGGAGACCTCGCAGCCAAGAAACTCCTCCCTGCCGTCTACAACCTCGCCGCCGAGAACCGCCTACCTGAGCGCTTTCGCCTACTCGGCATCGCCTCGAGCGTCGAAGAGGCCTCGTTTCGCGAGCACATGATCAACGCCGTCACGGCACACTCCCGCAGCGGCGTTGTGACCGAGATTCTCGACCACCTGATGGAGCGCGTCGATTTTATTCGCGGCGACTTCGGTGATCCCAAGCTGTACACCAAGATCAAGGCGAATCTCGAGAATGGTGACAAAGCGATTGGTGGGCCCACCCGCCGACTCTTCTACCTCGCCGTCGCTCCGCGCTTCTTCGGACCGATTGGAGAGGCGCTGCACAACGTGGGGCTGGCTCGAGGCGCTGATCCCGAATCGGTCCTAATGATCGAGAAGCCGTTCGGGCACGACCTCGCCTCCGCCACAGCACTCAACGCCGAAGTGACTGCCGCCTTTGACGAGACGCACATCCTGCGCCTCGACCACTACCTCGGAAAAGAGACGGTCCAGAACCTGTTGGTGTTCCGCTTTGCCAACGGCATCTTCGAGCCACTCTGGAACCGTCGCTACATCGACCACGTACAAATCACCGCTGCCGAAGACCTCGGAATTGGTGGACGTGCCGGCTACTACGACCAGTCGGGCGCAATCCGCGACGTGATCCAAAACCACGTCATGCAACTCGCCGCCCTGACCGCCATGGAACCGCCCGCCAACTTTACTGCCGATGAGATTCGCGACGAGAAAGCCAAGGTGTTACGGTCGATCAAGTGTGTCAAGTCGGCACGTGGCCAGTACACCGCTGGAAACGTTGACGGCGGACCCGTCCCAGGCTATCTCGAGGAGACCGACGTTCCTGCCGACTCGCAGACCGACACGCACGCCGCCCTCAAGCTCGAGATCAACAATTGGCGCTGGGCAGGCACGCCGTTCTACATCCGGGCGGGCAAGCGCATGCCGCGTCGCTCGACGGAGATCACGATCGCCTTCCGCCCCGTGCCGCACAAGCCCTTCGCGGATCCACGCGTCGCCGAGAGTATTCGCCCGAACCTGCTGACGCTCTCGATCCAACCAAACGAGGGCGCCTCGCTGCGCATCGAAGCCAAGGCGCCGGGCGCCGAAACACAATTGCGGCCCGTGCGTATGGACTTCCTCTACGGCGAGACTTTCACGCGCGACACACCCGAGGCCTACGAGCGTCTGCTCCTCGATGCACTGCGCGGCGACGCCACACTCTTTACGCGCGCTGACGAGGTCGAGGAAGCCTGGAAAATCGTCGATCCCGTAATCAACGCATGGCAGGCGAACGAGGTGCCACTTGAGCCGTACGTCGCCGGCTCACCCGGCCCTGCCTCGGCCGAGGCACTGATTCGCGACGACGGCCGTAAGTGGCGGCGGCTATGACACCCGTCGCTGCCGACACCTACGATGCGCTGACTTGGAGTGCACACGACACCTCAACGGATCTCGTTGCCGATGCGCTGCGTCGCCTCCTGCACGAAGCCGAACGAACCGAAGATGACTACGCGGCGTCGCGCACACTCAACCTCGTGATCGCACCCGGTGAGGCCGCCGCGATCAAGGCGGGGATGGCAACCGAGCGCCATCACTATCCTGCTCGTGTGGTGCACCTGCGGGAGCACAAGGTCGACCGTCTTGATGCCAGCGTTAGCGTTGATCTTGCCGACGTCGGCGACGCCCACCGGCAGCTGCTGATCGAGGAAGTCACGCTGTACAGCAACAGGGCGCGCCTGATCCATGCTCGCTCGATGCTGACACCGATCCTGGCACGCGGCATTCCAACCGTCGCCTGGCTCCCGGGGTACGACCACGACGAGATCGCTGATGCGCTCGCCCAGACAGCACACGTCACCGTCTTCGACAGCGATGTCGACCCGGACCCCATGCGCGCACTCGCGTTCGCCCGCAACACCGCCTTGGCCCACCCCTCACGCGACCTCGCCTGGCTCCGTACGACGCGGTGGCGCTCCCGTATTAGCGCCACCTTCCAGACCGAAGAACGTCGCAGTCTGGTTGCTTTCGCTCCCTCCTGTGAGGTCGTTGGAAACGTCAGCAAACCCGCCGTCCTTCTGCTCGCAGCCTGGATTGCCGCGAAACTCGAGATCAACGTCTCACTCCGTCCCGGCACAGGCAATGCACTGATCGACACTGTCACGATCGCTGGCGTCGAGATCCGAGCGAGCATTGCTACGACCTGTAGCCCTGGCCTACTGTGCGAGGCCCTCGATACGGTCTACTCGGCACCGCTCGGCTATGAGGACGCGTTGCAGTCGCTCGAACGGGTTGCGGTTGTGGCATGAGTCCACGGGTCGTGCTCGCAGGCGATATTGGTGGAACCCACGCTCGATTCGCCTGCGTCCGTGAGCAAGCAGGGACAGTGGTGCTGGAGAACGAGGAGACCTACGACGTCGCTGGTTCGGCATCGCTCGAGGTGCTCGTCACGCGCTACGTATCCGAATTCCCCGCAGCCTTTACCGTGGCTGCGCTTGGTATCGCGGCGCCGATCATCGGTGGTCGCGCACACCCGATCAACCTCCCATGGCCCGTCGACGAAGACGAGGTGCGATCAGCAATCGGTCACGATCAGGGCCACCTCCTCAACGATCTGCTCGCCAACGCATGGGGTATCAGCGAACTCGGCCCCGCCCAGTTTGAAGAACTCCAACCCGACCGGATCGGACTCGGCGGCAACCGCGCCGTCTGCTCGGCCGGGACCGGGCTCGGGATTGCGGGAATGGTCGCCGTCGGGGACCACTGGCAACCGTTTGCAAGTGAGGGTGGGCACATCGATTTTGGTCCCCGCAGTAAGGAAGAGGACGATCTCTTGGTGTACTTGCGCGCAGCGCACCCCGAATGGGATCACGTCAGCGCAGAACGTGTCGTCTCGGGGCCGGGCCTGCACGCGATCTGGCACTTCGTCACCAGCACGGGTCTCGCCATCGCTGGCAGGGACTTAGAGGCAGCGATCGCGCAAGGCAATGCGAGCGCGGCAATTTCGCACGCCGCCCTCGACCAATCGGATGCCAGCGCAATCAAGACACTCGACGTGTTTGCGCGCATCTATGGCGCCCAGGCCGGCAATCTTGCGCTCGTGCTGCTCTCGACGGGTGGCATGTACATCGGCGGCGGCATCGCCCCACGCATCCTGCCAATTCTCCGTCAGGGCGGATTTCTCGACGCCTTCAGTGCGAAGGGGCGCTACGACGGGCTGCTCGAACAGATGGCGGTGCGTGTGATCCTTGACGACCAGTGCGCACTGCGCGGCGCGGCGCGCTTCGCGCTGACACGGCTCGAGGAGATCTAGACGATGCAGATTCGTAATCTCGATCGCGACGCGGAACCATTCACAACCGCTGATGGCTCGACGATTCGCGAACTCATGAATGTGATCCACCCGCCGACGCGCAATCAGAGTCTCACCGAGGCATCGCTCCCAGCGGGAGCAGCCACTGAGCGGGATTTCGTGATGGGGTCAGGCCCTATCGCGAAATCCCTCCGAACCCGAGACCCAATTCGAATTGGCTAAAGGTTTCGTGATAGGGCCTGACCCCATCACGAAACCTAGGCGTCAACGCACCTCCGATTTCTCTGCTGCTGCGCGCCACCCTACCGTGGCGACGACACGTACTTCGCCTAACGCGGTATTCTGTCGCGATACGTATTGGAGGGAACTACCTTGGCTGGCATGGGCATCGATGGAATTAGTGGAATCCTTGGCGATCGCGCCGACGATCTCCTCAACCACACCTGCACGACAATCGCAAAGGAACGCCTCCACCTGCCCGGTCCCGACTTTGTGGAACGCGTCGTGCGCGACACGGATCGTTCGGTTCCCGTGCTGCGCAACCTGCAGTCGATGTACGACCATGGACGCTTGGCGGGGACCGGCTATTTGTCGATCCTCCCAGTCGATCAGGGTATTGAGCACTCGGCGGGCGCATCGTTCGCGAAGAATCCCGATTACTTCGATCCGGCCAACATCGTCGAACTCGCACTCGAGGGGGGCTGTAACGCGGTCGCCTCGACTCTGGGCGTGCTCGGCTCGGTCTCGCGCAAGTACGCGCATCGCATTCCGATGCTGCTCAAGCTCAATCACAACGAGTTTCTGACCTATCCGAACACGTATGACCAGATCATGTTCGCCTCGGTCAATCAGGCCTTCGAATTGGGTGCGGTGGCGGTTGGCGCGACGATCTATTTCGGTTCGGACGAGTCGAAGCGCCAGATCCAAGAGGTCACCGACGCATTCCAAGCTGCACACGAGCTTGGAATGGCGACGGTGTTGTGGTGTTACCTACGCAACAGCGCGTTCTCGCCCAAAGATGGCGGACCCGATTACCACACGGCGGCGGATCTTACGAGCCAAGCGAATCATCTTGGTGTCACGATCCAGGCCGACATCATCAAGCAGAAGGCTCCCGAGACGGCTGCTCCAGGCTTCCTTGACCTCAACTTCGGTAAGACCGACAAGCGCGTCTACGAGGAGCTGATGTCGCCGCATCCGATCGACATGACGCGCTACCAGATTGCGGGCTGCTACATGGGTCGTTCGGGCCTGATCAATTCGGGTGGCGCGTCGGGCGACAACGACCTGCACGACGCAGTCTTTACGGCTGTCGTCAATAAGCGTGCGGGTGGCATGGGCATGATCTCGGGTCGCAAGGCGTTCCAACGACCGCGCGCCGAGGGCATCGAGCTGCTCAACGCAATCCAAGACGTCTACCTCTGCGACGACGTCACCATCGCGTAAGCGCAATCCGCCTGCCCGCACGGCTGTGACGGGCGGACTGCACAAAAGGACCCGGGTCCTTTTGTGCAGTTTCGGCCACTAGTCGGGCACGAGTCGCGCCAGTGGGCGCGCGAGTCCAAACACAATTAAGGCTGCAACCAGGGCGATGATGCCCAGCATGCCAAAGAACGCCATCTGACCCATCGAGTCATAGAACTGGGCGAGCCGACCGCCAATTGCGTCGCCCACGCTGGTTGCGAGGAACCACACACCAAGGGTCTGTGAGACGGAGTTGGGTGGCGCCAAACGTGTTGCTGCTGCCATCCCGACGGGACTCAACATCAACTCGCCGACCGTCTGGATCGCGAACACGGCAACCAGCCACATCGCCGCCACGCGACCATCAATCGCCGCCTGCGCTGCCAACACCATCACGCCCATCGAGACGGCCACCAACAGTAATCCGCCAGCAAACTTATAGGCCGTACCTGGCTGTCTTCCACGCACCCCGAGCACCGTCCAAATCGCAGCCATCACCGGCGCCAACAGGATGATCAGCAGGGGGTTGACCGATTGAAACCAACTCGATGGGAAGCCCATCCCGAACGCCGTGTTCCGCGTATCGTCCTGCGCGAAGATCGCCACCGTGGAGCCTGCCTGGTCATAGACGAGCCAGAACGCCGCCGCCGCAACGAACAACACCAGCAAGACAAGCACCTTGTTGAACTGCGTCCGGTCGTCGCGAGCAGTGCGAAGAGTGCGTGTAAACCAAGCGATTGGCACGAACAGGATTACCAGCGTAATCCCTATCTCGATCGCGTCTGCAGAAACACGGAGAACCATCAGGTCGAGGACGAGCAGGCCGGCAGCCAACACGACGAGCAGTGCAGAACCGATGCCGTAGCGCTTGCGCTCGGCGAGCGACAGCGGATTGTCCGGCTTCGCGCCAATTGTCCCCATGCCACGCGTGCCAATCGCGTACTGCACGAGCGCGATGATCATGCCAATGGCCGCAGCTCCAAAGCCAAGTTCCCACGACACCTCCTGTCCGAGGTAGCCGCAAATCAACGGCGATATGAACGCGCCAAGATTGATGCCCATGTAGTAGATCGAGAACCCAGCATCACGCAACTCGTCGTGGCCACGGTACAACGCGCCAACCATGGCCGTCAGATTGGGTTTCAACAGACCCGTGCCGATGATGATCAGAAACAACGCCAGAAACAATCCACTCCCACCCATCACCGCGAGCACGATATGCCCAGCGGCAATCACTGCGCCACCAAGGAACACGGTGCGCCGCGCCCCGAGCACTCGATCGCCGATCCACCCGCCCGGCAGCGGCGTGAGATAGACGAGCGCGACATAGACGGCGTAGATACCCATCGCCTCCGCCGCCCCCATCCCCATGCCACCGTCAGAGGTGGGCGAGATCATGAACAAGACCAGCAGGGCGCGCATCCCGTAGAACGAGAAACGCTCCCACATCTCGGTCAAGAACAGCGTGGCGAGTGCGCGGGGTTGTCCAAACAGCGTGCGATCGAACGGGTCGTACGGCACCGCACTCACTGGAGACAACCCTTGAGATTGGTCGCTGCGGGGATCTCTCGCAATGGGTTCGTCTGCGAACCAGCGCCCAACACAACGATCTTCTCGGCGTCCGCGGTCCAACAATTCGTCGCGTCGATCGCGACCGCGTAATCGACCTGCACGACAACATTGCCGACCCCGAGTGCGACTCGACAATCGAATTGCGGGTGGCGACTAGAACAGTCGACAGAGCGAATTTCAACCATCGCTGCGGTATCTGCAATCTGCGCACGCATGGCCGATGCGACATCGTCTTCGAGCTGCGCACTCTGGCCATCGCCATAGCCACCACAACCCGCGAGCACGACTAGTCCAGCAACGAGCAACAGCAAACCTCTTCCCATGGCACTACCGTAACGGAACCAATGAGCGCTGCATCCCCGCCATGACAAACAGCACGCTAGGATGCGACTCGAACGCGTGACTAAAGAGGATTCCGATGGCTAACAGCGCAAAAACCCCACCCCCACCGAAGAAGCCAACGACGAAGCCCGCAGGCTCGCGCCGCGGACTCTGGATCGCTCTTGTTGCCGCCAGCCTCGTCGCGGTCGTCGTGGCCGGCGGGTTAGTCGTGCTCTCGCAGCGCTCGAGCGATCCAGCGTCCGGTGGTGGCGCCAACGCGGCCGACGTAGCGACTGGCGATCTGAAGGGCATCAAAGAAGTCGAGGAGCGATTTGCGGGCATTCCTCAAGATGGTGCGATGCTGGGGGATCCAAACGCACCCGTCACGATCAGTGAGTACGCCGATCTGCGCTGCCCGGCCTGCCGCACGTTTGCACTCGACTTTATGCCGACCGTGATCACCGACCTTGTCAAGACCGGCAAGGCCAAATACGAGTTTCGGCTCTGGCCGATCCTTGGACCCGACTCTGTCCTGGCAGCACAAGCAGCGATCGCGGCACAACAACAGAACAAGTTGTTTGAGTATCAGGACGTCTGGTACATCAACCAGCAGGACGAGAGCGGCGACTATGCGACCGACGCGTACGTTGACGGCGTTGCCAAGGCACTTGGCCTCGACATCACAGCGTTTCAGAAGGCGCGTGCCGATGAGGCCCTCTGGGGGCCCGACCTCCAAGACATCCAAGTCATTGCTGCGCAGCAAGGCCTTGGTGGCACACCATCCTTCATCATCACTGGCCCGAAAGGCAGCAAGGTGTTGACCGGTTCGATCCCGACCGCCGAGACGATTGCGGAGACCGTCAAGGAAGTCTCCTAACGCGTGGAGGCCCACCCTGTCGAAGCGGTTGCCGAGTCGCCGAGTGCGATCTGGCAACGCATCGATGGGCTGCTCGGCGAACTTGGCGGCGGTATCGTTGAGGGCGAGGTGCAGAAATGCATTCGCGCGTCGTCCGGACACGTCTACATCGATCTGACGGACGGCGAGGCAAAGATCAGTTGCGTAATCTGGAGAGCGTCGGCCGACAAGATCGCCGAATTGCCGCGCGAAGGCCAGTTGGTCCAGGCCCGCTATCGACGTATCCGCACCTACGCCAAGAATGGCAGCGTCTCGCTCGATGTGGATGCGATTCGTGGGGCAGGCGAGGGAGAACTGTTGGCGCGCGTCCACGAGACGCTTGCACGCCTCGTCGCTGAGGGCCTGACCGACGCAGATACCAAGCTCCCGCTCCCCCGCTTTCCGCGCCGCGTCGGGCTTGTGACTGGCCGCGATTCCGATGCCGAAGCCGACGTGATTCGCGCACTCCGCGACCGCTTCCCCCCAATCCGTATCGCCGTGGCCCACTCGCTTGTGCAGGGCGTCCAGGCCGTCCCGAACCTGATCGACGCTTTGGCACGACTCGATCACGAGCCAGAGGTCGACGTGATCGTCTTGGCCCGTGGCGGTGGCAGCGTCGAAGATCTTCTGCCCTTCTCGGATGAGCGACTCTGTCGCGCGATCGCAGCGCTCAACACGCCCGTCGTCACCTCGATCGGGCATACTAAACAACGACCGAACTGCGACTATGTCGCGAGCGCCGCGGCCGAGGTGCCAGCACGGGCGGCCGAACACGTCGTGCCGAGCGCGGTCGAACTGCTGGAGCGTATCGATCGGCGCGCCAGCGATCTCCTCCAGATCAGTGCTGGCACACTCGCCGAAGTGACGGCCCGAATCGACCGTTCCGCCATGCGTCCAGCGGGACAAGCCGCATTGATCGCGCGACTTGGCCGCGTTGACCTTGCCGGGCAAGCGCTGAGCCACAGCGTCCGATCGACCACGAGCACGCACCACCAACGTCTCAGCGATGGTGGCGGCGCACTCCAACTCGCACTCGTCGACGTGCCACGCCCAGCAACCCTCAACGCGCACCGCGAGCGTCTCGCGCGTGCCACAGGTGGTCTTCGACACCAACTCGCATTCAACACGTCGTCGTTGACGAGTGCGCTCTCACTTGTGCGTGCACGCGACTGGCGGGAGCGAGGCTTCGCACTTTTGCGCCTGCCCGATGGTGGACTCGTTACGGACGCGACTGCACTCGCGCAAGGCCAGCACGTCACCATTGACCTGAAAGGTGGCATGCTCGACGCCACCATCGATCAACTGCACCCCGACCAGGAGCGAGAGGTATGACGAAACCCCAGAACGTGTCGTTCGAGCAAGGCTTGGCACGACTCGAAGAGATTGCGGAGCGTCTCGGCGAGGCCGAATTGAGTGTCGAAGAGACGATCCGCCTGCTGCGCGAAGGCAAAGGTCTCGAGCAGGCACTGCGCAAGTATCTCGAAACAGCGGAACAGGATCTGCAAGAAATCGAGGCGGGTCGCGGCCTGACCGAGTTTGTCATCGACCGGCCCTCCGACCCACCCGCACCGTAGGCAGCCGATGCCCATGCACCTCCTCTGTCACTATCTCCCGCATGGCTGACCCGATCATTCGCTGCGAAGGGGTGACGCGCCAGTTTGGGAAGCGCGTCGCACTCGACGACATCACGCTCGACGTGCAGCCTGGACGGTGCTTCGGCTTTCTTGGTCCCAACGGCGCCGGCAAGACGACGCTGATTCGGTGCATACTCGGCCTCGCTCGCCCCACTTCCGGACAGATCACCGTCCGCGGCTTCGACATCGCACACGAACCGGCTGCAGCGCTCGCGCGCGTCGGCGCGATCGTTGAGGAGCCACGCTTCTACGGCTACCTGAGCGGTCGCCAGAACCTCGATGTCTGGGCCGCCTATGTTGGTGCGGGGGCAGATGTGCGCGTTACCAGCTTGCTGGCGCGGGTCGGGCTGACAGCGCGCGCAGGCGATAAGGTCAGTACCTACTCGCTCGGTATGCGCCAGCGTCTCGGCGTCGCTCGCGCCCTCCTCACCGATCCCGAACTCCTCGTCCTCGACGAGCCGACCAATGGGCTCGACCCCGATGGTGTCGCCGAGTTTCGCGCCCTGCTCCGCGACCTCGTCGAACAGGATGGTCGCGCGGTGTTTATCTCGTCCCACCTGTTGGACGAGATCGAGAAGATCTGTGACGACCTCGCGATTGTCAATCAGGGCCGCGTGATCACCGCCGGAACGCTCGACGATTTGATCACCGCGGGTGAACGAGCGCTGAAGATTGAGTGTGACGATGCGCAGCGCGCCAAGAGCGTGCTCGCGGGAGTGCCCACGATCACCCGTATCGAACTCGACGCGGACGGTGCCCTCTCGATCGCGCTCGCACCCGACTCGCCCGAGACGCGCGCCGGTATCAACCGCCTACTCGTCGAGGCCGGCCTCGCCGTCAGCCGACTCGAGCCGCGTGAGGAGTCGCTCGAGGAGCGCTACCTGAGTCTCGTACGCGATCTGGGACAGGCATGATCGCCGTCGCGCTCGCCGAGCTTGGACGCATGCTGCGGCGCCGCGGGCTCGTCATCACCGCCGTCGCGATCCCTGCCGCCGTTGTCGTCGTGATCGCCATCATCCAGATGGTGCTGCACTCGCGCAATCCGCAAGAATATCCAATCGTTGGTGGGTCGTCGATGCTCAGCGCCGGCCAACTGGTGGCTTACTTTCTGCTGATTTTGGCGACACTGATCGGCGCAACACTCGGCGCCGAGGACACGGTCAACGGCACGCTGCGCTACATCCTGCTGACGGGCTTCTCACGCATTCGCCTCTATCTCGTGCGACTGCCAATCGTGGCAATCATTGGCCTTCTCGTCTCGCTGCCTGCGCTGCTGCTCCTGATCATCGCAGCCGTCGTGTTGCCCCACGAGGGCGCGCCGAGCATCAGTGCCTCGGACCTCTGGCAGGCATTTTTGTTGTTTGCTGCGACGACCACGGTCTATGGGCTAATCGCCTACGGCATCGGCACGGCGATTCGCTCGACGGGTGGCGCGATCGCCGTTGCGCTCGGGCTAAATATCGTGGGACTCAACCTGGTCGGCGCGATTGCGCTCTGGCAGCCAAGCATCGAGGACTGGCTGCTGCCGATTGCGCTCGCGCGCGTCACGGAAGGTGGCGACACGAGCATCGGGGTTGCGCTACTAGCGCTGCTGATCTGGTGTGGAGCCTTTCTTGTTGTGGGGCTTGCACGCGCGTTGCGCACTGAGGCCTAGTAGTTCTGCCTATGGACATGTGATTTCGTGATGGGGTCAGGACTGAACAAAGGGGTCTGACCCCTTTGTTCAGTCCTGACCCCATCACGAAACCCCGCTCACCGCTACCTAGCACCGGCCGTCAGCGTGCTCTGCGAAGCGGCGGCGACCGCGACGCGTAACGCATCGAGCAGTGCGTCTCCCGCGGCGAGACGCGCCGCGAGTGTTCCACAGAGGCAATCTCCCGCCCCGGTTGTATCAACGGTCTGGAGCGTTGGTGCCGACACCATCGTGGTGGACGTGCCATCAACGAGCAACGCTCCTGCCGCGCCCATTGTCACGATCACGGGTGCGCCCGACTGCTGTTGCAGGGCCCGCGCTGCGTGTTCGGGGTCTTGGGCGCCGGTCAGCGCTGCCGCCTCGTGCTGATTTGGTACCAACAGTGGTTTCGCCGCGAGCAGCCGGGCCGTGAGTGGTCGTGCGGGTGCAGGGTTGACGAGTACCTGCCACCCCGCAGCGTGGGCCTGGCTAGCGGCGACTTCGAGGGCACTGTCGGGCGCCTCGAACGACAGCAGCAGCACCCCGCTCGCACCCTCCAACAGCGTCTTCGGCATGTCTGCGACGAGGCGGTTTGCTCCCGACGCCACCGCGATCTGGTTCGCTCCAGCAGCGTCGACCACGATCAATGCGATACCGGTCGCCGCCGCATGCGTCGTATCGACGCGGCTGACATCAATGCCTTCCTGCGCGAGTTCGGCGATTGCGCGCGCTCCCTCTGCGTCGGCACCAACACACCCCACCATGCGCACCGTGGCGCCTACCCGCGCCGCAGCGACCGCCTGGTTTGCCCCCTTGCCGCCACCATAACGCGCGAAGCGGCCGCCCGACACCGTCTGCCCTGCGACGGGGAGCGCCTCGACTGTTACGACATAGTCAACGTTGACGGAGCCGATAACAACGACACTGCCCGACACGCGCTACGCGCCAAGAATCTCGTCAACGGTGGCGGTTGTGCCACCGTACATCTGCTCGATGTAGGCGATTCCGTTGGCGTGATCTGCGGGGGTAAACGCTGCGATGGCATCGCCTGCGAGGACGATCCGATACCCGTTGACAAAGGCGTCACCTGCTGTGTGCTGGACACAAATGTGTGCGTGCTGACCGGTCAGGATCACGGTTTCCACGCCGTGCTGACGCAGATACATGTCGAGGCCTGTCTGGTAGAAGCCCGAGTAGTAGCGTTTTGCGAACTGCGCGTCGCCGGGCTGTGGTGCGAGTTCGGGAATGACCTGCGCACCCGCAGTGCCAGCGAGCGCATGTGCACCCCAGAGGCGCTCTTCGAAATCGTTCGGCAGGTGCGCGTCGTTGAGGTAACACACGAGCCAACCCCGCCTGCGCGCGGCTGTTAGAAGTCGCGACTGCGCTGGGATCGTCTCGACCGATGATGGGTTTGCGAGCGCTCCCGAAACAAAATCGACGAGCATGTCGGCGACGAGTACGGCGGGACGGCTGAGCGCTTCCATGGGCGCGAATCGTATCAACTTGGCAATCATCATCACATTGATAATGATTTTTGTAGGGGTGTGTGGCACGATGGGTGGAGTCCTGTTCCAATGAGAGGCCTTCTCTGCATGTCTGTACCCTCGTTTTCTAGTCGGCGCGTCCTCGTGCTACTTGCCACCTGTCTGGTGGCGCTCGCCCTGCCGACAATTGCAAGTGCAAAGAGCACGCTACAGGTCGGTTTTCTGGATAACGCGTACGCCGGTAGCGATCCTGTGCAGTTCTGGTCCGATGCGAAGGAGTTGAAGAGCGGCTTTATGCGCTGGGACTTGCAGTGGCCGACGATTGCTGCGACGAAGCCCACGAATCCACGCAATCCAGCGGATCCCGCGTACGCCTTTGGCGCGACCGACGCGTTCGTACGCAGTGCCGCGGCGCATGGACTGCAGAACCGCGTCATGTTTACGCTCTGGGCGACGCCGAAGTGGGCTTCCTCATTGAGCAAGACGAATGGGTCGACGGCAGATATGCCGGTGCTGACAGCGTGGCGCGATTATGTGGCGGCCTGTGCAACGCGCTATTCGGGTACCTATATCCCTGCGGGTCAAACGACGCCACTGCCGCGCGTGTTGGCGTGGGAGACATGGAACGAGCCGAATGCATTCTTTGCTCTGCGCCCCCAGAAAGTCAAGGGCAAGCCGGTCTCGCCGCGTAATTACGTCAAGTTGTTGAATACGCTGAAGAGGGAGGTCAACAAGGCAGTCCCCTTCAGGCCAACTTTCGTCGCTGGCGCGCTCTACAAGCAAGGTGGTATCGGTCTCTCCCCGATCGCGTTCATGCGTGGCATGAAGAAGGCGAACGCGAAGTTCGATGTGCTGTCGATGCACCCCTACAACAACACGCCGCGATTGGGTGTGCAGGATGGTCGCGGTCAGAGCAAGACGAATCCGAACTTTATTGGCGTGGGCAACTTTCAGACATTCATTACTTTGTCGAACAAGATTTTTGGTCGGAAGCACCCCATCTGGGTGACAGAGTTTGGTTTGCAGACGCCAAGCCCAGGTAAGAGCCAGTATGTGGCATCCGATGCGCAACAGGCGCGGTTTGTCTACCAGTCGATCATGCGCTTCAAGCAATTACCGCAAGTGGAGCGTATGACGTGGTTTCTGATTAAGGACGAGGCGCCGGCGACGACGGGTGGCGCGTGGTATACGACGGGGCTGCGTAACGTTGATGGGTCGAAGAAGCGATCGTATGGCTCGTGGATTGCGGCGGCGAGTAAGCTGCGGAAATCGCCGATCCGCTAGCACACGTGTCCGAGTCGTTCGACCTGTTGGTTGGACGGGCTTCTGCCGCGTTTTATCGCATGCATCATCCTCGCTCTCATTCGCGCAAGTTACTTGTTGCCTTGTTGGTCTGCGTGCCGCTGCTGGTCTTGCCGTCGTTGGCTGAGGCTAATAGTCGCTTGCGGGTCGGATTTCTCGATAATACGGATGAGACGGCGAATCCGGCCGAGTTTTGGCGGGATGCGGCGTTGTTGAATGTTGGTTTTATGCGCTGGGATTTGAATTGGAAGTCGATGGCTGCGACACGTCCACGGCAGCCGCGTAATCCTGACGATCCGGCGTACAATTTTGCTGCTGCTGATGCGTTTGTGCGAAATGCCGCGGCGCACGGCTTGCAGGATCGCGTCATGTTTACTTTGTGGCGTACGCCAAAGTGGGCATCGTCGGTGCGGGTGGCTTCGGGTTTTGAGGCTCAGATGCCGCGTTTGCGGATGTGGCGCGATTTCGTCTTTGCGTGTGCAAAGCGTTACTCGGGGCGGTTTACGCCGAGTGGCGCATCATCACCATTGCCGCGTGTTGTGGCGTGGGAGACGTGGAATGAGCCGAATGCATTCTTTGCTCTGCGCCCCCAGAAAGTCAAGGGCAAGCCGGTCTCGCCTGCGAATTACGTCAAGTTGTTGAATACGCTGAAGCGGGAGGTCAATCGGGCCGTGCCCTTCAAACCGACGTTTGTTGCGGGCGCGATGTATAAGCAGGGCGGTCCAAAGAGTCTGACACCGGTGCAGTTTATGCGGGGGTTGCGGGCGGCGAACGCGCGTTTCGATGTGTTGTCGATGCACCCGTACAATCGCAATCCGAAGTTGGGCATTGCGGACGGTGCCAATCAGAGTCGCACTAACCCGTCTTTCATTGGAATCGGCAACTTCGATACCTTCATCCGCTTAGCGAATGAGATTTTTGGTCGGAAGTATCCGATTTGGATTACCGAGTTTGGTGTGCAGACGCCAGCGGAAGGGTCGGGGCCGCGGACAGCATCGTTTGTGCAGCAGGCTCGTTTTGTGCGGCAGGCGTTTGCGCGCTTGCGACGATTGCCGCAGGTTGAGCGCGCGGTGTGGTTCTTGCTGCAGGACGAGGTGCCTCGTGTCGGCGCCTGGTATACGACTGGTCTGCGGAAGGCTGATGGTTCGCCCAAGCCATCGTTTGGCGCGTGGATGCGGGCGGCGAAGGCCTTGCCGCGCTCACCTATTCGCTGATTGCCACAGGGTGTTGTTCGACCGGCCTCGCACTCGACTGCACAAAAGGACCCGGGTCCTTTTGTGCAGTTTCACGAGGCGACGCCTCGTAGCGTCGACGCCCGTAGCACCTTCGCCACGTAGTCGGCTGTGAGGTCAAGTGCCGTTGCAATTTGCTCGACGCCCATGCCATGGATCGCGAGTTGACCAACACGATGTCGCGTCAATTCGCCGCGCGTCATGGGTGGTAGTTCGAGTGGAGTCGCAGCAATCACGAAGCGCTCGTAGGCAACACAATCTGCGAAACCCAACGTCCGCAAGGCGCGATCACGATCGAACCAGGAGGGCGCTTCGCCACGTCCAGCGAGGATGGTGTGTGTGGACCAGTCCCAGCGCGCCGGATCGCTGCACAGCTGTGCGGCGACAGGGTTGAGTGGGATGTAGCGGATAACAGTCTTGAGATGCGACTCGTCCTCGATGCCAATCACCTTATAGCGACGCCCAAAAACGGCTCCCTTACGAGAATCGCACCGATTGCGCGCCATCGCAAGGCGGTGGTGGGCCCGATGCAGTGCTGCTGCTACCGCGTCCTTGTCGCCGCGTAATAGCAGGTGATAGTGCGTGCCCATCAGACACATCTCGAAGAGCTCGACTCCGTACTCCTGGGTGAAGCCTCCGAGTGCGTGCCAGAACAATCGGCAGAACTCGGGTGTCGGGACGAGGAAATCGTCCGCCACTCCCCGACTGATCACGTGCTGGAGGTTCGAACCATGTTGTCTGCGCGGTTGCTTAGCCATGGCGGCATCAGAGCAGTGGCGCGCGCGGCTGTGGCTGACAGATCCGCTCGCAACCGTGGCGGAGGATCATGCGGCCAGCGCGAGCAAAACGCAGGCGCGCTGGAACTTCATGGACTCCGCACGCAATGCAGCGCCTCTCTGCGGGGAGTGCAATAACGGACCCGGGTCCTTTATTGCACTATGGACAGCCGTAGGCGGTACCCGCAACGGCTGCGAGGACCGTCGCGGGTGACAACGTCGGCAGCGTTGCCGGATCCGTACCCGCCCCCACAACGAGCTGGATACTGGTCGCCGGCAGCGCCGACACAATGCGATTGACAACAAGACACGTCGCACGCGGCACCGTCTCTAACGACAAGAGTGTGCCCAGTGGCGCCGTCGCCTTCGTCGATGCAAGCGTCTTCCACGGTACAAACTCGTTCTTCTTCGAATATGCAAAACGATCGTGATACTTCAAGAACCGTACGCCCACGCCCGCCGACCACGCCCCATTCCGTCGTTTGAACGTCGGCCGGCCGCGCTTCGTGCGCCACCCGCCATCACGCCAAACTGCTCTCCCCGCAGACCAGTTGCCATCCGACAATTGCTTCGTCTTCTTGCCCGCCGCGTTCACCCACCAGCCGCCACCCACCGCAACAATCGTCTTACCCTTACGCGTCACACCCACAGAGCGCGCCACAACACCATTCGTGCCATACAAGAAATCCTCGCTCAACCGTTGATAGCGGAGACCCGCGGCAGACGACTTAGCCGCCAACGCTCTCTTCTCGGCCGCCGGCACGAGATACGACACATTGAGATCACCCAAAGGACCTGGTGCCAAGGCGATTGGTGGAGGACAATCCACACCCTTCGGCAGTAAGACAAGATCGCCCTTCGATGGCAGCTTGAGTGTCTTATCCGGGGGAATCAGAACGTCAATATGCTTGCCAATGATCGCACCACCCGTATCGTCAGCAGAAAAACACCCATTTGATGGCGTGTCTTTGAGTGCCTCAATGTAGATACTCGTGCCCTTTGGGATCACAGACCGATCGGTCGCGATCGAGCGCCATGGCGTGACTGCAGCACCAATGCCGATACCAAACGTATCCGGATAGGCACGAAAATTGGGATCATCTGGCTGCCCCGCCGCGACGGCAGCACGATTACACACAATGCTATAGCCGGCCGGATTTGCCGGCGGATTCTGCCAGGTACCATCATCGCTGGGAAACGTGGGTCGCTTATTGTCCGTCGTCGCGGGAATGGGAACGCCTGCGCCATCAATCGCCCACCAGACGCAACCACCGGGCCGGGCATAGGGCGACCCATTCGTGAAGCCACTCGCAGACGTCCGCGTCTCGGCACCATCCTTATTGACCCACGGGCCGTTCCCACTCCGCCAATGCAGCATCACCGCATCGTCACCCGTTCCGGTGCCCTGCATCGCGATCCCACGCGCGGAATACAAAAAGTCTTCGCGGTACGCGACCGTGAGTCCCGGTGCAACAAGTTTCTTCGCGGTAAACCAACTCTCGGGCGCGAACCAGTAATAGGTAATCCAGTACGACCCTAGCGCTTGGGGCCGGGGTGGAATTATCTGTGCGTCAGCACCGCGTGCCGCGATCAACATCGCCACACCAATACAGGCAAGCGCGCACGCCGCCACCAGCCGTCGTCCCGTACTGCCAGCACTCAGTCGCATCGCTAACGGGTTCGCTTTGGGGTCGAGCACCCCTTTATTACTTGTTTCCATATGCCTCTCATATTGCCTCATGTTATGTGTACGAGCTCTGCCGTCAGACTGTGCGCATGACGCTACTCGTCGCCATCGTGATCGCGCTCGCCTGCGTCGCTGCGGCCGAGCCCCGTCTGCTGGGTCGCAAGTGGCCCGAGTATTTGTTGTCTGCGGGAGCGGGCATCGGCATCGCGTATGTCGTCGTCCACCTGCTGCCCGAACTGGCAATTGGCGCCGAGATCATCCGCAGCACGACCGAGGGGCGACTCCCCTACGCCGAGGTGCATGCGTACCTACTTGTCCTTGTTGGCATCATCGGCACGCTCGCCCTCAGGTCCGTTCAGCTCGGTCTACATGGCATGGATCCGCACCCACGGATTCGTGTGGTGCAGCCCGCAATGTCGGCACTGATTGTCGGCTACCTCTTGAGCGTCCGGGATGCCATAGAGATCGGTCCGCTATTGATTTTTACGCTCGCTATTGGCCTTCATGTCGCGATCAATGCGCATACGCTGGCGACAAAACTGCAGTCACCGTTCGGTGGTTTAGTGCTCGCAGGTGCAATTGCTGCGGGGTATGCGTCGGGGCTCTTGTGGGAAGCCCCACCGGTAGCTGTGGCTGGCCTCGTGGCGCTACTTGCCGGAGGTGTGATGACACGTACGATTCACGAGATTCTCGACGAGGAGCGGCATCTGATTGCCTTGGTTGTGGGCGCCTCGGCTGAGACGATTCTGCTCGTGGCGTTGAGCTAGTCGGCGAGGGGTAGTATGCCTTCGTCGAGCGGGGATGCAGCGACGGGTATCGGTGATGCGCCATCGCATTGCGGCTTAGGTTGGTATCCGGCGTAGAGTGATCGCAACCACGGCACGATTGTTGGTGCTGCTGTCGTGCCGGCGGCGACATGTCCTACGCCGCCCATCCAGAGCATCGTCAGGTTCGATCCCGCCGCACACCAACTGTTCTGCAGTGCAGCGTTCGATGAGGGCGGGATGACTGTGTCGGCGGTGCCTTGCGCGATCATCAGTGGCAGTGTTGAGGGCAACGGCTTGGGGGTCTGCTCGGCGGCGATGGCCGCGAAAACAGGGTCATTGATTGGATTCTCGTTGAAGTACGGTACGCCGACTTCGGCGGCGACAAAGCCCAGTAGGGGCGGTATGGCGATTCCTTCACCAAGGCAGGCGTCGGCTACTTGGTCAGTCCAGCGACGACCCATTGAACTAACGGCGCTCGTGAAGTCGAGTTTCGGGTACATCGCAGGCCAGGCCTTGAGCACTTCAGCACCGACACCCCAGCCAACACCCGTGTTCCATTGCGCGGAGATAATCAGTGGTAGGTCGGCAGCGGGTGCGGCGGCGGCGACACCGATCAGCTGCTTCTCGGGCATCTCCTCTGCTGCGAGCTCGCCAACCCACAGTGCCGAGTGCCCACCCTGCGAGTGACCGAACACGGTCCACTTCGATCCTGGGTCGGCTCCGGGTAGCTGGTCGAGTGCTCGCACAGAGTTGATTACGTCCAGCGCTTCCGCCTTACCGATCAGATACAGGCTTGGCCCCGCTGTACCGAGACCCGCATAGTCCGTAGCGACAACGACGAAGCCCGCAGCAATGGCCTGTGCGTACCAGGCATTAGTCCCGATTGGGTCGCTGCGTCGCGTGGGTGCACAGCCCCGCCCCATGCCGCTCGTGCCGTGCGCGTAGGCGAGCACGGGCCGTCCACCTGTCGGGGCTGGAGCTGTCGGTACGAATACCATTGCGCCGGAGACAGCCGCGGTCCCGTTCGGACGTTCGGTCCGATAGAGAATACGAAACGATGATGCTCCTGCGACGGGCGCGGTTGCGAGCGTTTCGATGCGAAAGACGGTGCCGGGCTTTGCTGCAGCCATACCGTCAGGGTTCGCGTAGAACGCGTCGAGCCTGTTCTGCTGACGCGAGTCGGCAATCCGGTGCGACAACGCGCTGAGACCGATTGCCAAGGCAATCACACCGAACAAAACAACGATCGCCTTTTTTGCGCTCACGCCTTCAGACTATCAACGCTCCTGCGTGTGGTTGGTGTGCCAGAAAACTAAATGCTATTATTTCGCGCATTATCTAATGTCCGAACTCGTGAAGCCAATCGTAAATCCCACTCCACTCGAACATCGCCAGCTCGCGCCCGTCGAGCGCCTGCATCGCTCCGCAGCGGGATTAACCGCGTCGTTTGAGTTTTTTCCTCCCCGCACGCCCGCATTGCGCGCGGGCCTCGAAGAGACAATCGATCGCCTGATCCCACTCCGTCCCACCTTCGTCAGCGTCACGTACGGCGCCGGTGGCACCACACGCTCAGAGACGTTTGACACGATCATCGCGCTGCGCTCCCGTGGTCTCAACGTGGCTGCGCACCTCACCTGCATCGGCCACACCCGCGCCGAGATCCGCGAGCTTGCCGAGCGCTATCGCGACGCCGGCGTCAACCATATCGTCGCCCTCCGAGGTGATCCACCGGCGGGCGAGGCTCCGACGGGGGAACTCGCACACGCTACCGATCTCGTTTCCGAACTACGGGAGGCGGGCGTCGAGCACGTCACCGTCGCCGCATTCCCAGAGGGCCACCCCGAGACGGGCTTCGACCTCGATGTCGAAATCGAGAATCTCAAGCGCAAGGAGGCGGCGGGCGCCACACAAGCAATCACCCAATTCTGTCTCGAGAACGACGTGCTCCTTCGTTATATCGACCGCGCCCGGACTGCCGGTATCGAACTCGAGATCGTGCCGGGTATTCTCCCGGTAGCGAATGTGGCACAGACGCGCTCGTTCGCCGCCAAGGCCGGTGTCACGATTCCATCGTGGTTGGACGAGCTCTTTGAAGGCCTTGATGACGACCCCATTACTCGCGATCTGGTCGCTGCGTCGATCGCCGCAGAACAGTGCGCGGATCTTGCCGCGCACGGCCTATCGCACGTGCACTTTTATACGCTTAATCGCGCACCTCTGACCTACGCGGTGTGTCGCACACTGGGCCTTCGTGTCCGCTTCTGACGGGTCGCTGGGCTCCGTATGAAACTATCCAACCGTGAAGCACACCCCGAAGACTCAACCTGTCGCATATATCGAGATCCCCAAGGGGAGCCGCAACAAGTACGAGTACGACGAGACGTACGGCCGGGTGGTGCTCGATCGTACGCTGCGCGGCAGCACGCACTATCCGTGCGATTATGGCTTTTTGCTTGACACACTCGGCGACGATGGTGACCCGCTCGATGTCCTAGTGCTGCTGACCGAACCGACGTTTCCTGGTTGTCTGATTCCGTGCGACCCGATTGGCGTGCTGCACATGACGGACGAGGCCGGTGACGACCCGAAACTTCTGATGGTCCCTCACGACGATCCGTCGTGGTCCCATAAGGATCACATCGCGGATATCAATCCGGCACTGCTCGAGGAGATCGCGCACTTTTTCTCGGTCTATAAGGACCTCGAGGAGCACAAGCAGGTGACCATCGATGGTTGGGAAGATCGCGATGCGGCCGAAGCGCTGATCGTTCTGGGTCGCAAGCGTTTCGTCGACGCACCACCCGCGTAGAGCAATGACGTCTGTGACGATCTAACTGCGAGAGTGGCCGGCAGCCGGTGCGGTAAAACCGTTGCATCGACGGCCTCTATTAGTCGCCTCTTCTGGCCGACGGTGCCGCATCCGAGTGCTCGCCGAGATCGAGGCCCATCTGCCAGAACGCTGCTTCGAGTTGCGCAGCCTGCGTAAATGTTGCGATCAGTGCTGGCATGCGTGCTTCTGCGTTGTGTCGCTCGGCCATGCGTTCCATCCGAGTTGTTGCATCGAGCACGCCTGCCTGGTACTCGTCGCCGGAGTAGGCCGCGATCCACGCTTCGTAGGGATTCTCGGCTCCCCGCAGTGTCAGGGGGTCGGCGGCGAGGCGGGCACCGATCTCGCCGTAACCGACCGTGCAGGGGACGAGTGCGACGGCGAGGTCGAGTGCGTCACCAGCGAGGCCCGTTTCGATGACGAATGAGGTGTAGGCCGTGTTTTCTGGCGCTTCTTCGGCGGCTTCGAGTTCGCTTTCGCTAATGCCCCATCCGGCGCAATAGTCGACGTGGAGACGCATCTCGATCTCGATAATTCCAGCAGCTGCACTTGCTGCCCAGCGCAGGTCGGCGACGGTGTCTGCTTTGAATGCCTCGAGGGCGTGGGCGCGCGCGAAGTGCACGAGGAAGCGGTAGTCCTGGATGAGGTACTGACGAAACGCGTTTTCGGGTAGTGTCGCGTCGGCGATTCCTGCGACGAATGGGTGGTGTGTAAAGGTCTGCCAATCGGCGCTGGCGGCGGCACGGAGTTGATCGATCAGCATCGCACTGCATTATGCGGGCTTGGGTACGTTCTCGAGCCCCTCCATCGATTCGAGCTCTGCACCCTTGGTCTCTTTGACGAACTTCCAGACGTAGAAGATCGAGAGGACGGCGAAGAGCGTGAACAACCCGTAGGCGAGGCCGAGCGAGGCTTTGGCGAGGCCGGGAAACATTTCCGACACGACGAAGTTGGCAAGCCAGTTCGCCATCACGGTCACACTGAGAGCGGCAGCTCGGATCGAGTTGGGGAACATCTCGCCAAGCAGCACCCAGACGATCGGTCCCCAGGTTGCGGCAAAGAAGGCAACGAAGGCGTTGAGGGCAAGGACGGCGATGATGCCGCCTGTGTCGGAGAGGATCGGATGGCCCACGGTTGACGCTGCAACCCCGGGCCCGGCGACAATTTTTGGTGCTGTTGCGAACAACACCGCGAGCGTCCCAAGCGTCAGCGCCATACCGCAGGAACCGACGAGCAAGAGCGGCTTGCGTCCGACGCGGTCGATCAGCAGGATTGCCACGACCGTAAACACGACGTTGACGAGGCTGATAATCGTCGATGTTGTGAATGCTTCGCTCTCGGGAAAGCCGACGCTGCTCCAGATCAGGTTCGAGTAGTAGAAGACGGCGTTAATGCCGACAAATTGTTGAAAGACGGCGAGGCCGAGGCCGATCCATACGACCGGCAGTAGTAGGTGCTTCTTGCTGCGGAGGTCACTGAGCGTGGGTTTTATTTCGCTGTCGATCGAGTCGCGGATGCTCTTGATCTTCGGCTCGACGTCGCCGACGAAGATCGATTCGAGAACCTTCTTGGCCTGGTCGAAGCGACCTATCTCGACGAGATAGCGCGGCGATTCGGGGAGGCCGGCGGCGAGCAAGCCGTAGATCGCGGCGGGGATCACCATCAGGATGAACATCCATTGCCAGGCCTCGATTGGGCCGATCTGGTTGGATGCGCTACCGCCTGCGATGGTGACGATTACTTGGTTGACGAGTTGTGTCGCGAAGATCCCGATCACGATCGCGAACTGGAAGAGCGATGTCAGGCGGCCGCGATACTCGGCGGGCGCGATCTCTGTGATGTACATCGGCGAGACGACTGCGGCGAGCCCAATTGCAAAACCGCCGACGACGCGCCAGAACATGAAGTCGTAGATCCCAACCGGGAGGCCCGTGCCAATGCCGGCAACCAGAAAGAGCGCGGCGGCAACGAGCATGACGCGCTTGCGGCCATACTTCTGGGCGAGCCGACCACCGATGAATGCGCCGAGCGCAGAGCCGAGCAGGGCAATCGAGACAACGAAGCCCTGCACGAAACCTTCCGTAATGTTGAAGTTGGCGAACACAGCCTTGTTGGCGCCGTTGATGACGGACGAGTCGTAGCCAAACAAGAAGCCACCGAGAGCTGCGATGATGGCGAGTGCGACGACACGGCGAACATGGACACTTTCGGGCTCAGTGTCTGCCAGTGGTGCAGTCGGTACGTGCATACGAATCTCCTACTCGGGTGCAACCTGTGCACCATTCGTCTCCGCCACGATAGCGATCGGGCCCTGCGAATTCCAGTCATGCAGACAGATGGCGCCATCACATCCCAAACATCATCTCCGCATGCATGCACCGATTATTAATCGATAAATAATCGGGTTACACCTATTACTTACTGAGGCTTCGACCGTCAACCCTGCGCTACGGTTGCCGCCATGCAGAATCTGACGCCCGACGAGTTGCTCTCCACCACCCGCGCAGTCCGTAAGCGCCTCGATTTCGACCGTCCGGTCGAGCGCGAGGTGCTCGAGGAGTGCCTCTCGCTTGCACTGCAGGCGCCGACTGCATCAAACTCGCAACCGTGGACGTTTGTCGTCGTCACTGATCCCGACCAGAAGGCCGCGATTGCCCACTGGTACCTCAAGTCGTACGACGCCTATGCCGGCGTACGCTACGACGCGGCGCCGGCCGATCCAACCACCGAGCGCATGGCGTCGTCGGCGCGTTATCTCGCCGATCGTTTTGCCGACGTACCGGCGATGGTGATCCCCTGTGTCGAGGGCCGACTGGAGGTCCGCTCGTCTGATGGCCAGGCTGCCGGCTGGGGATCGATCGTGCAGGCCGGCTGGAGTTTCTGCCTCGCAGCCCGCTCACGTGGACTTGGCACCTGCTGGACGACGCTGCACCTCACCTACGAACGAGAGGTCGCCGAGATCCTCGGCATCCCGTATGCAGACGTCACCCAAAGCGCGCTGATCACCACGGGGTATTACACGGGCGAGACGTTCAAGCCCGCTCCGCGCGGCGACCTGTCCGAGACCGTCCGCTGGAACCGCTGGTAGTCGCGACGAAATTGACGGCTCAAACGAACGCGTCGCCGTTCTCGTCGAATTCCTCGGAGTTGTAGCGCCAGCGAGCCCGATAGTCGGCTTTGCAGGGAGGACGGCCGATGCTGATAGAGCCACTGGCCTCAAGCATCGCGCGCTTCGCCTCTACGGGATCGGAGATTCCGGGTTGGATCTCGAACTTCGCGATTTCCTCGCGAGATAAGCGCCGGATTCCCAAGGACCGCTGCAGCTCGGGGTCTGCGGGCTAGAAGGTGGTACCCGGCGGCAGTGGGAACGGTGGCTCGGTCGATGCCATGGGCTGATGATAGACTGCGCGCCTGTTCTCGGCGGGCCCATCGTCGTGGCGATGGCGACGGTCCACCGTGATCACAAGCGGTCCGATTCTCATGGTGCCTTCTCGCGCATGCTGATCACCACGGGGTATTACACGGGTGAGACGTTCAAGCCCGCTCCGCGCGGCGATATTCAGTCGCTGATCCACTGGGATCGCTGGTAGTCAGCCTGCGGCTTAGAGCCGTACGTCACCGTTCTCGTCGAACTCGAGGCTGTTGTAGCGCCAGCGTGCTCGGTAGTCGGCCTTGCAGGGCGGCCGGCCGATGCTAATGGAACCGCTGGCTTCTCGCATTGCGCGCTGCGCTTCTTCAGGGTCGCTAAGCCCGGGTTGAATCTCAAACCTAGCGATCGCTTCGGAAGACATTGGTGTGATGTCAAACATCCGCCGAATTTCGTGATCCACCGGGAAAAAGTGCATTCCCGGACGGAGTGGAAACGGAGGTTTGATCTCGCTCATGTCCTCAGCATAGTCCCCCGGGCGTTCCATCTCCATTTCGGCTTTGCGGCGAAACGCCGGCGTCAGTGTAATGACGATTGGTCCGATCCTCATGACCAACCGTCACGGGCAGAGAGGACAGGAACCAAACCTTTGGCCGCCATGATCATGAAACGATCGTGCGTGACGATGGATCCACCGATCTCGTTGGCCACCGCAACGTGGATCGCGTCATACGAGGCGAGGCCGAGTCGATGCATGAGAGGGGCCGCGTCATCTACGAACTCGCGCATAGGTACTTCCATCGAGGGCCCTCGACTAAGAAAGGTTCGCCACTGAGCGAGGACGGTGAGCTCTCGTGGCTCGCGTCCATCAATCGGACCTTCTCTGCGCTGGCGCCGCCAATCACCAGAACGCCGCCGAATATCCCACGTGAAGGCCGACTCGAGCAGTTCAGCCTGAAGTAAATCGCAACAGACGATCGTTGATCCCGCCTGCCACGCATCGTCGAGAAACTCTTGATACGTGATCCGATGCGGCGCCTCCTCGATCAGCACCTCGATCGCCACGCTCGTGTCGACGACAACGAATTCGGGTGCGCTGGGCATGACATGACCGTAATGCCATCCCCCGCCATTGCTGCGATGCGCGGCCCATGCACCCACCCCGCTCTCACGCCATTCCTAATGGATACCTCGCCAACAATCGCGGCTAACGCACCCATGCGCTCCCACCCATACGCTTCGCTCCATGTCGTATGCCACCGTTAAAGCCCGCCTCGACGCAGACGATGTCGTCCTGCTCGATGGCGGGATCGGTACCGAGCTCGAGCGCCGTGGTGTACGCATGGATCCTGCGGCGTGGTGCGGCGTGGCGACACTCGGCAACGACGAGTTACTAACGAAGATACACGTCGATTACGCGCACGCGGGCAGCGACATCCTGACAGCCAACACGTACGCCTCATCGCGGCTGATGCTCGATGCCGCCGGACATGCCGACCAATTCGTCGAGATCAACACGCGTGCCGTTGAGGCGGCGCTGAAGGCCCAGGCGCAGCTCGCTGCCGAGGGCCGCTCGGTCGCGGTCGCCGGCTCACTGTCGCATGCTGTGCCGATGATCGAGGGTACGGCGACGATCGATCAGACGCGCATCCCCCACCTCGATGCGATCGGCGAGGCCTTTGCGGAGATGGCTGCCACGCTCAAGGCCGCAGGCGCCGAGTTTCTGATGCTTGAGATGATGTATGAGCCGACGCGCACGAAGTGCGCCCTTGATGCAGCGCTCAGCTCGGGTCTGCCGATCTGGTTCGGCATGAGTGGTCGCGCGAGCGCGGACGGCGAGGAGACCGTCTGCTTCCACGCCTTCGAGGATCTGCCGCTCGACACGATCGCGAGCCTGATCCCGCGCGAGGGTATCGACGTCGCCGGTGCCATGCACACACCGAGCGAGCTCATGTCGGATGTCCTCAAAGCGGTGCGCGAGCGCTTCAACGGTCCGCTGAGCGCGTACCCCGATTCGGGCTACTTCCAGATGCCAGACTGGCAGTTCGTGGACATCATCGAACCTGCTGATCTCGAGCTGTTCTACGGGCAGTGGCTCAACCAAGGTGCCCGAGTGCTTGGAGGGTGCTGCGGACTGACGGTTCCGCACATCGAGGCCGCCGCTCGCGCACGGACTACATTTCTTCACGCGCGGGTGTGAGGATTTCGTGGTGGGGTCATGACTGGACAAAGGGGTCTGACCCCTTTGTCCAGTCATGACCCCAACTCGAAACCCTCACATCCGCGCGGTTGTGGCGTCCGCCTAGGCAACACCGGTACCCTGCGCCAGATGGAGCCACACGGAGACCAGACTGCGCTTCGCGCGATGTTCGCAAGTCTCCGCGGTGAGGAAGGCCGACTGCGACGGCCACCTCCGGATGGCGCCGGAGCCGTTCTGCTCGCCGAGGGAGCTAGATTGGTCGAGCGCACACAGCGAGCAGGCCACCACCTCAACGCGCTGCTCGTCAGCACGAAGTTCAGCGGAGCGCTCCCGCCGGGCGACCACGAGGTGCTGCTCTTGGAACCTGACGAGATCCACGACCTCACAGGATTCGGCGCAATGCGCGAGATGCTGGGCGCATTCGCTCGTCCGCCCGATGCCGATCCGACTGCCACCATCGCGAACGCTCGACGCGTGCTTGTGCTCGAAGGTGTAGCCAACCCCTCAAACGTCGGCACCATCATGCGCACTGCAGTAGCCCTCGGCATAGACGCCACCCTGGTTGGTCCAGGCTCCTCGGATCCGTTCGGTCGACGAGCGCTTCGCGCATCGATGGGCGCCGCCCTTGTCCATCCCTGGGCACCAGACAAAAGTCCCATTGACACCTGCCGAGCCAATGGCATCACGACCCTTGCCCTGACACCATCGACCGAGGCCCGCCACCTCCCAGAAGCCCTTGCGACCATGGCAACCGAGCGGGTGGCGCTACTGGTTGGCGCCGAAGGTCCCGGCCTCACGCAGGCGTCGCTCGAGGCCGCGGACGCGTGCGTGACGATCCCCATGCACGCCGGTGTTGACTCACTCAACGTCGCCGCCGCGGCCGCGATCGCCTGTTTTTTGATGACAACCCAATAAGCTCGACACCCGGCACTACAGGCACTGATCCGCACCGCCGCCGAATTCAGCACCCACAGCGCCGACTAGTGCACCAATCAGTGGGACCGGAGCGATCTCATCCCGCCAACCGCACGCGCCGCAGCCAACCGTCCACGTCGTACCCCGCTGGCGCCGCGGCGCGAATCGCGCCGATCAAGTCATCACTCGTCGCGATCAGCCCCCGCTCCGCCGTCGTATATCCACGCAACATCTTGAGCACGCGCGCCTCCCCCCAGTCCTGTGCGAGTATCTGAAACGCGCAGGCTCCACCGGCGTAGACCGCGTCGTACCAGCCAGGCCGTCTAGTGAACTGCGCCAGCGTCCAGTCGAGTCGCGCGGTTCCGAAATCGGCGAGCGGATTGCTCAGATTGCACCAGCCGAGGTCGTCACGCTCCGCCAGCTGCACGTACGTCGTTGGTGTCTCGTCGAGCCACGGCTGCGACGCACCGTTCGAACCAACGAGCACGGAGAACCACTGATGCGCGATCTCGTGTGCGACCGTCTCCTCGTTCGGCTCGCTCAGGACGACGCCGGGGTATTCCATCCCCTGCGACTCGAGGCCGGGCGTGATGACGATGTCAAGTCGATCTCGCCCCATGCCACCGAGCCAGCCGGTGAACGTCCGCAACGCGTGTCGGGCGACACCGAACAAAGCGGCGCTGTTGCTCACCTGCGTCGGCGCGAGCACACGCAGCCGCACACCACCAACCTGCCCCGTCGTGACGCGCCATGCCCCAGTCGCGATCATGAAATCGCGCGACGAGGGCGCGCGTAACTGCTCGGTGATCCAGCCGCCCACGACGGGCGATCGGCGGATCACATCGCCGCTGGTTGCCGCCATCACATTGGCCCGGTGCGTCAGGCTGACATCCCAGCGTGCGCTTGTGGTGACGAACGGATCACCGAGCGCGAGGTACGGCCCGAGCGCAGGCCGGCCAGCGATGATCGGGGCGACCGTTGGAATGGCATTGCCATAGAGATGAGTTGTGCCATGCCGGCCGAGCCGCGCGTTGGTCTCGGGCAGCGCGATGCTGATCGCAAGGACGACGACGCCGCGGTCACCGGGAGCGATGGAATGCGACAGGCGCAGCCGAAGCGCCGTGCACCCGAGCGTCGGGTCACTGGCGCGCGCTCCTGCGATGACGCGTACACGAACGACGCTCAGCGCGCAGCCGCCAGGGCCATTGCCCCAGAGTCGCAGCCAGAGGTCGTGCTGCCTGACGGCACCACTATTCGTGAACGAGATCCGCTCCGTTCCGTCCAGCGTGCCATTGGCCCGGTCGGTGACGCTGAGCCGATAGACGATATCCGCTGGCCCCGGCTGCGCGACAGACGCCGCCGGCGCGAAAGCGAGCAGCGCCGTGATCGCACCGAGACACACACACTTCAGCATGCGCTTAACACGGATCGAACGGTGGAACGTACTACGTGACTGCATTGGCCTGAGCGCTGAGCCACCGGTGGGGGCGTCGCGTGACCTACGGACAAGTCGGTTCGCGGACGATCTCACACAACTATCGTACGGTGCTATGCATCATTCGTTGCGCCGCACGCCACGGGGACAGTTTCGGATTCTCGTCCTACACGCCACAATGGCGAACTTGAAGGGTGGATTGGTTACCTTTGGGGCACGGGAGCGTTGAGACCCGAATCACTCCGCGCGCAACGCCGCTGACAACGCGCGGCTGCGGCGCGTCCTGATTGCGTGTGCATCCCTAACGTGGAAGCCAGATGCTGGAGCGCAAATGACACGCACCAGTGCCGTCTATTACCGGGCGCTCGACGGGTCAGAGCCCGTGCGCGAGTTCATTGCGGGCCTCGGCGAGCGTCGCACGAACGCCCTGGCTCGCCAGATCGAGCATCTCAATGACCGCGCGATCTCAGCACCTCCACCCACCTACCCGCTGACATCTCAACTCGCCCATGGCTACCGCGAGCTACGCGCGCATTTCGGACGCGAACACTACCGGATCGTGTACCGGCGTTCAGCGAACCTCATCGTCCTCCTTCATGCGTTCAGGAAGACGTCGGGCGCCATACCCCAAAGCGAACTCGATATCGCTCGCGCTCGCTGGGCCGACTTTCATATGCGGATGAACTCCAACAAGCGGCGACCACCACGTGCCGCCGGGAATGACGCGCCTTGAACCCAATAACCACTACGTACCGATTCTGATAAGGTGCACACATGAGCGACACGCCTCAAAATGACGCAGAGTGGGTCAGTCCGATCGGGCAATCCGTCAGGGATCACATCCAGGAGATGCTGCGTGATGACCCCGCGTTTCGTGCCGAGTACGAACGCACCGCACCGTTCGCGGCGATCGCCCGCGCGGTCCTCTTTCGCCGCGGCGACCTCGGGCTTACCCAGCAGGAGGTCGCGAGCCGGGCAGGCACGAGCCACTCCGCCATCTCGCGGATCGAGAGCGGGCAGTACGCGACCAAGCCCCAGACGCTCAGCCGCGTCGCCGCTGCACTCGAGATGCGGTTTGTGATGGGGTTCGAAGTCGGGCCGGAAGACAATCCGAAACGCACGCTCGTGCGCGTCTGAGCATCGCGTCGTGCACGACGGGATCAAAGGCTGGCGCACGAAGAAGTGCGTTTTCGGCATGGGTCAGACGCACCTGCACCCAGATCGGACACCTAACGTCGAAGGCTCGCCAGATTCCGCGCAGATCGGCACCCACAGCGCGCTTTCCTCAGGCCGATCACCGACATAGCTGCCGGTTTCGTTCTCCAATTTTTCTGTAATCGTGTCCCAATTTGGCGTGAAAACAGTCGGATTGGCCACTTCGCACAGCGCAGACTTGGTGTAAACAGACAGGGCCGGCAGGACTCGAACCTGCAACCCCCGGTTTTGGAGACCGGTGCTCTACCAATTGAGCTACGACCCTACTGCGGCGCAGGATACCCGTACTCGCCGGAAGCGCGCAGCGGGTTCGGACAGAGATGCAGTCCACCCACACAGTGCCCGATCCTGGGTGGTGCTAGGCGGGAACCACGAATACCGTGCAATTGTCGCCGATCCATGAAATGATGCGCGCATGAAAACAGGATTCCTCTGGCACGAGCGCTATGCATGGCACGACACCGGCCGCGGTACAGGCCCCCACCACTCCGACGCGGCAGGCTGGAACGAGCCGGATGTACGGCACTCCGAGAATGCTGACTCGAAACGACGCATTCGCAACCTCCTCGACGTCACGGGCCTCCTCGACCAACTCGTCGAGTTGAAGCCGCGTGCCGCCACCGTCGACGAGATCTGTCGCTTCCACACGCGCGCCTACGTCGAACAGGTCGAGCGCGATTCGGCCGCCTATGGTGGCGATGCGGGCCTCGAAGGCGTGCCGTTCGGTCGTGGCTCATACGAAGTAGCCCTACTCGCAGCCGGCGGCACAATCACGATTGTCGATGCCGTCCTCGATGGAATCATCGACAACGGTTACGCCCTGACACGCCCACCCGGGCATCACGCACTCGCCGACACAGGAATGGGCTTCTGCATCTTTGGCAACGCCGCCATCGCCGCATTTCACCTGCTCGAAGCGCGCGGACTCAACCGCGTCGCCATCGTCGACTGGGACGTGCATCACGGCAATGGCACACAAGCCGCGTTCTACAACGATCCTCGCGTCCTCACGATCTCGCTCCACCAAGACAACAACTTTCCCCCCGACTCGGGCCTGATCGCCGAAATCGGAGAAGGAGATGGACGCGGCACCGCACTCAACGTGCCACTCCCCCCCGGCTCCGGCAACGGCGCGTATGAGGACGCATTCGACCGCGTCGTCATCCCCGCACTCCGACGCTTCCAACCCGAATTCATACTCATCGCCAGTGGCTTCGACGCCTCCGCATGGGACCCGCTCGGGCGCATGATGGTGACACCACGCGGGTACGGCCGGTTGACACGCACCATGATGGATGCCGCCACCGAGCTCTGTGACGGACACCTCGCAATGACACACGAAGGCGGCTACTCCGTACCACTCGTACCATTCTGTGGGCTCGCCGTAATGGAAGAACTCTCTGGCATCACCACCGATGCGCGCGGATCAATGATGTACGAGACGGGCGATGAGATGGGACAACAAGCACTGCAGCCCCACCAACGCGTCGCAATCGACGCAGCCGCCGCCCTCATCGACGGGATCCCCACACCGTAAAGAGCAGATAGCGCATCAGGGACTACGCGTACCTCACCTCCGTACAAGAAAACACGCGCCAACGACTTCTGTGATTTGTTGGTCACGCACGAAGACTCTCCCCCTAAACTGGGTGCTTCCACCCTACACAGGAGCGCTCATGAAAACCCGAACCCCCCAGCGACTGATCGCCGTGATCGTTAGCCTTGTCGCACTGGCTGCGATTGGCACGGCGACGGCGACGGCAGCATCCATGATGCCGGCTGGTAACCCGACCGACTACGCCAGCCTCGCCAAGGATGCTATGGCGAAAGAGTTCAACGTCACGATCAAGGGCACGAAGTTTGAGGGCAGTGCCTTCACAACCACCGTCAACAATGGTCTGATGGGCGGAATGGGCGCCACCATCACCGTCAGTAAAGCCACAACGAAGAATTTCTCGATGTACCAGACGATCACGATTCGCCCGACCAAAGCCATGGAAGTCGGATCGACCATCACCAACGCCTTCGCCACGCTATCTGGCGGCAACTACGGCTCTGCTGTGATCGTCAGCACCAGTCTCAGGACGGCTGGATCGGCCTACATTGTCAAAATGAAGTTTGACGAGCAAGGCGCCAATCCCAACCTGAACCTCAAGTTCTACCTCTACCACTCGTAAGTCGCACGAAGAAGGGCCCCGGCTCCTCCCACACGGGAGAGGCCGGGGCCCTTTGTCGTTTCCTAGGCTAAAGCGCTGCTGCGTACTTCGCGGCGACGGCGTCCCAGTTGATCACGTTCCAGATCGCCTCGAGGTACGCGGGGCGCTTGTTCTGATAGTTGAGGTAGTACGCGTGCTCCCAGACATCGATGCCAAGGATCGGCGTCTTGCCCTCGGAGATCGGCGAGTCCTGGTTGGCGGTCGACATCACGGCAAGCTTGCCATCGTCGACGACGAGCCAGCTCCAACCCGATCCAAAACGCTTGATACCAGCGTCGGTCATCGCGGCCTTGAGGGCCTCGAGGCCACCGCACTCTGCATCAATCGCAGCAGCGAGATCGCCGGTAGGCTCGCCACCATTGGCGCCAAGGATCTCCCAGAACAGCGAGTGGTTGGCATGACCACCAGCGTTGTTGCGGACGGGCCCCTGCTTGTCGGCGGGCAGCGAGGACAGTTGCGTCAGCAACTCTTCGACAGGTGTGTTCTCCCAGTCGGTGCCGGCGAGTGCCGCGTTGGCATTATCGATGTACGCCTTGTGATGCCGATCGTGATGAATCTCCATCGTCATCGCGTCGATGTGGGGCTCGAGCGCATCAAACGAATAGCCGAGCGCCGGAAGTTCAAAGGCCATCAGGACTCCTTAGTTGGTGTGGTGGTTCAACGGTGCTGACTGCAATCTGATCGATGTTGCAGCCGCATACTGTTGTTCGCAATCGTACTCGCAGAAGCTGAGTCGGAGTGCGCCCGCAACCCACCTAACCACCACAATTCTCTACCCACCAATCGTGACACCACGACAATGATCGCTGCGTCGCGGTGCTCAACGAGCGCCACAGGGAACCAACCGCCCATCGCGTTCGCGCACCACCACTCCGGCCAGCTCGAGCTCGACAATCAATGCTGCTGCCACGGCGGACGTCAACCCGCACCGCGCCGCCAGCACATCGGCCGACACCGGCTCCCGACGCAGCGCAGCCAGCACCCTCGCCGCCGGCCCTTGTAGCACTGGATCACTCGCCCGCATATGCCCCGGATCGATACCCAGCGCAACCAGCACATCAGCCGTCTCCGTGAGTAGCAAGGCACCATCTTTGAGCAGCGCATTCGTGCCAGCAGCACCCGACAACCACGGCGCGCCCGGCACCGCGAACACGTCGCGCCCCAACTCGAGCGCCAACCGCGCCGTGATCAGCGCGCCACTCCGCATCGCCGCCTCGACCACGATCGTGGCATCGGCGAGCCCGGCCACGATGCGGTTGCGCTCCGGAAACCGAAACGGTGCTGGAGGCGTGCCGGGCCCGTACTCCGAAATGACCGCGCCAACGTTCGTAATCCGTCGCGCCAACGGCAGCGTCGCGGCCGGATAGTCGCGATCAACACCACAACCCAACACCGCCACGGTGCGACCACCCTGCTCCAACGCCCCTTCGTGTGCACCTGCATCAATACCACGCGCCAGCCCCGACACAATCGCCACGCCACTCGCAGCCAACTCGCCCGCAACCCGGCGCGCAAATGCCACACCAGCACTACTCGCATCCCGCGACCCGACAATTGCAACAATCGGCGACTCGACCAACGCCAGCAGACGCTCCGGCGTCGCTGGGTCCCGCACAAACAAACGGTTAGGAGGATCGGCAAGATCGCGGAGTTGCTTAGGGTACTGCGCGTCACCAATGAACAGTGGTGTCATGCCAACGCACCCAGCCGAAGGCCAATTGCCTCCGCCACATGTGCACCAGAGATCGCTTCCTCCCCCTCGAGATCTGCGATCGTTCGCGCCACCCGCTGAATGCGATGCATACCACGCGGCGAGAGCAACAACCGCGTAGCAGCCTGATCGAGCAGACACTGACCATCGTTGTCGAGTGCTGCTGCCACCTCCAAATCTGCCACGGTGATGCGCGCATTCGTGCACCCACGCAAGCCCTGTAGCGCACGAGCAGCGAGCACCCGCTCACGCACCACCGCCGTCGCCTCCGGGCGATCGACGCGCAACACCTCTGGCTCGGGCCTTCCAAGACGCACGCCAACATCGATCCGATCGAGCAGTGGCCCACTCGCCTTGCGCTGATACGCATGGATGCGGTCGCGCGTACACGTACACGCCGACGGTTCTGCGCTGCCGCACGGACAGGGGTTCATCGCCGCGATCAGCGCAAACCGTGACGGCAGAAGCAGCGACCCAGAGGCACGGGAAATACGCACCGAACCATCCTCAAGTGGACCGCGCAGAGCCTCGAGCGCGTCGCGCCGAAACTCAGGAAGTTCGTCGAGAAAGAGCACGCCACCCGTTGCCAGAGTCACCTCACCCGGACGGATGCGCGTGCCGCCACCAACCAGAGCAGCCGTCGTGGCCGAATGATGCGGCGCACGAAACGGCGGCGTGCGTACCAATCCGGCACCCGCATCCAGCACGCCCGCCGCCGAGTGGATACGCGTCACAAGTAAGGCCAACTCGTCGTCCAACGGAGGCAAAATACCTGGCAAGCGCTTCGCCAACATCGTCTTGCCCACACCCGGCGGACCAACCATCAACAAGTTGTGCTCACCGGCGGCACAAATCTCGAGTGCCCGACGAGCGGACGGCTGGCCACGCACATCGCTGAGATCTGCGACCGGATCGGCAGCGCGCTGCGGACCCGCAACAATCACGCGCGGCGCGTCCTCACCATTGAGAAACCGGACGGCCTCACACAGCGTGGCACACCCAATCGGCTTGCACCCGGGCACGAGCGAAGCCTCGTACGCAGACTCCTCGGGACACAACAGAACAGGCCGCCCGTGACGTACCGCGGCCTCTGCAATCGATAAGACGCCCGGCACAGGACGCAAACGCCCGTCAAATGCGAGCTCGCCCACCGCCGACACCTCGTCCACGAGTGCGTTGTCGACACGTCCATGCCCCGCCATCACAGCCAACGCGATTGGCAGATCAAAGCCTGCCCCTTCTTTCCGCACCTCCGCCGGCGCGAGATTGACAAGGATCACCGACGCGTTGATCAGCACACCCGCAACGGCAGCTGCCGAGCGGATTCGCGCACGCGCCTCCTGCAGCGCCTTGTCGGGCAGACCCACGATCGTAAACGCCGGCGTGCTCCCCAGTGCCGCAACATACGTCTCGACCTCAACAGGCGTCGCGTCGAGTCCTGCGAGAGCGAAGGCGTGAGCACGAGAAAGCACAACGCCAGACTGACCTGTTGCGCGTGCCGCGCGAGTGACGCGCTACAGCATGAACCGCTCCGACTCGCGTGAGACCGTGTCACCATCGATTGCGTTACGCACAATGCGTACGCGCCACCCGTCAATCGCGACAAGATCGACACGCGCATCCCGCGCCCATCCGTAACGCGACCGAAGACACATCAGAGCACGCGCAAGCCGCTCGGCTTGGCGCGGATGCAACGACGTCAACGCCGAACCGTACCGCGCTGTCCGCCGTCGCTTAACCTCGACCACGACAAGCAGACTACCCCGCCGACACAGCACATCGACCTGCGCGACCGGAGTGCGCACATTCCGACCCAGAATGCGATAACCCTGCAGCGCATAGAGCAGAACAGCAAGCAACTCGCCATCACGACCCGTCTGCGCCGAGGACCTACGCAGCCAGCGCAATCGGTGCGAACGAGTGCCGGTGCGCACCACACGGTCCCAGTCGCGTAATAGCCTCCCGATGTGCAGCCGTGCCATACCCCGCGTGCGCGGCAAAACCGTATCCGGGCGATGTGGCATCAAGCCAGCGCATCGCCCGATCGCGCGTGGTCTTCGCAATGACCGAAGCAGCCGCAATCGCCGCACTCGTCGCATCGCCCTTGACGATCGCACGGTGGTGCCGCGCCTGCATCGGTAAGGCGAAACCATCGACAAGCAGCACCGTTTCGGCGGGCGCTGCCAACAAATCGAGTGCGCGACTGAGACCACCGAGATTCGCTCGCTGAATACCATATTCGTCGATCTCGGCACTCGAGATAGCAACGACACTCACCGCAAGAGCGACCATGCCGATCACCTCTGCAAGCTCGTCACGCACCGCAACCGATAGCTTCTTCGAATCGTTCAGACGATCTAAAGCGCGCAGATCGGCCACTGATAGTGCGTGCAGATCGAGTAAGACCGCCGCCACCACCAGTGGCCCAGCGAGCGCACCACGCCCAGCCTCGTCCGCACCCGCCACAAACGCACAATCAAACATCCGATCGTGCTGGAAGAGTGCGCGTCCGGGCGGTAGTCGGAGTGCTGGTGCCATGCCACGAGCGTAGTCGCCCGACCGGCGGCGCAAACGCGCACACACGCGCGGCTCCTGCGACTAGAGAATGCCAATACGCGTCAGCGGTGTCAGCACTGCTGCCACCCGACCCAGAATTGCGGCATCCGGGACCGCCCCATACACACGCGAATCTACCAGTCGACCACCACGATCGTCCGACAATATCCAGACCGTACCGGGCGTAACACGAATCGGACCAAAGTCGGGAGTTGGGGTCTGCAGATACATCAACTCAGACGGATTGCGACAACCATCCTCGGGCTTGAGCCCCAGGGCAGCATCCGGCAGCTTCGTGCAGATATAGAACGCCCCATCAATCGAACCGACAATCTCACCCGGCACGCCGACAATGCGACCAACACCCGCAATGCCCACCGTCGCCCCAAGTGCCTCATCAACACCCGCGAAGCGATCGATGACAACGATGTCTCCGCGGTCAACAGGAGCAAGCCATTGCGGGATCACAAGAACACGATCGCCCGCTGCGATGCGATCGCCCATCGCCGTACGAGGCACGTCAACGCCATGTGGGCCAACACGCAACACAACACCCAACACAAGCCCGCCAATCACAAATCCCGCAACCAGAGCGAGCAGCGCCAACCCCGACGACCACGACAATCCAGCATCCGGAACCTTACGGATCGCGCGGCGACGAACCAGAGACAACAGCGAACCACCAAGTGGGCCAAACACAATCGCGATACCCCCAGCGAGCACTCCCTGCTTCCCACGAAGACCACCGTCGAATACTGCTGCCGCAGCCCACACACCCCACACGCCTGCCGCCAACCAGACCAGTGGACCCCAAACCACTGCGCCAAGCACGAGCAGCACAACAAGCAACAATCCCCCGAGTGGTCGCGGCCAGCGAGCAAACTGTGCAAGCCAGAGCAACCGCGGCGCGCGCTTCAGCCGATTGCGGCGTCGATGTCGGAGGTCGCTCGCCTCCATCGACTACCAGATCGAAATGCGACTGGGAGGCCAGTACGACATAAAAGCGACGCCGATCATCTGATCTCGAGTGATCGAACCCCAAGTGCGAGAGTCATCAGAGTTTGCACGATTATCCCCCATCATGAAGTACCGGTTCACAGGAATCAGCGTCGGACCAAAATCGTCCTGCGGACTCGAAACGAATGGTTGATCGAGGAACTGGCAGGCCGGCGTGTCGTTGATTGCCACACCCTCCTGCGGCCCCGCACCCGTACACACGTACACCTGGCCACCCGTCGCACCAATCGTCTCACCCGGCATGCCAATCAGACGCTTAACGAACGTCTCATCCGCAGCGGTATCCACCTCATAGATCTCAGCGCCCACACCATTCGGATGAAAGACAATGGTCTGATCACGCGTAGGGTGAGAAAAACGCATCGTAAACCGTGCAGCGACGATGCGCTCGCCAATCGCAATCGTCGGCTCCATCGAACCCGACGGTACGCGATACGGCTTGACAATAAACGCCTGCACGAGATAGGCGATCCCAACCGCAATCGCCACCGTGATGATGAGATCAACGACCGGGTGCTTACGGAACTGGTTCAGCGATGCCACGTCTATCTCATCCTACGACGCGCGAACGCGATCGACTCGAAGCGTCCTACGAGAGCTTCTCGCGAATGCGCGCCTGCTTGCCGACCTTGTCGCGCAAGTAGTAGAGTTTCGCGCGACGGACAGCTCCGATTGCCCCGACGTCGATCTTGTCGATCTTCGGGGAATGCAGCGGGAACGTTCGCTCCACACCAACGCCAAACGACTGCTTGCGGACAGTAAACGTCTCGCGCGTGCCGTGGCCCTGACGCTTGATAACAACGCCCTCGAAGACCTGGACGCGCTGGCGATTACCCTCAATCACGCGGAAATGCACCTTGACGGCATCTCCCGCCTTGAACTTGGGCACTTCGCGCCGCTGCGCTGCTTCGATCTCTTGGACAATGTTCATATCGAAGCGGGATCCTACCGGAGATCGGCATCCGACCCTGCAGGTTCCCCCGCGCTCATCGACTTCGTGTTGGGGTCATGACTGGACAAAGGGGTCAGACCCCTTTGTCCAGTCCGTGCACACAAGCGGCGTCCGCTGCAGTCCTAACTGAACAAAGGGGTCTGACCCCTTTGTCCAGTCATGACCCCAACACGGAGCTGCCGAGACGCTGGGACTGCTCGCGACGCCAGGCAGCAATCTTGCCGTGATCGCCCGAGCGCAGGATCTCCGGCACCTCCCAACCACGAAACTCGAGGGGTCGCGTGTAGTGCGGGTACTCCGGGAGACCATCGAGGGCAGGCGAGAACGACTCTTCTTCCGCCGACTCCTCCGCGCCAAGCGCACCTTCGAGATGGCGCGTGACAGCGTCGACGACAACCATCGCCGCAACCTCCCCACCCGCCAGCACGTACGGGCCAAGCGAGAGCGTCTCAGTCGCCACATGGTCGAGCACGCGCTGATCGAACCCCTCGTAGCGTCCACACAACAACGTCACGTTGTCCGCGGCCGCCAGCTCGCGCGCGTACGAATCGTCGAAGCGTCGACCACGCGCATCGAGCGCAATAATCCGACGGCTCGCGCGGACCGCGTCGAGCGGCTCGCCATAGACACCCTCAACTGCCGCCACCGTCGTGTCAACGCGGACGACCATCCCCGCGCCACCGCCATACGGCGTGTCGTCTACCGCGTGGTGTGGCAACGCGCTATACGGACGCATGTCATGCACGCCAAGGGTGAGCTCGCCAGCGAGTGCGTTCTTAATGTGCCGCTCCTCCTCAAGCCACGCGAACCAGGCCGGAAACAGCGTCAGGATGTCGAGCGAGAGTGCCACGCGAGGATTGTCGCGCTTCCGACCAGGTGCTGCGCCGCGGCTACTCAACCGCTTCGAGCGCAAAGCCTTCCACGAGCACTAGGCGGCGCTGGGGAATATCTACCGTTGGGACAACCACGGCCACGAATGGGAGTCGCGTCTCCGCCGCGTCACCGAGTACCAGAATGTCATGTACCACGCCATCCTCGACCGCCGCGACCGTGCCGAGTATCGAGCCATCCGCATACTCCACAACACAACCGATGAGATCAAAGCGGAAGTACGCATCGAGAGCCGGCTCAGGCAGACTTGCCCGGGGTAGCTCGAGCGTCGCGCCACGCAATGCCTCGATCGCAGTGCGATCCTCAGCGCCGTTCAGGGTGAGCAGCGGCGCCACATCGTCTCCACGACTGCGCGCAACCGTACGCTCCTTACCGTTGACGAGCACAAGACTACCCTGTGGGAACTCCCACCAGCCGCACGGATCCGATACCCGAAACGACCCGTCCAAGCCATGTGGCTTACCAACCGTGCCAACACGCACGCGCGCGGGTCGCCAAGGGGCAACGTCGGTCATGCCGGAAAAGCAGCAGGCGAGTCGTCGACCTCGACGAGCACACGACGACCACTCTTGACGGCCCCCGCACGCACCACGCTACGAATCGCGCGCACAACACGACCACCACGACCAATCACCTTGCCGCGATCGTCCGGCGCGACAACGATACGCAAGACAATCGCCTCGTCCGTCATCTCGACCGTCACCTTGACGGCAGCAGGATCGTCAACGAGCCCGAGCACGAGGTACTCGCACAGCTCCCGAACATCCTTCGGGGGCAAAGTGGCCCCCATCGCTTAAAGGATGCCCTGCTTCTGCAGCAGGCGGTAGACCGGCTGAGAAGGCTGAGCACCACAAGAGAGCCAGTGACGCGCGCGCTCCTCGTTGATCTCGATCAACGACGGCTCGAGCTGCGGGTTGTAGCGACCGATGTTCTCGATGGCACGACCATTCCGCGGCTTCGAATCATCGGTGACGACGATGCGGTAGATCGGATTCTTTTTGGACCCAAAACGGGCTAGACGCAATTTGACCACGGCGAGATCCTACAACTAACCCTGCATGTTGGGCGGCAGCATCGGCATTTTTGGCTTCTTTCCGCTCGCCATGGACTTCATCATCTTCTTCATCTGCTCGTGCTGCTTCAGCAATTCGTTGATCTGCTGGACGCTCGTACCCGACCCCGCCGCGATGCGTAGGCGGCGCGAACCATTGATCAACTTCGGGTTCTGGCGCTCCGCGAGTGTCATCGAAAGGATCATCGCCTCGACCCGATCGAGCTGCCCATCGTCGATCTTCGCATTCTTGAGTTGTTTACCCACACCCGGGAGCATGCCCAGCACAGACGTCAGCGAGCCCATTTTACGGATCTGCCGCAACTGATCGAGCATGTCGTCGAGACCGAACTCGGCCTTGCGCATCTTGCGCTCGAGCTCTTCGGCCTTGTCCTTGTCGACGAACTGCTCGGCCTTTTCGATCAGGCTCAGCACATCGCCCATGCCCAGAATGCGCGAGGCTAGGCGTTCCGGATGAAATTCTTCGATCGCGTCGAGCTTCTCGCCCGTCGTAATGATCTTGATCGGCACACCCGTGATCGCGCGGACGCTCAACGCTGCGCCACCACGCGCATCGCCATCGAGCTTCGTCAGGATCAGACCGTCAAAAGCGATCGCCGCCTGGAAGTTCTGCGCCGTCACAACGGCGTCCTGGCCCGTCATGCTGTCGAGCACGAGCAGCGTGTCGCTCGGCTTAACGGCGTCACGAATCTTGACGAGCTCGCCCATCAAATCCGCATCGACCGTCAGACGACCCGCCGTATCAACGATCACGACATCGCGGCCCTCTTCCTTGGCCTGCTGGATGCCCCACTTGGCAATCTCGACCGGATTCATGTCGGTGCCGCGCTCGTACACCGGCACATCGGCCTGCGCGCCGACCAGCACAAGTTGTTGAATCGCAGCAGGGCGATAGACATCGCAGGCGACAAGCGCAGGACGTTTACCTTGCGCGAGAATCAGCTTGGCGAGTTTGCCACAGGTCGTCGTCTTGCCCGAACCCTGCAGGCCGCACACCAAGATCACTGCGGGGCTGCCCGTCAGCGCGAGCTTCGTCGACCCCTCGCCCATCAGCTTTGTCAGTTCGTCATGGACGATCTTGACGACCTCTTGGCCCGGCGTCAGGCTCTCACTAACCTCTGCACCAAGCGCGCGCTCCTTGATGCTCGCGACAAACTGCTTGACGACGTCGAAGTTGACGTCCGCCTCGAGTAACGCCAGGCGGATCTCGCGGACCGCAGCATTGACATCGTCCTCGCTCAGGCGCCCACGCGACTGCAAACCACCTAATACGTCGCCAAGTCGGTCAGAGAGGGAGTCAAGCATCAGTTACCGGTGGTCGGATGATACGCGCTGGACTGCGGATGCCCGCCGCACAGAATGGTCTAATACAGATCGCGAATGGAAATTGAGCTCCAATATCTCTACACGGGCGATGGTCCACTGATCGTTCCCGTCGAGCTCGCTGGGTTTGCCCTTGCCGGATCCGCGCTGTTCGATATCCGCGACTCGTTCTTCGATACCAGCAACCTCGATCTGCGACGCGCAGGCTGTTCCCTACGGATTCGCCGCCAATCGAACCTGCCGTCGCCAATCCTGACCTGGAAAGGCCCCTCCACGCGTCGCGCTGATCGCGCCCGCGAACGTGAGGAGATCGAAGCGCCCGTCGACCATATTCCCGGGGGTGGCGCCGAGATGCTCAAGATGATTGACGCCGCCGGACTGCGCGATAAGGTCGACGCCATACTCGACGCGAAGCCGGAACTCGCCGTGATCGGCGAGCTCGAGAATCGTCGGAGCACACACGACTACGTACAGGGGCTCCATCGCGTCGAACTCTGCTGGGATCGTCTGCGTTTCCCACTCGGCCCGAGACAAACCCGTCTTGAACTCGAAACGCAGAACGAGTCGGCCGGTCGCTTTATAGGCGCGTTTGACGCCGAGATCCGATCACTCCTCCTCGGCGACCTCAAGGATGCGGAATACGGCAAGGCCAAAGAGTTGTGCGTGCGGCTCTACCCGGAACTATTCGCTCCCAACGCGGCCTAGCGACTCCACTGCGTGGGGTGATCGCACTGCGATCAGTCTCCCGATGAACCGACGCTGCAAGAAAGGACACCCGGGTCCTTTCTTGCAGCTTCGCATCACCACCGATCGTCGCGACGGAGAGCCAGCCAGCTCCTCAGCGCTCAGCAACGGCCTTGTACGCGGCCAGCGCCTTATCGCGCTCGACCGCGTGCTCAACAATTGGGGCTGGCCGATCCGCCGCCCAGCGCTGCGCATAGGCGCCCGTCGGATCGAACTTCTGCTCTTGGAGTAGCGGATTGAAGACGCGAAAGTACGGAGCCGCATCGAGACCCGTACCCGCGACCCACTGCCACGAACCCGCATTCGAAGCGAGATCGCCATCCGTCAAATGCGTGCGAAACCACTGTTCGCCACGCCGCCAATCGATGTGCAGATCCTTGACGAGAAAACTCGCAGCAACCATGCGTGCACGATTGGCGATCGTGCCCGTCTCGGCGAGTTGCCGCATCGCAGCATCTACCATCCCAAAACCCGTCTCGCCGCTCGTCCACGCAGCGAAGTGCGCATCGGAGCCCGTCCACTCGATCTGGTCGTAACGCGGATCCACGCAGTGCTCGGCGAGGTCCGGATAGTGATGGAGGACGTACTTAAACCAGTCGCGCCAGAGCAACTCGCTTGCCCACTTCGACGCTCCAGCGCGGTCCGCAACGTGCAGAGCGCGGCGGGGTGAGAGCATGCCTTGCCGCAGATAGCCCGACAGTCGCGACGTGGCGTCGGGCTCGGCGACGAGGTCGCGATCCTCGGCGTAGCGTGCAAGAAAGCCATCGTCGCGCCACGCGTGCAACCGTGCCAACGCATGGGTCTCACCACCCGGCACATCAGAACAGTGCTGCACAGCCCTCCCAACAAGGGTCTCAATGCTGGGCAGCTCGAGCGCACTACATGACACAAGACGTCCACGAAGATCGTAATCCTCGGGTGGTGCGGGCAATTCGGCGAGCACACGGCGAACAGCACGCGCGTATGCCGAGTAGGTTCGACAGACATTGCCTTCGAGTGTCCGCACGAGCTCGTGGGGCACGTTGACCTCGTCGTCGAGAACATCGAGTGCGACGCCGATACTCTGCAGCGCGCGTTCGGCGTCGCGTTCGAGCACACTCGCAGCCGGCTCTTCGTCACGGTTCGCATACACCATGCTCGCACCAATATCGCGCACTGCCTTGAGCAGCCCAGGGATCGTGGGGCCGCGTCGCACAATCAAGCTCCCACCACGCTCCGCAAGACGCGCGTCGAGATCCGCGAGTCCCTCCAAAATGAAGCCGAGCTGGGCGTGTCCCACTCCACGCTCCTTCATCGTTGGATCCAGCGTGTACAGGAAGGCAATCGGTGACCCCGTCGCGAGCGCTGCTGCGATCGCATGTGAGTCGTCGATGCGCAGATCGCGGCGCAGCCAGACCAGAACAGGAGCAGTCACATCATTAGTTTCGCACGCGTGCCGCTACGAGTTGACGGAGCGCAACGGCACCCCGGTCCTTTTTTTGCAGTCAGACGAGACCAAGCAGGGCCCGCGCGAACGAGTCGGCCTCGAATGGACGCAAATCATCCAGTGACTCGCCCACGCCGATCAACTTGATCGGCACGCCAAGCTCGTGCGCAATCGCGAGCGCAATACCGCCCTTCGCCGTGCCATCAAGTTTCGTCAGAACAATGCCCGTCAGCGGTGTCACCTCGCTGAACTGTCGAGCCTGCACCAAACCGTTCTGTCCCGTCGTCGCATCCAACACCAATAGCGTCTCGTGCGGCGCACCCTCCATCCGTCCACTAATCACACGGCGAATCTTCGCCAACTCGTCCATCAAACCAACCTGTGTCTGCAAGCGTCCCGCCGTATCGACCAACACGACGTCGCGACCACGCGCCACCGCGGCATCCATGCCGTCGTAGGCAACCGCAGCGGGGTCCTGCCCATGCGACGAACCGACGAAATCGGCTCCCGCACGCGTCGCCCACGCCTCCAACTGCTCGTCGGCTGCTGCTCGGAACGTATCGGCCGCGGCCACAACCACGGTTTTATTGACACGCCGCAGATGCTCAGCCAACTTGCCAACGGTGGTCGTCTTGCCCGTGCCATTGACGCCAACCATCAGGATCACCGTCGGCTTCGCCGAGATGTCGATCCTCGCCTCCGCACCCGCCAGCAGGTCCGCGATCTCCTCGGCTAGTGCAGGCGCGAGATCTTCGCCTGGCGGCAGGCCCCCAGCAGCCGCACGGCGTTCCAAACGCCCAATGATCTCGACTGTCGCCGGCACGCCACAATCGGCAAGTAGCAGCGCCTCCTCGAGTCGCTCCCACGCCTCGGCATCCGCCGGGTCGAATGCGATCGCCTGGATCTGACCGGTGAGTGCCTTACTGGACTTTGCCAGCCCGTCGACCAACCGCCGAAAGAACCCACCACCCGCATCCTCCACGGCCGCGGGCTCCGGCTCGGTGACGACAACATCGCCGAGACCCGAGAACATCAGATGGGGATCAGCCATGACGCTACGAGCCCGACGGTGACGGTGCTGCGCTCAGCGTCCCCGCCGGACCATCCGTGGTACGCGGCAACCGGCGCGAAATCACCTGAGAAACGCCATTGCCCGGCATCGACACGCCATACAGCGCGTCGGCGGCCTCCATCGTGCCAGCCTGATGGGTAATCACCACGAATTGTGCACGATCGCGAAAACGGTCGACCAACTCCAAGAAGCGATCAATATTGACCTCGTCGAGCGCCGCATCGACCTCGTCGAGCACGTAGAACGGACTCGGTCGCGCCAGCATTAGCGCAAAGGTAAAGCCCAGCGCCGCCATCGACTTCTCGCCACCCGACAAGATTGAAAGCGAGCGAATCTTCTTGCCCGCCGGCTGCACCTCGAGCTCCACGCCTGGCTCGGGCTCCTCCGCAAACGCATCAGGATCGTCCGACACGACCTCGCCCTCGCTGTCAGACTCGTCTTCCGTCGCCTCGCCGGGATCGAGCTGCACGAGCTCCGCCGGCTCAACAAGGCGCAGCCGACCACTTCCGCCCGGGAAGAGCGTCCCAATAACCTCAGCAAACCCGGCCTCGACCGTGGAGTACGTCGCCTCGAACCGATTACGAATCTCGCTACCGAGCTCGCGTACGAGCTTACGAAGCTCGGTGACGGACGCCGCGAGATCCGTGATCTGCTCGGTGATATCGTCGGCCTCCTGCTTCGCCTCCTCGTAGGCCTCCTTGGCAAGCGGATTGACCGCACCAAGCTGAACAATGCGACGCTCAAGCCGCTCAACCTTGCCCTCACGCATCGCTCGCTCGTCCTCGGGCAAGGGCTCCGCACGATCCACCACATCGCCCAAATCGTCGCCTCGCTCCTCCACCAACACACGACGGCGCTCGCCAAGATCGTGCAACCGCTCCTCGCAACGCTCGAGCTCGACACCAAGCGCAGCAACCCTGCCTGCGCCGTCGCGTCGCTCAGAACCCAGACGAGCATCCTCGTCGGCGCAGGTACGTAACTCGGCACCAAGCTCGGCGACGCGTGCCGCACCAGCCTGTGTCAGCGCGCGCGCTGGCTCACGAAAACGCTCTGCGGTAATCAGCGCCGCTCGAATCGTCTCGAGGATAAGTGGCAGCTTGTCGACCACCGTACCGAGGCGCTCCGCACCACGCTGCGCAGCATCTGCTTGACGCTCCTGGTCGCCAGCCAACTCGCGCAAGCGCGCGCCTTCAACGCGGGCGCGCTCGGCACGCTCCTCCGATGCTGCGCGGCGACCACGACGATCCGCAACCTCACCTTGCAGCGAAACGCGCACTGCCTCTGATGCCGCATGCTCGGTCTTCCGCTCGGCTGCGCGCTCGCGCAATGCCACAAGCCCGGCCTCCAGAGCCGCAAACTCTGCCTGTGCAGCATCTGCGCGCGCCTCGCACTGCTCGGCCTCGGCAATTGCCGCGTGCAGACGCTCACCCGTCGCCTCGTCAACGCGGGCCAGGCGATCAGCCGCGCGCGTGGCCTCGACGAGTTCCCGCTCGAGCCGCAACTGCGTGTCCCGAGCCTCTGCCACAGCGGTGCGTGCAGCAGACTCAGCCTGCTCAACCTGCGACCGCACTGCGGTCGCCTCGGCAAGCCGAGTGGCTGCCGCATCGCGCGCAGTGGCATCGGCAGCGACCTGCTGCTCGACACCCATGAGGTCGCGCTTACGTTCGAGCGCGCGACCCGCTGCGTCTCCCGCCCGGAACGCGATCCCGCGATCCGCGTCGAACCCCCGTCCGTCCGCCAATACTCCGATCCCGTGGCGCACCTCGAGCAGGTCCTGTGCGCGCTCGACCAAAAGCACTCCGTCGAGCAGACCCACGGGTATGTCACCAAGCAATTCCACGCGCGAACTGAGCGGCACGCCCGGCCCCTCTGCCTGTCGGGTCGGCAGTCGGTCAAGGCAGAGCAGCGCAGCACCTTCCAGCGTGTCATCGGCGAGGAGTTCTACGGCATCGCTAGCGACCAGCGCCACGGCCTCAGTCGCACGCCACGACAACACTGCCGCCACGGCGCGCTCGACACCCGCAGCGGGTCGAATCTGGTCCGCGATCAGCGAGACGCCACGATCGCGGAGCCGCACCAGCGCGCCATCCAAACCATCGCCACGCTCGATCGCCTGCCGTAACTCGCTCAGTCGCGCTGCCGACGCCTGCGCCTTGGCGTCCGCCGAGACAGACGCTCCACGCACCAATGCCTCGTCCGCACGGGCCGCTTCAGCAGCGACTCGCGCCTCCTGTTCCACGCGCTCGATCTCGGCAAGCGCTGCGCGCGCGGCGACCACGCTGACCTCGGTAGCTTCGAGCGCCAGCTGCGCCTCGAGCCGCGCCGACCTGCGATCGCCGATACCGGCAGCAAGCTCGGCACGGCGCGCCGTCGCAGCAGCAGCTCGCTCGCGATTCTCTGTGGCCTCGGCGCCCGCACGCGCCAAACGACCCTCGTGCTCGGCCTCGGCGCGACGCGCCTCCAGCACCGTTGACAGAGCGACCTCGGATGTCTCGGTGGCAGCAGTAAATCGATCCTCGACACCCGTATCGTCCGGATCCTCAGCGAGTTCTGCACGCTCGCGCTCGGCGTCGACCTCGACAGAGGCCGCGGCCGAAGCGGTCGTGGCAGCTTCGTCGATCAGACGACCCGCACGAACACGCAGACGCTCGATGTCGTGGGCAAACTCCTCGCGCCGCTCCTCGAGCAACGTGGCCCGATCGGTCAACCGCTCCACCCCGGCATCGAGCCGTTGAACGAGCCGCGAAGCGGCCTCCTGCTCGCTGACCAGTGCACCCAATGCGGCCTCGGCAGCCCCGCGCCGCTTGATGATCTCCGCGGCCTCCGCATCCAAAACTTCCTGTGCAGTGTGGGCCTCGCGAAGATCGTTTTGGCGCGCCTGTCGATCGCGGCGGGACTCCGCCATCGCCGACAATACGAGTTCCAACCGCATCTCGAGCAGCTCGGCCGCAAGCAACGCAGCACGTTCGGCTGCTGATGCCTGCAAGGCGAGTGGGCGTAGCCGCCCCTGAATATCCGCCTGCCGTGCGCGTGCCTCAACAAGGTGACGCTCGACGCGATTAAGCTTTTGCAGAGCGCGGACCCGGCGGCGTTTGTACTTGCCAAGCCCGGCGACTTCTTCGATCAGGCCACGACGAACCGAGGGGCTAGCAAGCAGTACTTGGTCGATCTGATTCTGCCCGATGATCGCGTGACTATCGCGCCCCAACCCCACATCAGCGAGAACCTCGTGGACATCAAGCCGCCGCACGGGAACGCGATTAAGGAGATAAGCACTCTCGCCATCGCGGCTCAGTCGACGTAGCACCGACAATTCGGGACGCCCGCCAGGGGCCACACCCCCCTCGTCCTCCAGTACGAGTTCCACTTCGGCAACACCCGCAGCAGCACGACTCTCCGAACCACTGAAGAGGACATCGAGCCCCGTGGCGACGCGTACCTCGGACGGTGCTTGCGAGGCCATCGCCCAGAGCAATGCCTCAGCGATGTTCGACTTGCCCGAGCCATTCGGACCAACGATTACACCGACACCCTTGTCGAACTGCAACTCGGTCTCGTCGGCGAAACTCTTAAAGCCCTTGATGCGAATCCGCGTGAGTCTCATACGGCATCGCCCACGTCGACCACGATCAGCGCCCGTCGAGCTGCTACCTGCTCGGCGGCACGCCGCGACACACCCTCGCCTTCGCCGAGGATGTCGCCATCGATGATGGCGACTGCGCGATAGTGCCGCGCGTGGGCTAGTCCAGTTACCTCCACTAGTTCGTACGCTACACGGCGGCCCTGACGCTGCAGGATCTCTTGGAGTGCAGTTTTGGGATCGACGCGTGGATCGAGCGCGTGCTCGACGAGGGGAGCAAAGGCGCCGACAACCGCCTCACGCGCGCTCTCCCACCCTTGCTCGAGGAAGATCGCTCCGAGCGCCGCCTCCGCCAGATCGGCAAGCACCGACCGATTAAACGAGAGTTCGCGCGCAGCCGTGGCGTGCTTGGTCTCTGCCGCCCGTTCGCGCATGCGATCGCCGAGTTGCTCGTTGCGCGCCACGACAGCGCAGAAGCGCGCAGAGCGGACCTGATTTTTGATGCGCGACACCTCGCCCTGCGTGCCGTCGGGGAAGCAGTCGAGCAGGTAGGCGCTGAGCGCGAGGTCGAGTACAGCATCGCCCAGCAACTCGTACCGCTCGTACGAATCTCCGGGTGACGCTGCCCAACTAGCGTGCGTCAGCGCGCGGGTGCGCGACTCCGACGCGAGCGCGTCGAGTCGGCCCCCGATCGGCCCCATGGGATCAGTCAGCGCGGGCGACGATAAAGTCGACGGCGTCGCCGACAGTGCCGATCGACTGGGCCTCCTCATCGGAGATCTTCACGCCGAAGCCCTCCTCGAGGTCCATGATCAACTCGACTAGGTCGAGCGAATCGGCCTGCAGATCGTCGCGCATGTGCGCCGACTCGGTGATGTTGGCAGGATCAACGTCGAGTCGCTCGATCAGGATCTCCTGCACCTTTGCCAAAACCTCTGCTCGCTCAGCCACTGTTCTCCACCTTTATAGAACTCCCGTAAACGCTGCCGACATTAGCAGGCGCGGCAGGCGATCTACCCCACGCGAGCGGCAATTGCCGCCACGAGGTCGGCACGAACGCCCTCTGCAGCATACCTACAGGCCTGCGCAATGCCGTGGGAACTGGCTGAGCCATGGGCAATAACCGTCACGGCATTCGCTCCTAACAGGTGTGCACCACCATACGTATCCGGGTCGAGACTACCTCGCACACGGCGGAGAGCCGGGCGTAACAGCAGCCCGCCAAGCGAGGCGCGTAGACCCGTCGCCTCGCGCTGTACACGCACGAAGGCTTCTCGTGCCGCTCCCTCCGTCGCCTTGAGCGCAACGTTGCCGGCAAAGCCATCGCAGACGATCACGTCAACAAGCGACGCCAGCACGTCGCACCCCTCGACGCTGCCGCGGTACACGAGCGTCGCATCCGCAGCGAGCAGGGCGTGCGCCTCCTTCGTGCGCACATCTCCCTTGCCCGGCTCCTCACCAATTGTCAGTAGCCCACAGGTCGGGTTGTTGATGCTCAGCACGTGTTGCGCGAAGGCGCTGCCAAGGTGCGCGAAGCTGTGCAGGTGCGCCGCGGGACTGTCGACATTGGCGCCCGCATCGATCAAGACCGTGGGGCCGTTCCTTCCCGGTAAGACCGCCGCCAGTCCAGGGCGAGCAACCCCCGGTAAGCGCCCAATGATCAACGTGGCCGCCGCGAGCGTCGCGCCGGAGTGCCCCGCTGATACGAGCGCGTCAGCGTCGCCATTACGTACGGCTTGGGCAGCCACGACCAACGAAGAGTCTACGTCGCCGCGGACTGCATCGATCGGATCTGACTCGGGGGGGATGACCGATTCGGCATGCCGAATCGTGACACCATCCGCGCCACAAACGAGTGGCCGCAACAGTGCCTCGTCACCCACCAATAGGACGTGTAAATCCGAATCTGTCACGGCAGCCAAGACACCAGCAACCACGCTCTCCGGCACCGTGTCACCCCCCATCGCGTCGACCGCGATGACAACGCTCATAGGCTAAACGAGGGGAGCGTCAGTGGTGATGTAGCGCCGACCACGATACGTTCCGCAACTCGGGCACACACGATGCGGCAACTTCGGCGCGGAACACACCGTGCACGTTGCGACCACGGGGATCGCGATCTTGTGCGTGGCGCGACGCTTGTCGCGACGAGCCTTCGAGGTTTTCCGTTTCGGGACTGCCATAACGCTGCGCAGCGTAGCGAACGCCACCGCGCGGTTGCGTCACCACTCTCAGGAATCGTCAGAAATGAGGCCGCGCAACGGACCCCAGCGATCGTCGCTTGCAGGAGCGGGGCACGCGCACGTCGCTTGATTAAGGTCGACACCACACGACGGACACAGGCCCGCACAATCTTGGCGACAAAGGATCTTCAGCGGTATGGCCAACACGATCGCGTCGGCTGCCCACGTCGCCACATCAAGATCACCGCCGGCAAGGTAATCACAGACCTCTTCGGCCTCCGCGCCGGGCTCGGGGTGATCCGCCTGATACTCACTCACATCAATACTGACCGGTACCGCAGCACCCTCGAGACAGCGGTGACACGGCCCCATAATCGTGCTCGACAGGCGCAGCCGCATCAGTAGCCCCGAGATCAGGCGTGTAATGTCCAGCCGCGCAACAGCGGGCGCCGCGGGTCCCGCATACACCACTCCACCGATGGTGATCTCGGGCAACGTGACCGGTACATCGAGCGAGCGCTCGACACCTGGCTCGAGCCGAAGATGCGCGAGATCAATCATCAGCGTCGTAACCGTCGGCGGCTACGTGGTGATTTCAGTGAACTGCGCCGAGCCACCCTCAGTGCGTTCTGGCGATGCGCTACTGAGCTGACCGCGCCCTCGCTGCACCGCACCAAGGAACTTCCCGAGGTTCGTCTCAAGCGTGCCAAGAATCTCGTCG
>Ga0209284_10000274_pt1 | contig 84558 bp, 65 predicted proteins | sample FRY03_FD_187211 | JGI IMG/M metagenome (GOLD analysis project Ga0209284, IMG submission 187211) | Freshwater microbial communities from Lake Fryxell liftoff mats and glacier meltwater in Antarctica - FRY-03 (SPAdes) (version 2) | ecosystem: Environmental > Aquatic > Freshwater > Ice > Glacier... | reverse complement strand
ATTTTCATAGCTTAAAAATAATCATAATAAATTGATAATCATATAATTGAGTCGATTTATTTGTGATTAATTTGAACTATTTACCTTGCAACGGTCTTAATTCATGTTGATCCGCCAGCTGGCGGAAAGACATCACACAAACAGGCAGCAATCCTAAATAAGAGGCTTTGCATTTGTGACCTCTTGTTCCTCGAGGTGACGAAACGCTTTAAATAATATCATTATTGAAAAGTTTTTCCTCTGCATCACGTCATGTCGACCAAAGGAGACATCTCACAAGTAGGTAGAAAATTATAATAGTAAAAAATAGCTTGTGCGACCTCTCATTCCTCGAGGCAACGGAATGTTTTAAATTGCACTAAGATTTGCGTTAGCGATTGTAGCGGATATCGGCCTCATGCATAATGCCTTGTGGCGTATGAGCGCAAAGCGTTTTATCCCAATAGCTATCGGAACACCACAAAAACCCCTAATAATTATTGTGAATAAAAGTCAATACTCGGGCTACTTCGTCTCTAACGCTAGCAGTTGAAGAGGTGAAATTGTTGTTCATGAAAGAGAATAGGTATTTCTTCCCCGACTTGCCAATGAGATATCCGCTTAAGCAATAGTTGTTGGCTAAACTACCAGATTTTGCATAAATATAAGGCTCGGTGTCATCTTTAAACATGTTTCTTAGCGTTCCACTTTTTCCTCCTGCTGGCAAAAGCTCAAACAGTCTTCGGTCGTTATTCACTTTGGCACTAATTTTTTCTAACAGTGCAACCATGTCTCGCGGGGTAAAAAGGTTGTATCTAGATAAGCCAGAACCGTCAATCCAGATGGGTTTATCGGGTAAATCGCTCAAGTAGTTTTTCTTTGAAAAGGCAATAACGCTATCAGTACTCATGGTCATTTTATTGGCAGCGGCACAGTTTAGTAAAATTTGTTCGGCCATAAAATTATCGCTAGGCTGCAGCATGTGTTTGTACAAAGTGTCTGTTGCCACGCTATAAGCCACGTTTGCGCTTGCAGGTACTTTTCGCCAAGGCAAGGTAGTTACAGGTTTATAAATTGCGCCTGTAGCTAACAAAGTGTCGGTTAAAATAGTCTCTAAGAAATTCTTGCTTAACACCAAAGGTACGCTTTGGCTAAAGTTAGCACTGTAGGTTTTTGGTACCACAAAATCGTTAGAAAAAATACTTCTTTTAATCGCTTTCGCTTGATTAGAAGTGGTAAACTCGCCCACAAACATAGATGGCAAATCTGGATTATAGTTTAGTATACCCGCGGTATCTACATGAACGTTTAACACATTACCATACAAGGGCATGTCAGATTTTTCTACCTGATAATAATCGTTATAATCGCCCCAGCTCCATCCGCTCCCATATTTTTCGCCTTGATACCTGCCCGTTACCAAAAAAACATTTTTGCCTTTATTTTTAATAAAATCGAATGATTTTTGAGTTTTAAAATCGGGGTGTAAAAAAGTGGCATCGGCCATTGGCCAAATAATTAAAGAATCTTTTCTGATGATATATTGAATGCTAGGAACAGAGTCGCCCAGCATATTTAAAGCAGTATAAAATGTAAAAAGTTTAGTGTTAGATGCCGGAGTAAAATACAAATTGGCGTTTTTTTCTACCATTGGGGTAGCTTGCCCGGCTTCTTTTAAAACAAAACCTACATGATGTTTATTTAAAACGGTTGATTGATCAAATAAATCTTGAATATTTTGATAAGGTTTTACTATCGGCTTTTGTACACCACATGCCGACAATAGCAGGACCAGCATCATTAAGCTTAAAAAAATTCTCATATTTAGTTAATTCAAGCCGCAAATTAGTAAATTGTAAGTTACAAGTTCTTGATAATTTATAAAATCACATTAATAGTTATTCTAAAGAACTTATAAATAATATGTTAAGCCAAAAACTATTTGTTTTATTATTGTTAGTTTTTACTACATTTTTTGTGGTAAATCCAATATTTGCACAAACAGATTTTCAGTTTACAGGGAATAAAAAGAGAGCATTAATTCCGTTTACTAAGGCCAGAGGGTTAGTTGTTTTGCCATTATATATTAATGGAAAAGGACCGTTTAATTTTATTTTAGATAGCGGCGTGGGCAATATGGTAATTACTAATCCCAAATTAAAAGATTCTTTAAATTTACAATACTTAAGGAAAATGAAAATTGCTGGTTTGGGCGAAGGCGATGATATAGAAGCCTTTTCTTGTCCGTTCTTAAACGTTAAAATTGCTGGAGTAGTAGCTAAAAGTATTTCTGCCGCAATTTTAGATGAAGATATTTTTAATTTATCGGGTTATGCAGGTATTCAGGTTGATGGGTTAATTGGCAATGATTTTTTTAAATCTTTTTTGGTGAGGATAGACTATGAGAACAACGTTTTAAAAGTTTACAAAAACCAAATTACACGATTAGTACAAAAAGGACATAAAATACCTATCAGTATCCAAGACAATAAACCTTATGTAGAAGTTTTGGTTGATGCTGGATTAGAGAAAAGAATACCACTAAAAATGTTAATTGATAGCGGCAGCGGAAACCCCATAGCTTTAGAATCTTATAAAGATCAAAACTTCCCTTTACCAGATAAATTTGTGATTGCCAATTTGGGGGTAGGTTTAAGTGGAATTATTAGAGGGTTTAAAGGCCGAATTGAGAAACTAAAGATAGGGAAATTTCATTTAGACCAAGTGGTAGCTTCTTACCCATATTACGAAGATATTGCTGCAAAAATAACATCGGTAAAAAGAAATGGCAGTATTGGCAACCCTTTACTTAGAAAGTTTGATGTTTTATTTGACTATCAAAATAGCTGTATTTACCTAAGACCAAGTTCTACCTATAAAGAAGAATTTGAGTATGACATGAGCGGTTTAGAGTTAATGGCTGATGGCGATAGTTTTGATAGATACTTTGTGAGTAGGGTAGAACGTGGCTCGCCGGCAGATGAGGCTGGCGTACAAGCAGGTGACGAATTAATTGGATTAAATTTTAATGCAGTTACCAAATTTACTTTTGAAGAGGTACTTAAGTTTTTAAGCTCTAAAAATGGGAGAACTATTTACATAGAATTTGCCCGCGACGGTAAATCTTTTGCATCGGTTATAACACTGCAAAAAAGAATCTAATCTTGTAATAAAATACATACACGGGGAAATATTAAAATCTAATTTTTAAATTGCTTTTTCTAACGCAGCATAACACTTTTAAAATGAATAAATTTTTACTTTCTGGCCTAACCCTGTTAATTGTAAACTCCTTTGCTTTTGCGCAAAAAAACAAAGGTAAAACTATAGATTATACTAAACCTACAAGCGCTCAAGATAGGTTAGCTGGCTACCAACAAAGGCAAATGCTAACTGATAGTTCTTTGGTACAAAACCTAGAGTTCGAGAATATTGGTCCAACAGTAATGAGTGGAAGAATTGTGGATGTTGATGTAAACAACCAAGACCCAACACATTTTTTTGCAGCTTATGCTTCTGGCGGATTATGGTATACTAAAAATAACGGAATCTCTTTCGAGCCTCTATTTCAGCAAGAAGCCAGCATGACTATTGGCGATATTGCTGTTGACTGGAAAAATAAAATCATTTGGGTGGGCACTGGAGAAAATAACAGCAGTCGTTCTTCTTATGCCGGTACAGGAATTTATAAATCTACAGATTGGGGTAAAACTTGGGAATGGATGGGATTGCCAGAAACACAACATATTGGCCGCATCATTCTTAACCCAACAAACTCTAATATCGTTTGGGTGGCAGCAATTGGCCATTTATACTCGGCAAATAAAGAAAGAGGCGTTTACAAAACAGAAGATGGTGGTAAAACCTGGAAACAAACACTTTTTATAGACGATTTAACAGGAGCTATTGATTTAGCCGTCGATCCATCAAACTCGCAAACCTTATACACCACCACTTGGCACCGCGAGCGTAAGGCTTGGGACTTTATCGAGGGCGGAGTAACTTCTGGAATTTATAAATCTACAGATGGCGGTAACACTTGGAATTTACTAACAACTGCTACAAGTGGTTTCCCAACAGGGAACGGAGTAGGCAGAATAGGTTTAGCTCTTTATCCTAAAAACCCAAAAATTATTTACGCCGTATTAGACAATCAGTTTGGAAGAGAAGCAGAAAAAAAGGAAGATAAAAAAGACGAGTACGAGATAGAAACCTTTTCTAAAATTAGCAAGGCAGAATTTGCCCTTTTGGATGATAAAAAATTGACAGATTTTTTAAGAGGAAACCGCTTTCCGTCTAAATATACCGCCAAAGGTGTTAAAGAAAAAGTAGCTAACGATGAGATTAAACCATCGGCTTTAGCTGAATTTATAGACGATCCTTATACTTCAGTGTTTGCGGCGCCGCCAAAAGAGGCAGAAGTTTACCGTTCTGACGATGCTGGTTTAACATGGAAAAAAATGAACACCATGGATTTAAAAGGTCTTTACAATACTTACGGTTATTATTTTGGTCAAATTGCTGTTTCGCCAGAAAATGAAGATAAAGTTTATATCATGGGTGTTCCCATTTGGAAATCTGTAGATGGCGGTCGTACTTTTAAATCTATAGATGAAGTTAATGTACACTCAGATCATCACTCTTTATGGGTAAACCCTAATAAAGACGGACACATTATCAACGGAAATGATGGCGGCGTAAACATTTCTTATGACGATGGTAAAAACTGGTTTAAAGCAAATACTCCGTCAGTCGGTCAGTTTTACTCGGTAAATGTAGATATGGAAAAACCATACAACGTTTACGGTGGCTTGCAAGACAATGGCGTTTGGATGGGCCCTTCTAACTATAAATATGGATATGGCTGGTACGATAACGGCGTTTATCCTTACAAAAGAATAGGCGGTGGCGATGGCATGCAGGTGGTTATAGATACTCGCGATAATAACCTAGTTTACTCGGGTTCGCAATATGGCGTTTACAATCGTTACAACAAAACAACTGGCGACCGATTACCTTTTCAGCCTAAACACGAGTTAGGCGAGCGTCCATTAAGATGGAACTGGGAAGCCCCAATTCATATTTCTAAACATAATATGGATGTGATTTATTTTGGAGCAAATCGTGTGTTTAGATCGTTAAATAAAGCAACAGATTTTCTACCTATCTCCCCAGATTTAACTAAAGGTGGCGTTAAAGGCGATGTTACTTTTGGCACCTTAACCACTTTAGAAGAATCGCCTTTAAAATTTGGTTTATTGTATACCGGAAGTGATGACGGTCTAGTTCATGTTTCTAAAGATGCCGGTTACAATTGGGAAAAAATATCAGATAACTTACCTCAAAACTTATGGGTTTCTCAGGTTTATCCTTCAAAATTTGATGAAGGAACAGTTTATGTTTCTTTAAACGGCTACCGGTACGATAATTTTAACGCCTACGTTTATCGGTCTAAAGATTACGGAAAAACATGGACTAAGCTAGGGAATAACCTTCCTCTAGAGCCTGTAAACGTTATTAAAGAAGATTTAGAGAATAAAAATATTTTGTATGTAGGTACAGATAACGGTTTATATGTAAGTTTAAACCAAGGGCGATCTTTTGAACGTTTTGGTAAAAGTTTACCTGCCGTTGCTGTTCATGATTTGGTGATTCACCCTCGCGAAAAAGACATTATCGTAGCTACTCATGGACGTTCTTTATACAAGGCTAGCCTTAAAGAATTGCAACTCATCACAGATAGCATGTTGATGAAACCTGTAAGCTTGTTCGATTTAGAATCGGTTAATTATAGCACCTCTTGGGGTCGTAAATTATACAATGGCGAGTTCTATCAACCCACTTTTAAAATCCCATATTTTACCAATAAAAAAGGGACAGCCGTAATTACCATTTCTACAATGAGCGGAACTATACTTTCTACCTTGATAGATAATGCAGAAAAAGGCTTGAATTACGCAACATATAATTTCGCTTTCGATCAGAAAAAGGCAGTTGATTTACAAAAGGAATTAAAGTCTACAGAGATAAACGCAGCCGAAAGCGGCGAAAGTTATTTGCCAGCCGGAAAGTATAAAGTGACTTTACAAATAGGTACAGACACCGCAACCCAAACGCTTAATTTAATAGTTAACACTCGTGGTCAAAGGAGCTTTGAACCAACACCTAAAAGCGCACCAGAAGAGGAAGAAAGCGAAGGACATCAAGAGACGAAGTAATTTTTTTGTGAGGGCGTTTCGATAGCTATCGGAATAACACGTTATCCGCTGTAGTTTTTTTGCTATTTGCGTATTGGCATTAGCAAAAAAAGCTGCCGTTCCGATAGCTATCGGGACTACTGTTAACGCGTTGCATGTTTCAGCATTTTGTTTTTGCGAGCTAATTTGATGTACTGCAAATATGTATTTAACGCAGGGTCCTCTATCGAGAGACCCTGCTTAAACTTAATTATTCGCCTCCGCAATCTTAAACACAGGGCCCTCTGTGGATAGACATTGCTATTACTTAATTAAAATCTCAGTTTAATAAGGTTGCACTAAAACATCGGTTGGCATATTGAGCTGTTCATTTAACCTTCTTATCATGTCCAAGGTCAGCTTCCTTTTTCTATTTAAAATTTCACTCACCCTACTTTTTAAACCTATTACCTTAATTAAATCATTCTGAGAATAACCTAATTGTTCCATTCTAAATTTAATTGATTCTATTGGATCAGGAAAACTGATTGGAAAATGTTCTTTTTCATAATTTTCAATCAGAATACTTAAAATTTCTAATTCATCACCTTCTTTCGTATTAGGCAAAGCATCAAATATAATTTCTAGCCTCAAAAATGCATGATCATAATCTTGTGAAGTTTTAATTGGACTAATATTCATTACAATTAAAGTTTAGTTGCATCTACTTTATCATACTCGGCTTGTGTTCCAATAAACCTAACCCAAACCATCGCGTAGCTATAATTAATTTCAACAATCAATCTATATTTATTTCCCTTTATATTGAATACAATTCTATTGTCACTAAGTATACTAGCACTTAGATATCCTTTTTTAATCAGGTTAGGAGAAATCCAAGCAGCTAAAGTTGTTCCCTTATACCAAGATTTTAGTTGCTGCTCACTATCTTCATGTTTTTCCCAAAACTCTCGTGTAATTTTTTTGAAATGATTCTCATAAACACTTTCAAAGGCAATTAAAGTTCCCAAAAAGGGAAAATATATTTCATTTTATTATTTTAAAACCCACTTTACTTTTTCAACTCTTCTTCAAATAGTTCATAAATTCTAGAATATTCGTCTCGCCAGCTAGTGGGTTCCACAAAACCATGGTCTTCTATTGGGTAAACGGCAAGCTCCCAATTGTCTTTTTTAAGTTCTATTAATTTTTGCGATAACCTTACAACATCTTGAAAATGAACGTTTAAATCTAGCATGCCATGGCACATCAATAACCTGCCTTTTAAGCCAGCGGCAAAGTTTATTGGCGAACTTATTTGGTAAGCTTTTTCATCATTAAAAGGTTCGTTTAAGATATTGGCAGTATAACCATGATTATAGTGTGCCCAATCTGTAACAGAGCGTAATCCAGCGCCAGCGGCAAAAACATCGGGCTCTGTGAATAATGCCATTAAGGTTATAAAACCACCGTAAGAGCCACCATAAATTCCAATATTTTTTGGGTTTACACCGTATTTCTCTACCAAAAGTTTAGCGCCATCTACTTGGTCGGTTAAATCTTTACCTCCCATATGGCGGTAAATACCAGTTCTAAAATCACGTCCGTAGCCCGCACTTCCGGTATAATCTATATCTAAAACAGTGTAACCGTTATCGGCTAAAAAATTATGGAACATATACTCTCTAAAATAAGTGCTCCACCAATAATGTGCGTTTTGTAAATAGCCTGCGCCATGTACAAAAATTACTGCTGGCTTTGCAGAATCTGGCTTTGCTGATTGATATAACCTAGCATATACTTTAGTCCCGTATCTGTTATCGAAAGTGACCATTTCTGGCTCTCTCCATGGGTAAGAATTAAATTCTTTACTGGTAGACTGCGTAATTTGATCAGCGGAAGCGTTAGCTTTATTAGCCTGTAAATACAATTCCCAAGGTTTGTTAGTATAGCTGTATAGGTTTGCGATATACTTTTCATCTGGCGATAAGCTGACTTCATTTGCGCCTTTTAAGCTGGTAATTTTTACAGGTTCGCCACCAATTACTGATACTTTATAAAAATGCTTAATTCCGGGATGTTCTTTGTTAGCCGTAAAATAAAAACTCTTTAAATCGGCAGATAAATCTAAAGATTGTACTTCCCAGTTTCCGGCCGTGATTTGCTTTTTGTCTTTCGTGTTTATATTAACCGTATAAATATGGGAGTAACCGCTAGCTTCTGATTGGTAATAAACAGTCTCCAGATTAATCCATCCTAGATTATTACCTCCAATACCTGGCCCACCAATCCAAGCTTCATCTCTTTGTCTGTTTAATAAATTAAGTGAGCCGTCGGAAGTTTTTAAAAGCATAATCCAGCGATCTTTATTGTCTTGCGATGTTACAGTTAGAACTGCTTGTGTTCCTGCTTTATTCCAAACTGGCGAACCTACGTTTACAGCTCTGTCTTCGTTTTTCTTTTCTCTATCGGCCAATTGTTTGGGGTAATCTTTTACATAATCGGGCAAATCTTTTATGCCGGGAATGTCTGATGTTTTAATAGCAAAAGCAGTATCTCTTTTGATATCGTAAATGTAAGTTACGCTGGTAGATTGTGCTGTACCTACTTTGGTGCGTGTTCTAATATTGGTGGTAAAACCGCTATCGTCTACATAGTTTGGTACATCGGCAACTTTACCATCTGCTATTTTTATTAAACGATAACTTACAAAATCTCCGTTTGGACTTAATTGTAAAGAACTTAAAAAGGCATCGTCCATATTAATTTCTTTGTGGCGCTTTACATCTCTAAATTTAGCTTCAATTTTATTCTCTTTGGTTTCTTCCTCTTCCTTTTTTATAATATCGAAAAGCTGTAATTGCTCTTCTTTTAACCATTTTTCTTGCGGATTTAATTTAGCATCTGGACGTTTTCTGGTTCTGGTGAAATTGGTGATTTGCAATATTCTGCCATCCAATAAACAATGTTGATACAGATTATCTCCACGTTGATAAACAATAGAAGTTTCGTTATCTGTAAAATCTACACTGCCTTCGCGTTCTATGGTATTTGTGATCTGTTTGGAGAAGCCAGTTTTGATATTTAGAATAAAAATATCTCCATTTTTTTCGTAAAGTTTTTTGGTTTTGGCTTCGTTTAAAGTGCCTCTAAACGATGGAAGCGCAATTTCTGCCTCTTTACTTAATTTCTGAGGCATTTTATTGTTGGTAGTAATGTAATACCAAGAAGATTTTTTCTCGGCTGCAGTTGCCCACTGAAAGTAAATGGTTTTGCTATCTGCACTCCACTGTACATTAGATGGCGAAATGCCCATCCAAACAGGATCACGCATTATTTTATCGACAGTAAGTTTTCCTAATTCTTGACCCTGGGTATAAACAAAAGTCGAGCATATAAACAGCGTGAATAAAAATTTCTTCATTTTTTTAATGTGTTTTAGAAAAGCAATTTAAAATTAAATATTTGGGGATACATTGTCGTAACAGAAAAATAGCAGTTTATCAATTATAAATAAGTGTTTTTGAACCATACCCTGTGTGCTCGTAGGCCATTTATACAGATAGCTAAACAGGAAAAAGGTCGAAATTTTTTTTTGCGTTAACGATAGAAGCGGATACTGGCCTTTGGCTTAATGCCTTGTTTCCCACAGGGACTCCTTTGGAGCACTATGAGCGGAAAGCTCCAAAGGAGTCGCTTTGTGACGTGTTTTCTCAATAGCTATCGGGACGACCAAGAAATATTTGATAACTCTTTAAATGCAACTTACTCTACTTTAATATTAGTCAAGTTAATTTCTGATAATTTGGTGAGTTTATCTTGCTCAAATAAGATATGATAATCAGACAATGGTATTTTTTGGTCGCCTTTATTTTCTAAATTAATATAATTCTGAAAGAAAAATCCATCACCTGCTTTCACTAGTCCGTTAACTGATCTAAACCTATTGCCACCACTGCTGTATGCGAAATAATCTAAGCTTTTATCTTTCTCTTTAAACCAAAAATAATATACATCATCGTAATGAGTGCCTCCTTTTTCTTTTTTAAAAGTGACTTCTATTTGGTGGTAATTTCTGCCATTACACATTACGCTGCGCAGGTATTTTTTCTCTACAGCATCATCGTTTAATTTTAAAGGAAGCAAAGCAAAATACACTACAGAATTCACCGATTCGGCGTATTTTAACGAGTCTTTGGAGTTCTGCGGAACAACCAAGCCATCAATTTCTCTAACAAACCCTTTGGCAGATAACTGATCTTTAACTTTTCTTAAAGTGCTATCGGTAAAAGAGCGCTCATAAAACCAATCGTCACCTTTCAACTCTACGCGGTAATGAAATTCTCTAAAATCGAAGTTGATGGTTTTTCCTTCCAATTCGTCCATTCCATAATAATGGATAGATTGATCTACCACACTTTGCGCACTTGGTGTTTTGCTACAGGCAGAAATGCCTAAACAAAGGACTACTAAAAACAGAAAAACATATTTTTTTTGCATGGGCATAATTTAATAATTAGAATTTTAAAAAGCATCAATTTTTTGATTCAAAAATTGTGTTTTGATTGTAAATCTCGGTAAAGCAACTGATAAATAAAATTTGCTTTGTATTTTTGTAAGCTATGCAATCAAAATTATACCAGCCTTTTCAAAAAATGCAGTTTGATAATCGTCATTGTTTTTTAAGTGGCGATAAATTAGAAGAAATTAATTCAGTACCCGTATTTGCTAATTGGTTAAAAGAAAGCTACCATTTAGACCAAATGCCTTTTAAGATGTTGGACGAAACGATGAAAAGCTATGGCGATTTATATTTTCCATGCAGTAGTAATACGCAAAATAGGTTAGATCAATTAGAGGAAACTATTCAAAATGCTTTTGAAAAAGGGTATGACGCGGTAAAGGAGTTAGACCCAAATTTGATATTTTTATGGGTTGCAAAAACGGTGTATGGCGTTATTTTAAATGAGGTACAAAGTGCTATAAAACAACAGCATACTTTTGCCGAAGGCTTTAACATGTCGCAAGGGTTAATCCATAAATTTGGCTGGTTGCACCAAATGTTGCAGCAGCTTATTTTACCTATTGCTTTAGAAGATTTTACGCCCTATTCTCTTTTTATCTGCAAGGTAAATAACATAGAAAATGAGTTTGCTTATCGCGATGAGATTAACACGTTATCGTTTTCTCTAAGAATGAAAGATTTTGGTTTGCTAGTTAACTTACAAGATAACGGAGCAAACAAAGTTTACCACCAGGCTATTTGGGAAAAGATAAATGGCAAAACATTACACCCAATCCAATTTGAGGAGCTTTGTGCCAAGCTGTTTTACTCGGCTTATTTATTTAATCGTTTGCCGGAGTACCATACCATCATTACAGAGGATGAGATTTTTATAGAAACGATGCCGCTTAGAGGGATGACAGCTAAACCCGTTTTTGACGAATGGCAGTTTAAGGTATACGGACAAGTTGTAGAGAATTTTTGGAAAAAATGGGGTTTTTTATTGTTAGAGATAATCAAAAATCCAGAAAAACCGATGAGTTTTTTATTAGATGAAAATGAAAATTTTGTGAATGCTGATGATATAGATTTGCCGGTTTAAATTAGATTTATTAGTTTTTTTACTACCCAGATCTGTGTACTCTGCGGTTAAAAAGGTTCACGCAAAGTTCGTAAAGAAATTTTCTTCCTCCGTGAAAATACCTCAGTGCTCTTTGTGTTTAAATGTTTACATAAAGCTGGCAAAGAAATCTTTAAAAAAAGCGCTATGCTCTTCTCCGTGTTTAATCCACCACCCAAAAAACCACCACTTTTAAACAAAAAACCTCCATTTTTACGTAAAAATCAAAAGCATTTATTAGCTTTAAACCTCAACCCAAATAATTAATCATGAGAACCTCATCAAGTTTAATTTTTTTAGCATTTGCATTAGCAAGCTGCAGCAATAATCAAAATAACATGTCAGACAACACCATATTACCAGCAGATACCATAGAAACATTAACCTACCCAAAAACAACCAAAGGCGATGTTTCTGACGATTACTTTGGAACAAAAGTTCCCGACCCATACCGCTGGCTAGAAAACGATACCTCTGCCGAGACCAAAGCTTGGGTAGTAGCAGAAAATAAAGTAACTCAAGATTATCTATCTAAAATCCCTTACCGAGACGAGATTAAAAAACGATTAGAAGTGTTATGGAACTACGAAAAATTTTCGGCTCCGTTTAAAGAAGGTAAATACACTTATTTTTATAAGAATGATGGTTTGCAAAATCAATCGGTTTTATACCGACAAATTGAAGAAGGCGAACCAGAAGTTTTTTTAGATCCTAATAGTTTCTCTGCCGATGCCACCACATCTTTAGCCGGAATAGAGTTTTCTAAAAATGGTAATTTAGCAGCTTACCAATTATCAGAAGGTGGTTCGGATTGGCGGAAGGTTATTGTAATTAAAACGGCAGATAAAACTTCGGTAGGCGACACCTTGGTAGATGTAAAATTCACGGGCTTAGCTTGGCGAGGCGCAGAAGGATTTTATTATAGCAGTTATGATAAACCTACAGAAGGTTCTCAATTATCGGGTTTAACCCAATACCATAAATTATATTTTCACCAGTTAGGCACTCCACAAACAGCCGATAAATTAATTTTTGGTGGCAACCAAACTCAACGTCGTTATATAGGTGCTTACTTAACAGAAGACGAACGTTTTTTGGTAATCACAGCAGCAAATTCTACCACCGGGAACGAGCTTTATTTTAAAGATTTAAGCAAACCTAGCAGCCCAATTGTAAAAGCTGTAGGGGGTTTTGATAGCGAGCAAAACATCATTGCCAATAACGGCAGTATCTTATACATCTATACGAATTATAAAGCACCAAACTATCGCTTAGTAACGGTAGATGCTGCAAATCCCACAAAAAGTAACTGGAAAGATTTAATTAAAGAGACAGAAAATGTAATGAGTGCAAGTACTGGCGGTGGAAAAATATTTGCCAATTATTTAAAAGATGCTACTTCTTTAGTAATGCAATACGACATGAATGGAACCAAAGAACGTGAAATTGCACTACCCGGAATTGGCACTGCATCTGGCTTTGATGCAAAAAATGCCGATAAAGAATTGTATTTCAGCTTTACCTCTTATGTATATCCATCAACTATTTTTAAGTATAATATGGAAAGCGGACAGTCAGAAATTTATAAAAAATCTGGTGTACAGTTTGATCCTTCTAGGTATGAATCTAAGCAGGTTTTTTACACCTCTAAAGATGGCACCAAAATCCCAATGATTATCACTCATAAAAAAGGGATAGAGCTAAACGGAAAAAACCCGACGATGCTTTACGCTTATGGCGGTTTTAGCATCAGTTTGACACCAGCTTTTAGCACTTCTAACATTGTCTTATTAGAGCAAGGCGGTATTTATGCCGTTCCAAATTTACGTGGCGGCGGCGAGTACGGAGAGAAATGGCATATTGCAGGTACTAAAATGCAAAAGCAAAATGTGTTTGATGATTTTATAGCTGCAGCACAATATTTAATAGATCAGAAATACACCTCAACCCAGTATTTAGCCATTGCTGGCGGCTCCAATGGTGGCCTTTTAGTGGGGTCAACCATGACACAGCGACCAGAACTATTTAAAGTAGCTTTCCCGGCTGTAGGCGTATTAGACATGTTGCGTTACAATAAATTTACAGCAGGTGCAGGCTGGGCTTATGATTATGGTACCGCAGAAGACTCTAAAGAAATGTTTGATTATCTCTCTAAATATTCTCCATATAGTGCGCTCCAGAAAGGGACGGCTTACCCAGCAACACTAGTAACCACAGCAGATCACGATGACCGCGTGGTGCCAGCTCATTCTTTCAAATTTGCCGCTCGTTTACAAGAATATCATCAAGGAAATAGCCCAGTTCTTATTCGCATAGAAACCAATGCAGGACATGGCGCAGGGAAACCCACTTCAAAAATTATTGAAGAACAAGCCGATAAATGGGCGTTTATGTTTCAGAATATGGGTGTAATTTATCAGAGATAAGAGTTTAATAATTAGGAGCTTACCCCGATGAAAAATCGGGGTCGGGCTTTGCAAGGCTCCACTTTGTTACGGCCCTACGGGCTGTCGCTAAAGCGCTCCACCTTTACAATCCCTAAGCCAATGATAACCTTATTACTCAATTAACAGTAAACTGCAGAATGGATTTAATTTACGCTAGAGCCAATGAAAAAGATGTTGATTACATCATTACCATGTTATCCACCATCTATCCAGTTAGTGATGAACTTGCAACAGAGTTTAAGAAACATGCAGTAGAAGTTGTTTTAAAAACTGACGAACATATACTATATGAAAAAGGGATTTGCAAATACATGTACTTCATAAAATCTGGTGCTGTAATGGGCTATACCTATCACCAAGAAAAGCAAATCATAACTTATATTACCGTAGAAAATGAATTTGTAAGTTCACTTTCTGGTTTATATGGCGATCAGCCATCGCGTGAAGCTATTAAAGCCATAGAGCCTACGGTTTTGTTGGGCGTACACACAGATATTCTTTTAGGCTGGTACGATAAATTTTTCGATCTCAATTTTATCATCCGAAAGGTGTATGAGAATTACTATCGCGATGCACAAGAGCGTTCTCACATCATAAGAGTTGGCGATGGTAAAGAAAGATATTTATATTTTTCCCAAACTCGAGAGGCTGCTGTAGAACGTTTACCTATTCCTATTTTAGCTTCTTTTTTAGATATGAAGCCACAAACGCTACTAAAAATTAAAAAAGATATTCAAATTGAAACTATTGTAGGAGAAAGCGAATTTTTGTTCAAAAAAATAACAGAGCATTTAACAATTAATCAGTCTTTTAAAAATAAAAACTTAAGCGCTCAATTATTAGCCGACGTTAATCAAATTTCTGTTAAAAAGTTAAATGATTGCATTAAAAAAAGTCTAAAATTAAACTTTAAAGATTTTATCAATAGCTATAGAATTTCATATTTTAAAGAGTTAGTTAAACAAGATAAAAATCTTAAAAACTTTACAATTGAAGCGTTAGCTCATCAAGCTGGCTTTTCTTCTAGAAGTAGCTTTTATTTAGCTTATAAAAAACAAGAAGGAATTATTCCGTCTTTTTCTATTTAGTAGTAGTTAAAAACTTTGTCCTATACTCAAAATAGGACAAGCTAACAAAAAATTACTTCTTTTAATTCCTTTCATTTGTATTATATATCAGGCAGATAACAGAATTTGTTTAGTTTTAAACGCTCTAGATTATTTAAAATGAAAAAATTATACGTTACAATTTTTGGACTTTTTTTCATTATTATAGAGTTTACTGGTGCAAGCGCAATCGAACGTGTTGCTAGTCCAAATGCTTCTTTAAAAAGTTTAATTTCTACATCAGCAACAAATAATAATACTACAAAAAAAGCCATCACAAATACAAAGCAGAAATCTATCAAATTAATTGATCAAGGTTTAACAAAAAAAATCAATCAAGGTGAAACAATAAAACCCAGTATAGAAAACAATGTAATTATTTTAGAAAATAACGACAATTCAAATACGACACCTTCTTGGGTTTTGCCTAATATGAATAATATAGACTAAGCTATTTACTTTATTTAAACCTTGAACCTATTTTTGTTAGTCTAAAAATTATTTTTTCTATTGTTAAGATTTAAACTTATTACTACCTATGAAAAAAAGGTTATGTAGCAATACATAGCCTTTTTGCCTTTAAAGAAAAGCCTTGTGTTCAATTATCAAATTTGTTGCTTCGTTAAAAAGTAGTGCCAACTATTGTTTTGAAAAAGTGTATTTCGGAAAAACAACATTCTTGATGGAGCGGGCAAGTATCTCCGCCTAAAAGCTTAGGGCAGCATAAACGTAAAGTTTTAAACGAACCTTATTGAGATTCATTTTGTGACATGTTAAAACGTCCAAAAAATTTATATTTGTTTCGTACTTTCAACCCAATGAACCAACAAAACCCCTGGCAAACTAAAAGCAGTAAAAAAATTTACGAAAACCCGTGGATAAGTTTAACCGAGCATCAAGTTATTAATCCTTCTGGTGGCAAAGGAATTTATGGCGAGGTTCATTTTAAAAACTATGCCATTGGGATTATTGCCATAGACGAGGATGACATGATTTATTTGGTGGGCCAATATCGGTATCCATTAAAGCAATACAGCTGGGAATTGCCAGAAGGTGGCGGACCATTAGACCAAGAACCATTAGACAGCGCAAAAAGAGAATTATTAGAAGAAACCGGCTTGGTTGCTCAACATTGGGAAGAGGTTTTGAGGATGCACCTCTCAAACTCTGTAAGTAACGAGCTTGGAATTTTATACCTGGCTAAAGATTTTGAACAGTTTGAAGCACAACCAGAAGAAACAGAACAATTAGAAGTAAAAAAAATACCTTTTGAGGAGGCTTACCAAATGGTTATTAAGGGAAAGATTACAGATTCGCTTACCGTAGCAGGCATTTTACGTGTAAAATTAATGATGCAAGGATTATAATTTATATTTGCGGCATGAAAAGGATTATTGGTCATATTTTTAGCCCGCTCCACCACATTGGGTTTTTCTTTTTTTTAATACTTTTTCAGCCTATACAATGGCTAAGTTTAAAATTGGGTGGTTATGCAGCGCATAAAAAATCGGTAGATATCCTAAATTTTTGTTTAGTAGGCACCTATTATTTAGTAGGCTGTAGTGTAAAATTTAGATACAAAGTAAAGCCACCAACCAATAGACCCATTATTTTTGTGGCTAACCATCAAAGCATGTACGATATTCCACCGCTAATTTATCACCTCAGAAAATATCACACAAAGTTTATTTCCAAAATAGAACTTACCAAAAACATTCCTTCCATCTCGTTCAATTTAAAATATGGTGGTGGCGCAAATATCGATAGAACCGACAAAAAACAATCTGTTGCCGAAATCTTGAAACTAGGACAAAGATTGAAAGATAACAATTGGAGTGCAGCCATTTTCCCAGAAGGTACAAGGTCTAAAAACGGAGTAATGAAAGAATTCCGTATTGGAGGCATAGCCACACTTCTAAAAAAGGCACCAAATGCTATAATTGTTCCCATAGCTGTAGAAAACGCCTGGGAAATGGTACGTTACGGTTTAGTTTGGCTAAACGCATTTGTTCCTTTAAAAATAACCGTTTTAGCACCAATAGAGCCAGCCGGAATAGATATAGAAGAAGTTATTAAACAGGCAGAAACCGAGATTAAGAAAATAGTAGAATTAACTTAATAAGCGTATTTTATTTTTATCAGAAAATTGGTCTGATTTTGGGTTATTTATCTTAACTAAACACATTAAACAGTTTAGGCAAATGCATGACCAGATTAGAAGCCAAACTCCAAAAAATAGGTAACGACCTTAAAATAACAGCAAAATCTGCTGGTTTACGCTATACAGAAGATCGAACCAAAGGATTTTATCGAAAAAAAGCAGGGAAAAAATTTATTTTTGAAGATTATCTAGGCAAACCTATTGAGAAAAAAAACTTATTAGATAGATTTAAAGCACTAGTAATTCCGCCGGCTTACACCAATGTTTGGATAGCATCCCACTCCAATAGTCATTTACAATTTACAGGTTTTGATGCTAAAAATAGAAAACAATATCGCTATAATCCACTATGGAACAGCATCAGAAATCAAGCTAAGTTTTACAGATTAAGGGAATTTTCTAAATGCCTGCCTAATATTAGGTTGCAAATAGAAAAAGACTTAAAACAAGCTGGTTTGCCAAAATCTAAAGTGTTAGCATTGGTGGTAAAACTGATAGAATTAACTCATATCCGTATAGGAAACGAGTCTTACAGAAAGCTATATGGCTCTTTTGGATTAAGTACTTTAAAAGATAAACATATAGATTTTGATGGAGCAAAAGTTAAATTTTCTTTTAAAGGTAAGAAAGGTGTTTATCATCAAATTTCTTTAAAGAGCCAAAAACTAGCCAATTTGGTAAAGAAATGTAGGGATATTCCTGGGAGCGAGTTATTTCAGTATTATACCGAAGATGGAAAACACCACAGCATAGATTCTAGCGAAATAAACAGTTATATTAAGGAAATAACTCAACAAGATTTTACAGCCAAAGATTTTAGAACTTGGGCCGGTAGCATATATGCCCTTGGCGCATTTAAAGAGCTTGGGGATTTTGAAAAAGAATCAGAAGCCAAAAAAAATATTGTAGAAGTAATAGATTATGTTGCCTCAAAACTAGGCAATACCCGCTCGGTTTGTAAAAAATATTACATTCATCCATCCGTAATTTCTTCCTACAAAAACGGTAATATACATCAATACAAGGTCAGAGAATCTTTAAATCACTTACTCACCAAAGAAGAAAGGTTGTTGGTAAAATTATTAGATAACGAGGTCATTGCAAACGTTGTTTGCTAGTATACGCTAAACTTTATCAAATAGCTTTTTAATTAATTTAATAGTTTACTGTAAATTGCTGTAAAATAGGTTTTTATCCTGTCATAATTAGACTATCGTATTGGTTTAAGCCTCTATATCATATAAATCAAAAATATTTTATTTGGGTATTTAAAAAGCGGTAGCATAAATTATAGCTTTCCAAAGATTCTTTACCAATTTATTTAGATGTTTTTATCCTCAATCATTTTAAAGAAATAATCGCGGTGCGTATCTCCAATAGGAATAATTTTATCTTGAATGGTAATTCGGCTGCGCTCTATACTTTCTATTTTATCTAAAGCCACAATGTAAGATTTATGCACTCGCACAAATAAATGATCTGGTAAGGCTTCGTCAATTTTTTTCATGCTTTGTAACGTAATTATTCGCTCTGTTTTGGTGTAAATAGAGATATAATCTTTCAATCCTTCAATAAACAGAATATCGTCTAGGTAAATCTTCTGAATTTTATACTCCGTTTTAACAAAAATAAAATCGTGAACGAAAGTGTTTATTTGTTGTGTTATTTGCTCGTGAGGTAAATTAGGTTGAGGGATTTTGTCGACTAATAAGTCTTGTGCTTTTTGTGCTGCTTTATAAAATCGATCAAAAGCTATGGGTTTTAAAAGGTAATCTACCACATTGAGTTCATAACCTTGTAGCGCATAATCTGGGTAAGCAGTTGTTAAAATCACTTTACACTTTCCATTAGCAATTTTTAAAAACTGAATGCCCGTTAGCTCTGGCATTTGTACGTCTAAAAAAACCAAATCTATTTGTTCTTCTTGCACTACTGTTAATGCATCAATAGGGTTTTGAAAACTTTTATAAAGTGTTAGAAACGGAATTTTACTGATATAATCTTCAATAAGATCTATCGCTAAAGGTTCGTCATCTACAATAAGGCACTTGATCATGCTATAAATTTAAATATAATTCAGAAAAGTAATCATTTTCCTTATTCTCTACAGATAGTTTATACTTCTGGGGGTAGGTTAAATCTAACCTACGCACTACGTTAATCATCCCTATGCCTCCGGTTTGGTCTTTGTGAGAGCTATTGCTTTTCTTGTTTTTTATAGTAAACAACATATTATCTTCAAAAACAGAAATGTTAATGTGGATAGGGTTTTCTTTATCTGTTGCTAAGCCATGTTTAAAGGCATTCTCTACAAAAGAAATTAAAATTAAAGGGACTATTTTTTGGTTAGCTATTTGTCCTTCTACCTCTAAAACTACAAAGGCATTTCCCCTAAAACGTAATTTTTGCAGCTCGATAAAGCTTTTGAGGTAGGCTATTTCTTTTTCTAAATCTACCCGGTTATCATTACTTTCATAAAGCATGTAACGCATAATTTCCGATAGCTTTAGAATAGCGTCTGGCGTAGCGTCAGATTTTTGGTAGGCTAAAGAATAGATATTATTTAAAGAGTTAAATAAAAAGTGAGGGTTGATTTGTGATTTTAAAAAGGCTAATTCTGCTGTTAAACTTTGCTTCTCTAATTCGGTTTTTTCCCTCTCGTTAAAAAACCAATCGACAGTAAATTTATAAACTGTACTTAAAAAAATAAAGAAACCATTGGTAATAAAAGTGGTTATCAAGAGCTCGTTAGGGTCTCTTATTGACATTTCCTTATTTCTAAATAGCATCTCTAATCCGCTAATTTTATAGATGTAGAAAGAGAAACCGTATTTGATAGCCAAAAATGTAATAAGAATAGCAGCGGAACCTAAAATCCAGAGGAAAAATTTTCTGATGTCTAATGTATAGGGTATTAGTAAATAAAGATTGGCATAAAAAATACAGATGTTTAAAATAGATAACCCTACAAATAGGATATACACCCCATTGCTAGCTTCAAAGCCACCGGTAGACACAAAAGTGAATACAGAGATAAGAAAAAGCCATACTATGGCGTGTAATAAGAATTTTTTTAATCTGCTCATTAATTAAAAGTAGGCAAAGAAATTTTAAAATGAAGAACTTTCTACCAACACCCTGTTTTTATCTACCAACGCCAAAAAAGGGTTAAAAATCAGGATAATGGTGATTTATATGGTTTCGTCTTGATAAACCCGCCATTGGTCTAATACTTTTTAGCAGCCCTGTAATTAGTCACATATTTGATTATTAAACAAAAACAATAAAGATGAAAAAGTTCAACAACCCAGTTTCTCCCTTCTTAATGATGGTTATTCCTGTTGTGTTATTTTTTATGATATCTACTACAGCAGTTAAGAATAATAAAATAGACGATAGCGCTTTAAGTACTACAACAATAAGCAATCAGGCTACAAACAAAATGGTAAGCCTTAGCGAAAAAGCTTTAATTAACTTCTTATTAAAATAGTAGTTTGGGTAAATTTTTAATTAAAAGCCCAAGCTCTTTTTTTCTAAATAAGATTGTAAAATGATAACTGCCGCTACGGCATCTATCAAATCTTTCTTTTGCCTATCTGTTTTTTTTAACCCACTTTGTGCAATTGCTGCGCTAGCCATTTTAGAGGTAAAGCGTTCGTCTTCCATTTCAATTGGAATATCTGGAAAATTCTTTTTTAACAACGTTGCAAAGCCTTTTACTTGTTGTCCAGATTGAGACGCCGAGCCATCCATTTGTTTAGGTTCCCCCAAAATAAAACAAGCTACATTTTCTGTTTCTATATATTTTTTGATAAAATCTATAATATCTATTGGGTGTTTTGTTGTTAATGCTGTAGCAATAATTTGTAGGCTATCTGTAACTGCCACACCTATCCTTTTACTCCCATAATCAAAAGCCATTAACCTAGACATATCTTGTTTTTGATTGTAAAAATAGAAAATTTAATGTGATGAGGCAGCGATGGTTTTTTCTGTAAGGCAATTAAATCTTATTTCATATTTTCACAAATCCATAAATATTTATTGACCCTCTTTTTATTAGGATTAATTTTTTTAGTCTTTTCACAAATAACAGATGGTATTTTTCCTGAATCGGTGCTTAAGCTAATGATTTAAAACGTAGACTGTAAAAAATTTACTTTCGCTCCCGAATATTTCTGAAAAGAAAAGACGGTTAAATTTACAGGCACAGCAATAGAATATAAAGAAAAACATGAGGTTATCATCATAAATTGGTGTTTCGGAATAAAGCTTTAAATTAAATACATATTTATTTTTTAAGGAAAGTAGTGTCCCCATATTGGAGTAAGAAATTAAAATCTAAAACCATAACAGATAGCATTTTATTAAAACATCAATATAATTCTAAAACCCCCTAATTCCCATTTCTAAGCCTCGTAATTCGGCTAAGCCTTTTAACCTACCAATTACTGAGTAGCCGGGGTAAGTATTTCTATGAAGATCATCTAAAATTAGATGTCCGTGGTCTGGTCGCATGGGGATATTTATTACTCCTTTGCCAGAAGTAGCTCTTTTTTCTTGCTCCTTAACTACGCTTTTCATAATCGCATACATACTATTGCTACCTTCTAAATGAGGGGCTTCGTAAAAGCTGCCATCACTTTCTCTTTGTACGTTACGCAGATGTAAGAAATGGATTTTATTTCCAAAGTGTTCTATCATTTTTGGTAAATCATTTGATGGATTTGCCCCCAATGAGCCTGTACAAAAGGTAATTCCATTGCTATCAGAATCTACCGCATCTATAATAAATTGTAAGTCTTCTTGATTGCAAACAATGCGTGGTAAACCTAAAATAGGGAAGGGAGGATCGTCTGGATGGATACACATCTTAATCCCTTCATTTTCTGCAGTTGGGATAATACCTTTTAAAAAATAAGCTAGATTTTCTCGTAATTCGGTCTTGCCAATTTTAGTGTATTTATCTAAATGCTCATAAAACTCGGGGATTGTAAAAACCTCATCTGTACCTGGTAAACCTGCCATTATGGTTTCGGTAAGTATTTTTATTTCTTCGCTAGATAACGCGTTCAGATATACTTTGGCTTTATTTTGAATATCCTTGGTAAAGTCGTTAATTGCTTCCGGTCGTTTTAAAATATACAAATCAAAGGCAGCTAAAGCAATTGCATCATAACGCAAGGCAAGGGATTTGTCAGGTAAGCTATGTCTTAAATGGGTTCTAGTCCAGTCTAAAACTGGCATAAAATTATAACAAACCACTTTAATACCTGCATTAGATAGATTTTTAAGTGTAGTGTTATAGCGTTCTATATACAAATCTCGTTCTGGTGTACCAGTTTTAATACTTTCGTGGATGTTTACACTTTCTACCACGCTCCAAGTTAAACCTGCTTCTTCTATTAATTTTTTACGTTCTAAAATAGCTTCTTCTGTCCATACATCACCACAAGGGATTTGATGTAAAGCGGTTACAATACCTGTAGCCCCAGTTTGTTTAATATCCGCTAAAGTAACCTCGTCTGACGGACCAAACCACCTAAAAGTTTGCTCTAATTTTTGACTTTGTTTATTCATATTGAACTAAAAGTAGATTGTTTTTTTATGATTCAAAATTAATATTAGAATTCTTAATCCTAAAGTCAAATCTCTATTGATTTTTACTTGGAATTAAAACGTCAAAAATACTTAATCTTGGAAGTTAAACTGGTATTAAAATAAATGCAAATGTGGTTTATTTCAAAAGATTTTTGCAGAATGAAAATCCTAAGCTGTTTTTTTATCAGAAGGACCTGAACCTATTTTCTATTAATTTTTAAATCAATTTTTTGCAATTTTTATGACTTGATGCTCACTAAATTTTAGTCTTTTTTCTGCAACTTTTTTTTGTATTTAATACATTAAATTTAATGGTTACCTGCTAAACCGCTACATTATTAGGGGTGATTTTAAAGATTAGTAATCCCGATAAGGTATGATTGTAGGTTAAAATTAAATTATAATCCCGATAGGGTATAAATATGTTATCAGAATATTTAAAGAAAAATAGAAAATCCTTAAACCTAACACAAGAAGATCTTGCGTTGAAAGCTGGAGTCGGACTTAGGTTTGTTCGTGAGATGGAACAGGGAAAACCAACCTTGCGGATTTATAAGGTTAATTAGGTATTGATATTGTTTGGTGCTGATTTAGGAGTGTTCACAAAAGTAAAAGAGGATGAGTAGGAAAGGTTTAGTTTATTTTCAGGACATGCTGGCTGGTTTACTTGTAGAAACGGATGAGGGATACGAATTTAGTTACCAAGCCGATTACTTGGAGAATAAGAACGCTAAACCTGTAAGTTTAACACTTCCGCTGTCGGTCCAGAAATATGAAAGCAAAGTGCTTTTTTCTTTTTTTGATGGGTTAAAACCAGAAGGGTAGCTATTGGATATGGCAAAAACACATTGGAAGCTCAAAAGAAATGACCGATTTGAATTATTAGCATTAACCTGTAGGGATGCTATCGGAGCTGTGACAGTCATTCCTGAAAAAGATTAAGTTATGGCAAATTGTTGGTTTTGTTACCAGGGCGCAGGTTCGTCATCTTTTCATGAAAAATGTTCAAAACATTTTTTTGGTATGTCTGCTGTCCCAAAGCTAGAATTGAATGATAAGCTTTTAAAAACATTGGCAGACCAAACCATCAATCAAAGGATTGCTGTTACCGGAGTGCAGCCTAAGCTATCGGTTACACTAGAAAAGATAAAGGGGCAGAATCGTTTGCCTGTAGTAGGACTTTGGGGAGAATACATACTCAAACCGCAGCATCCTGATTTTCAAGAAATGCCGCAATCTGAAGATTTGACTATGCACTTAGCTAGCCTTTTTAAAATGCCTATTTGTGATCACACTTTAATCGAAGCATCAGTCGGAAGTTTGATTTATCTAGCCAAGCGGTTTGACCGGGTAAAAGATTAAAAAATTCATATGGAAGATTTCTGTCAACTTTCTGAATTTTTAACAGAAAACAAATACAAAGGGTCTTATGAAAAGATTGGAAAGCTCATCTCGAAATACTGCACTCAAACTGGTTTTGATGCGCTGACTTATTTTCAATTGGTATTATTTTCTTTTTTAACAGGAAACAATGATATGCACTTGAAGAACTTTTCTGTACTACACAAATCAAGGAATAAAGCTAAGTCCTGCCTATGACTTACTCAATGTGTGCCTCGTTAGTCCAGCAGATGATGAAGAACTAGCGCTAACTATGAATGGCAAAAAGAAAAGTATAAGATTATCTGATTTCGATGTGCTGGCTAGAAATATGAATATACCTGAAACAGCGGTTAGGAATACTCATAAGAAATTTTCTTCCAACAATAAACAAATTGAAGAAATGATTAAGCTATCCTTCTTAATTTCCAAAAAAAAGAAATATATCTGCAAATTTGGAATAAAAAGCAGGGGTTATTTTATTAATATGCTGCTTTTACAAGTAAAAGATTATCTCCGTATAGTTGAATTAGTCAAATTCTTTGTTTTGAATATTTTTTGCAGAATGAATGGAACACATACCAAAGACTTTTCAATCCTATCAATACAGAAATTGTAACCTTCTGCACCACCTCACAAATCTCCTTAAATCAAAAAATCCTCAGAAAGTTAAATCTTAGGACTTTTGCGAAATGAGCGTAGCTTGAATGATGTCCGTATATTCTTGTAGACTCATGTTTCATGTAAGGCAATTTTAAAAAATATCGAGTTACCCCTTTTCTATCACAATATTTCGAATTAAATTTTTTGATTTAAAACGACTGATTTAAAGTAAAATTGACAAAATTTACCATTGGGTAATATGTTTTGGGCCACAATGGATTAATCTTTTTTACTCTGTTTAGATGGCACTGATAAAAACAAGTAATTCAATTATGGATCTATATAACTTCCTTAGCCTGCTCCATTCAAAAATTCTCCTGTTAGTCTGTTTTCTTTATCATTTCTGAACTTTATAAAAACTGGCCTAAACCTAGTTCATAATTTGTTTTTTTATTAAAACAGGGGTTCAATAATTATTTCTGTTAAAACCGAGTTCGAAATAAAACATTCAGCGTGTGAACGACGGTGCATTTCATGTATTACAGTTTCGTCTGGTATGTTATCTCCTGTAAAGGTTATTTTTGGCCTCAAATAAAGCTTAGTTACCGCCATTTTCGATTTTTCATTTTTTTCTAATACCGCAACTGCCTTATCTTCATAACTTTCTACAATGTATTTTTTCATTGAAGCGATAGCAAGAAAGGTGAGCATGTGGCAACTCGCCAAAGAGGCGGCAAAAGCTTCCTCGGGGTTCACAAATTCTTTTTTACCAAGATACTCGGGAGCTGCAGATGCTTTAACAACAATGCCTCCTTCAAATTTCCAACTATGAGTACGGTCATAATTTTTATAAAGGAAATCTTCTGAATCATTTTTCCAACTTAAATTAACGATATGCTCTGACATAATTCTTTTTTTAAGAACGATTAAATTTATTTAAGCAGCTTGCGATTTTTATTAATGGGGTAGTTTTTTTTATGTTTACTACCTAAACTGCCTTTGCTATCAAAACGGGTGATGCTATCTCCAACAACGTTTGCATAAACTAACGTAGTAGCAACCCCAGATTTATTATTTTCTTGTGATTTATCCTTCAAATCATCCGATTTAATTCCTTCATTATTCTCCGTCTCGTCTTTTATAAAACATTCAAATTTATTACCTTTTCGTCTAGAAATATTTTGATAAGAAGGAGTAAAAGGGGAATCAGTTTTAAAATTTGTAGACCAAGTATGGCAGCACAAATAACTTCCACAGGGACCAATATCGCCTAAGAGATAAGCTTCTTCACGCATCCCAATTTGACGCATATCAACACGTATATGAAAGGCTTTAGACAGGTGTTTAATTAATTCCCTGTAATCCACACGACCTTCGGCTGTATAATAAAATGTGGCTTTAGATTTATCGCCTTGATAGTCTACATTGGTTAATTTCATAGATAAGCCAAGCTCTTTAATCAAAGTTCGAGCCTTAAACATCGTATCTAATTCCATCTTCTTAGCGAGCTTCCATTTATTGATATCTTCTGTTGTAGCTCTACGATGGATTTGCTTAACTACATCCTTTATTAGCACATTCTTTTTTTTGAGCTGCATACGTACCAGTTCACCAGTTAAGGAAATATGCCCAACATCGAATCCACCCATAGCCCCCTCAACAACAACCAATTCTCCTGTTTTGAAATATATATTTTGACGGTTAAGATAGAATTCCTTCCGGGTTTCATTAAATTTTATCTCTATGATATTGCAAACTTTATAATGAGGTGGCATTACGAAATCCGACAGCCAGTCATATACATCTGATTTACTGCAACCATACGTAAGGTTAGAGCCATTACTTTTCATACCATTAGGAACAAAAGAACCTTGTGTTAAATAATTATCATCATCCATATTAATCTATCTTTTGAGTCGTTTTTGGAGCCCAAGAAATTTTAAATTTGTTTCTTATAAAAAATCATGTCATTCAAAATCTATTTATATCTATTTTATCAGCATAGGATAAGCTTTATTTAAGGCCAGCTTTTTTTATTTTTATTGGCCTGAAAAAAACTCTCCGATTTTGTTATGCCAAATTCGATGCTTTTGCCTTCCTTATCAATTAATAAAAATTAATACAAATTTCATTGTGGCGAGATTAAGCTTCGTTTCGGTGTAAATAGAGATTGGTACGCTCATTTTTTAATTCATTCATTTTCATCGAGAAGACACAAGTCTAATTTTATTAAGCTTACCATTTAACATCCGCAACTTGGGCTAACGGAACTTTTGCATTTTGTATAGACACCTGCTGCGCTACCTTACTTGCCATTTCCATATAAGCAATCGCTTGTGGGGTATGCTCTTGCAGTACAGCCGGACGGCCTGCATCACCAGCTTCACAAATACTTTGCACCAATGGTATTTCGCCTAATAAAGGAACTCCTAAATCTGCTGCAAGATTTTTTGCTCCGTCTTGACCAAAAATGTAATATTTGTTATCTGGTTGGTCTGGCGGACTGAAATAAGACATATTTTCTACAATGCCTAAAACAGGGACATTGATTGCTGGCAACTGAAACATTCCAACACCTTTTTTCGCATCAGCCAAGGCCACAAATTGAGGCGTACTTACAATCACAACACCGGTTAAAGGAACAGCACCTACCAATGTTAAATGAATATCACCGGTTCCGGGAGGTAAATCAATTATCATATAATCCAATTCCCCCCAATCAGCATCCGAAAACATTTGAACCATCGCTTTTGAAGCCATTGGTCCACGCCAGACAATGGCTTGGGATGTATCTGCAAAAAAACCAATAGACAATAATTTTACCCCATAACTTTCAACAGGAATAATCTTATTTTTACCATCAACCTCTCTCATCATTGGCCTTTCATTCATCACATCAAACATAATGGTTTGTGAAGGGCCGTAAATATCAGCATCAACCAAACCAACCGAAGCGCCTAATTTTACCAAAGCTAAAGCCAAATTGGAAGCTACAGTTGATTTTCCAACGCCACCTTTACCTGATGCGATTCCAATTATATTTTTTACGTTTGGTAACATTGGTCCACTGCCTTTACTTGATGAAACATCGGATGTCATTTTAACATTCACATTTGCTTCTTCACTTATATACTTCAAAATTGCATTAACACAATTCTTGTGAATCAATTCTTTCATTGGGCAGGCGGGCGTAGTAAGTACAACTGTAAAACTTATGTCTTTACCAGCTACTTCTAAATCCTTTATCATACCAAGCGTTACCAAATCCTTTTTTAAATCAGGATCTTCTACGTTTTTCAACGCTTCTAAAACTTGTTCCTTTGTAATATTCATTTTATGTCTCCAATCTTCTATAATTCCTTTTTTTTTCTAAAAGCTATTCACTTCTCTCACCATAACTGTTCTATCGTCACCAGTAGAAACCAAATAATCATGATAACTACTCCAAAGTAATTTATTTATAGAGTAGGTATGTGCATTTAGATTTTCATTAGTAATGCGTCTTATTAATTGATAGGTTGTCGCATCCCAAATTTTTATGGTTTTATCTCGACTAGCGGTGGCAAATAAGGTTTCATCAGGATTAAACACGATATCGTAAATAGCCCAATTGTGTGCAGGAATTGACTTTACCAATTCATAATTTCCTACTTTCCAAATGTTCAAATGAGCATCTCTTCCTCCCGTTAAAAGGAATTTACCGTTGGGGCTGTACCGCACAACATTTGCTGCTAGTTGATGTGCAATAAAATCTTTTTTATAATCCAATGTCTCCAAATCAAATACAAGGATGTTGCAGTCGCCTAACGCAACTGCAATTTCTGAAGTAGCATAATTAAAATCAATACTGCGTACTTTCTCATGTGATAGTTTTTTTATTTTAATCAATGACAATGAATCGAGGGAGCAAACTGCAAAATTACCATCGCCACCAGCGGTATAAAAACAATTGGTTTTTATTGAATATTTTATATCAAAAATAGGCCCCGCATGATGTTGCAGAATTTTCAGTTCTTCTTTTTTATCTAAATCAATGATATGAATACTTCCTGTTGTTGTGCCGGCAAGCAATATTTTTTTTTCAGGAATATGACAAATTGTATAGACTGGTGCAGGTAAAGATGCCGCAAATTTTTCGGGCTGCAGAGTTTCTAAATTCCATAGTGCAATAACCTTATCACTACCTGCGGTAAAAACTGTATGTTCCGATATGCCTTTATCCATCGCATACACACAGCCGCTGTGCCCGGTAAGTGTGGCGATATGTTTAACATCAATGTTTATTTCTTTTATGGTATCCATTTTTAATTAAATTACAGATTGTCAAATTAACAGATTGCCAAATTGTAGATTTTTTGTTCAATCTGTAATTCGTCAATTTGACAATATTCTAATCACTTTTCCTTTACAAAATTGATAACTCCACCTTTTAAGATGTGTTCAACTTGTCGCTCACTAATATTATAAGTAAGTGGAAGCTCTTTATTTTTCCCAATTACTTTAGCTGTTACTTTAGTTCTATTTTTGATGGCTGTTCTTAAATCCTCTATGTGTAAAATATCACCTTGTTCTAATTCATCCCAATCAGCCGCATTTTGGAATTCGAAAGGAATTATACCAAAATTGATCAAATTCTGCCATCCGATACGAGCATACGATTTTGCAATTGCAAACTTTTGTCCAAGATATCTAGGAGATAATGCTGCGTGTTCTCTACTCGAACCTTGTGCGTAGTTTTCGCCTGCGATAACACAAAATCCTGTATGCATTTTTTGATTTTGAACCGCTCGATCATAGAAACTTTCGTCAATGGCATAATAAGCATATTTACTTAGCTCAGGAATATTTGAACGCAAAGGCAGCACATCAGCGCCCGCTTTCAGTATTCCATCTGTAGAAATATCGTCTCCCATTTTCAGTAGGATGGGAATTTCCAGTTCATTAGGAAGCTCTTCAAAATCGGGAAGGGTTTTAATATTCGGTCCTTTCTTCAATTCAACGGATTCTCCATTTGGAGCAATCAACATCTGCTTACTGATCTTGATTTGTGCTGGCTCTTTCCATTTTGGATAAGTAATATTCATTAAAGTTTCAAGTTCTCTGGGATCGGTAATTTTACCAGTAAGTGCGGCCGCTATAGCAGTTTCTGGGCTACATAAGTACACTTGGTCGTCGAGTGTTCCAGAGCGTCCCGGAAAATTACGAGGCATAGTTCGCAAACTAATCGTATTGGTAGCAGGAGCTTGTCCCATACCAATGCACCCCATGCAACCGGATTGATGAAGGCGAGCTCCGGCAGCAATCAAAGGTCCGAGAGCGCCCATTTCTGTTAAATTTTCTAATACTTGGCGAGATGAAGGATTAATATCCAAAGAAACATCAGGAGAAACAAATCCTCCTTTTGCTATTTGAGAAGCGATCCAAAAATCACGTAGTCCAGGATTTGCAGAAGAACCGATAACAACTTGTTGTACTTTTAATCCACTCACTTCTCTTACTGGAACCACATTGCCGGGACTACCGGGAAGGGCAATTAAAGGTTCTAATTCAGATAAATTAATTTCTATATGATGATCGTATGTTGCGTCTTCATCGGCTTCTAATTTTATCCACTCGTCTTCCCTTCCTTCTTGTCGTAGAAATTCGAGAGTGATTTCATCGGAAGGAAACACCGAAGTTGTTGCTCCTGTTTCCGTTCCCATATTAGCGATAACATGACGGTCCCAGGCACTAAGTGATTTGAGACCAGGCCCATAATATTCTAATATATATCCACGTCCACCGGTCACATCAAACCTACGAAGTATTTCTAAAATCACATCCTTAGCGCTTACCCAGTCGGGTAACTTTCCAATGAGTTTGATACCCATCACTTTTGGCATTTTAACAAAATAGGGTTCACCTGCTGAAGCTAGCGCCACATCCAATCCGCCCGTACCGATGGCAAGCATTCCAATACCGCCTCCTGCAGGAGTATGACTGTCGGAACCCAAAAGCGTTTTGCCTGGCCTACCAAACCGTTCCATATGTACTACATGGCTAATTCCATTTCCCGACCTGCTGAACCAGAACCCAAAACGTGACGCAGCCGACTGTAGAAATAGGTGGTCATCCATGTTCTTATAATCTGTTTGAAGCAGGTTATGGTCTACATATTGTACAGCGATCTCAGGTTTGATTTTATTTAAATTAAATGCTTCCAATTCCAGCATGACCAATGTACCAGTGGCGTCTTGTAATAATACCTGGTCAATTTTCAACCCGATTTCTGTTCCGGGATTCATCTCACCAGAAATAAGGTGAGAACTAATCAATTTTTGACTAACGTTTTGAGTTTTCATGCTGTACAGTTTTATAGTATATAAATTTCCGTTCTCCTTTTTGTTTCAACAAAACAGTTTTTACAAAAACCTGAAACTTGAACGGATACCTTAATTTATAATACGTTCTTGCTGAAGTTAAAACCCTTTAATGTTGACAATGATGATGCCACTTTACGCTCATTATTTATGATCTATATTTTAGATAGGAGTGTTAGATTTTAGCTAACAAACTGATTTCAAATACCAAATCTGATTTTACAAAAAACCCAGCTCCAGTTGTGCCTCTTCGCTCATCATCTCTCTTTCCCAAGATGGTTCAAAAGTCATGGTTATTTTAGCTGATTTAATTCCTTCTATTTCACGCAATTTTTGTTCTGTTTCAGGGGGCAAAGTTTCCGCTACCGGACATGATGGTGAGGTCAAAGTCATTTGCACATCTAGGTTGTTCTCTTTGTCAATAATGAGTTCGTAAATCAAACCCAATTCCCAAATGTCAACAGGTATTTCAGGGTCGTAACAGGTTTTAAGTGTGTCAATAACCTTTTGTGTAAGTTCTGGATTTTGTGAGATTATTATTGCTGCCATTTTTTTTTATTTTAGTTTAATTACAGATTTGCAAATTAACAGATTAACAGATTCCAGATTGAACAAAAAATTTGCAATTTGATGATTTGTAATCTGTTAATTTGTAATCTTTTAATTTTCTATTGAATTTTCTAACTGTTTATAAGTCATTGCATCCAATTTCATTTGTTTAATCATACTGAGTAAACCGTTACTACGGGTAGGTGATAGGTGTTCTATCAATCCTATTTTATTGATAAATTCAAATTGCGCATTTATAATTTCATCTGCTGTTTGACCAGACATAACCCTTATCATTAAAGCTACAATCCCTTTTGTAATAATGGCATCGCTGTCGGCTGTAAAAATGATTTTTTTATCATCCAATTCAGAATGCAACCACACTTTACTCTGACAGCCTTTTATCAATCTGTCATCGGTTTTGTATTGCGTGTTAATCAATGGCAAATGCTTTCCCAAATCAATCAAATGCTCGTACTTACCTTCCCAGTCGTCGTCGAATAACTCAAACTCTTCTATTATTTCGTTTTCTATTTCTGCTATCTTCATCGTAATTTATTTGTTGGAAAGTTTAAAAGTTAGGAGGTTAAAAAGCTCAATAAAAACCAATCTATCGACTTTAAAACTTTTCAACTTTCCAACTAATTCTATTTCAACATTCTAATTGCTTTCTGTAATCCGTTCACTAGCACATCAATTTCTTCTTTGGTGTTGTAGAATACCAATGATGCTCTTATGGTCCCCGGTATACCAAAATGCTGCATCAATGGTTGTGTACAATGGTGTCCGGTGCGGACTGCAATACCTTGTTTGTCTAATATAGTTCCAATATCCAATGGGTGAATATCTTCAATTATAAAAGAAATAACACTGGCTTTTTCTTTTGCGGTGCCGATGATTCTTAACCCTTCAATAGCCGAAAGTTTTGCGGTAGCATAGTCTAACAATTCGCATTCATAAGCGGCAATGTTTTCTAAGCCAATTTCATTCACATAGTCAATGGCTGCTGCTAGTCCAATTCCACCTTCAATATTCGGAGTTCCCGCTTCAAATTTTAAAGGTAAATCGGCATACTCTGTTTTTTCAAACGTAACTGTTTTTATAGTCCCGCCTCCCACTTTATACGGAGGCATTTCGTTCAACCATTTTTCTTTCCCATAAAGTATTCCAACACCTGTTGGCCCAAATATTTTGTGGGCGCCAAAGCAGTAAAAATCTGCATCTAAGTCTTGTAAATCTACCTTTAGATGAGGTAAAGCCTGAGCGCCATCAATCAACACAGGAATGTTTTTTTCATGCGCCAGCTCAATAATTTCTTTTACCGGATTAATGGTTCCTAGTGTGTTTGAAATATGTGTAACAGCTACAATTTTCGTTTTGTTGCACAGTAGTTTTTTGTATTCATCCATCAGTAATTCACCCTTTTCATTTATCGGAATTACTTTTAATACAGCACCTTTTTCCTCACACAGTATTTGCCAAGGAAGTATATTGCTATGATGCTCCATCTCGCTAATGAGGATCTCATCACCAGCTTTTATATATTTTTTCCCAAACGAATTTGCTAACAGATTGATACTTTCAGTTGTGCCACTGGTAAAAATAATTTCTTGTGAAAAAGCTGCGTTCAGATGTTTTTGAACTGTAATACGGGCATTCTCATAAGCAACCGTTGTGTCTACACTTAATTGATGTACACCTCTATGTATATTGGAGTTTTGAGTTTGATAATAATTGCTAATGGCATCAATTACCTGTTGAGGCTTTTGCGATGTCGCTCCATTATCCAAATATACCAAGGGTTTTCCATTTGCTTTTTGGGAAAGAATAGGGAAATCCTGACGCAGTTTTTGAATATTGAGTATATTGTTTTTTTCGATTGTTTCCATTTTTTTAGTTTAATGTTTTAAGGTTAAAAAGTTAGCATGTTTTGCAAGAAACCTTTTAACCTTTCAACTTCCCAACTTTTCAACTGTTTGATTATTCAAATTTTTTAAAAATTATTGCTTCGATATATTCATGCAAAGCTTCCATTTTTATAGTAGCTGTAACTTCAGATGCAAATGCATGCATCAATAATTTTTTGGCGCTTGCCGGACTTAAACCGCGGGCAAGCAGGTAAAATATTTGTTCTTCGTCTAATTTACCAGTCGAGGTACCGTGTGAACATTTTACATCATCCGCATAAATTTCTAATTGCGGTTTTGTATTAATTGTTCCGGTTTCACTCAGTAAAATATTTTTGTTGGATTGAAATGCATTTGTTTTTTGTGCATCTTTTCTAACAAAGATTTTTCCATTAAAGGTTGCTGTTGAATTCCCATCAATAATTCCTTTGTAAAGCTCGTTACTATTGCAATTTGGCTTGCGATGATCTACCACCGTATGGTTGTCTACCACTTGGTTTCCGATAGTTAAATACAATCCATTCAAATGAGATTCTATGTGCTCATCATCCAGCACTAAAGTCAAGTTGTTACGTACTAAAGAACCACTCAACGTAAATGTATGAGTAGAAAATACGCTTTGTTTCTTTTGAATTACTTGGGTGGTATTCACTAAACAACCCAGCTCATTTTCATCTTGTATTTTGTAATGATCAACAACAGCACTTTTATCGACTACAATTTCTGTTAATGCGTTACTGAATGTTCTTGCGGTAGAGTCAAATGTTTGAAAGGATTCGATAATTTTTGCCTGTGCGTTTTCATCCACTACAATTAAATTGCGAGGATGTATCATGGTGTTTTCGAATGCCGTTGAAATATGAATAATGTGTATTGGTTTATCAATAATCACATTTTTTGCAATATGAATAAACACACCATCTTTAACCATTACAGTATTTAGGGCAATCAAAGGATCTGCATTTACATCGGCATATTTTGCATAATGTTTTTCAAAATCAGTTAAATTACCTTTTGCCGCATCTGCTAAACTGCATATCGTTAGACCCTTCGGAAGGTTTTCTAGGTTTGATAATCCTTCCTTAAAAATCCCATTCTCAATAATTGCAATATGAGCGTCTTTTAAAAATTTAAGATCTTCAATTTGCTCATTGCTGCAATTTTTAGTTGCTGAGAAATAAAATTCTTCTTTCAGCAATGAATCTATTGGAGTGTATTTATATTCTTCATTCTTTCGTGTTGGAATACCTTGTTTACAAAAACTTTCCATAGCCTGTTCACGAAGCTGTACATTGCCGAATAAGATTTTCTTTATCGTCTCAAATTCAGAAATCAATTTCTCTTTTATCGTACTTATTCTAATCGCTGTTTCCATTTTAATTTGTTTTAATTACAGATGAACAGATTGTCAAATTGCAAATTTCTTGTTCAAACCATAATCTGTCAATCTGCAACCTGCCAATCTGCAACCTGCCAATCTGCAATCTGCCAATCTGCAATCTGCAATCTGCCAATCTGTAATCTTCTAATCTGTCAATCTGTAACCTCTATTCTACTTCTTCTTTAATAAAATCGTATCCTTTTTCTTCTAATGCTAAGGCCAATTCTTTTGGCCCTGACTTTACAATTTTCCCGTTGTACAATACGTGAACAATATCTGGTATAATGTAGTCTAACAAGCGTTGGTAATGTGTGATAACAATGGTGGCGTTATCTTTCGATTTCAATTTATTTACGCCGTTAGCAACAATGCGTAATGCATCAATATCAAGTCCACTATCCGTTTCATCAAGGATGGCAAGTTTCGGTTCCAGCATAGCCATCTGAAATATTTCATTACGTTTTTTTTCTCCACCACTAAAACCTTCGTTTACCGAGCGTTTAGCAAGTTTACCATCCAGCTCAACTAACTTTTGTTTTTCTTTCAACATCATTAAAAAATCTTTTGCTTCCATTGGTTCTAAACCTTTGTAATCTCTAATTTCGTTGATAGCGGTTTTCAAAAAATTAATATTACTTACTCCAGGAATCTCAATCGGATACTGAAACGCAAGAAACACCCCTTCTCTGGCCCTGTCTTCCGGTGATAATTCCAATAAATTAATACCGTTATAAATTACTTCACCTTCCGTAACTTCAAATTCAGGTCGCCCAGCAAGCACCGCGGCTAAAGTGCTTTTCCCAGAACCATTAGGTCCCATAATAGCATGTACTTCGCCTATTTTTATTTCTAAATTAATTCCTTTCAGAATTTCTTTCCCGTCAATTGACGCATGTAGATTTTTTATTGATAACATAGTATTTACAGATTTTCAAATTACAGATTACAAATTAAGTGAGTTTAAAATCTACCAATTTGTAATTTGTTAATTTGTAATTATATTTTTGATTCGTATTGTTTTAAATATTTTATAAATCCCCCTAGTTGCTTTATCGTTGATAATGCTTTTTCGTTTATTAATATGTACTCTTGTTCATTTAAATAATTTAACATTCTTGCTATTCTTAACTGTGTTCTTAATTCTCCGCATGAACCTTTTGCTATTACTAAAAAGTAAAGAAATTGTTTTTTGCTGTCTCTCTCATAACCTTCAGATATATTAGATGGTACAGATACAGAGGCCCTTCTTATTTGATCTTTTAATCCAAAATCTTTAGAAAACAATTCAGTATTTGTCAACTTATAAATTTCAGCACACAAATTCATACTTGCCTTCCAGACCTCTAATTCCTCAAATTTTTCAATCGTTGCCATTTTGATTTGTTTTAATTAGTCATCCCTTAAAAACCCTCTTTTTTCAATCAACTGATTTTAGTTGTGTTGAGAAAACTGGTGGTTGGATCAAAAGAGTTGTGGTTTGATTGATTTAGCCCTATCAGGTTGAGGAATAATTGAAGCCAAAGAGCAATTTCTTGCTTAATTTGGTTAAACCTTAGCTTTAAATTGTACCCAATGCCCGCTAATAGTGCGTTATGAATATCTCCGACGACGCCTTTTAGAAAGTTTAACCCTAAGCAGTGGTTTCTTTTCATATGTGATATTGTGGGTTCAATCGCCGCTCTTCCTCTGAATCTTTTTCTTGCCTCCTCTTGTCTGTATTTTGTGGTTTCTTTTGTGTTCTTTGGTATCAGTATCTGAGTGGCTTCTACCTGGTTTACCCCTCTATATCCTCTATCAGCGCTAACTATCTTTGGTCGTGTGCCCCCGATATGTTTCCTCACTCTTTCACTTTGGGCCAGTGATTCCTCCAATGTTCTGCTGTCGTGTGGATTGCCAGCAAATCTTTTTACCGAGGTAATCACACCTGTTTTTCTGCCCCTTACAACAGATACTTTTGCCCCAAACTCATAAGCTTTGTGAGCTTTGCCTTTAGCTATACAGGCTGTCTGTGGCTCATGCAGGCTATAAATCTTGTCCTTACTGGTGCGTTCTTGGCTGAGCACTTTTTTATACTTATCAAACTCAGCCCTATATTTTACCTGCTCCACTTGGGGTAGTTTTCTCTCCAGCTCCCTGATCAATTTATTCCCAATTGTTCTCAACTTTTTCCTGGCCATTACCGCTTTCTTTCTGCGTTTTGGATGATGGCCAAAATAAGCATCCCTGAGATGCTGTTTGCTTATTCGCTTATAGGTCTGTCTTTGACAAATTCCTTCTTTATTTGCTATCCCCACACAATTATCAATCACTTTCTTAGCTAATTTCGCATCGGTGGGAAAAGTGATATTCTTCTCCTGTACCGTAGAGTCTATCTGGACTTCTTTTTCATCTTTTGCCTTGGGATGCAATGCCACTGTTTGGCTCAACAAAAACTCCAGACCGCTCTCTTTGATGCGTTTTCTGAAGTGGACAAACTCACTGGGATCAAAGGGCTGGCTGGATTGAAAAAAATCCTCGCCGGTAAAATATTGCCAATATGGGTTCTCTATCCAACGTTCAACCACTGATTCATCACTTTCCCTGAACATCTGTTTCAACATCAGCATTCCTGCAATCTTCCTGACCGGAATAGAGGGCCTTCCTTGGTCTGAATATAACTTTTGGAACTCTAACTCCATTTTATCCCACGAAAGCTCCTTAGCTAATTTAACTACGGGATGACCCATATTAATCAAGTCCGTAAGCCTTGTCTTGAATAAATCCTGCTGTAAATCCGTGTTTATTTTACCTAACATATTGCCATCTTTTAATACATAAATATACACTTTTTGGCAATTTATCAGGCAATTTTTAGAACTTATTTGTCGTTAAGTTATTAACAATTAGATAGTTGAATTGATTTTAAGGGTTGACTAATTACAGATTAACAAATTGCCATTTTTTTGTTCAATCTGCAATCTGCCAATCTGCAATCTGCCAATCTGCAATCTGTTAATCTGCCAATCTGCAATCTATTAATCTGCCAATCTGCAATCTTATAATTTTACCCTACCGATCCTTCCAAGGAAACCGCTAACAATTTTTGGGCTTCCACAGCAAACTCCATTGGTAATTGATTTAATACATCCTTGCAATAGCCGTTTACAATTAAGCCAATTGCTTTTTCATTATCAATACCTCTTTGTTTGCAATAAAACAGCTGATCTTCACCAATTTTTGAAGTTGTTGCTTCATGCTCTACGATGGCGGTGTTGTTTTTTATTTCAATGTATGGAAAGGTATGTGCTCCGCATTGGTCACTCATCAATAAACTATCGCATTGCGAAAAATTACGAGCATTGTCTGCCCCTTTTGAAATTTTTACCAATCCTCGATAACTGTTGTTGCTATAGCCCGCTGAAACACCTTTTGATATTATTGTACTTTTAGTGTTTTTTCCAATATGGATCATTTTTGTTCCCGTATCGGCTTGCTGATAGTTATTTGTAAGCGCCACGGAATAAAACTCACCGACAGAATGATCACCTTTCAAAATCACCGATGGATATTTCCAAGTTATCGCAGAACCCGTTTCTACTTGTGTCCAGGATATTTTGGAGTTTTCTTCTAGACAAATACCACGCTTAGTAACAAAGTTGAAAATTCCACCTTTGCCATTTTTATCACCGGGGTACCAGTTTTGAACGGTGCTATATTTTATTTGTGCATTTTTGTGGGCTACAAGTTCTACGACTGCGGCGTGTAATTGATTTTCGTCACGCATTGGTGCTGTGCAGCCTTCGAGGTAACTCACATAAGAATCTTCATCAGCAATAATTAAGGTACGCTCAAACTGTCCAGTACCAGCAGAATTTATTCTGAAATAGGTAGAAAGCTCCATTGGGCAGCGAACGCCTTTTGGTATATAACAAAATGAGCCATCAGTAAAAACAGCGGAGTTCAATGCCGCATAATAATTATCGGTATATGGAATTACAGAGCTCATATATTTTTTTACCAATGCTGGATGCTCTTGTACTGCCTCTCCAAAGGAGCAAAAAATAATTCCTTTTTCTGCCAATGTTTCTTTAAAAGTTGTTTTTACCGAAACGCTGTCCATAATGATATCTACTGCTATTTTACTTTCCACTCCGGTAAGTCGTTCCTGTTCTAAGATAGATAGTCCAAGTTTTTGGAATGTTTCCAGTAATTCTGGATCCACTTCATCTAAACTATTTAATGCGATTTTTGGCTTTGGTGCCGAGTAATAAATGATATCTTGAAAATCTGGTTTTTTGTAAGAAACATGAGCCCAGTTTGGTTCGTCCATTGTTAACCAATAACGCAGTGCTTTCAACCGGTAGTCTAACATCCATTCTGGTTCGTTTTTCTTTGCAGAAATAAATCGAATGATATCTTCATTTAAACCTTTCGGAGCGTTGTCGGCCTCAATATTGGTCACAAACCCATACTTATATTCTTTGCTAATTTTTTCTTCTAAAATCTCGTTCATGCTATATATGTGTTAATATTGTTATTCTTAGAAGGTTGAAAAGTTAGAATGTTGGAATGTTTTCAACCTTTTCAACTTTTTATCTTTTAAACTAATTTTATTCTCCAAACCACAATAGTCATCTGGATTAAATTATTAAATGTAAACTATCTTTTTTTGCGAATAATTCTTCTTTGCTTTCACGCCAGTTTTCGTCATCCACACAACAGTCTACGGGGCAAACAGCAGCACATTGTGGCTCATCATGAAAACCAACACACTCTGTACATTTATCGGCTACTATATAATATACTTCGTCTGATATGGCTGATTGCGGTGCATCCGCGTCAACGGTTAATCCACTTTTTGAGTCAAACATTCCTTTTATAGATGTTCCATCAGAAAAACGCCATTCAGTCCCTGCATCGTAAATTGCATTATTTGGGCATTCTGGTTCGCAAGCCCCACAATTGATACATTCATCTGTAATTATTATAGCCATTTTTTTATTATTTATATTGTTAGAAAGTTGGAATGTTTTAAAGTTGGAATGTTAGAATGTTTTGTAATAAATATTTAAACTTTTCAACCTTAACCTTAAAACTTTTCAACCTTCAACCTTAAAACTATTTTACACCGCAAATGATTCTCCACAACCACAAGTTCTACTTGCGTTCGGGTTCACAAACACGAAGCCTTTTCCATTTATTCCTCCAGAATAATCTAGCTCTGTACCCATTAAATACAAAAAGCTTTTTTTGTCTACGGCAATCTTTATTCCTTTGTCTTCAAAAATTTGGTCGCTCTCTGTAATCACATGATCTAAAGCAAGTTTGTAGGTAAGGCCAGAGCAACCGCCACCATCAACACCTACGCGGATAAATGTTCCTTCAGGACTATTTTCCTCTTTTATTAAACTTAAAGCATGTTGCCTTGCATTTTCTGAAACTGTTATCATTTTATCTTTTATTTATTTAAAATAATTAGTTTTTATACTCCATGTTAGTTGGTATTCTTTCAAATAAACTTTGAATCGTACATGCAGCTTCCTTTTCACTATTCGATAAATCTGCTAAGGTTATTTTATCCAATAAATTGTCAATAGTAGATTGTACCATTGTCCAAAGAGACCGAATAGAACAGTCCACAGAATTAGTGCACAGCTTTATTACTCCTACATGATTTCCACAAAATTCTTCATCAAACAAACGACCACCTAAAGCCTTCAAAACATCGTTCACCGTTATATCAGCAGCCAGTCTGGCAAGAATATATCCACCGACATGACCTTTGGTACTATTAATCAATCCTTCCATACGAAGTATTCGGGCTAATTTGGCAACATGGGGCTGTGATAACCCTTCTGCTTCGCTAAGCTGAGGAATGCTCAAACCAGTTTTATCCTTACACTTTGCAATCCTCACTAATATTCTTAAACCGTATTCGTCTTGTGCTGTTATTTTCATGATTTTTTGATCAATTATTTAGCGATTAATAAGAATTGTTGGGACAAATATACATCTTTATTATTATATATACTAAAAAGTATATACTAATTTATACTAAAATGTATATGATGAATAGGGGCAAAAAGTATTCTAGTCCAAAACCATCTGATTAGAGCCAAAATACTTCTGTTAAGAGTTGGTTTTGTAGAGGTAATTTTTCTTTTGCTAAGTAAGTCTCCTATTTTTTTAAGATTTATTAAAAACTAAAATATCTTTTGGTTTCTGAGCCTGAAAAAGGGTTATAGTTTTATTATAATTAGACTGCAAGTATACATATGTTTAATGTTATACAAAGCGCCTGTAATTTTTACAACGTTTGAAATAGTAATCCTTTTATGATTTTTCGGTTTTTAAGTATTATTTAAGTGTCTCTTTCTATTCTTCACCAGTATAATCCATAGGTATTTTATTAAAAAAAGAAAATTTAAGAGGAGAACTTACAAGGGTGTTGAGGTTTTAAATCTCACAAGAATGCTTAATTAAAAGGCTTTACCTTTGTTAGGATATTTCTAGTTAAGTTAACTGTACACAACTGAACAGTAGCCAAAGGCAACACCTCTGTTATCACATTTTATATTTTTGTTAATCCATCACAAACTAACAGATTAACCTCTTTAAGTCCTCTCTGTTTTGAAAACTCAAGGGCATCCCTTGAATTACTAACTCCTTCATTTGGATGATTAATTACTGAAAGCATTTCTTTAGTTCTATCCTCTTTAACTCTTAAATTGGAGTTGCTACAATTGACTAGAAGAATTTAGTTGTCAGATTTAACCAGAAACTTTAAAATTTGACTACATGAGCAAACCAGTGTTTGATAATTTCTTCAAAAAAATGGCTATAGATTTATTTAATAGCCGGGATTGGTAAAAGAGGTTGCTGATGAGTTTGGAATATACTATTGCAATTTTAGATCATTGTATCTCAAATATTTATTAAAATCTAAAAAGTAAATATTTAAAGATTATGGAACAAACTTTGTGTAACTATTAAAGGGATATTGAGAAGATATTTTAATTAACCTTTTAAAAATGAAAAAATTAGAAAGCAAAGTAGCTATTATTACTGGTGGTGCTGGTAGTATTGGAAAAACAACCGCTAAATTATTTTTAGGGGAAGGTGCGCAAGTAATGTTGGTTGACCTTTCTGAGGAAACATTGAAAAAAGCGGTACAAGATTTAAAAAGTGAAAACGTAAAATATTGTGTTGCTGATGTTTCCAAAGCAGTTGATGTTGAGCGCTATGTTAATGAAACAGTAAAGGTGTTTGGAAAAATTGATGTTTTTTTTAATAATGCCGGAATTGAGGGTGTAGTAAAACCAATCATTGATTACCCGGAAGAAATATTTGACAAAGTGATTGCTGTTAATGTAAGGGGTGTTTGGTTGGGTAATAAATATGTGTTGCCACAAATGAATGATGGAGGTAGTATCATCATCACCTCCTCCGTTGCAGGGTTGCTTGGAAGCCCCAATGTTAGCGCATACATCATTAGTAAACACGCCAATGTGGGTATCATGCGAGCTACGTCGATTGAAGCTGCACCCAGGAAAATTCGAGTAAATAGTATTCATCCCTCTCCTGTGGATAATCGAATGATGCGTTCACTAGAAGAAGGATTTTCGCCAGGTCACGGAGACGAGGTAAAAGAACAAATGGAGTTGACCATACCGCTCGGTCGATATGCAGAGCCAATTGATATTGCAAAATTGGTTTTATTTATGGCCAGCGATGATAGCCAATTCATAACCGGAACAACACAGGTAATTGATGGCGGAATGGCGACTCAATAAAATATTTTATCGCAACTGGGTTACAAATAATGAATGCTGATTATAAAAAAAATAAAATCTGTAAACAAGCGTCAAAGATTGAAGCATCAATAAAGAATTAATAATTGTAAGTGGTAGTAGTGGTCTAATAGGGCCTAAATTAATCAATAAGCTTGTTGAAAAGCACCATATTGCTAGTCTCGACAATGCTGGCTACGGGTTTGCACTGATTAAAACAGAATGCATTCCCATTGATATTACCTCTGAAAAGGTTATGGAGAATGCCATGAAGAGAATCCAAAATAGACACAGTATTCATATTGCTTTGGTATTCCATTTTGCTGCTTATTAAGATTTTGCTGGCAAACCAAGTCCATTGTATGATAAAATAACTGCTGAGGAAACAGCAAGATTTTTACGGGTACACCATAAATTCACGGTTAATCAATTTGTTTTCTTCACCAGTACTCTTGTTTATAAGCGTTTAATGCCCGAACAAAATATCAACGAAGATTGGCACATTGAACCTAAATGGAATTAGCTAAAATAAAAGGTGAAAACGGAAAAGATTTTACTGGAACAAAGTGGTGTTATATCCATTGTGATTTTTGTATGTCTGCTTTAATAAGTATGAATAGGGAATCCTATTCAAACACCCAAGTTTTACTCTCAAAACCCTCTTAAAGCAAAAAATCCCCAGATAATTAAATCTGAGGATTTTTGCGGAATGGACGGAACTCGAACCGTATCCGTATATGCTTTTAAACTAGGATTTTATGTAATTCTTTTTGAGAAACTCCCGAATTACTCCCTTTTCGATTGCAATAATTTGAATCAAATGATGTGGTGTGAAGGTAACAGTTTTTATTTTAAATTCCTTCAATTATATTCCTAAAATCTTCTTATTCAGATTTTCATCTTTCTCCACCGCCACAAAATCATCGAATGCCCGATCGGTAACTCTTATGATGTGGTTTTTGATGAACTCCGCACCTTCCTTTGCTCCATCATCCGAATGCTTTAAAGCACACTCCCACTCCAAAACTGCCCATCCTTTAAAATCATATTGAGCCATTTTACTGAAAATCACTTTAAAATCTACTTGCCCATCTCCTAAGGAGCGGAATCTGCCAGCTCGATCAACCCAATCCTGATAGCCACCATAAACACCTTGTTTTCCATTTGGGTTAAACTCTGCATCCTTAACATGAAACATTTTTATGCGCTCGTGATAGATATCAATAAACGCCAAATAATCCATGCACTGCAAAATCATGTGTGATGGATCATATAACAAACAGGCTCTAGGGTGATTATTCACATGCTTTAAAAATCGGTCAAAGGTTACACCATCGTGAAGATCTTCTCCTGCATGTATCTCATAACAAAGATCTACACCACACTCATCATAAACATCTAAAATTGGTTTCCAACGTTTTGCCAGCTCGTTAAAAGCATCGTCAACCAAACCAGCTGGACGTTGTGGCCAAGGATAAATGGTATGCCACATTAAAGACCCACTAAAAGTAACCGAGGCAGTCAAGCCTAGGTTTTTTGAAGCTTGTGCAGCGTACTTTAATTGCTGTATTGCCCAAGCGGTTCTTGCTTTTGAATTTTTACGTACTTCTGCTGGCGCAAATCCATCAAAAAGTTCATCGAACGCTGGATTTACCGCAACTAACTGACCCTGGAAATGAGTAGAAAGTTCGGAAATTTCCACACCCGCTTCTCTTACAATACCATTTATCTCGTCAGCGTATGTTCTACTTTCCGCTGCTTTTTTTAAATCTATAAAACGAGCATCATTTGTGGGCAGCTGTACCGCCTTATATCCGTAGTTGGCAGCCCAGTTACATATATTTTTTAAATTGTTAAACGGGGCTTCGTTACCTATAAACTGTGCAATAAAAATTGCCGGACCTTTAATAGTTGTTGCCATATTTTAAATTTTTAATTTTGTCAATTTTATTTCAGATTTTCCAGATGATTATATTCCTATAAAATCCATTACCCGTAAATCACCTACAATCCTAGGGAAAACAGATTCTTAAAATTTGTTAAAGCGATGCGCTCTAAATTTCCACTTGTTCCTAAACTAATCAACTGAAATTGATTACTAGACGTTAAGTTTCTAATTAAATAACCTTATTAAATGTCTTCTTCTTTTTTCTCAAATTTTAACGTTCACTGTGGAACCTAAATCGTCAGACATCCTATATCGCTTTAATGATTTGATTCTTAATAAAGTTTGCGCTTTCTTTCGCACCGTATTCGGAGCACTTCGAAATAAATTCCAATTTATAAACCGCCCAGCCATCATAGTTATATTGTGCAAGCTTACTAAATATCGATCTAAAGTCTATATGTCCACTACCCAAAGACCTAAATCGATTTCCATCATTCCAATTACTAAAACCATCGTAAGCCCCATGCTTCCCCGTTGGGTTGAAGTCTGCATCCTCAACCTGAAACATCTTTATACGTTCGTGGTAAATATCAATAAACTCCAAGTAGTCCATACACTGCAAGAGAAAATGCAAGGGGTTGTAAAGCACACATGCTCTTGGGTGTTGGTGCACATGCTCTAAAAATCTATCGAAGGTAGCGCCATCGTGGAGGTCTTCTCTGGGATGTATCTCATAACAAAGATCTACGCCACATTCATCATACACATCCAAAATTGGTTTCCACCGAATTGCTAACTCTTTAAAAGCCTCATCCACCAAACCTGACGGGCATTGAGAAAAAGGATAAACCGTATGCCACATCAAAGACCCACTAAAAGTTACTGACGCATTTAAGTTTAAGTTTTTTGAAGCTTGAGCTGCGTATTTTAGTTGCTGTATTGCCCATTGGGACTTAGCTTTCGGGTTTTTTCGAAAGCCTTTCGGCGCAAAACCATCAAAAAGTTCATCAAAGGCTGGGTTATCCGCTACTAATTGCCCTTGCAAGCGAGTAGAAAGCTCAGAAATCTCCAAGCCTTCTTGGTTCACTATCCCCTTTATCTCGTCGGCATACGTTTTGCTCTCCGCAACTTTTTTTAAATCTACAAAACGAGCGTCATTTGTGGGTAACTGTACCGCATTATATCCATAGTTGACTGCCCAATTGCAAATGTCTTTTAAATTGTTGAAGGGGGCATCGTTACCGATAAACTGTGCGATAAAAATTGCCGGGCCTTTAATAGTTGTTGCCATTTTTTTAAATTTTAAATGCTGTCCATTTTGTTTCAGATTTACCAGATTTGATCACGTTTTCTATAAAAGCCATACCTCTTAAACCGTCTTTAATCCCGGGGAAATCAAAAATGGTCGGTTGCTCATTTCTTTCTTGTTCTGAAGATTTCAAGTACAATGCAAAGTTTCTGTACAGGTTAGCAAAAGCTTCCAAATAGCCTTCTGGATGACCTGCTGGTGTCCGGCAATTATGCGTGGCAATGCCACTAAGGTAAGCTGCACCGGCCCGGTAAACCTGAGCGGGCTGGTCAAGCAATTTTACCTGCAAAGAATTTGCGTCTTCCTGTTGCCAAACAATCCCACCTTTGTCTCCGTAAACTCTTATCATTATATTATTTTCCTCACCTGCCGCAATTTGCGTTGCCATAAGCACACCACTTGCACCGTTATCAAATTTCATCAATACCGCTCCATCATCATCCAGCCGTCGGTTTTCTACAACGGTATTTATATCGGCACAAATCTGTTCTGTATGTAAACCACTTACATATTCGGCTAGGTTAAAGGCGTGGGTGCCTATATCTCCCATTGCACCTGCAATTCCGCTTTTGCTTGGGTCGGTTCTCCACGTGGCTTGTTTATTATCAGTGTTTTCTAAACTCTGGCTTAACCAACCCTGCGGGTACTCAACATAAAGCTTTCTAATTTTACCGATAAGACCTTTTGCTATCAAATGTTTAGCTTCTTTTACCATCGGGTAACCAGTGTAAGTATGGGTAAGCATCAACGACTTACCGCTCTTAACCAAAATCTGCTCCAGTAGCTTTGCTTCCGCCAAAGAAAAAGTAATTGGTTTATCTAAAATTACATGAAAACCGCTTTCCAACGCAAGCTTTGCAGGTTCAAAATGTAAGTGGTTTGGCGTAACAATAGTTACTACCTCCATCCGCTCGTTTTCCGACAGAGCTCCTTCTTTTTCAAAAAGCTCCCCATAGGATGAGTAAATTCGTTGATCTTGCAATCCCAGCGTTTGTCCACTATCTTTGGATTTTTCGGCATCGCTGCTAAAAGCACCACACACCAGCGTGTATTCATCGTCTAAACGAGACGCAATTCGATGCAAAGCACCAATAAAAGCACCTTTTCCACCGCCTATCATTCCAAGTCGAAGTTTTTGAGTCATCTAATTATATTTAGAATTTATACTTATCGAATTTACTTTTAAATAAAAAATTAATACCAAAAATCCATTTCATTTTAAGAGTTTAAAATGTAGCGCATTTCTGAGGCGTTATTATGGGATCAACTTCTTTTTTGCGGGATTTCATATAAAAAAATAATCCTGCAAATGCAAAAATTAAAACAATTGGTATAATTAGTGTTGCTTGTAAAACTTCTGGCCCGGTAATATTTTTAGCATCCTGCAAAGCAAGAGCCATCTCACTCCCCGGTAATGCTCCTCTATAAGTGTTTATATCTGCGTTAGCTGGCAATTTATCTTTCACTAAACTATCATAAAATCCGCCCATAAAAAGAGTGTATATAGAAACTGCAAACATACCGGCACCTCCCATTAAATTTAAACCCAATGCTCCTGAACTAGGAATATTTTCTGCCACAAAACCTATCATTGTTGGCCAAAAGTAGCAAACTCCAATTCCGAATATTATTGCTGCAAAAAAGATAGCGTTACCAGTCAAAGTACTCAAAAGATAAAGACCTGTTGCAGCAAAAACAGCAGAGACAAATAGTACTCCTTGAGGCGAAAGTTTTTTGACTACTGGTCCTGCAAATCCGCGGCCGATAACCATCACACCTGTTGTCAACGTCAAAATAAGTATGGGATTATCGGTAACGTTAGCAAGTAAAACATCAATCCACTGTCCAGTAAATAATTCTGTTATTGCCGTTCCAAACATGCAGATAAACATAAAAATAAACAGAGGAGAGGCTACTGAACGATACATTGAAGCAGTAGAAATCCCTGAAGAAACACGTTCCGTTACAGGGAAGTTTTGTTTAAAAACTTGAAAACCGTAAATAAACGTTGGGATCAACATTAAGCCTACCTGAAATTGCCAATGAAGACCCAAATGATTGAGCAATAAAACGATTAGCGTTCCAAGAAAAATACCAGCTGGAAACCATAGATGGAAATGATTTAGTTTGGTGGTCCTTTTATCAGGATATAGTGTAGCCACTAGGGGGTTGCATGCAGCTTCAACAGTACCGTTTGCAATTCCTATTAATAAGGTCGAAAAGAACAAAGTAAAATAACCCTGTGCGAAAATAGTCATTACTATACCTAATAGATGAAAGATAAAAGCCATACCCAGTAACTTTTTCATACCAATAATATCCACCAACATTCCGCCAATGATAACAGCTAGGGGAAAACCCCAAAAAGCAGTAGCAATTATAGCACTTAATTGTGAAGCATCTAATGAAAATTCTACGCCTAATTGGTTTAAAATCCCTGCTCTAATTCCAAAAGACAAAGACGTAACCAGCAAAGCGAGGCAACTGGTCACAAAAAGTTGTTTACGGTTAATTGAATTCATAATTGATGGTTTTTGTAAAATTGGGCGTAATGGACATTTGTGGTGTTTTTTGATGGATCTTAGTTCCATGTGGACAAAAATGGCGGTCTATTTTCAGAGGACTGTTGTGGGTTTGAAAATTCCTCCTGGATTTTTGTGAATGCACAAACGCTCCCTGTATTCCTCCCCCTAGGGTGGCTAATAAAAGCCCAATAATTAGGTTCATAATGGTCTATTTAATAGCTATTTTAAATGAATAAGCATAATCACACGGCTTGTTTTCGGCCACATCAATAACGATGTCTTTTCCTGCTTGCTTCCATCTTAATTTTTGGCTAACACCCAACATAGTAATGCTAGAGCCTTTTACCGCAGTAATATTAGGGATGGTAAAACTTCTGCCCGGCCAACCCCAGTTTATAGCGTATAAGGTTTTTCCGTCTTTAGATTTATTGTAGTAAACAGGTCCTGTACTTTCGGCTTCGGCTTTTACTTGCTCCCATTTATACCACCAGTCTTGTGATTTCAGGCTAAGCGGAAAACGGCCTTCTCTATTGGCGGAACCGTCAGGTGGTATTACTTGTACTTTATCTAGTAAAGGTAGGTATGGTCTAGTATTATAAATGGCTTCTCCGTTTACTTTTAACCATTTGCCCAATGGTGCAAGCATTTCCCAAGCTTGTTTGGTATTGTCCATTTGCACCAACCATCCGCCGTTTTTGCTTACGGCATCAATAAAAACTCTTATAATATCTTTAGGTTGCTTGTATTGCCATTTCCAAACATCGCCAGTGCGTACATGAATACCATATTCGTTGATCCAACAGTTCCATTCGTTACGTAAATGATCCCAGATCATCCATGGTTTTTTTGATACTCCACTTACCGTTTGGCACTCTAACCCTACCACATCGCAAGGAGCATCAAAGGTTCTAAACTCGTTTCCTAAATCGTCGTTAACCCAAACTTCCTTTTTATTTTTATCAGCCCAGTTATAATACCATGACACCAATTCTGGTGTTTTAAAATAACTTGATGGCAATTGTTTATCATCAAAAAACATAAAATCTGCTTCGGTTTCTGTAATTGCTTTTTGCAGATACGGAATCATCCAGTTGATGTATCCCGGATCTCCAACAGTAGGTGCTGAACCACGGTGTGTAAAATTATAATGTAATCCAACCTTTAGGCCTCTTCGTCTAGCTTCGTCAATTTCAGGCTGTGTCATTCTTAAACCTTCTGTCGTGTTAATTACGTCGCCTTGCATTGATACGATATATTTAGCACCAATTTCTACGTACCTATCAATCGCTACTTTCGGGTCTTCGTACTCTATTGGCCATATATAATCTACATTAAGAACTTTCGCTTTTTCGTTAATCTCGATGATACTTTTATAATTTTTATCTTCTAACAAATATCGAGCTCGGGCTTGCGCTCTTTGCCAATGCCAAAATTCCGAATCGGTAAATTCTTTGGGCGCACCCACAAACTGGATTCCTAGTTTAGCGTCCAGTAACCACTCAGGAGCTTGGTGTTCTTTTAAATTTGACCAATCTGGTTTCCATTTTTCTTTTTGCGCAGTCGCTGAGGACACTACTAAAATAAAAGACCACAAAAGAACTATCTTACCTAAATTCAATTTTTTCATAATTGCCTTGTTTTTAAAATTTTATAACCGTTTTACATATACAAAGGGAGCCCCGAAATTTTTTCCGTCTTTTTCATAAAACCATGTTTGTATAAAGGTTTCACCGGCTTTTAGGTTTAATTTCAATTTCACTTCAGAAGTACCTGGGTCGCATACTTTCTCAACTTCCTGGTCTCCAACTTTTAACTTAATTTTTGATACATTCAACCGCGTATCTTCTTCTTTGGGATAGGTTCTGCAGGTAAATTCATACTCCCCGTCTTTAACAATATCCACAGCCCAAAAACCATTTAGGTGTTTACGTTGACGAATAGTTTCTTGGTCATATACTTTTAGGGGCTCTTCATTATGCCAATCATGGCAATTAAGTTTGATGGGGTTTTCATGATCGTCGCCCACGTGAAGTCTAACGTACTTATCAAATTCTACTGAAATATCTTTCCACCATTGATCGTATTGAACCCTAAGTTTTTGGACTATTTCAGGGTTAGATGAGGAGATGTCTGTTTGCTGTCCGGCATCTTTTTTAATATCATACAATTCTTTACCGTTAATCAGTCTGTATTGTTGACTCATTACCGCAGAGTTTCGCCATTTAACGGGTGTTTCTACTCGCTGATTATGGACAAAAAGCGTTCTTTCGTCCCATTTTGAATTTGGATTTTTCAAGAGTGGCACAATGCTTTTTCCATCAAAAGCAATGGTATGTTTATTTTGTAAACCACATAACTCAATAATGCTTGGCATTAAATCAAACCCTGCTGTTAACTGATTGACATCTGTTCCTCTATTCAAATTTCCTTTTGGCCAGCTAATAAAACAGTTTACCCGATGCCCACCATCGTAGTTGCTTCCTTTTGCGCCACGCATACCTGCATTGTAATAAAATGATTCGCCAGGTTTTGGTAATTGAACACTAGACTGACCGTTATCAGACATGAAAATAAATACGGTATTCTCTATTAAAGAAAGCTCATCTAGTTTTTTAATCAGGATACCCATGTTCTCATCAATGTTTGCAATCATACCTAAATATCTTGCGGTATTATCTTCCATGCCTTTTGCTCTGAGCGCCAGTGTATAGTTGTTTGGAACGTTGTAAGGAAAATGCGGAGCATTTGTAGCTATATGGCAAAAAAACGGTTGGTCTTTATTTTCTTCAATAAAGCTAACTGCATTCTTAAACCAAACATCTGTACAATAACCTTCGTAAAACTCGTGTTTGCCGTTATGCAGGTAAACATCATCAAAATAATCGTTTCTCCAAAAATCAGGGTTTTGCCCAACTCCGCCACCTCCAAAAGTTAACACTTCTTGGTAGCCTCTGTCTTGCGGACGATATGGATAATTATCGCCTAAATGCCATTTACCAAACAAGCCTGTTTTGTAGCCGTTCTCTTCGAAAATATTAGCCAATGTTACTTCGCCATCTTTCAAAATGGATCGCCCCTGAAGCGTATGCCATACACCTACTTTAGGAGAATATTTTCCTGTTAACAAAGAAGACCTAGTGGGTGCGCAAGTAGGGTCAACGTGAAAGTCGGTTAAACGAACACTCTTTTGATAAAACTTATCGATTTCTGGAGTTTTAAGGTTTGGATTTCCTAGGCAGGAAAGATCACCATAGCCCATGTCGTCAATAAGAACAAGGACAACGTTGGGCTTGGTAGGTTTTACTTCTTTGTTTATCGTAGCCGCAAATAACTGATACGAAAGGAGAAGGAAAACTCCGACTAAACTTTTTTTAATTATCTTTTTCATTGAATTATTTATAATATCAACTGGTATTAATTTAAAATTTCGGATCTCCAGATTATTGTAAAAGATCTGCAGAGATGAATTGTTTAATGCCCCACTCTTTTTAAAAACAACTTACCTTCTGGTGTAAAAGTTCGTCCATGAGTTGATGTATCAAGTTTACCACGATGCTCTGGGCGGTTGCCAATAATCGCATGACTTAGTGTGATGTCGAAGTTTGCTTCTACATAATCCGCTAACTTGTTTAGCTCGGTAAGGTAATTTGCGTCTGCTGAGGGGTTTAAGTTCCCATATTCGGTTATCCAAATTTCCTTTCCAGGTGTTGGTACCTTGGCTAAATTAAAATCAGCAATCCGGTTACCGTAGTTATCTCCGCTAAATATGTAAATATGATACGTATAGGCATCAATAGCTACTTTAGCTTTGTTAACTGCATTCGTTACTAACGGATTCCAACTAGCCACTTTAGGGAATTCACTGGTTCGTGAAAGCAATAATGCCGCAATTTTCGCTTTCGGATAAGCTGCTTTCAATTTGGGCGCCCACTTAGCTATCGTATCTACATACGCTTTGCCGTCTGGAAAAATAGCTGGGTAATTATGCTTTTTATCTCTGGAGTATAGCTCGTTCCCTAGTTCAATGTAGTCTATGGCTACGCCTAAAGCGTGTAAAGAATCTAACATTTGCATTTGGTTAGTAAGCGTACTATAGGCTACATCCAAAACAATCATCATTTTAACGCCTGTTTGATCCACTAACTTTTTCACATCCGTTATTGGATGAATTTCATCTTTTAGCTGAATTTTAGAAGTAGCTCCCTTTTTCCAATCCCAAGAATGCACAACGGTACCTCCCGGGTACCTGATCATTTTTGGAGAAAGTTTATTGATATTTTCTATTAATACTGAATTATCGAGCTGTGGTAAATAAGACCAGTTTTGATTAAATCCGGTAGTTAAATTTTTACTCCTACGCGGAATACTGTCTTTTACTATAACATCTGCATAAATAGTCATAGGCGTAAAAATACCTAGCGTAAGGACACACGCAACGAACAGTGGGAGACACCTTATCATAATAATGGATAACAAACTTGTATAATGTGGTTTCATGACTATTGATTATGTTATCTGTTGACTAATAATAATATTATTTGCTTAATTTACCTTCAATAAAGTAGCTTTCCTTTACGTTCAGAATAATCAACGGAACAGACTGAAACTTGAATTAATTTAGCTTTTTATCAAATCTTTGAGTTTTTTTGATATGGCTTGTGAAAGTGCTTATAACAAAATCAAAACCCAAAAATTATTTTATCGGTTTTTCACCAAAATACTCCTGTTGTTCGGGGGTCATTGCATTCCATTCTGCCCTCGTGAGTGGCACTTTACGGAATTGTTTAAGTGATTCAAACGGCAATACATTTCGTCCGTTCCATGGTACCATTTCACTTTGCACACTTACCACAAGATTATTCATCTTCTTTATTAATTTCTCTTTTATCACTGGTAAATCCTTTGCGAGATCTTTGGTTTCGAAGGGGTCGTTTTTTAGATCATATAGTTCATAAGAAGCTATTTTCCTTGTTCCGAAATATCCAGTTAATGATTGTCCTTTTTGAAAACGCTCGAAATTTCCCACAAGTTTCCAGTCTCCATCTCTGATAGTGGTTGTGTGCGGTCCCATCCAAATTGGAGGAATCGAACGCTCTAGCTTTTCCCCATTAAAAAGTGGTATTAAACTGACACCATCCAATCGTTCCTTGTTCAATGGCTTCATACTAAACAAATCATAAAGCGTGGGAACTAAATCAAAAAAAGTTAGGGCTTCCTTTTCTTCCCTCCCTCCTTCAATAACACCTTTCCAATACATTATTGTAGGCTCACGATAACCTCCTTCGTAGAAATAACCCTTAGAACCTCTAAATCCGCCTGTCTTCCCAGGGCCATCCCCTTTTGGTCCATTGTCCGACGTAAAGAGGATTAATGAATTTTCATCTACTTTATCTTTATTTAAATAGGACATAAAACGCCCAATTTGAAAATCCAAATGGTTTACGTTCGCATAGTAGTCTCCCTCTTTACCTGGATATTGCTTATACTTTTCTCGGAATGAATCAGGCTGGCCTAATACCAAATGTGGCTCATGAAACCAGAGGACTAAACAAAATGGTCGTGACTTATCTTTGCGACTATCCAGCCATTTCATGGCCTTATCCATTACTATTTGAGAACTATATCCTTTTATCTCCCCCAAAGCAACACCGTTTTCATAAAAATTTGTGGGATTTTTATGAGAAGGGATTGCATTATTGTGAGTCGCCATCCAAGTATCAAATCCATGGCTGTTTGGATGGGGTTGCGATTGATTTTCCATATCACCAATTAGTCCCCATTTTCCAAAGAACCCAGTATCGTAGCCAGCTTGCTTGCATATCTCGGCTATTGTAACTTCTTTTTCTCGTAAAAAAACAGATGATTTATCAGGGATATAATTATAAATCCCGTTCCTAAATGGCGTTCGGCCAGTCATCATAGCCACTCTACTGGGTGAACAAGATGGATGACCTGAGTAAAATGCCGTATACTTTACACCTTTTTTAGCTAACTGATCCAAATTTGGTGTTTGAATTATCTCGTTTCCAAAACATCCCACATCCCCATAACCCAAATCATCTGCCATCATAATGATAATATTGGGTTTGTCTTTTGTTTGAGCTGAAATGGCAACAGTGGTTACGCTAAAAAGCATTAGCAACAATGTTTGTTTTTTGATTGGCTTCATAATAAATGGTTTATTGTTTGCAATGCTTTATTTGACTTGATAAATTCCATCAATATCTTTCAAAAACAAGGTTGACGGATGATTATAATACTTCAAAAAATCTGCATGCGCTAAATCTCCTTTTAGGGGTATCCAGTAGTGGTCGGCATAATTATGCCAGGTCATACAATATGCAATCTTAGAAGATTTTTGTTTGTCAAACAACAGGTATTTTGTAAACCAATCGTTGATATTTGAACCTTGAATACCTTTAAGAATCCCCGTTTCGGCAACGGCGGCAATTTTACCTTTTTCATCGGCCAATTTGGCTACAATATCTATACAATCTTCTAATCCTTCAGTTGCTCCTCGCTTCATATAAGCATCAAATCCTAGAACATCCACATAGTCATCTCCAGGATAGGTTTTTAAAAAATCTTCCTCGCTTTTTGGTCTGTTAGGCGAATAAACATATAGAAAGGAATGCACACCTTTAGTGTTTTTAAGATAATCAACCACGTACCTAAAAGCAGCAATATAATCTTCTGGCTTATTCATACTTCCCCACCAGAACCACCGTCCGGTATTTTCATGAAAAGGTCTAAATAAAATAGGAACATGAACCCCATCCACTTTGGCATAATGAGCAAATTTGGCAATGCTATCTAGCCATGTATTAAACAACAAATTTCTCGACCCTCCGGGCATTATATCGCGTAAAGAGACTTTCGTTGTGTCTTTACAAGAACCACCTGTAACAGGGCTATCCGTATGCCATGAAAAAGTTATAATACCGCCTCTACGATATATTTCCTTTACTTGTTCCAGATCGGTCATCCATCCTTTATCCAAATTAAAATTCCATTTTTTGAAATCGAATCCAAATACGCCAGGAAAGTCTCCGGTAGCTTTTTTAACATCTGATTTTAAAGGCCTTGGCTCACTCGTTGTCCAGCCAATCCCCATAGATGTAGTAGTTTGAGCTCCAAAAATTACCCCCTCCCTCTTGTCAGTTTTTAGATTTTCATAAAGTGCTTTCGTTTCTTTTGTCGCATTTTTATCTATCTGAGCATATAAGGCATTTGTTATGATGGAGAAAAATAATGTAACACCGAAAAAAAATGATTTGAATTTTGAAATCATGTAGTTTAAATTTACGTGGCTTTATTGTTTGCTTTTTACACTATACTATCTATAATTTCCCTGAAGGTCTTCTATTCGCTCCTGTTCTGTTCGTAAGATCGTCTCCTAAATCCTCACGGGCTTTTTCTACCAATTCTAGTATTTTTTTTACAATATCTGGATTCTGATCCTTAACATCATAGCGTTCGCCAGGATCTCTCCTTAAATCAAATAAAGATAACTCTGCCTTAGCTCCATATTTTTTTCCGGGAAGTCCATCCCTTCCAGGAAGGTCTTCTTCATAAGATTGATATGGATGCGGTAATATCAATTTCCATGACCCTTGCCTGACTGCCTCTAAACTATTTTTATTGAAATAATAGAATAAATGACTGCGAGGATTAGCATCCGGCTCTCCTTTCAGTAGCGACAAAATATTTACGCCATCTATTTTATTTGATGGCAAGGTTACTCCAGTAATTGCCGCTATAGTTGGTAAAATATCAATAGTACTGGATAGTTGATTGCAAACCGTACCCGCGGGAACTATATTTGGCCATCTGATAATTGCAGGCTCTTTTTGCCCCCCTTCCCAAGTAGTCGATTTTCCTTCTTTCAATCCCCCTGCTGAACCCGCATGATTTCCAAAAGTTAACCACGGCCCATTGTCACTGGTAAAAATCAAGAGCGTATTATCATCTATTTCATTTTCTTCAAGCGCAGCCATAATTTGTCCAACCGACCAATCAATTTCCATCATCACATCGCCATACAATCCCTGACTACTTTTTCCTTTGAACTTATCGGAAACTGCAAGCGGAACATGAGGCATAGAATGAGCGAGGTAAAGAAAGAAAGGCTGACTTTTATGCTGACGTATATAACTGACCGCCCTTTCTGTATACAAAGTGGTTAGCATGCCTTGGTCTTTTAAATCGCGGATGTATCTAAGCACATCGTTTCCTTCAATGAGCGGGAGAGGTAATTTTCTGTATTTGTTTCTTTTTACAGAGTCTAATGGTGTGCCATCATAGTCAACTGGCCACATATCGTTTGAATATGGCAAACCGAAAAATTCGTCAAATCCATGCTGTAATGGCAAAAACTTTTGAGCATCCCCTAAATGCCATTTTCCGATAATTGCTGTTGCGTATTTTTTTTGCTTTAACATACTTGCAATTGTGACTTCTTTGTCACTTAGACCGACTGCAGAGCCCGGTGCAAATGCACCATGAATCCCGATACGATTGGGATAACAACCTGTTAAAACCGCAGCTCGAGAGGCAGTACAAATTGGTTGAGCGGCATAAAAATTAGTAAAACGCATACCCTGCATTGCAAGCTTATCGATATTAGGGGTTTTGTAATCAATTCCACCATAAGCATTTACATCACCATAGCCCATATCGTCCATGAAAATGAGTACAATATTAGGAACTGATTTAGGTTTAACATTTTGGGCAAAGATGTCATTCACGGTAAATGTGATTGAAATACATAAAACCAATGTTGTGCGGTATAAATTACTTTTCATTTTGCGGTTTTTACCAATAGAAATCTATTTTTATTTCTTCTCTCAATCTTTCTTTACCTCATCCCTTTTCAGGTAGGACGTTCTTTAAAAGGCTTCAAAAAGCTATGGAAAATCTGGACTCTTAATAATTTCCATACCATCTTATAGTATAATGTTCCCTAAGTCGGGTCAACTTTCACACTCCCATAGAAATGACCCGGAACCAGTTTATAAGGCACTAAATTGGTCATTACATATTCTGAAGTATTATAACCTAGAATAGTCAATCTTCTAACTTCTGCTCGAAAAAATTTAAAGTCGGGCGATGCATCAGTTACGGTGTCGCTAAGCGCTTGTTGACGTTGTTTAGAGGTTGCTTTTAAAAATGGCACTTCATACGATTTAAGCATTTTGCTGTCTAATTCTTTAAGTCCTTTCATAAAAGATTCTTGTTGTGTTTTAGTAGCGCAATCCTTAATCATGGTTAACACAAACAAATGAACTCCCAGTTTTTTTGCTCCGGGCGTATCAGTCTCTGGTATGATTGTTTCCACAATCTCCGATAATACATTTACATCTTCATCTGAAATCCAAGAAACCCCGAAATATTCAGATTGATGCTCTCCGCCTGCCAAACACGCTGGCATAACCCAAACAGTACCGCAAAAAACAAGTAAGTTTTTTATTGCCGTTCTTCTTTCCATATCGATTATTTTAGTAATGTTCTTAAATATTTTACGCTGGCTGTAACATCTGGAACACTGTTAAACCAGTTGTACTCATATTCGGCGGTTATCATACCTTTGAAATTTTGTCTCTTAAGTTCTGCTACAACACCTTTTATATTACAAACTCCAGTACCCCAGATGAGATCATGTGCAGATTTCTCTCCGAATACATTAAGGTCTTTCATGTGCATTGCTAAAACATGACCATCAAGTTTTCTGAGACATTCCACCGGGTCTAATCCAGAACGTACCCAGTGTCCAATATCAGCACAAGCACCGAGTCTAGGGCTGTAACCCTTTATCGATTTCAATACAATCTCTGGATTCCAATAATACGATGGCGAAGGGTGGTTGTGAATCGCGAGATTAATTTTATATTCGTCACAAAGTTTAGAAAGAAATGGTATAAACTCGGGAGATGGCTCAGCCGTAAAAGTCTCTATCCCCATCTCCTTCCCAAATTCAAAAAGTTGCCTCCAATCTTTTTCAGTTTTTAACTTAACAACCCCGTAGTTATTTATTTTCATCCCCTTCTTCTTCAGCCAACACAATACCTCGTTCTTCGTGTCCTTATCCATCTTATAATCCATTTTACCTTCTAAACCTCCGCCAATCAGCATATTAGTGTGGCATTCGATATACTTGGTTCCAATGCTGTCTATTTTATCTAAAGCCTGACGAAAATTAAATTCTTTAAAGGTGTAAGTCTGTACTCCGACTTTCCAACCCCATTTTGTTTCTGGGAGTTTCTTAACATTCTGTGCATTAACGGTTAATCCAAATAGTGCGCAAAGAATGATTAATATTGTCTGTTTCATAATGAGTTATTAGTTTTTAGTTATTAATAATGATTTTAATTCTAATTTTTCCGCCTTTGTGTTTCCTTCAGTTTGGATGCTCAACTTATGTATTCCTTTTTTGAGTTCTAAGATTCCCATATTAAATAATCCCCAATCTTTTTCATAGGCTTCTATCCTTTGAACTCGGTCCGGACTTGAAATAACTTTACCCAAATAGCTCTTATCCAGTTTTTTTGAAAGCACCTGATTATCAACAACAACTTTAATTACTCTACCCACAAAACCATCTGAACTATTGTATTTCAGATCAATTTGGAACGTTCCATCTTGCACTACTTCGATAGTCCAGTCAGCCTTATCGCTTGTATTGCCCCATCCTAATAGCCAATCATGGGCATATCCATTTCCAGAATTATAAATAACTCCATTTTTAAAACTTACATCCGGGGTAAATAATTCTGTTACTGGAGATTGGTCATATCCTATTTTTGTGATCTCTGAACGTATCCCTTCTTTAGTGACATCGGTAAACCAGTTTTTGTATTGAACCGCAAAATCTTTTACAAGTTTGGGCTCCGATAAGGCTATATTCACTTTTTGCTCGGGGTCTAATTCCATATCGTACAATTCATTCCCATTTTCATCAACGATGAACCTGTATTTTGAATTTCGGATAGCTCCTGGAGCTGGTTGCAACTTGTTATTTTTATAAGTATGAGAGAAAATACTTCTCTCTGACCATTCTTCATTTTTATTTTGAATAAGCGGCACTAAACTTTTTCCATCAAATCGAACTTTTTCTGGGACTTTAACACCAAGCAAATCTAATAATGTGGGTAACACGTCTATATGAGCCGCAATCTTATCTATTTCCGAACCCTTTTCTATATGTCCAGGCCATTTAATGAAGAAAGGCACACGTACACCTCCTTCATTTACCGATCCTTTTTTACCTTTCATATCACCATTATACCGGTCAGAATTTGGCCCATTATCCGAAAGAAAAACAATAATGGTATTGTTGGTAAGTTTCAACTGTTCCAATTTATCCAGTACCCTTCCAATGTTGTCATCCAGATTATCTATCATCCCATAAATTGCTTTGTCTTGATTTGAAATATCCACTTCCTTATATTTGTTATAATACTTATCTGGAACCTGAAACGGACCATGTGGGGCATTATAAGGGATATAGCATAAAAATGGCTCAGATTTATTTTTCTCTATAAAACCTAGAGCTGCATCGGTTAACACATCAGTGATGTATCCTTTTGTATCAACCATCTCGTTGTTATGCTGTAATTTTGTGTTAAAATAATTTGTCCAATGCCCGGCACTAAATCCGGTAAATTCACTAAAACCCTGCCCCATCGCATTCTCTGGATAATGTGCACCATTATGCCATTTCCCGAAAATCCCAGTAGCATAACCAGCATCTCTTAATATCTCGGCAACAGTAATTTCTTCAGTTCTCATGGTCTCCAACCCCCTGGTTACTGAAGCTGTACCTGTTCTCAAATGGTAGCGCCCAGTTAACAGACTAGCTCTGGTGGGTGCACAAAGTGGACTTACGTAAAATCGATTTACCGTCAGTCCATCTTTCCTAATCTGGTCGATATTTGGGGTTGTTACCCAAGAATTACCATTAGAATTGAGGTCTCCCCACCCCGCATCATCAATCATGATCAATACTATATTGGGCTTCTCAACAGCTCGTTGACTGCAGCCAACGGTTGTAAATACTGAGAGAATCATTATCCACAATATGATTATATTTAATTTTTTAACTTTCATAACAAGACTTAACTATTTATAACTTTAAAACTTCTAATTACTAAATTATCACCTTTGGCATACGCTTTCGTTACTGAAAAACGAAGGTCCGCAAGTATCGCTCGTTTGCATTAAAATTTTCAAGATTAAACAACTATTCTTGTCATACTTTATCGGTACAATCAAGACTATATGTTTTCAATGTCTACTTCTCCATCTTCATTAGGTACAGAAAATGCATATTCCTTCTGCTCTTTAGATATCTCTAAATCTTTTGATACATTGGGCAACGAGCAACGACTTTTTCATCCCTTTTTAACCACTGTTTTTGTAGTTGCTATCTGGAAAGGGCTGAAAAAAGCCAGCATTAAAACGCCAATAAAGAATTTCTTCCGTAATTCATAATATCATATAAAGGCTAAAAGCAAAATGCACTAAGCTAAAACCTATATAATAAAATGTTAACTTTATTATTTGTGGAATTAATTAATGACTCTATATAAATATTGTTTTATTGGGTTTTAATATTCTTAATGCATCTTACAGAAAGACCGCTAAAACCGTAACCTCCGTTACTATATATTTTGTGATTATTCATAACTACTATGCGACCTTTAGAAACAGCTGAAGGTTCTTTTTCTATACCTTCTGAAGCAATCCACCAATATCCGTATTCTCCCTCTAGCCAATATGATCCATCAGCATTTCGATTTCCTCCTGGCAGAGCATTAAAACCAGCATTATTATTGCCATTTCCATTCTTCTTCCATCCTGTTGTTGATTTTAACTCTTTAACAGCATTTAATTCGCCTCCTAATAAATTGACAAGCCCTATCCATTGCTCTTCTGTAGGAATCTTCCAACCTTCAGGAGCCAGTCCTCTAGGGTCATTAACGGCTGGCAGATTATACAGTTTACCGTATGTTGCCTCCATTGTAGGGTCATTATTGTAATAACACCATGCTGGCTCACCTCTGGCACCTGCATCTTCCCAATCTTTAGCCGTTTTTGCGTATGGAATTATATCCCCATTCCTAAAATATCCGACATTTAGATTTTTAGCCATCCAAACCTGATTTCCAATTATTACAGTATTTAGTTCTATTTCTTTCCTAAAACCATCATCAGTAACCTCCATAATAAAGTCAACAATAAAACTCCATCTGCTGAGATTTTTATCGTCTAATCCATACTCTACACGAGCCCGGTGTCCTATCCCAAGCTCGTCATACCTATCCTTTATAAGTAAGCCACTACGTGGGTGGTGAATATTTACATCTCCTAGATGAGTTTCGTAAACCAGAAGTACAGGCGGCGAATTTGGGTTTATATCATCTCTTGGATCTCTTGAAGTCATGAAAGTTAGATCTTTTCTCCATAATGCGGGATCTCCTAACGCACCCGTCGAGTAAATTCCTTTGACTAGTTCTGGATTTTTTTGTGAAAACTCCCATGTAATGAAAGAGCCGCGAGATGTTCCTCCCACAACTATTTTGTTGATGTCGAAGTTGTATTTTTTAGGATTATTTGTAACAAACTGCATCACCTTTTCGAAGTCATTACGGCTCTTTAAACCATAAATCTCAGGGGAACCTGCTTTCTCTACTGATCCCCAACTAATTATTGAAATTCCTGATTGAGACAATCTATTAACTAAATCGGGACTAACGCGATCTAAATTTCCACCACCCCCATGAGCCCAAATATATAACGGGGTCGGAGCACCAACCTTATAACCTTTAGCAAGATAAATATTCAAAATATTGTGTTTTTCATTAGCATAAGGTATATGAAAGAAATCTGGAGATAATTTGCCTGTTCCAGAATCGCTTTGAGAATTTTGTGTGTTTCTTTGTTGCCCAAAACAAATTGAGAGAGAGCAACTAAACAATAGCGCCAAAAATAAAGGCTTCATGTGGTAAAGAGGATAAATCATTTTCATCGTTTTTTAAATTTTAAATTAATTCCTAATATCATTAATGGACTTTTCAACTAATGCAATACTTAAATACTTGCCACTGGGAATACCTATATGACTTTTTTATTGAGAACTTTGTCATGCCAGAACGAATAGGACTCCATAGCCTAAATCATCAGCTAGTAAAACAATTACATTGGGTTTCTCGCTCATAGTATTAATCTGACTATCCTAAGGGTAAAATCATGATTATATAAATCAAATAGTTTATTTTTTTTATTATATTTTGTAATAAATTTATTTCATTAGTCATAGAAATTTTCTATCAACTGAATGTAAAAGATTATCATTAACAATGATGGTTTAGAGTCTCTTATTCAGAATCTTCAAACTAAAACCAATGCGGTTATTATTAAATTTTTTCATTTTTTGCTGTAACAACTTGATACAGCCAATAACATCTTAACCGCGAAAAAGAAAAAATTAATGCGTATATTAGCCTATCTATAAGAGAGCATTAGCATCACTCTCTTATAGACAAAATGTATGTTACAATTTTATCAGTATTTTTTTTTGAGAGGTTGGGGTGAGCGTTCATTGGGATTTGACCCCAAACACCTTTTCCTCCTTTTATAACTTTTGAGCTTAAGTAATCGATGTTCTTTTTATCAGCTTTGTATTTCTTTGCAATATCTAAGAACGAAGGCCCCACTATCTTTTTATCTTCTTGATGACAACTCATACAGTCAGACTTCGAAATTAAGTCTTTTCCAACAGGTATTTCTTCTATTGGGCTACTCTCAATCATTGACTCGTTATCCGAACTTTTAGTAGCAGAATTACAGTTACTTAGAGTCGGTAGCATCAAAAAAATGCTCATTATTACAACTATGTATTTCATACCCTTTATGCTTTATATTTTACCTTTTCTAAATTCTTTTACCGCATGGTCAACCGCTCTAGCGGTTAAAGCCATATAAGTTAATGAGGGATTCTGCGTACTTGTGGAAGTCATGCAAGCTCCGTCCGTTACAAAAACGTTTTTACACTCATGTAATTGGTTAAACCCATTCAGCAATGATGTTTTTGGGTCTTTCCCCATTCTTACACCTCCCATCTCGTGAATGTCTAAGCCAGGAGCTTGCTTAGTGTCTCTGGTTTGTATATTTGTAAAGCCAGCTTTAGAGAACATATCCGTTAATTGTTGAAAAAAATCTTTTAACATTTTCTCATCGTTGTCGTCATAAGCAACTGATAAAACTGGCAAGGGAATGCCCCACTCGTCTTTTTCAGTTGTACTCAAACTAATGGAATTACTTTCCTTAGGAATAGTTTCTCCCATAAATCCGCCCTTAACTCTCCACGCTCCTTCTTTAGGATTTACTAACTGTTTTTTTAGATTTTCGCCTATTCCTTGCGGACTTATATCTGATCTCGTGGCTCCCATGCCAACGGCATAACCTCTTAAAAAATCTGTTTCCTGATTGCGCAAGTTCCTAAATCGTGGTATATATGAAGCTGTGGGTCTTCTTCCGTCAGTTGTATATTCTAGTGCACCGTCATAAGTTGCCGTTATTTTACCACGAAAATTGTGAAAAGCAAAGTACTTCCCCAAAAGACCATTATCATTTCCTAAGCCATTGGGAAACCTTTTAGATTTTGAATTCAATAGTATCAAATTTGTATTAACAGCAGACGCATTCACAAAAATAATTTTAGCATAGTAAGTGGTTTTTTTCTTTGTTTTAGCGTCAATCACCACAACTCCAACTGCTTTTTTTTGATCTTCGTCATACACAATTGAATGAACTACAGAATCAGGCCGTAAGGTCAAATTACCTGTTTTCTCTGCCCATGGTAGGGTGGATGAGTTGCTGCTAAAATAACCACCAAACGGACAGCCCCTTCTGCAAAGATCACGGTGCTGACAATCTACCCGTCCTTGTTCTATATGTACAGGTTGTGCTTCTGTAATATGCGCACATCTACCCATAATTACGTTTCTATCATTATAATTTTCAGCTACCTTTTTCTGAAAATACTTTTCAACGTATGTCATTTCCATAGCTGGTAAAAACTCCCCATCAGGCAGGTTTGGAAGTCCGTCTTTATTTCCGGAAATGCCTGCAAACTTTTCTACATGACTATACCAAGGTGCAATATCTTTATATCTAATTGGCCAATCTACCGCAAAACCGTCTCTTGAAGGCCCTTCAAAATCAAAGTCACTCCAACGTTGTGTTTGCCTAGCCCAAATCAATGATTTTCCTCCAACCTGATAGCCTCTAATCCAGTCAAACGGTTTATCTTCAACATAAAGATGCTCTTTGTCCTTCACAAAGAAATGTGCAGAATCTTCTCTAAATGCATAGCATCTACTGACTATTGGATTTTCGTTCTTCACATCGAGTGGCAACTCATTTCTGTGTTCTAATTCCCAAGGATTGAGATTAGTAGTAGGATAATCGATGTTATGCTTTACATCTCTTCCCCGTTCTAGAACCAAAGTTTTTAGTCCCTTCTCTGTTAATTCCTTTGCTGCCCATCCTCCACTTATACCAGATCCCACTACAATGGCATCATAAGTATTCGATGTTGGTGTTTGGTTTGTGCTATCCATATCATTAATTTTTTATGCTTCTCAGGCGTTACCTATCAATTACAGCTAAATTAAATTGACTGAAAAGATTAAATTCATTGTTGCAAATTATTCTAGGCTTCTTTTTTTTATAAAAGAACAACTCATAACATATTATCAAACCAACCACCAATTAAGACAAGTGGAGTTACAAAAAGTTGTACATGTGTTTTTATCCCAAGCCACCCTACACTAGGTTTCTTTAAAAAGTCACCACGACAGTCTAATAGGCGTTTCTTAAACACTAAACATCGAATTAACTTGACGTTAGGACGCTATTAGCGGTGTATGTTTATCTGCTCATAAATTTAATAATTGGCTGTATAACTAAGTTAATATCAAAATTACTGATAAATGAATCAGTTGGATAATACTATTTTATCCATTCATACAGTAAAAAAAACATTAGAATCGTTTAGTACTAAACTGGAAAAAAACCCTTTCCGATTCTTTTTGGATTGTGGTAACAGATAAATTTTCGAGGTATGATTATCGAAAAACTTTCAAATTCTCAAAGTACAATGAGAGATCGAAGTTCCAATGTCAGATTATTTATCTGAAAGAGGTTAGGTACAAAAACTTCCTCAGTTACTCCCATTTATCAGAGAACTGTGGAAAAGCAAGAATTTCTGAGTGATTTTTTTCGAATTCCTGAAGTAGATTCAAAGATAATTTATAGCTTACCTGTACACAAGAACCGTCAATATGAGCTTGAGAAAAAGATTATGACAATCATCTTTGAGCCCAAGCTTCTTTTGTTAAAATAAAAGTGACGATACAGATTAAAGTTATGTTAATTTCGCTCTCTTTTTTGCTAATACCTGTTACGTAAACCTGAATAGAATGTAATTTATTTCCAACGCTTTAATTGCGATAGTAAAACTGTTAATATCATTTTAAGTGATGCAGACTAAAAACTTGGCTACTAGTGTCCTTTTCAATTAAACTTGTTCTTCAAGTCATTGTGCTTGTCAGAGAGATTTAATGATCTTATAGTCGTCTAATAATTTCCATACAGGCTCGGCTATTATGATACGGACATTTCCACATCCCAACTTTATCTTCCAAAGGCATAGATTTACCCTGTTCATTTATCCCCCAATGCCATTCGCCATACTGCTGGTCTAAAATATTTTGTTGCACAAATTTCCAGTTATTCAGGGCATAGTACAAGAATTTGTCATCTTTACTAAGCTCCCAAGCATTTACAAGCCCAACCATTGCTTCTGCTTGTACCCACCAATGTTTGTCTTTTATCCAATGGCATTGCGCAGGCTCTTTTTCATACCACATCCCAAAATCTACGTCTAACGCTTGAATGCAATTTTTGGCCATTTGTACAGCTAATTTTTTGATTTCAATAATCAAGTCAACATCATTGATATTTTCCGCAGCCTCAAGTAAAAGCCATGAAGCCTCTATATCATGACCAAAAGAAATGGTATCTGATTTTTTATTCCAGTGTTCATCAAAGAAAAGCGTGAGATGTCCTGTATCTGGACTTATGATATGATTTAAGAAGTCTGTTATTAGGCTTTCAATTTGTTTACGAAGTTTGGCATTAGGCCAGATACTATAAAGATTAGAATATGCCTCTAAGACATGTAAATGTGTATTCATGGTTTTCTTCTCATTTGCATCTTTATCACTTAATCTCAAATCATCAATTGGTTTCCAATCTTCTGCAAATGCCTCCAAATAACCTCCTTTATCGGTATCATAAGCATATTGAACTAATGACTCGAAAAGTTCAATTGCTGTTTTTTTCGCGGTTTCATTAGACGAAGCCTTATAATATTCTGCAAAACCATATATCGTAAATGCTATTGCGTACACCTGCTTTTTTGTATCCAAAGGGTTTCCGAAATTATCTACAGACCAATATACTCCACCGCATTTCTTATCAAGGAAAAAATCAGTGAGATATTGATAGGCCTTATCGGCATAAGTTAAATAAGTGCCATTTTTTGTAAGGTTAAACCCCGCAGAAAATGACCATAAAATTCTTGCGTTAAGTACAGAACCTTTGGCTGAATTAAAATCTACTAAGTTATTCTGATCTATCCTACCGACAAACCCGCCGTTAACTTTGTCGATAGTATTATCTATCCAATAATTGAAAATATTAGCTAACTCTGAACTTAATTCCTTTTTGAATTTAGTTGTCAATTGGAAAATATCTGGTACTGGAGAACGCATTAATTATTAGCTTTCATTTCCACCATCTTGTTTATCTCAACAGACTTATTAGAATCTATAATCGAGATAACGGTGTTGACAGATTCGGCAGAAAAATAAGAATCAGATGGCGTATTAATCACATAATCAATTAAACGATCGATTGAACTTGTTGCCAGGTGCATCCGAGTATCTGAAGATGCATAATATATAAAAACAGTCCCGTCTCCATCTAAGATCCAACCATTACTAAAAACCACGTTTGACACGTCTCCAATGCGTTCTTCACCTTCTGGTGCAAGAAAGTAACCGGCTGGTTTGTGAGTTACATTTGTTAAATCATTTAAGTCAGTCATAAATAAGTATAATACATAACGCAAGCCCGCAGCTGTATTTCTTACTCCGTGAGCCAAATGCAACCACCCCTTCTCTGTTCTTAAAGGTGCTGGACCCAGCCCGTTTTTCAATTCATACACAGTGTGATAGGTTTTGTTGTCGATGATCACTTCCTTATCAATTATTGCGTTTTCTATTGACTCGCTCAAGCCGAATCCGATTCCTCCGCCTTTTCCAGCTTCAATAAAACTATCTTGCGGACGAGTATAAAAAGCGTACTTTCCATCACAAAATTCTGGATGAAGCACCACATTCCGTTGCTGTGACGAACGTGAAATTAAGTCTGGAAGACGCTCCCACGTCACCAAATCTTTTGTTCTAACAATTCCACAATTAGCTAATGCTGCTGATTGATTATAAGACGGCACACTTTCATCTCGTCGCTCTGTACAAAACAACCCGTATGTCCAACCATCTTCATGGCTAGTCAGTCTAATATCATACACATTCACATCAGGATCTAACGTTTGCGGGAGTTGAACAGGGTAATCCCAAAACTGGAACTGATCGACTCCGTTTGGACTTTCTGCAATTGCAAAAAATGATTTGCGATCTGTCCCTTCTACGCGAACCATTAATACATAGCTATCTTTCCACTTTATAGCTCCAGCATTAAAGGCAGCATTTATACCGAACCGCTCCATTAAATAAGGATTGGTATCAGGATTTAAATCATATTTCCAAAAAAGTGGCGTATGTTCGTTGGTAACCACAGGAAAACGATAACGTTCAAAAACTCCATTTCCGACTTCTATCTTGCTATTCTTCCGGAATATTAGATTATTGTAATTGTCGGTTAAAGCCGCGAGTCTGTCTTTAAAATTCATATGCTAAATTCTTTTTTAATTTTCTAATTTATTCCACCAAGTTTTTTTCAATATCAAAACGATAATTGCAATTAATATAATTGTAATTAACAACGGCAATTTCATCCATAAAATAAGGTACATCGGCAAAACTGTGAGACATAGTTGAGCAATTATCCCTAAAAAAACATTAAACATATCTAACTTGAAGCGGGTATTTGGCACAAAATCAGGATGTTTTTCAACTACTTTATCATGGATTGGTTTCCAAAAGCCCCATGGCCTAACAGTATAATAAAACTGTTCAAGAATTTTAGAATCAGTAGGTGGTGCTGTATAAGTACCAATTAAACAGCCTGCAATTGAAATGGCAAATAATAGCGGGAAATAATACAGAAATTCAATCCCACTAAAATAAGTTGAGAACAGCAATGCACAAGCTATGCCCGACATCATTCCCCAGAAAAACCCATTCGCATTAAATCTCCACCAGTACCATTTTAACACATTGGATGCAATGTAACCTCCATATAAACCTGATACTATCCATTGTAAAATGCTATTGACATCTTTCGCAAAAAAACCAAGAATTACTCCAATGGTTACTACCACTATTCCAGATAAATAGTTCATAAACATTACCTGTTTAACAGTGGCTTCTGGTTTTACATACTTTAAGTAAACATCGTTAACAAGGTAAGCCTGAGCTGCATTTAATGTGCCTGAAAAAGTACCCATAAACGCTCCTAACAAACCAGTTAACACAATTCCTAAAATACCAACTGGTAAAAATGTGTTGATAGCTGATGGTAATATACGTTCAAAATCAGTACCGTTTACTGAACCAAGATCGAGCTGATTATAGTACAGAAGCCCAAGAATCGTTAAACCAATAACCATAGTATAACGTACTGGCAACAAGATTAATGAAACAAAACCAGTCATTTTAGATGCTTCCATTGGCGAACGGGTAGAAAGCATTTTTTGCATGTCATAATTTGGAGCTGGCCCGGCTAAACTGGCAAATACTCCTTTAAAAAGCATCATCATAAAAAACAAGCCAAAAAGATTGTAGCCATCTTCTTTTATTTTTCTATTAGCATCCTCGACAATATTTGCCCAATCCAGCTCCAAATTCCAGCCGAAAAACGGATTTGCCCACCCCGCAGGAACTTCTATTTCCTTTGATTGTAAATGCATAAAAGCGATAATACCAACGGCTATACATCCTACTGTCATGATAATGTATTTTATTACGTCGCCAACCACGATACTATGCATCCCACCAATTACCGAATAGAAAGTTGCGAACAGCGTAAAAACTATTCCGTAAAAATGAGGAACATACTCTGCTGGAATAGAGAAAGGAATATACGGCTCTATGATATCCCATGGCACAAAAATTTCTACAAACTTGCCCAAGCCAATAAAGCCGTAAGCTAGAAATCCTAAACAACCGATTAGCGCAAACACAACTGTTATATTATGAGAAGATTTAACTCCTTTTCCTATTAAACCAAAACGAGTAGAAAGCCACTCGGCACCCGTGTCTGCATTGGATCTTCTTAACCATTTGGATAAAAACATCATATTAAAAACCTGATTAAAAACAGGCCAAAGCCATGGAATCCAAATGCTTTTAAAACCATAGACAAAGCATAGAGAAACCATCCACATTGTGCCACTGATATCGAACATATCAGAAGCATCACTTAGGCCCAACATATACCATGGTAGTTTTTTACCCCCTAATAAATAGGCCTCTTTATTTTGTTTTGCTTTAATACGATAGTACCATCCTATTAACAGCATACTGATAAGATAACAAGCTGTAATAGCTAAGTCAATTGGTTGTAACTTCATATTGCTTTTATCTTAATATTATTGATTTATGATATTATTTATATACATGATGTTTTTTTATCTCTGATCTAAAAAGAGTTTGCCTATCGTTATAGAATGTTTTAAAATCTTCAGAAGAAGGATGCCCAGGATAAGGTGCGAAATAATGATACTTCTTTTTTTCTTCCATCCAACCCTGATTTCGCCATAATAAAGCAAAAGAGACAGGATATTTACGAACTGCATCTAATAAAACACCTGTCCACCAGTTATTGTGAGGAATACCTTCATATCCTATCTCTGTTAGTGCCGGAATTTTTTGGTGTAACTTTGCAGCAGAATCTAGAACACTTAAAGTTTCTAGAAGTTTGCCTTTAAAAAGAGTAACGTCTGTTAAAATTTCGGTTTGAGTAGCGTCTGGTTTAGACCTACAATAAATATCAAAACCCATCATATCTACATAATCGTCTCCAGGGTATCTGTCTAGATATTCTTTCACAGTAGAAAAATTATGTGAATAGCTGTACACGTATATAAGGTTATTAACCTGTCTATCCTCCCTAAAGTAATCTGCGGTAAAATTCCAAAGCTGTATATATTCTTCTTTTGTACAAGCTCGTTTTCCCCACCAGAACCAGTTTCCACCCAACTCATGATAAGGACGCCACAAAATCGGGATCAACTTTCCATCTCGGCCTTTCAAAGATTTCAAAAAGTCGGATACTTTGTTTAACCAGAGCTTATACGCTTCATGATTTTTACCTCCTGGAAGTATAGATGTTACTGCTTTTGTAGTATCCCAAGAATTCCCAAGGGTCACTGGATTGTCCACATGCCAACTTATCGTATTGATACCTCCTTTTCGGTATACCCATTTGATATGCGCTCTCATTTTCTCAAACGAAACTCCATCGATATTGTTTAAGTGACCACGTTCTAGCTTCCCAATGTCCCAACCGAAAACGGCGGGGAAGTCATTTACCACATCATCTACATCGCTCCTTCTTTTTTCATCTTTCCAACCCACTCCGTAAGCTAAAGCATCTTGATGACCAAACATTACCCCTTTATTCAATAAGGCGGTTAAACTTTTATACAAATTTACTGTCTCCTCTGTAGCAACTTTGTCTATCAGTTGTGCGTGAGCCGAAAATGAAAGTGTAACAAGCATAATTGCCACATGTATATAATGCCTCGATAACCTCATAGTCGCTTGTAATTCCCTGATTTAATTGGTTATTCAAAACTAATGGAAGTAATTGATGACGAGTAATACTTTTTTATCCATATTAGTGCATAAATCAAATGGTTTGAAAAATTAATTGATGATTAAAACGAAAAGTAAGGATTGGGATTGCCCAGTTCTAAATTGAAAAGCTTAAATTTATTTGAGAAAAGTGCTTATATTGTATGACAAAATTTCATTCACATATTATTTGTAGTCATGGAATCTGAAAAAATCTTCAAGGAAATAACACCCCTTACGCTACAAGACTGTTTTACGCTTACTTCAAGAACAAAAACAGATTTTGATTGTCCCCTGCATTACCACGACGAGTACGAGTTAAATTTGCTTATAAATGCTAGGGGCGCAAAAAGGATTGTTGGAAACAGCATTGAGGTAATAGGCGATTTAGATTTAGTTTTAATTGCCCCCAACTTGCCTCATGCTTGGTTTACTCATGAATGCACAAGTAGTAAAATTACGGAAGTGACTATCCAATGGCATAGAAACCTTTTAGAAGATACATTTCTTCAAAGAAATCAACTAAACTTAATCAGAAAGATATTAGAGTTAGGTGCCAAGGGGATTACTTTTTCTGAAACCACTAAAACTACTATTTCAAAACGTATCTTATCGTTAAGTAAACTCACTGGTTTTGACTCTGTTATTGAATTACTATTGATTCTTCGCGATCTGTCTACCTCTAGAAACATGCAGACTATTTCTGACAGCGGGTTTACCAACGATCTGAACTTATCACATAATAGCAGACGTTTAGACAGCGTATTTGAATATATGAACAATAATTACAGCAAGCAAATCACTTTAAAAGATGTATCTCAGCTTGTAAACATGAACGAAGTATCTTTTAGCAGGTTTATTAAAAAGCGAACTAAAACTACTTTTACCGATAGTTTAAATGAAATTAGACTGGGACATGCGTCTCGGTTATTATTAGACACAACACATACCATTGCTGAAATATCCTATGATTGTGGATTCAATAATATTTCAAATTTCAATCGTCTATTTAAGAGAAGGAAAGGATATACACCGACTGAATTTAGGGGGAACTTCTCCGTCACAGGGAAATCCTAACTGAACCTAACGAAACGGCGCCAATATCATACACCCGCCGTAAATCTTTTTTTCATATCTTCGACTCCCGTCAAAACGACGAAAAAGGAAAAGTCAGTTATCAAATTGGACATATTGCTCCTAATTCCTTTGTATTTCAGGCTAAAATATTCTATAATCAAAAAATCACTTCTTTATATAGTAAAGCTTTAAACCTTCATACTAATTTACCTCTTATTTGTATCAATTTCACTTGTCAATAGTACATATAACCATAAATGGAAGAATACTTTGCACTATTACTACAGCTAAGTTAAAAGTCTATATAGCATTTAGGGCTTAATTGCTTGCTAAAATACATAAGACTAAAGAGTCTAACGGTGGATTATTGATACTTTTTTATCCATATCATCCCATTTTCGTCTATAAATTAAAATGATTTGAAAAATTAATTGCATATTGAAATAAAAACCAAAGGAAAAATTTGGACTACTCAGTCCCGAATTGAATAAGTCAAATTATAAAGTAAAGTATTTTGCTATCATAAAATTGCATTCAAACATTATTTATAGTCATGGATTCTGAAAAATTTTTTAAAGAAATTACACCACTTACCCATCAAGACTGTTTTACGCTTTTTTCGAGAACAAAAAAAGAATTTGATTTTCCGTTGCATTATCATGATGAGTATGAGCTTAATTTGATTATAAATGCGAGTGGCGCAAAAAGGATAGTTGGCAACAGCATTGAAGTGATAGGCGATTTAGAGTTAGTTTTAATTGCCCCAAACTTACCTCACGCTTGGTTTACTCATGAATGCACAAGTTCTAAAATTACCGAAGTAACTATCCAATGGCATAGAGACCTCTTGGAGGATAAGTTTCTTAAAAGAAATCAGCTAAATTTCATCCGAAAGATGTTTGAATTAAGTACCAAAGGAATTACTTTTTCCGAGAAAACTAAAGCTGATATTTCAAAACGTATCTTGTCGTTAAGCAAGCACACCGGATTCGACTCTGTTATCGAATTGTTATTAATTCTTCGCGAACTCTCCAACTCCAGAGAGATACAAACTATTTCTGACAGTGGTTTTACGAATGATCTAAATTTATCCTATAATAGTCGGCGTTTAGACAGCGTTTTTCAATACCTAAACAATAATTATGGCAGATCAATTACTCTAAAAGACGTTTCGAAACTAGTGAACATGAATGAGGTGTCTTTCAGCAGGTTTATAAAAAAGCGAACTGGGACCACTTTTATCGATAGTTTAAATGAAATTAGATTGGGTCATGCCTCTCGACTATTGCTAGACACGACCAACACCATCGCCGAAATATCTTACGATTGTGGTTTTAATAATATTTCCAATTTTAATCGAATATTCAAAAAAAAGAAAGGTTATACACCGTCAGAATTTAGACAGAACTTCTCAGGTACAAGAGTTTTTATCTAAAACTTTAATTTGATAACACTACTTTTTGCCAAACTCTCCAAAAGAGTTATATAAGCTTGCAACAACGGTATCTAGTCGTTCCTTCATCGCACTCAGCTGATCAGCATTTTTAGGATTCGACGCTATGTTTTTCTGTTCATTTGGATCATTCGCTAAGTTATACAACTGGTCATCATCAAAATAGCCCGGGAAATACTTTTCTGCCTCGTACCTATCTGGCTGTTTTTCACCTTCTATAGAGTATAACTTTCGATTAGAAGGAGTTATATTATTTTGAACGTCACTTGGGAAACGAGTCGCAATATACTGCCATTTATCTGTAATTATAGACCGTTGATAAACCACTTCCAAATATAGAAAATCTCTATTTGTAGGCTTGCCATGCATAATTGCTGGCAACATGCTTATCCCATCTACAAAGAAACCCTTTGGCTTCTCAATATTACACGCATCCAAAATTGTGGGCAATATATCAATATTTGAAAATAATTGTTTATTGTGCGTATTTGACTTAATTTTATTATTCCACATAATCATAGCTGGCATATGCGCCGCTACTTCATAACAGGTCATTTTACCTACATGGCAACCATTATCGCTCATAAATAAAATGATGGTATTATCTAAAGTCTTCATTTCTTCTAGTTTCTGTAATAGCGCTCCAATTCCGTCATCTAACCAGGTTAAATGCGCTGTACTCTGGTCAAAACCTGCTGCTTTAACTCTTTCAAATACACTTTTTCTAGAAGGCTGAACCCCAGTAATAGGCTCTTTAAGTATTCCTGAAGGCGTGATCCTTGGGTCAGAACGCATCGATACTACAGGATCTGGAAGATGAGGAGGCATAGGTGCAAAGTATAAAAAGAAGGGCTTGTCAGTTTTTTCTGGATTATTTTGTTCTAAAAAATCTAGTGCTCCTTTTGTTACCCACTCCATATTATGTTGTTGTACCGTGGCTGGTAGACCTAGTGCATGCAAATTATTTCCATATAAGCTTTCTACATAATCAAATCCGCCTGCTTTTTTCACATAATCTTGCATCCCTTTATAAAAGGATTTTATCCTAGATGCAACTTCGGGTTGATAAGGGTCTAAATTATTGGTCTCAAAATAAGTTTCCTCAGCCAATGGTTGCCCTAAATGCCATTTACCCACCATACCTGTTGCATAACCATTATCTTTCATGATGTGCGCTATGGTTTGCTCTTTTCCGGCAATAAGATCTGTATTCCATCTAATAAATGCAGGTTCATTTGCAGGATAAAGTGCTTCTATATTTTTGTTACGAGAGGCATACCTACCTGTCAAAAGTGAATACCTACTTGGTGAGCACACGGGAGAATTGACATAATACTTATCTAAAATTACTCCATCAGTTGCAATACGATCCATATTTGGAGTAAGTACCATGCCCTTAAGTTTGGCTATCTCTTCAATTTCCTGATCATCTGTTAATATTACAATCACATTTGGTCTTTTTTCTACTTGTTGTTTACAAGAAAATAAAGAACTTATTGTTAAAACAAAAAAACCTGTAAAAAAAAACTTGTTCATAGAATTGAATTATACTAGGAGGATTCACAAAATTTAAAAATAAAAGAAAAAGCCAATTTTACAACTGACTTTTCCAACACTAAACCAAATGTCATAAATTATAATTGTTTAATAGCCAGGGTTTTGATTTGATTGACTAATTTCAGTGTTCGCATTAATTTCATTTTGAGGAATGGGTAATAATAAAAATTTAGCGTCAAGTGGATAGATATAATCAAAACTTAAGTTAAGACCACCATTGACACTAAAGTTATTATGCTCTGTTAAAAAATTAAATAGATATGTTTCACCTTTTCTACGGGTATCATACCATAAATGACACTCACCCATTAACTCATAACGTCTTTCCAATAAAATACGGGTTCTAAAAACATCTTTTGACATTCCGGCATAATTTGCAGGATTTGTAGTTGCTGGCGACGCACTAGCTCTAGCTCTCCCTAAAACCTCATTTACATACTGATAAGCATTATCAGGGCCATTGATTTCGTTTTCTGCTTCTGCAAGGCTTAAAAGAACATCAGCATATCTTAAATAAATAAAATTGCAGTTAGTAGTCCTTGCTATAAATGCCGGGTCTATATACTTTTTCATATATGGAAAACCTTGTCCGGCTTTATTATTTGGCCAAATATTCTGACTTCCACCTGCTAATAATGGGTAAGACCCATAAATATAAGTGGCATCGATCCGTGGATCATTCGGGTATCTTGCTGCATGAAAAGTATAACTTTCCTTATTAGGGCGATGGCGACCAAATGTAGGATTTGATGCCAAAGGAGTAAAACTTGACAATCTTGGTGTATACCAATTAGACATAGAACTTTCTACTCCTAACAAAGAAAACTGTATTTCTATTATAGACTCATCAGTGTTTGGTTTTGATACATCCCACAATGAAGCAAATTTATTCAATAACGAATACTCATTAGATGTTTTTACTGCTAATAATTCCGTTTTTGCCTTTTCCCAAAAAGGGGAAGAATTATCAGCTCCAGCCATTGCGATATAAACTTTCCCCAATAAAGCATAAGCAGCGTACTTTGCAGGTCTTCCTTTCTCTTGACTCGCCTTTAGCGGAAGCAAAACCTTCGCCTGCTCTAAATCATCAATAATCTGATTGTAAACAGCTTCTTTTGAAGCTCTTGGTAAGTTAGTATCATTAGCAGATACAGGCAACAAACGCAACGGAACGCCACCAAACATTCTTACCATGTTAAAGTACGCCATTCCTCTTATCAAAAAGGCCTGCCCCATCACATTATCTTTTACTGGTTGAGAGACCTTACCTTTCGGAAGTTGGGATATGATATCGTTAGCAACTACAACAGCTCTGTAAAAACCATCGTAAGGACTATTCTGGTTCATATATGTTGAGGATGAAGTATAAGTAAAAGCGTTCGTTTCTCTATACGCTCCCGAAGTATTATACCAACCTCCGGATGCCAAGTCCAGAACCAAATTATATGAGGTACCGTAAGTTCCAGAAATTACGCCCCACGCTCCAGTAACTTGAGTTTTAGCACCTGCGTCTGTGTTATATAGTGCTTCAGCAGATAAGAAGCTATAAGGCTTTTCTTCTAAAAAGTCATTTTGACAGGAAATGAAGAACACTGCTGTCAGAGCAAATAAAAGTTTTTTGAATTTCATGATATTTTCCTTTAAAATTTAACATTTAAACCAAACATTACGCCTCTTGTATGAGGGTAAGCGTTCCAATCTACTCCTATACGGCTAGCATCAAATGTGAAACTATTTACTTCAGGGTCGAACCCGCTATAATCGGTAATTAAAAATAAGTTGGTGCCAGTTACACTAAGGTCTATTTGTTTAATAACAGAACTTCCTTTTATTGGCAAACTGTACCCAACAGTAGCGGTGGCTAACCGAATAAAGCTACCGTCTTCAACATATCTATCAATAAAATTTTGATTCTCATAACCTACTCTCGGGTTATTTGTAGGATTGGTTGGACTCCATGCAGTGTTATAAGCCTCAGCAATAACATTAGAAGTGCCAGCTAAATTATTCCATCTAATAGAGTTTCCGTTTACGATATCATTGCCATATACTCCGTTAAAAAACAAATTAAAATTTAAACGCTTATAGGTAAATGCGCTATTTAACCCAAAGTTTAATTTCGGGTTGGGATCTCCTAACAACACTTTGTCGTTTTCTGTAATTGTTTTATCTCCGTCCTGATCCACCAGCCTTAAATCCCCAGCTTGTGCTGGAATACCACCAATTCCAATGTTTCCCGCAGCCTCACCGGGTGTTTGATAAATTCCATCTGTTTTATATCCATAAAACAAACCAATTGGTTGCCCCTCTAAAAAGATATTGGCTGGATCTCTGAATAAATTACTTGTAGAGATACTCCCCCCTATAAAACCAACCCCTTCCATTGTTCCAAATGTTCCGGTTGGTAACCCCAAATCCAATAATTTGTTACGATTAAAGGAGACATTAGGTGAAAGCGACCAGCTTACATCTTTTTTACTAATAACTAAGGCATTCAAGGCGATTTCTAAACCTTTATTTTCTAACGAACCCCTATTAACTACAATAGAATTAAACCCAGTTGATTGTGGCAATAATAAGTTTTGTAAAAGATCATACGTCTTTTTATAATAAACATCAATAGTAGCAGTTAATCTATTCTTAAAGAAACCAAGATCTAAACCCGCATTAAACTGTTGTGTGGTTTCCCACTTAAGGTCAGGATTAGCAATATTAGAGGATACCGTTCCTACGGTCACAGCATCGCCATTATTAGAATATCGTACGTTACTGTAACGAGATAAAGTAGCATATGGATCTATACCCTGATTTCCACTCTCTCCATAACCTGCTCGTATTTTAAAATCAGTTATTGCAGGAACACCTTTCATAAATTTCTCATTAATTACTCGATAGGCTCCAGCAAAAGAGGGGAAAAAGCTGAATTTATTTCCTTTTGCAAACTTGCTACTCCCGTCTGCCCTACCTGAAAGTGTAAATATAAATTTATCGCCTAAAGTATAATTAAGCCTTCCAAGTACAGAAAATAGTTCGGCCCCAATTTTATCTCTCTCGTACGGATTCAAATTCTCACCAAATCCAAACCCGTCTGGTCCTAATGCCCCCGAAAAAAAATTGGTATTTAACACACTAGATGAACTAATTAGTTCATTGTCATAAGTTACACCAAACGTAGCATCTAATCTATCTTTCTTAATTTTCTTCCTATAAAACAACAGGTTTTCTACCAAAAAATATCTTCTCTGCAATTCAGATAGCCCCAGTGCTCCATTTTGCTTTTGCCCAGGCGCTGTTGATTTTCCTTGCCATTTTATCCTTTCCTTTTCTCTATAGTCCCCCGCTAAGTTTAATTTATAAGTAAACGAATTTGATATTTTGTAGTTGATATCTGTTGACCCAATAAATCGTTGTTCCTTACTTATATCATCGTAATCCTCAATCCAAACTCTCGGATTATTAGGGGCATCATCAATATCATCTCCTATTTCTGGTAAGTCATTCAAAATTGGCACCGAGGTCACCATCTGACTTATTGCGCTATTATTGCCAAGTCCTAACCTCTCTGTACCATTTGTAGCATTATTAGATCTAAAAGCCGTAGATATTCTTACGTTGGTGGTTAATTTGCGAGAGAGTTCTTGACCAAAATTCATTTTAAAATCTCCTTGACTTAATCCAGAATTTTTTATGACCCCACTTGCATCCTGGTATCCTCCAGCCATATAGTATTTTGACTTTGTATCTTTTGAAGTTCCTGATACTGTTAATCTATAATTTTGAGTTAAAGCAGTCTGCTGTATATCGTCTTGCCAATTTATATACTGTAAGGTATCTGGGTCATACACGTCAGGTAATGCATTTAAATTGGCAAGTTCATTTCTATAACGAACATAATTCGGTCCATCCAGAACATCAATTTTTTTGCTAACGTTAGCTACTTCAGTATTGGCAGAAAACCTAATTAAAGGTTCGCCTGATTTCCCCTGCTTGGTAGTAATTATAACCACTCCGTTAGCCCCTCTAGAACCGTATATTGCAGTTGAAGAAGCATCTTTTAATATTTCTATGGATTCTATATCTTGTGGATTTATACCAGTTAAGCCATTTTGACTTTCTTGATTGCTTGCATTATTACCTGCTCCAAAGACGTCTTTAGTATCTAAACTAGCGTTGGTTATAATTACGCCATCCACAACATATAGTGGCTCATTGTTTCCTCTAAGTGAATTGGTACCACGAATTTTAACACTTAGTGCGCCACCGGGGCTTCCATTACTCTGTGTAACCTGAACACCAGAAGCCCTTCCTCTTAGTAATGCATCCACCGAATTAAATTGTACTGCTTCAACATCAGTAGGCTTAATTGTAGAAACCGCTCCTGTTAAATCCTTTCGATCTACTTGACCATACCCGATGATCACAATCTCTTCTAAAGACCTGGTATCTGCAGTCAACTTGACGTCGATGGTTGTTTTATCTCCTAATATAACTTCTTGCCTTTTATAACCTAAAAAGTTAAAAACAAGGGTAGGATTTCCTTCTGCAGGAACCAAGAGAACATAACTTCCGTTTAAGTCCGTCTGGGTCGCTATTTTTTTACCTTTTACACTAACTGATGCGCCCGGCAATGATTCCCCTTTTTCATCAACTATCTTCCCTTTTACCCTGATGTTCTTTTGCGCACTAACGTAATTGCTACTCAACAAAAGAGAAAAGACAAGAAAAGCTTTGAATACACAACTACTGTACTTTTGTAAATTTCCTTTCATAATAAATAAGTTTAATTATTGGTTTAAATTGGCGCCACATTTGGTTGGATCCGTTAAGGAAGTGGCATTATTCAAATATACCTATATAGCGTCCCACATGACCAATACTATTTTATCCATCATTTGTATAAAACTGTCATTTGGTAAAAAAATCCTCTAATTATAATACTTACAAATAAAGATAACGATAGTTTAAATTCGCAATCAGGTTGACAACGGGTTATCAATAACTTCCTGTTAAGCTTAGTGTATTGTAGAAATAAGCTAATAAAAGTATTTGCTGTTCATTTATACATTTTGCAGGATAAAAAGAGGCTATAGCTATCACCATATTGCCCGACACTTTTGCGGCAACCATCACGTTGTTGAATAAATTGGAGTTAGAGAGACTCTCGGAAATGTTACATCAGCATAGAAATAACCCCAATATTCAATGATATTGGATTGGATTTCGAATTTCGTAAAGATATGTCGCATCTGTAAGAAAAGTTTCCCGATTGGGTTCTATTACTTGTGAAGGAAAGTGTGCTTGAGAAAGACGCCTCATTGATGAGCGACAAGAAGCTTTTTATCACCTTTTTGACTGATATTTATCAAACTCTTTACCTGTATCATCGACCATTATAAAAGATGCATTTTTTTCCTGTAAAGTGACTACGATACAATGTCTTACACTGGCTGCTTTTTCTAGATACCATTCATTATTGACGGGACGCGTATTTACTCCCCACGCTCCATCACCTATATAAACTATCCCTTTCCCATCTTCTACTTTTTTACCTTTTAATAAAGAATAGGTTCGTTTATAAGCATGATCATGGTTTTCAAAAACCACTTTTATATTATATTCTTCAAAAATAGGCACAAAATGAGCTCTAACAAGTTTACTGTTAAAGCCATCAAAAGCTCTGTGTGAAGGGTATGCCGGAATGTGGTAAAACGGAAATATGTGATCGACTTTTTCACTCCGTTTTTTTAATACATTTTTCAGCCATTCGCTTTGTTTACCCGATATTGGATTGGTATGTTCCGTATCTAAAGCTATCAAACTTAAATAATTACCGAAGTCAAGGACATTGTAACCCTGCAGACCGGGGAAGGCAAAAAATGCGTAAAAGTACGGTGCTATTTTTTTTCTCCATTCTGGAGTGTCCTGAAAATCTTCATGTTTTTTGTATGTTCCATTTTGTACTTCATGATTACCAATACCCCCAACTATAGGCACTACCCTATTATCTTTTCCTATCATATTTTCCTGGAAAGACTGAAACCATTGTTCCCAACGGTTTACATTTTCCGGCAAGCCATTGGCATAGGCAAAATCTCCTCCAAGCACCAAAAAATCAGGCTCATAACTAAGTGCTACTTTATTGGTGGCATCCAAATATGCCTTATCATGCATTGTATCTCCGCCTGTAATAAAACGAATGCTCTCCTTTTTGATGCTATTGGGCATTGTTTTAAACTGGTAAACTTTTTCGCCATCAGCTAAAGAAAACTCGTAAATACTACCAGATTTCAAGTTTGTGAGATAAACACGGTGAATATTTCTTTTAGAAAAAGGAAAGCGAAAAGTTTGTGAATTTTGAATTTTCCATTTACTCTCTCCGACTAAACGATATGCAATTTCCGATTTACCAGTATAATCCTCTAATGTATGAACATCAATAACCATCGTTGTTGAAGGATCATTAACCCATGTCAAAAGCACTCCTGATATTTTTTCCTGCGTATATGCAGTTACAGTAAACAAGCACATTATACACGCCACCAGGAAGTTTTGGAAACTCTTATTCATATCTTTTACGTTTTGTATTTTATCTATCTAGATTTTAGCATTATGGGAGTAAAGTCCGTTGGCATTATCAAATATAAAAGTAAGTGCATTATATAGCTAATACTATTTTATCCATTACTTGCATAAATCATTAGGTAGTGCAAATCCTTTAAATATTACGCTTAGGAGTAAAAATAACGATAGTTTAAATGGCTACCGAGTTCATAACAATTTATTATCTATGTACAGTTAACGCCTGAACTTATATTTCTCTAGCAATTCTTCTTTTACCAAACAGTTGACATTCGGAGTTGTGAAAATTTCCTTATAACTAATTTAACACTGTTAGTACCCATTGCCCGTGAAGAAAGATTAAGTGTCATGATATAAATGAAACTTTATTTAGTCATCCCTTAAAAACCCTCTTTTTTCAATCAACTGATTTTAGTTGTGTTGAGAAAACTGGTGGTTGGATCAAAAGAGTTGTGGTTTGATTGATTTAGCCCTATCAGGTTGAGGAATAATTGAAGCCAAAGAGCAATTTCTTGCTTAATTTGGTTAAACCTTAGCTTTAAATTGTACCCAATGCCCGCTAATAGTGCGTTATGAATATCTCCGACGACGCCTTTTAGAAAGTTTAACCCTAAGCAGTGGTTTCTTTTCATATGTGATATTGTGGGTTCAATCGCCGCTCTTCCTCTGAATCTTTTTCTTGCCTCCTCTTGTCTGTATTTTGTGGTTTCTTTTGTGTTCTTTGGTATCAGTATCTGAGTGGCTTCTACCTGGTTTACCCCTCTATATCCTCTATCAGCGCTAACTATCTTTGGTCGTGTGCCCCCGATATGTTTCCTCACTCTTTCACTTTGGGCCAGTGATTCCTCCAATGTTCTGCTGTCGTGTGGATTGCCAGCAAATCTTTTTACCGAGGTAATCACACCTGTTTTTCTGCCCCTTACAACAGATACTTTTGCCCCAAACTCATAAGCTTTGTGAGCTTTGCCTTTAGCTATACAGGCTGTCTGTGGCTCATGCAGGCTATAAATCTTGTCCTTACTGGTGCGTTCTTGGCTGAGCACTTTTTTATACTTATCAAACTCAGCCCTATATTTTACCTGCTCCACTTGGGGTAGTTTTCTCTCCAGCTCCCTGATCAATTTATTCCCAATTGTTCTCAACTTTTTCCTGGCCATTACCGCTTTCTTTCTGCGTTTTGGATGATGGCCAAAATAAGCATCCCTGAGATGCTGTTTGCTTATTCGCTTATAGGTCTGTCTTTGACAAATTCCTTCTTTATTTGCTATCCCCACACAATTATCAATCACTTTCTTAGCTAATTTCGCATCGGTGGGAAAAGTGATATTCTTCTCCTGTACCGTAGAGTCTATCTGGACTTCTTTTTCATCTTTTGCCTTGGGATGCAATGCCACTGTTTGGCTCAACAAAAACTCCAGACCGCTCTCTTTGATGCGTTTTCTGAAGTGGACAAACTCACTGGGATCAAAGGGCTGGCTGGATTGAAAAAAATCCTCGCCGGTAAAATATTGCCAATATGGGTTCTCTATCCAACGTTCAACCACTGATTCATCACTTTCCCTGAACATCTGTTTCAACATCAGCATTCCTGCAATCTTCCTGACCGGAATAGAGGGCCTTCCTTGGTCTGAATATAACTTTTGGAACTCTAACTCCATTTTATCCCACGAAAGCTCCTTAGCTAATTTAACTACGGGATGACCCATATTAATCAAGTCCGTAAGCCTTGTCTTGAATAAATCCTGCTGTAAATCCGTGTTTATTTTACCTAACATATTGCCATCTTTTAATACATAAATATACACTTTTTGGCAATTTATCAGGCAATTTTTAGAACTTATTTGTCGTTAAGTTATTAACAATTAGATAGTTGAATTGATTTTAAGGGTTGACTAAGTATTAGAAAAGTTAAAGTGATGAGGTGGCGATAAAGATAAAATTTGGAGGGTTTCACGGGATTTTATTTTCTAAAATACTCCAACTTTCGATTAAATTAAGAGATTTCATTAATCCTAAATCA